>JAABUQ010003192.1_pt1 | contig 30614 bp, 33 predicted proteins | sample 5560001 | NCBI WGS metagenome assembly JAABUQ01 (sample SAMN10711888, study PRJNA513371) | rock metagenome | isolation source: Antarctica rocks | place: Antarctica: Victoria Land, Finger Mt nord | collected 2015-12-18 | reverse complement strand
CTCTATTCTTATGCGCATTAATAATTCTTTGACGCAGATCGAGGGAGTATGCTTTCATCGTTGCCGTAACTAGTCAAGAAGTTTACCTATTTCAAGTGTACACTATCCGAATAAAAACCGCTGTAGTCGTGGAGAGTACTGCCCAAGCAGCGTTCTCGGGCGAAGCGGTTGATTGAGCAGAGCCAGGAGGAAGCAGTTGCCGGTTTATCCAGGCGAGGGATAATAGAACTAATCCAAACGATCATGGTCTACAAGTTTCCCCAACTAAGCCGAGAAGAGATAGAAGAAATGCTAGGTTTAAGCGAATTGAAACAAACAAGAGTTTATCAAGAAGCGCTAGAAGAGGGCCGCCAAGAAGGAGAGACAACCCTTGTTCTGCGTCTGTTGGATCGTAGGGTTGGTCAGATCTCCCCAGAAATGCGCTCGCTTATCCAGCAACTTCCCCTAGCTCAAGTAGAAGACTTGGGTGAAGCAATGCTTGATTTCGACTCAATGCAAGATTTGACCAATTGGTTGCAGGCTCATTAGGCGTAGCCTGCAACATTACCAGTGCTATTTGGCTCTCCAAGACCAGTGCTAGAGCAATTCGGGGTGCCTTGCGATGAAGCTTCAACCACCTTTCTCTAATTGAGCATCCAGCCGTGCAGCGGTGGGTCAGGGGTGCGATCACTAATTGTGGTTGTGTCGCAAAAATGATTTGAGGACAGGCAATCCTGCTCAATCCTTGTTTATTATTGGGCAATTCCCAAAAGTTGAGACACTAACTCTACCTGTGCTCGAATATCGCCTTTTTCAACTCCCTCCACTTGTCCGCGTGCGGATCATGTTCATCACTTCAAACCCTCTCAACGTTCTTCGTGCAGTGTTGAACGAACCCGCATCCCATACCTGGTTTTGTCAGTCGCTTGATCAACCTGTGCAGAAAGCTCCACTCGGTTGTTCAAATACTTCACCTGACGAGAGTTCTGTGGTTTTCGGCAGTTCCGACTCGGCTTTAAGGTTGTCAATCGCAGGTGAATAATTTAGGTTGGTAAGGCTACCAATTGCGACGAAATTTCAGCTCGATTGAGGTCACGACCAATGAAAACCAACCGCGTTTGCTGAGATTCGTCTGGTTGCCAGGGGCGGTCATAAAATTGGTCAAATCGTGTTCCCACTCCTTGCAGCACCAATCGCATCGGTTTATTAGGCACCGCAACAAAACCCTTAATCCGGTAAATCTCTTGCTCTTGTGCCAGCAATTGCAATTGTTTTTGCAGCGCAGCTGGGTCAAAGGCGCGGTTCAAAATTAGGTGGGTTGAGGTAATCTCTTCGTCGTGGTCGTGGTCTTCTTCTGTGTCGTGGTGGCTGGGACGGGCGGCTAAGTCTTCTTCCACCGCTGCCTGGAATCCCAGTACAACAGCTGGGTCGAGTTGACCGCGATCGCTAGCCACCATTTTCACAACTCTGGGCAGCTCTTGTTGAATTAAATCCACAACTTCAGCCTGCGTCGCCGCATCGACTAAATCTGTCTTGTTTAACACCACCAAATCAGCACAAGCCAGTTGGTCTTCAAATAGTTCCTGCAACGGCGTCTCATGCTCCAGATTCGGATCTGCTTGCCGAGCCGCATCCACTGCCTCTGGATTACTGGCAAACCTCCCAGCTGCCACAGCCTCACAATCCACCACCGTAATCACGGCATCAACCGTAGCGGCGTTGCGAATTTCAGGCCAGCGGAAAGCCTTGACTAGTGGTTTGGGCAATGCCAGCCCAGAAGTTTCAATCAAAATGCAATCAAGCCTGTCTCGCCGCTTTAGCAGTTGCAGCATCGTTGGCAAAAATTCTTCTTGTACCGTACAGCACAGGCAGCCATTTGTCAACTCAACGATATTGGCCTCGCTATCTGAATCATCTGGGCATACCTGACAAGAGCGCAGTAGTTCACCATCAATGCCCAACTCGCCAAACTCATTCACCATAACTGCAATGCGTCGCCCCTGATTATGCTGTAGCAAGTGGCGAATCAGGGTTGTCTTGCCACTACCTAAGAAGCCAGTGATTACCGTTACAGGAATTTTTGCCGCCATTCTCTGTTGTGATGTTGGAAACAGTGCAAAACTAAATTTGCCGCCGCTTGTTTAGAGTACCACTGCTAGAATTTTCTCTGCAAGCTGACAAGCCTGGAGGCTGGGTGATGGCTGCACCATCATCAAGCCTCCAGGCTTGTTAGTTGGATCTGAACTTGTCTAAGTCCTAGAAGTCAAGGGGAAACTGATAGACTGAATTTACTTGGCGGTTGCCAGTTCTGTGCTGCCGCGAGTGCGACGGCGCGTTAAGCTATTGAAAAGCATTTGACCGATCGCCTTGATCAGATTGCCCTCCAGTTCCTGGAACAGTTTCATATTGAGGCCAAAAGCGGCATTGGCTTCATCTACAATCCGATCTGAATCGGCTTCATCAAGGGGCAGCTCATCCAAGGCTTGCCGGTAAGTAGCTTTGAACTGCTTCTCATCGGGAATGTCTTTGAATTCATAAAAAGCGGTGCCTTGCCCATCACAGAGGTTCATCCCCCGTTGAGCAATGCCCTTAAGAATTTGTCCACCAGATAAATCGCCGAGATAGCGCGTGTAGGAGTGGGCGATTAACAGTTCAGGAGCCGAGGCAGATATTTCCCGAATTCGCTGGACATAGGTTTCACCCGCTGGAGAGAGGGTGATTTGCTCTCTCCAGTTGGAGCCGTAGTAGAAGCAGAGGTCTTGTTCTAGGCTCCGCTGCCGGTTCAATTGTTTAAAGTAAATCTTTGAGAGGATTGGGTGCTGCCGGTGTCGCTCCATCTCTTCTTCCATCACCGAGTAGACGAAGTAGAGGTTGCCTACCAACTTGCGGTAAGAGTTCTTCTCGACGACCCCTTTTAAAAAACACTTGACAAAACCGACATTTTCTGCCATGCCATGAGATTTTTTAGTACCCTCACGCAATTTGGTTGCTAAATTACTGCTCATGTTAAATTTCTCAACATTAAGGTCAACGGCCGGAGTATTGAGCTGCAAAAGGCTCAAATGCCACTAAAAGGTTACATTAGAACGATTTGCTGAGAAATTTTGTTAAAAATTCTGAAGTTGATGCTAACTGGGGCTAAGCTCCTAGATAGCCTCGACTAGATCTGGTTCCATGCGGCAGTTAATTTCTGAGGTTTTCTTCGCGCTCAAGTCTGGGACGGGAAAATAGTCTAAACTCGAGTAGCTGAGTTGGCGGTAGGCATTGGTTCACTAGCACCTTATCAACCCGGTTGCCATCGATATTCATTACCTCAAACCGCAAGCCCTGCCATTCAAAATGCTCCGTCAGAGTTGGGAGCCGCCCCAGATAGTTGATGACTAAGCCTCCCAAAGTTTGATAGCGGCTCTGATGCAAAGCTTGCAGCTCCCCGAGTGAGAAAATTTCTTTGAACTTATCTATCGGCAACATTCCATCTAACAACCATGAACCATCCTCGCGTTGCACAGCTTGTGGATCTTCTGGCTCATCCTCTGAGGGCACATCCCCAACTATTTGCTCTAAGATGTCTTGAAGCGTAACTAAACCCTGGACTATGCCGTATTCATCTACCACCAGCATAATGTGAGTGCTCGTTTGCTTAAACAACTCCAAGACTTTCAAGCCTAGGGTACTTTCTGGCACAAATACAGCCGGTCGTAACGATCCTGTCAGATCGAACGGCTGATCGGCAAGACTGCGACCTAACAAGTCGGTGACATGGATCACGCCTACAACTTTGTCCAGCTCGCCTTGGCAAACCGGAAACCGAGAATGTGTACTATTCACCATTTTCTGTCGATTCTCTTCGGGTTCGTCCTCCAGGTCAAGCCAGACAATATCCGGTCGTGGTGTCATCAAGGCGTTAACTGGTCGGTCTCCTAGGCGAAACACTTGCTCCACCATATTTTGTTGTGCTTGTTCAAACGTGCCTGCCTCAGTTCCTTCTTCGAGTAAGAGCTTGATTTCTTCCTCTGTCACTTGTGGATCGGTGCACGGTTCGATGCCTAAGAGCCACACTACTATATCAGTTGAAGCGTTTAACAGGTAAACAACGGGAGAGGCAATGGTCGCCAACATTTGTATCGGCAGGGCAACGGCGGCAGCAATCGCTTCCGGATTGTTTAATGCCAGTTGCTTAGGTACCAGTTCGCCAATCACCAGTGTCAGATAAGTGATGAACAAAATGGCGACAGCCGAAGCGATCGCTTCATTATACGGTGCCAGCAACGGGAGCAGACTGAAGACCGGCGCTAAAATTTTACTTATCGCTCTTTCACCAAACGCACCAGACACAATGATCAGCAGTGTGATCCCTAGCTGAATCAGCGCCAGAAAATGATTTGGGGCATTAGCAAGTTGCAAGGCAGCATCAGCCCGTGTGTCACCTTCGTTAGCCATCTGTTGCAGCCGCACCTTCCTCGCTGAGACGAGCGCCATCTCTGACATCACAAAAAAGGCGTTGGCGATCGGCAGTACGAGAATAATGATCAAGTCGAGTGGCTGCATGGTATTATTTTAGACTACTCTAGACCTTAAGCACAGCGCTTATAAAGGAATGACATCGTGGAAGCGGCTGTAATTAATGTAACGCTGCCCGTCCGGGTGACGGCAAAAGATATCCACAAACCGCATGTCCCACAAGATCTCGCGTACTACATAGGTATGACGGGCGTGGATCGTTTGGGAAATGGTCTCATCGAGCCCAGTGAGCGTGACCATGAGAGTGGTTTCTGCCTCAGCTAGCGTTACCGCCGTGGTTCCATAGAGGGGACTGTTTTCGTCAATCGGATGCATCGCTGTCCAGCTCAGCACAAAGTTCGGATTTTGGTGGCGCAACAGTTTGAGATCGTAGACCCGGCGCATGAACTCCCCCTCTGGGCTAACTTCGTCGCGCATTAGCCTCACTTGCAGCTCCGCTTCTAAGATCTGGTTGCGGCGCTGGTTGGCTGTTCGGAACATCAAGGTTGGCACGCCGTCATAGGGAGCAATCACCGCCACACAGCTGAAGTCCACGCGAGCTGTGGGCCGGGCGAAGCGGGCGAAAGCTAGCCCAGTGCCCATGGCAACTGCTAAAATACCTATCAGCGCTTCTAGAGTCACCAGCATATTCGCGTAAAATGTGGCATACATGGCGCCGTAGCCAATGGAGGCCATGGTCTGGAAGCTGAAGAAGAAGGCGTCACTGAAGGAGCCATGCCGGGCGTTGGCGATGCAATTCCCTCCCGCTAAGTAGAGCAGGGCAAACACGACGTTGGCAGCAAAATACCCTAAAGTCATCAGCGCCAGGAACCCAGGCCAAGGAATGGTGAGAAGCAAATGGTACGGGTCGCGCCAGTAGGAGTACCATGTGCCCATTCCCACGATCTGGAAGCGTCCACCTCGATTCTCGATCCGAACCTTGGTGGGTGGACTAAGCCTATTTTTCATCAACTCTGGCTCCTTTAAAAGTCTTACCGGGATCAGCGTACCTGAAGTGTTCGGTAGTCGTCATCGCTGGGGAGTTGTTGCAAGGAAAAGGCTCTAAAAGCAGGTGGGCTCTCTCGCGCTCATCTGTGTAAATGTATTTGAGGTTGCTGACAGGTGAGGATTCAGCGACTATAAAAGGGCAGACGACTCTATTAAATTTGGGGGTAGGCCGTATGGAGACTGAAAAGCTGAAGCAGTCCTATAAAGACATGTTGGTAAGAGCAGGGGTAGACTTCCACAGAGCAGAGCAGGCGGTCAAGAATCTAACGTGGGAGGAGCTACACCTGATTGGCGAGATTTGGCCTGAGTGGGCTGCAGCCTTTGCTCAAACACAAAACGAACTCAATCTTCTTCCTTTGCCAGTCTCCTGGGAATTTTCAGATCTGAGTTCACACGGTTGAGGGCATGTTTGGGCACCCTAAGTTGCTTTCTTGGTTGCTACGCCCTCAATATGAGGGCTAACAATTGGGAAGGGAGCCTGAAAGTGCTGGTAATTTACGCTCTCAAAACCAGCATTCTCCAAGGCAATCCAAGTCTCGCGCTCAGGGTTGCAACCGTCACCAAGCACTTTCCAGATCGGTTTAACCCCACTTTGTAGCCGTCGCAACCAAGTCCCGCGTGGGGCAGCAACGTGTTCGATAAACAGGAAGCGTCCACCCGGCTTGAGAACCCGTAAGACCTCCTGCAATGTACCAGCTAGATCGGGCACTGAACACAGAACAAGCGTACTAACAACGGCATCCATGCTGTTATTTTCAGCGTCCAAATGTCGAGCATTTCCAGTGCGAACGTCGATATTCAAACCAAGCCGCTCTGCTTGTTGCTGGAGATACGGGTGCATGTACGGGTTAGGCTCAATCCCAATCCACTGGATGTCGTGCGGATAGTAGGACAAATTAGGGCCAGTTCCAGGGCCAATTTCTAAAACATCCCCCTGTAGGTTGGCAAATAGGGCTTGCTTGCGATCGCCCACAGCACTCTCGTATTTAGGGTTGCCCTGAGCCATCATCCAGGCAAACAGACGTTTACCACAGTTCGAACACAGCTGCGTTGGTGATTTCATAAAAGGCTTTTCAAGGTTAGCCATGAAGATTAGCTTGTTCTTGCAACCACGGATCTACAGGCTCTCCATCTTTGCGACGCAGCTCAATTTCAATAGCTATCACCGCATTTGACCCAGGCGGAGCAGGTTTCTGATGGAAAATAATATCGTATGCCGCTGGATCGTGATTTCGCTCCCGCAGCCAATCCTGCACCTTGAGTGTGGCAAAGAACGACTGCCCTTGCTCAAACATGCGCGTAATCTGCATCTGTAGGGTGTAGGGGTTAAATCGAGGCATAGCCCATTCCTAAATTATTCACAGTTGTCTGGCTCAGCCGCCTGTACGTTAAGATTTGCTCAAAGCTGACTGCAACTGAGTCCGAGCGCTTTCCAGTGCTGCTGGCAACTTACTGGGGTCGCGTCCACCGGCTTGAGCGAGGTTGGGGCGTCCGCCGCCACCACCTCCGCAGAGTTTGGCCATTTCCCCAATAAACTTCCCAGCTTGCAATCCTTTCTTGTTAACAGCTGGACTAAAAGCCGCTACCAAACTGACTTTCCCAGCTTCGGGCACTGATCCCAGTACCACAGCTCCGTTGTCCAGTTTTTGCACTAATCGTTCAGCTACTGTCTTTAAGGACTCTGGATCGACATCTTCCATCTGGGCAACCAGGATTTTGTAATCACCCACCGATTCAGCTGTTGTCAGCAACTGGTCAGATTGGGCAAGAGCGAGTTGTGCTTTGAGGGTTTCCAGTTGCTTTTGAGTGGTTCTGAGTTCGCTCTGAAGGCTCGTAATCCTCTCAGGCAGTTCTTCGGGTTTGACCTTGAAGCGATCGCTCAACTCCCGCACCACGCGCTCGCGCACATTCAGATATTCCAAAACAGCTGGTCCAGCAACGGCTTCAATCCGTCTCACTCCAGAGGCGATGCCGGTTTCGGAAACAATTTTGAATACCCCAATTTCAGCTGTGTTGCTCACATGGGTGCCGCCGCACAGTTCCATCGAGACGCCGGGGAAATCAATCACCCGCACCACCGAGCCGTACTTTTCACCGAACATGGCGATCGCACCCTTGGCTTTCGCCTCTGCAATCGGCATCAGCTCAATCTGAGCAGAATGACCTTCCGCAATCCAAGTGTTCACCTGCTCCTCTACTTGTTGCACCTCAGTAGGGGTGAGGGGACGGGGGCAATTGAAGTCAAAGCGCAGTCTGTCAAAGGCAACGAGTGACCCCGCCTGAGAGATGGAATCATCAACAATTTTCTTCAACGCCGCTTGCAGCAGGTGGGTGGCGGTGTGGTTTGCTTGAGAGCGAAGGCGGCAAGCGCGGTCAATCTGAGCGTTAATGGGGTCGCCCAGCCGCAGGGTGCCACGCTCGATCCTACCGTAGTGGATGTAGATGCCAGCTTTTTGCTGCACATCTTCAATCCGCACTAGGACGGAATCGCCCGACAAGTAGCCGCGATCGCCAATTTGTCCCCCTGATTCTGCATAAAAAGGTGTCTGATCCAGAACCACCTGTACCTCGCTTCCCGCTTCAGCTGAAGCTACTTGCTTGCCATTGGCAATCAGTGTGAGCACTTGAGCCGGAGTTGAGGGTTGAGTGTAGCCCAGGAACTGGGTGGCATTGATACCAGATTCCAACTGGTTAAGGGAGTCTGGCGTGGTAAGGTCGATGGTTTGGTGTGCTGACCTCGACCTGCGGATTTGCTCCTCCATTGCCGCTTCAAAGCCTGCTAAATCCACCGTCAGGTCATGCTCCGCTGCAATTTCTTGGGTCAGTTCTAAGGGGAAGCCATAAGTGTCATAGAGGATAAAGGCATCCTCACCGTCCATCTGGCTCTTCCCTTGCTGGTTTAACCGCTCCAGCATCTCTGAGAGCCTTTTCTCACCTTGCTCCAAGGTTTTCAGGAAACCGGATTCTTCCCGTTGCAGTTCTGCTTTGATTGCCGCTTCCCGTTCGCGCACATTGGGGTAGGCGCTTTCAGAAAGCGCGATCGCACTTTCAGCTACCTGGGTCGTAAATTCACCCTGAATGCCAATCAGCCGCCCATGGCGCACGACACGGCGAATCAGACGTCGCAACACATAACCTCGACTGGTGTTCGACGCGGTGATGCCATCAGCAATCATATGCACGACCGCCCGGATATGGTCGCCAACCACTTTCAGAGAAATTTTCGTTTTCTCGTCGCTTTCGACATAGTCAATCCCAGCAATTTCAGCAGCGGTTTTGATAATCGGGAAGATCAGGTCAGTTTCATAGTTATTGGCGACTTTCTGCAGAATTTGCGCCATCCGCTCCAAGCCCATGCCGGTGTCGATGTTTTTCTTCTGGAGAGGCGTCAGCTTGCCTTCAACATCCCGGTTGTATTGCATGAACACTAGGTTGTAGAATTCAATAAACCGGGTGCCATCTTCCAAATCAATGTTGTCGTCGCCCATTTCTGGGTGGAAGTCGTAATAAATCTCTGAGCAGGGGCCACAAGGGCCGGTGGGGCCAGATACCCAAAAGTTGTCATCCTCTCCTAGGCGCTTGATGCGAGCGGCGGGAAAGCCAATCTGGTCACGCCAGATATTAAAAGCTTCGTCATCTGACTCGAAGACGCTCACGACTAGGCGCTCTGGGGGCAAGCCAAAGACTTCTGTTACCAATTCCCAAGCCATAGCGATCGCTTGCTGTTTGAAATAGTCCCCAAAGCTGAAGTTACCCAGCATCTCAAAAAACGTGTGATGCCGTGCCGTGCGACCCACATTCTCAATGTCGTCGGTGCGGATGCATTTTTGGCTGCTGGTAGCGCGGGGGAATTCAGGCGATCGCTGTCCCAAAAAGATCGGTTTAAACGGCAACATCCCAGCGATCGTCAGCAGCACGGTGGGGTCTTCTGGCACAAGGGAGGCACTGGGCAGGATTTTGTGTCCCCTTTGGGCGTAGAAGTCGAGGAATTTTTGCCGAATTTCGTTACCGCTGAGGTACTGGGGGGAGGAAGGCATGGTCTTGACAAGTAGGGATTTTTGATTAGGGATTAGGGCACTAGGCTTCTATTTGCTATTTTTACCGAAAGACGGGGGAGTGTGAGGGGGAATCAAAGCCAGATTGATTCATCCCCCTCATCCATAATTCCCCAGCTGGCATCTTTCGAAATAAATCTTTTGCTATCCAAACTAAATCTTGTGCTAGAATTAACATCATTGTCTAAAATAATTTGCTGCTTGGTTATGCTCTCGAAGTCAAGCAGGTTTTATTTTTAGAACGTGCGGCTCACAGAGGCACAGGGGGAATACTGCCTAAGCAAATGCTCCGAACGCACACAACGACTCCAAGTACAATCACTGGTTTTTACTATGGCACTCAAACTCAAAGTTTCGGATATTAAGTGTTCTGACTGTGCAGAAACGATTACCGAATCCATCACCACGATGGAACCAGACGCCAAGGTGGACGTGGATGTAGAGGCTAAGACAGTCACAGTGGAAGCTGCAGCTTCTGAAGAGACAATCAAACAGGCGATTACGGCTGCGGGTTACACGATTGAAGGTTATTAACCTCGAGCCGGGCTGGTGAAAAGAGCGTGCTCAATAGCAATGAGTCCCAAGTGTCGTTTTTGCAACTCAGCACTCAGGACTCTAGCTTCCGGGCTAAATCGGACACCCAGTTACTTTTTCGGAGACAGCAGCATCATCATATTGCGCCCTTCTTTTTTGGGTGCTTGCTGCACTTCCCCCAGTTCTTGTAAATCCGTTGCCATTCGCTTGAGCAGAGTCTCTGCTAAGTCGCTGTGTTGAATCTCCCGACCCCGGAACATGACAGTTGCTTTCACCTTGTCGCCATCCTTTAGAAAGCGCTCGGCTTGATTGATGCGGACTTGATAGTCATGCTCCTCAATCTTATAGCGCATCTTAACTTCCTTGACGTCAGCGGTGTGCTGCTTTTTCCGGGCTTCCCGCGCTTTCTTTTCCTGCTCAAATTTGTACTTGCCGTAGTCCATAATCCGGCAAACAGGGGGATCAGCCTTGTCGCTGAGCAGAACAAGATCCAGCTCTTTTTCCTCTGCTAGTTGCAGAGCCTCCTGCGGGGTTATGATCCCCAACTGCGAGCCGTCAGTGTCAATGACCCGAATTTTCGGAAAGCGAATTCGTTCGTTAATTTGGGGTAGATTGCTAGTTCTTCTTTTCTCAATCACAGGCGTTAAGATTAAATGGCAGCTGTTGTTTGTGCAAAACTTGACTTTACTCTTTGTACATGCCATTCACCTTAGCAAATTTTCTTGCCCAAGAGGGTAGGGAAATTCCCCCATGTGCGCTCGCGCTTCCAGATCGCCCACTCACTCCACCACGAGCAGGGGAATCTAAAACAGACTGCGGGGATGACAACAACGTATGTTTTAACCGGATTGTGCCTTTCACCCCTACGTTTTGGGAGTTTCTGCGACGTTTGGACTCCTCGCGTCCTCCGGTTAAAGACACGGGGTTTTCAGGAAAAATTTTTATAATCAGAATTATTATGTTATAAATGTTTTTAAAACCAAGGCAAGCGTGATTACCTCCCAGCAATGGCAACAACGGGTTGGCTCTCAAAGAGACTGGGTTTGGCGCGGTTGGCAAACTCGCTACACCTACATCCGCCCTTCTGAGCCGAGCCAGAAAACGACACCGCTGATTCTGCTACATGGGTTTGGCGCTTCAATTGGGCATTGGCGACACAATTTAGCAGTACTCGGCGAACATCACACTGTTTACGCGCTGGATCTGCTGGGTTTTGGCGCTTCCGAGAAAGCCCCAGCGAGCTACAAAATAGACCTCTGGGTGGAGCAGGTCTACGATTTCTGGCGCACATTTATCCGTCAACCCGTGGTGTTGGTCGGTAATTCAATTGGCTCGCTGGTTTGCCTACTAGCCGCCGCCGTGCATCCGGAGATGGTGCAAGGCATGATCATGATGAGCCTGTTTGATCTGTCATTGGAGGAAGAGGCGACACCAAAGTTCTTGCGACCCGTTGTGGCGACAATCAAATCACTAGTTGCCTCTCCACTCATAATCAAAACCGTGTTTAAGGTAGTTCGCAGACCGTCTGTAGTTCGTCGCTGGGCTGCGATCGCCTACGCCAACCCAAATGCCGTCACCGATGAACTGGTAGACATTTTAGTTCGCCCCACTCAAGACCGGGGGGCGGCTCAAGCCTTTAGTGCCCTTTTCGCAGGTAGTGTCAAGCCTGAATTTGGCCCTAGGGTCAAGGAAGTGTTGCCAACCCTAAAGATCCCAATGCTCCTGATTTGGGGGCAACAAGACCGGATGGTTCCCCTAGCACTAGCCCCTCAGTTTACTAAGTACAACTCCAATCTGCAACTCCTAATGCTTGATAATGCGGGACACTGTCCGCACGATGAATGCCCGGAGCAAGTGAACCAGGCAATTTTGGACTGGATTGACCACTTAACGGGTTTGTTTGCCTGAGCAGCGCTCAAACCATTCCTGGTAAGTTTTCTGACGTTCTGCATCTTCAACAACGATTTCCACTCGCACCTTCTGACACCCGTGACGGCGCTCTAGCGCGATCGCATTTAAAAGTAAACTGGCTATTTTAGGCGAGTTGAATTCGCCCCTCACAGTCAGATGACTATCTAAACTGGCAATTTCGGGAGCGGGACTGGCAGTTTGAGTCAGCTCAATCCCAGTTATTTCCCCTTGCCCTAAATCAATTTCTGCGAGTTGTTTGCGTTCTGGACTTACTTGTTCAACAATCAGTTTCTCGCGCCGGACTGGAACTTGTACCATCCGAATTTCGATTTCTTTACGAACGATCACCTCACCAACTTTACGCTTGCTACGGTCAATAACCAATCTTTCTCCTAGCAAACGAATGAGATCATCTTCCAACACTTCTGGAGTGGAAGCAGACTCTACCAAACTCTTAAGAGCTGCTTCCTTTTGGTTATCACTTGATTCAGATGGCGTTAGCATAATAAAATATTTTTTTGGGATCTGCTGCTTCAGGGGCAGGCTTTACTGGTAGGAGAATGTATTATCCGCGTAAAAGTACAGGCAGAGCCTAAGAGTTGCCCCGCCTGTAAATGTTTAAGCACTTAGCTCAGTCAACTGGTTTAACGCGCTCTCTAAAGACTATGGCTTAAATACGGTCTTTGGGCAACTGAACAGGGCTATCGACAACTGGGATTCCGTCAGTTTTAACATCCAATTCTTCTTTCCGAAGCGTTTCTTGTGCTTGAACTACTTCCTGTTCCACCACTTTATTGACTCTGATTTCTTCACGTACAAAGGCTTCTTTGTGAATGTCAGCAGTCTCTTCGTAGATTTCAACGTGTGCTACTTCTGTTCCCGAGAAGTCAACAGTGCCAGGAGCAACTGCCCTTCCAGCGTCTGCTGGAGTAACTCGCTCAATCACAACTCGCTCTTTTTCGATCGGCACTGAAACCCTTGCAGGTTCAGTTTCAACATGCTTGCCAATCGCTACTTCCCCTGTTTTGACGCGTGTTTTGCTGGCGATCAGTCGTTCTTGGTAAAGTTTCAGGGTTTGATGATCCTGATCATTCAACCCGTACAGAGATGGCTCTTGATGGTAGGTGTAGGTATCTCGGTTGTTAGTCGCAGCGCTTGGAGTAGTGGTTGGCGTAGCCGCTGGATGATAAGGTGCGCCATCAGGTGCTGAAGGCTGAGCATAAGCAGCATAGTTAGGCTGAGCTGCCATAGCGCCTGACATACCAGCGGTATAGGCTGCATCCAGAGCTGCTGATGCTTCTAACGGTGCTGCAGTATTCACAGGTGCTGATGCTTGGAACGATGGGTTAACTCCAGTGGTACTACCCGGAGTGCGATATACCCCCCTCACCTGCTCTTCATAGTCGTAATCGAGTTTGTCGAGACTGCTGAACTCAGGTAAATTGTCTGCTTGCTCTCTAGTCATACCGACAGCATAGACGCGGTCAGCGTTATGGTCAACACGGGAACGACCAACAGGTAGCAATACTTTCTTGCCGAAAATCCAGAACCCTAAGTCGACGATAAAGTACCGGAAATGACCTTGTTCATCTACTAGGACTTCGCTTACTGTACCAATTTTCTGATCTCCTTCTGCATAGACCCCCATCCCCTTAATGTCACTGCCATTAAAGCTTTCACGGTAGTTTGGGTCAAAGTCTTCTAGTTTTAAAAGAGGCATACTATTTTTCTCCTATTTTTACCTATTTCCTACTGGTTAGGATATGATCTTACTTTGTTTTCTTCATCTTCCTAGGGACGGACTTAACTCAGTTTTACTTCTGACAATTGGCAGGTATTCTAGTCTTTTTAGCGCCGATCAAATTTTCTATCTACAACCCGACGACCATTAGTATCAATATCTAACTCTTCGCGACGAAGCGTTTCTTCGGCTTCAACAGTATCCCGCTCTACTTCTTTCCTAATTTTGACTTCCTCACGCACAAAGGCTTCCTTGTGAATGTCAGCCGTCTCTTCGTACAGTTTCATGCGTGCTAATTCTCTTTCCGAGAAGTCAAGGTGGCGAACAGAGGCTATCGTTCCAGCGTCTGCTGGGGTAGTGCGCTCAATCACCACTCGCTCTTTCTCAACAGGGAGCGAAACCCGTGCCGTTTCAGTTTCAACGTGCTTGCCAACCACTACCTCCCCTGTTTGGCGACGTTTTTTGTTGGCGACTAGCCGTTCTTCGTAAAGTTTGAGGGTTTGATGATCGCGAGGATTCAAGTCGTACACGGACGGCTCTTGCTGGTAGTTATAGGTATCGTGGTCGTAGCTAGCCTCAGCCGAATACTTTGCCTCCAGGGGTGCTGATGTCTCCAGGGCTGGCACATAATCAGTTACAGATCTAACCGGAGCCCCAGCCGCCGCAGTGCGATAAACCTCTCTCACCCGCTCTTCATATTTGCGATTAATCCTAGCGCTGTCGTTGTACTCAGGTAACTCTTCCACTTGCTTTTTGTTGACAATACCTGTGGCATAGATCCGCCGCGCACGATCATCGATTTGACAATAACCGACTGGTAGCAAGACTTTTTTACCAAAAATCCAAAAGCCGGTGTCAATGACAAAATACCGTAAACGGCCTGACTCATCAACTAAAGCACCGTCAATGGTGCCAATCTTCTCACCTGTTCTCCCAGCATAGACATCAAGACCCTTGATGTCATCGCCATCAAAAAGGTCTTCCCGGTAGTTTGGATCAAACTCCTCAAGTTTGTAAAGAGCCATGCTATCGTTCCCCCAATTGTTTACATCGCCGATTGTTTTTAACCGAAATCCCCTTTCCATACAGGCAGAGCAACAAAATTCGCCCTGCCTGCCAGCGCCAGAATAAGCTATTTAAACGCGGTCAGTTGGGAGCTGACCCGGTTCATTTACAACTGGTTGCCCCTGAGTGTTAACATCTAATTCTTCTCGACGAATCGTTTCTTGGGCCTCAACGGTATCGTGATCTACAACTTTCCTGACTCTGACTTCCTCGCGCACAAAGGCTTCTTTGTGAATGTCAGGTGTCTCTTCGTACAATTCTATACGTGCCACTTCCCCTTCGTGGAAGTCAATCTCCCCAGGAGGAAGTGCAGTGCCAGGGTTTGCTGGAGTCACTCGCTCAATCACCACTCGCTCTTTTTCAATCGGCACTGAAACCCGTGCTGTCTCAGTTTCAACGTGCTTGCCAATTGCTACTTCGCCTGTCTTGACGCGTGTTTTGCTCGCAATCAGCCGTTCTTCGTACAGTTTGAAGGTTTGATGATTCTGATCATTCAAATCGTACAGGGATGCGTCTTGCTGGTAGTTGTAGGTATCGGGGTGGTAAGTGCCAGTACTAGCTTGAGTAGAGCCTGTTGTAGAAGCCAGAGGGCGATAAACTCCCCGCACCTGCTCTTCATAATGGTAATCAACCGTCATCCGGTCGTTGTACTCAGGTAAACCTTCCACTTGCACTTTGCTCAGACCGTCAACGTAGACGCGATGCGCATGATAATCTATGCGGGAAAGGCCAATGGGTAACAAGATTTTCTTACCAGAATTCCCAATGCCTGTGTCAACGACCAAATAGCGGAAACGACCTTCTGGATCAACTAAAGCATCGGCGACTGCGCCAATCTTATCACCACCTTCGGTATAGACATCCAGAGCCTTGATGTCCTCGCCACCAAAAGTTTCCTGGTAGTTTGGATCAAAGTCTGCAAGTTTGTAAAGAGGCATACAGAATTCACCATTACGTTTATATCCGTCTATAGCTAGATTAAAAATATATCGGCTCGGCTTCATCTCCCTGGCGACTGAATTAATTCAGTGTGAAAGCTAAAAGAGGGTAGAGATTTAGGTGAGCATTTTGCCAACCTTGGAAGAAGAAAGCTAGGCAGATGTCTAATCAATTTTGGTTAAAACTGGTGCAGCAGCAACGGGCGATCGCAGTCATCCGCGCCCCCAAAATAGAACAAGGCCGTCAAATGGCTTTGGCTGTGGCAGCTGGGGGGATGCAGCTGATTGAAATTACGTGGAACGAAGGCAGCGCTGAGTTGATTAGTCAGCTGCGCTCGGAGTTACCGGCGTGTACTATTGGCACTGGCACGGTGTTAAACCTAGACCACCTGGGAGAAGCGATCGCATCTGGGGCGCAATTCCTCTTCACCCCCCACGTTGACCCAGAAATGATTCAAGCGGCAGTCCACAAGGGTGTGCCAATCATACCAGGGGCGCTCTCACCCACCGAAATTGTCACCGCATGGTCAAAAGGAGCCAGCTGTGTCAAGGTGTTTCCAGTGCAAGCGGTGGGAGGGGCTAGCTACATCAAAAGTCTACAAGGGCCACTGGGTCATATCCCCCTGATTCCAACTGGCGGCGTTACCCTAGATAATGCGAAGGAATTTTTGCTGTCTGGGGCGATCGCAGTCGGTCTTTCAGGTCAATTATTTCCTCAACAGCTAGTGGTAGCTGGAAATTGGGAAGCGATCGCACAACGGGCAAAAAACCTGATGCAACGGCTGGGGACCGACTATTGATTAGGTTGCGCACCAAGCAACCTAGTGACTGTTCTGTTTGTATTCAGCGGCAGAGCGGTACTTGATCGCACCACCGCCGTACTATACAGTTTGGTGCCAATGGGGAGTGGCGCTACCCTGCCTCTGACCTGCACACGGCGCTGCTCACCCTGAGCTAGCCGTCCAATAGTTAACACAACGTCTTGACCGTATTTAGTCATAAAGGGACTAAGGTTGTCGGCAAAAGTGATCCCATTCGGGAGCGTGACCACAACCTGGGTGCCGTTCAACGCATAGGGCGAGTTGTTAGTGACGCTCACTTCGTAATACATCCGGTCGTTAGCGATCGCGGTTGCCTGGGCGAACAGCTTCGCCACTAGCTGATCGGTGATGTCTGGTTTGGTTACAGTGAACTTGTCCAATATAGCGGGCTTGCCAAGTGCCAGCTGAGTGACAACCAAGCCCGTGGCTGGGTCGATGAGCGTCTTGGGAATGGGGTCATTGAGCCGGTTGCCGTTCACATCTGTGCCGTAGGGATAGGGATTGTCTGGTGTGGCAGAAGACGTAGACTGAAGTGGCTCGGAGATCTGGTAGTGGGTGAGGCTGTTTTTGTCTACGACCACATCGCCGAAGGAGAAAACTTTCGCTTTGAAGTGGGCAGTAATCTTGGGGTCAACTCCAGCCTTGGGGAAGAAGGAGGACATCTGCACGTTGGTCAGGTTATGATCCAGCCAAGAGGCGGGGCCAATTGGGAAGGTCAGCTCCGGTCGAAATTTGTATGTGCCGGACGCTGAGTCATCTTGATCGGCGTTGGAGCCTAGACCGCGCGGTTGTGGCAGGTTGTTGTCGAAGTCGCGATCGCCCCCTGCTCCCTCTACCAGGTAAATCACGCCATCAGGAACTGTTTGGTTGATGCCATCGAACGTCGTGTCAACAGCAACGGCAGGAGTCCCCAGTGTCGTCGGCACCTCGGCAACGCGGGGTAGGGCGCGCAGTGGGAGGGTGCGCTGATAGTTGTGTTCATGGCCGTTGTAGACCAGATTAGCACCGTGATCTTCTAGGAATTTGGCGATGCGGCGCATTTGATTATTGCGCACTGTGGCGTTACCAGATGAGAAGGGGGGCTGGTGGAACACCACGATCTTCCAGGTCTGGTTACTGGCATCCAGGTCGCCCACCAGCCAATCTCGCAGGATAGACGGATAGTCGGGAAACTTGGACTGCGGGTCTTGGTAGACCGGGCTGCTGCTAACAAGGGCATTGAACAGATGGGGGTTCGCGTCTAGAAAGACGAAGTGGGCGTTGCCGTAATCGAACGAGTAGTTGCCCATGTAGTCTATCTGTCGCTTCAGCCCCAAGCCAGTGTCCACAGTGGTGCTGGCGCGGAAGGCTTCAATTGCCGCAGGCGAGTTGTAGTTCGTTTTTTTGTAACGGAAAAAGAAGCCATTCGCGGTGCTGGCGTCACCGTTAAAAATGTACTGGGGATCAACACCTTTGGGACCATTGAGTGGGAAGTAGTAATTGTTGAAGTACTCAAGAGCGTCTCCACCGTCCACGTTACCGCTGAAGCGACCTGCAGAGTCGTCGCCAAGTAGATTTGCATAATCACCATTACCGCCAAAATCGTGGTTACCCGCAACAATGTAGTTAGGAATGCTGCGCACGAAAGGGGCACCTGTCTGGTTTGAGTCAATGTCACTGTTCCATACTGGCATCCAGTAATCGCGGTAGTTACCTTCGGACCCTTTGTTGTAGACGTTATCTCCAGTATTTAGAGCTAGGTCTGGTTTTGGTAGACTACCTTTGCCAGGAAACGCGAGATTTTGGACATTGTACATCTCATGGACGATGCGGGCCTCGTAGTTCGCTAGGTACGGTTTATTAGACGGATCAGGTGGAAAGAAGCCTTCATCGCCCATGACCTCGAATGAGAAAGGTGCGTTGCGCTTGCGGGTGTGGAACGAGGCTTTGAATCCACCTGTAGGCAGTCCCGGTCCAGTGACGCGGTAAGAGTACTTGGTGTTGTAGTCCAGGTTATTCAGCAGAGCATAGTAGTTGACGTGGGCACCAGGAGCGGTTGCAGGAGTGGGTAGGGCAGGGTCTGCCGCCAGGTAGTTATCTACCACACGGCCTGTGGGGATAACGGTTGTGCGCTCCAGTTTGTCCTTGCCGAACTGTACGCTATAAGCGCTGGAGTGGGGCAACTGCTCGTTAGTTTGCCAGGCAATTACCATCTGATCCTTCAGGCCGAACCTACTGGCGTCGCCAGGCTCAATGTATGGCTTGTACAGAATTACCACTGTGGGGGGCCCAGATGCCAAGTCCCCACGAGCCAAAAGAGCATCGCCAAATAAGGCAAAGGCAACAAATAATGCGGCAACAAATAAGGCAACGGCAACTTGCTTTCTAGATATCTGCATCGAGTTCGGCAGTGATCGCGAGTAATCGTTAACTCATGAATCGTGCCGAATTATACCCTTACTCCATGAGGCTGTCTGTATTTATGGTAACATAATTCCCGGCTAAGGTTGAGATTCTATCCTTTGATAGGCTAAGTCTAAACAACAGACCGCCGGTTAGGAGACAGACAAGTGTTACCGAGCAAATACAGACTGGGTTCAGTGCTAAAGGCATGCGCGATCGCGTTAATTATTTTCCTGATTACATCCTGTGCCGCTCCAGTACTGGCACAAGATCGGATTTTTCTTGACTTGTCCCTGGACTTTCTAGGAGAGTACCAGCTGCCCAAAATGAAGTTTTTGGATACACCAGTCGGGGGATTATCGGCGATTACCTATGACAGGCAGCGCGATCGCTTCTACGCCCTCTCGGATGATCAAAGCCTTTTTGCCCCAGCCCGGTTCTACACCCTCAAGCTCACCCGAAATTCCACCGATTCTGGAAAAATAGGCATCCAGAAAATAGAAATAGAATCCGTCACCTTTCTCACTGACAAAGACGGCAAAACCTATCCCAAAGGGACTATTGACCCCGAAGGCATCGTCCTGTCTCCCCAACAAACTGTATTTATCTCCACCGCTGGCAGCGCCAGTGACCGAGTCGCTCCCTCCGTGCAAGAATTTGACTTAAAAACCGGACAGCTGCGTACTAGCCTACCCATACCAGAGCGCTATCTTCCCGACGCTGGTGATGAGAAACTACCTAGAGGTGTCCAAGACACCAGTGGGTTTGCATCCTTAACCCTCAATCCCACCGGCTCATCAGCAGGTAGTGGAGAACCCATAAATCTGTTTACCGCAACTGAATCAACTCTCTTGCAGGATCTCGATCCACCCAGTTCTGAAAAGGAAAGCAAATCTCGTCTTTTGCAATATTTAATCGGTTATGGTCCACCTGTCCTGATTTCCGAGTATCTCTATTTACTAGACTCGACTCCTAGTAGCGCGAGCTCAAATGGCTTGGTAGAATTATTATCTGTGGATCAGGGCGGTCACTTCCTAAGTTTAGAGCGTGACAAAGGTTCATCGGGAAGCATTGTACGGATTTTTCAAATGACTACCGGCGGGGCAACTGATACCTCGAGAATTGACAGCCTCAAGGGTTCACTCAACGGCATACAACCAGTCAAGAAAAAGTTGCTTTTGGACTTGAACGAACTGGGCATTCCCCTAGACAACCTGCAAGGAATGACTCTTGGTCCCCGCTTGAGTGATGGCACACAAAGCTTACTTCTGGTTAGCGACGATAATTTCACACAAGAGCAAGTAACCCAGTTTCTTTTATTTCGTCTCAATAGGTCTAAACCTAGAGTGTTGGGTATAGATTAAATACTCGAGTGTTCACATCGGTTGCACGCAAGTATGATGGAGTTGCCCCCAGCCATTGTTAAAGGGCTGGAGGATGTCCAGCTCAATGGCAGTCCAAAGGCTAGTGTAAAGCCGAATGATACTCATTCCATTGACATTGAAGCAGGTTGATGAATCGTTTCGAGGCGTTTAGCTTCCGCAGTTTGCCGGGCAATATCAGCTTCAACTTCAGCCGTATTCGCGTGGTAATAGGTCAGAGCAGCATAGACTTCGGCAAGGGTGAGGTGCCCAATGCGATCGCCAATCTCTTCTGGGGTAAGTCCACGTTTGTACCAAGAAACAATTCGCCGCACCGTGACCCCTTTACCTAAAATGTGAGGAGAACTGCCGTGGAGTCCTGGGGTGCGGGTAATGAGTGTTCCAATATCAATCGTGGTCGCTGCCATTTGTACTGCCTCCGCAAGTTAATTTTTGCACCGCATTCAAGTACTTTGGATTGGCGGGATTTGGGATTAATCGCTGATTCCGCCTTCATCACTTAACGGCGTTGGGTTGCGATAATAACTTGATGATTGCCACAGGGTAGTCTGGATTAGCAGGATTTGGAATTAATCGCTGATTCTTACAGTCTGCCAGTAAATCTAGCAATTCTAATACAACTTGGCCAATTAACACCTCATCACCTACTACCAGTGCCTCAAGTGAAGCTTGCCGTCCTTCGCACTCAACTATGACAGATTCGGTGACTCCGATAGCTTCCTCAAGCCCATTTGCATATCTAGCAATTTGTTGACGCCGAATCCGCAAGCCTAACTCTTGTGTGATCTGATGTGGAATCACCAGAGTCAATGCACCAGTATCAACTAAAGCTTGGGCTTCACATTCACGTAAGAGGTGAGGTGCAAGCAACCCTCGGCTTACCAATGTTTCATCACCTGCATTGGTTAGTTTTACGTTGACCCGTATCGCTCCCATTTTTTTCGACTTCATGTCGAAGTCCTCCAGGTTGGTGATAATTGTAATAACGAATTCACGCTTTTAAAATATGACTACACAAGTAGACAATTTGACAACACTGGAAATCCCTCCGATAGTGATGCATTTAAAACCAGTAGTCGAGTTGACAGATGAGCAATTCTACGAACTTTGTCAACTAAATCGGGAATTACGGATAGAGCGCTCATCTTCAGGAGAGTTGATAATTATGGCACCAACTGGGGGTGAGAGCGGCAAACGGAATGCTGATTTGACAACTGATCTTAATATCTGGAATCGTCAAACCAAGTTAGGTATTGTTTTTGATTCCTCAACTGGCTTCAAGCTTCCAAATGGGGCAGAACGCTCCCCGGATACCTCTTGGGTGAAACTAGACCGCTGGAATACCCTAAGTTCTGAGCAGCGCCAGAAATTTGTGCCCCTGTGCCCAGATTTTGCGATTGAACTGCGATCTGAAACCGACAGCATTAAAACCCTGCGAGAAAAAATGCGGGAATATCTGGACAATGGACTGCGTTTGGGCTGGCTGATTGACCCCAAGACCCAAAGCGTTGAAATCTACCGACCGGGTCAGGGCGTGGAAACCCTGAAATCCCCCTCTACCCTATCTGAGGAAGACGTGCTGCCGGGATTTGTGTTGAACTTGCAGTTGTTTTTTGGGTCAACACCCTAATCTACCCCTACAGGAGAAGTCACTCGATACAGTTAGTTTCACCGCTTGGCTTAAGCTAAGCATTATATAAGAAAAGCATATTCATTTCAACCCTCATGTCACAAACCACTGTTGGAACCAAGAACAAGAGTAAGTCGCTCCCTGCGGGGCTGATCATCAGGCTTGGAAAGTTCGTCTGGACGACCCTCTGGCAACTAATGATGTCGAGGCTTGCCCCGCGCAATCAGTCGGGAGAGTACTTGCGCCCTGTCAGCGAGTTCAGGCACTTCGTCGGCACAGAGGAAGGGAACCCGTACCAACCAGCGGCGGGGCGTTACTGTCTCTACGTCGGGCTTGGATGCCCTTGGGCGCACCGAACCCTTGTTGTTCGGGCGCTCAAGGGACTCGAAGACGCCATCTCGGTGTCGATCGCGTCGCCTTCACCAAATGAAGGGATTTGGGTACTCGACCACGAGGAGGAGGGCTGCCGCACTCTGCCGGAGCTGTATCAAATAGCAGTACCGGGCTACAAGGGGCGTTGCACGGTGCCAGTACTGTGGGACAAACAGACGAAGGCGATCGTCAACAACGAGAGTGCAGAGATTATCGTAATGCTGTCAGCGTTCAACGAGTTCGCCAAGCATTCTGCACTGGATCTCTACCCGGAGGATCTGAGGGAAACGAGTGACCAATGGAACGAGAAGATTTACCACGCGGTAAATAACGGCGTGTATCGCTGTGGCTTTGCGCAGACCCAGGCAGCTTACGACAAAGCCTGCGATCAGCTGTTCGCTGCCCTGGATGAGATTGACGCAGTGCTGGCGACAAATCGATACATTTGTGGAGACCGAGTCACGCTCACAGATGTTCGTCTGTTCACCACGCTGTTCCGCTTTGATGTCGTCTACTACGGGCTGTTTAAGTGCAACTTAAGGAGAATTCAGGACTATGAGAACCTCGGACCCTATCTTCGCGACCTGTATCAGCTTCCAGGCGTGGCTGGCACTTGCGACTTAGAGGCTGTGAAGCGCGATTACTACGGCAATCTGTTCCCGCTCAATCCGGGCGGCATCATCCCCTCTGGTCCTAATGTGACAAGCCTCCTTGAACCACATGGTCGGGAAAACCGAAGGTCGGAGCCAGCCCTGCAAGATTAAACCAGGAAGTATAAGCGTGACATTTGAGGGGTTCGCATGACTTTAGTCATGGTTATATTCAGCATTTTGTCATGGGTAGATTCATGACTTTTGGCTCATATAAATGTCATTTCAATTTTTATAAGATTAGAGCAAATCAGTTGAATCACCCTGGAGAATTTCTATGCGCTTGAGCATGCGTTTAACCAAGCTTTTTTCCCTTCTGACTGGAGCCTATCTTCTGAGTGTTGTGCCAACGATGCCAGTTCAGGCACAAGAATCCGGGGGGCCGGTCACCGTACAGCGGCATGAGCAAGCATAGTGTCAACAAGCACGCTTTATGTGCTCACTTTATCCGCAGGGTAGTGCCACGCTCGCCTAACTGGGCAAACTCCAGCACTTCACCTGCTTCCAAGGCTTCTCTGATTGCGCTTGTGTTGGGGTCAATGCTGACTTTCTGGAAGCGCTCTGGTAGAGCGGTTGCTGGCACTCCATCCTTTAATATGAGCGGTGCTTTACCTCCGTTGCGCTGGTATGACAGCTTGTATCTGGCAGTTTCGACCGTCTTTAATCTGTGCGTCTCAAAGAACAACTTGAGCTTATCCTTGAGCATTTTGGCTCGGTTCTCATCCGCTTGAGCTAACTCCATCATCCGCTTGGCTTCAGCTTTGCGAACCTCTGCCCTAGTTGTCATCTCAGTTATCAGAGCAGCATATCCATCAAGTTTGCGATCGCGCTCCTCTCCCAACTGCTCTAGCCAGTTGTTGATTAACTCCTGCTGAGCAGCGTCGTTGTCACAATCATCAAGCAGTTCATTCAGTTTTTCTAGGTCTTCACTGATGCTGAACAAACTACGGGTCTTGGGTTGGGGTTGCTCTACAGGATAAACTGGTTGGGGTTCTTTGCTCACTGGCGGCGTCTCCTCTGTTGGCTGTTGATGCCCATTCTCGCAGCTTTTTTATTTAACCTTATAATTCCAAATTTTTATAGCCAAGTCGATATACCAGCTTTGACAAAACTCACGAGCGTACAAAAATCTGCATGATATCCAACCGAGATGCTAGTTTCCCCATGACTTCAGTCTCAACGCTAACTTTTTGAGTGTAAGTCTTCGCTTGATGGGCTGCTTAATCCTCTGTCGAACTCACGTTAAAGTAAAGGGTAGCGTCATCTTCAATAAAGGCTATGCACCTAACTTGGCTAGACAGCAATACCTGGCTGATTGAAATCGGAGGAAAACGGATATTAGTTGATCCCTGGCTGGTTGGTTCCTTAGTCCTGGGCAACCTCAACTGGCTGTTCAAAGGTTCGCGACCTCAAGAACACTCAATTCCAGAGAACCTTGACCTGATTTTGCTGTCCCAGGGTTTGGAAGACCATACTCACCCACCGACTCTCAAGCAGCTTGACCGGACAATTCCTGTTGTGGGTTCTCCCAGTGCGGCTAAAGTGGTGCAGGAGTTGGGTTATACTAAAGTGACAGCCCTTGCTCATGGCCAGACTTTCACATTGAACAATCAAGTAGAAATCCAGGCCACTCCCGGCTCTCCAATTGGCCCAATGTCGATAGAAAATGGTTATCTCCTCAAGGAGTTGGAAAGTGGCTTGACTATCTACTACGAGCCTCACGGATTTCATTCCCCGTTGCTGAAGGAGTCTGCTGCGCGAGTAGATGTCGTAATTACCCCGATTATTGACTTAGCGCTGCCTCTAGTCGGGTCGATTATCAAGGGAACGAAAAGTGCTTTAGAGTTGGCAACTTGGGTGCAACCCCAAGTGATGATGCCTACAGCCGCTGGAGGTGATGTGGTTTTTGAGGGATTGCTGTTCTCACTGCTTCGGGCTGTGGGAAGTGTTGAGGAATTTCGCTCTTTACTTGAAAAGAGCAATCTTTCGACGCAGGTAATTGAACCAAAGCCAGGCAAACGTTTTGAACTGCAATTAGAACAGCGGACACTAGCAATCTAAGTACATAATGATATCTGCGGCTAGAGTTATTTTACCTACGTCAGACACCAACCTGGAGAGTGCCAAGTATTGGGTTATTGTCGTTTCTAAGGATCATGTACTACTAGGAGTTCAGGGAGGTTTTGCACAAGCTTGTCATGGTAAATCAGCTCCACTTAAGCGGCTGAGAGTTGGTGATTGGGTTCTCTACTACTCTCCCAAGCTTGAGTTTAGAGTTAACAAAAAGTGTCAAGCTTTCACCGCAATTGGTAAAGTCACAGGAAAAAAGGTTTATCCGTTCAAAATGGAAAACGGTTTTGTTCCATTCCGCCGCGATGTTGAATTCCTGAATTGCACTGAAGTTTCAATCTTGCCGTTAATTTCAAATTTGACATTTATTCAAGACAAAACAAATTGGGGATATATCTTCCGCTTGGGCTTGTTTGAAATCCAGAAAGATGACTTCTATTTGATTTCAAGCCAGATGTTGTCTACACAGCCGAGTCGCGACTAATGCAGCTAGATGCAGGGCTATTTAATTTCAAATATATTTGATTAAATTTATATATAGATAGCTAAATAACACTTTCTGGCTTTCAAGCTCAGGGTAAACACATCTTAATTTTTTCGGGATTAAGGTAAAATAGGGGATTAACTTGTTGTCAAAAACTAACTGTTGCTTCAGAGTCTATCCCTGTCAGCCAAATCAGAGGTAGGATTGAGGCGGTTGATGTGGGTTCCACAGCAATAGCAATTGGTGTTCCCAAGATGACTCCGAGCCTAGAATCGAGCTTGATTCAACACAATGCTTGTTTAGAAGACCCAAGAATTGAGCGCACGAAGCAGCATTTGCTGCTCGACATGATTGTGATAGCCATCCTCGCCGTCATTAGTGGAGCGGATGGGTGGGTAGCAATAGAAACTTATGGGCAGTCAAAACAAGAGTGGTTAAGCACGTTCTTGAGTCTGCCCAATGGTATTCCCAGCCACGACACATTTGCGCGACTGTTTGCCCGAATTGAGCCACAAGCGTTTGAGCAATGCTTCCGAAATTGGATCAGTTCGATTACACAGACAATCGGGGCACAGGTAATTCCGATTGACGGAAAAACTTGGCGTGGTTCGTATGATCGGGAGGCCAAACTATCTTGCGCTATGTGTAGTCAGTGCATGGGCGAGTGAGCATTGGTTGGTACTCGGACAACTGAAAGTCAATAGTAAGTCAAACGTTATCACAGCGATTCCCGAACTCCTGAAGATGCTGGATATCAGTGGCAGCATTATTAGCATTGATGCCATGGGTTGAAAGATCGAGATTGCAAGCTTAATTTGCCAACGAGGGGGTAACTATGTGCTGGCACTCAAAGCCAATCAAGGCAGCGTGTCTACTCAAGTGGAGCAATTCTTCCAGCAAGCGCAACAGACGGAGTTTGGTGGGATAGAACATAGCCACCACCAGACAACTGAAAGCGGACACGGACGGATTGAAATTCGCCACTATTACAGTGTTCCCGTGTCAGCATGTTCAGGTTTGTCTGGTCAGGATAAGTGGGCAGAGCTGACTAGTATTGGGATGGTAATTTGTGAGCGACAGCTGTGGAATAAAACAACCATCGAAGTACGCTATTACATTAGTAGCCTGCCTGCCGGTGCCCAAGTTTTAGCCCATGCGGTGCGCACCCATTGGGGGATTGAAAATTCCGTTCATTGGACATTGGATGTCACTTTTAGAGAAGATGCTAGCCGGATTCGTACTGGTTCGAGTCCACAAAACTTTGCCCTGCTGCGACGAATTGCTTTGAATCAGCTCCAACGAGAAACTAGCGTCCGGGCCAGTATACGCATGAAACGCTATCGCGCCGCTCTGGATAATCAGTATGCAGCTAAAGTTCTGTTAGCTTAAACATCTGTTTTTTGAGTCTATTCGACTAGTTTTAAAGTTCTACCGTTTTTCCCCTTTATGTACTTAGGAGTGGTGAAGCCTTTCACCTGTTCTCAAGAGTGCAACTTAAAAACAACGAGATAATCTTTTTCTCTTTGCTACTGTTCTAGAGTCAGATTAGTATCATGATTTGAGTGGATTTATTTCTAAAACGCTGCTAACTTCGAGTCGATATTTAGAGGTTATAGTACCTCACGTTTTTAAATTTTTGTCAAAAATATTTAGATGCGTTTACCCTTCTGGGATCGCGAGTAGGTCATGATTCGGCTTCTATGGACTTACTACTCTTACCACATCTCTCACTTATGCAAGAACTCTAGTCGTATTCAGGTGGGTTCTTGCTCAAAAAGAGAATACCATAAAATCATTGCAGCATAATAATCTATTCCGCTTCCATATTTCTTATAATTCATTTATTCGTGCCAAAAAGAGATAGGAGGCATCCACCATGGCAGACAGCCGTATCCACCGCCGAAGTGTGCTCAAAGGTATCCGCGCGCTGGGCGTCGGCGGCACGCTCGCCGCGCTTGTCGGCCTCGCCCGATCCGTCCAAGTAGCCCCGACACCCGTGTCCGTCTCCCCCAAGCGAATAATGTTGGTTGAGAAGCACGACATGAATCGGCAGTTATTGTCAGACTATCTAGTTTTTTATGGCTTTCAAATTCTCAGTCTGGCTCGGGGGTATGGCTTTTTTCAGGGATTGGCTGATTTCCAGCCGAACCTGATTTTATTCGACTTTATGTTGCCTGACATTAATGGCTTTACTCTACTCGAACAACTCCAACGAAGCTCTCAGTGGGGGCACATTCCTGTGATTGTCGTTTCCGGGGTTAATTTGAGAGCCGAGCGGGAACGCGCTCAAAGTTTGGGGGTACGTCTTTACTTGGTTAAGCCAGTGGATCTTAATGATTTAAGGCAAGCGATTCAAAAAGAATTGGGTAGTTCGGCTGGGAGCATCCCACTTTGGCAAAAAGACCTTTCTTGGGAAAATGTAGGGGAAGACCTAAGCCGACTGAGTGAATCATGACCCCTGAAAAACAATCTTGGTCTGCAAGCGTGTCTCCAAGAACTGGCTGAGAAGAGCTGTATGAAGAGGCTGATAAGAGTCAGCTCAACGATCTAGAAAGTATAGAGAAAACGGTGCGACAGCAGATATTAGAACATGTGAGCCCCAAAATCGCCCTGTTTTTATCAACCAAGTAACAGGCAACACAACCGTCAAACCCGCTCAAAGAAAACTTTGTCGTCATCGACGAAGCAAGTATGGTTGACCTGTTTTTGTTCAACTCCTTGCTCAAAGCCCTCCCCGATTCGGGAAAGTTGTTGCTTGTTGGCGATCAAGACCAATTGCCATCAGTGGGGCCGGGGATGGTACTGCGGGATTTAATCAACTCGGAGCTAATTCCTATTACAAGATTGACATTGATTAGGCGGCAGCAGAATGGCAGCGATATTATTACCGCAGCTCATCAAATTAATCAAGGAATTACGCCTAACCGGCAGACCGTAAAAAATCCAATTGCAATTGATTCAAGGTTATCCGATTGTTTGTGGGTTGAAGCATCATCTCAAGAGATGGCAGCTGACGAAATTATCAAAACTCTGGAGTCCTTAAAAAAATATGGTTTTAACTTGAGGAGTGATGTTCAGGTACTGACCCCCATGAAGAAGGGTGCTGCCGGAACTAAAAACTTGAAAACGCTGCTTCAGTCATACATCAATCCCCGATATTTCGAGAATAATGAATTACTTCTGGGTGAGGATATTTGGCGAGCAGGCGATCGCGTTATCCAAACCCGGAATGATTATAATACTGGGGTGATGAATGGGGAAGAAGGAGAAATAGTAGCAGTAGATTCTGAAGCAAAACAAATATTAGTTGAGTTCCAGGGAGGTACAATTGCTCCCTATACTGCTTCGACAATTAGTGATATAATAGATGGTTATGCCTTAACTATTCACAAAAGTCAGGGCAGCGAATACCAAGTCAGGGCAAACGCATCTTGTCAATAAGGCTACTTCAGTTTCAATAAGCCTAGGTTGAATCGCATTAATTCTCGCTTATTGACACTTAGATTGACTTGATCTCGCGCTGCTTGACAAACAAGTTGAGTGATAAATCCTGGTTTGTGGTTAAATCACAAATATTCCCTGTTGTCAAGAGTAATTTAGATGCGTTTGCCCTGCTTTCAAGCTTGAGTATGAGAAGCGTTTACTGAAAGAACAGCAGTTGGCTGAAAATGCCAAGCTAGAGGTAGAAATTTGTTGCAATAATTTTGGGTTATGCTATGGGCATTGATGAAATACTTAAAGCTTACAGGGAAGAAATTTTGAGAATTGCTGCTAGGTACGGAGCGTATAATGTCCGGGTGTTTGGTTCTGTGGCGAGAGGAGAAGCAAGACCAGACAGTGATGTAGATTTTATAGTGGAACTTGAACCACAACGAACCTTGTTAGACCAAATTGCTTTGATGCAGTCCTTGGAAGAATTGCTAGGACGTAAAGTGGATGTAACTGAACCAGAAACTCTACATGAGTTGATTAGAGATAAAGTATTGCGGGAAGCTGTGGTGTTATGAGAGATGATCGCCGAATTGGGGGAGTTATGAGGTGCGGCTTTCAAAAAACCCCAAACATAGAAAATAAACCCCTGTGGACAAAGGGGTGGTAGCATTTGCCCAGTGGCGAACCAATGGGTTTTGCTAGGAATTGCTCTAGTTCTTCTTCAGATATGTAGAGTCCTTGAAATGCTTCGTTGCTTGACTGGATTTGGCGCGATCGCTTAATTTGGACTTAAATGAGCCGGTCAATTCGTTCGAGTTCTGCCAAAATGTGTTGTAGTGAAGTCGCGTAATATTCCATTGGAGTGAGTTCTATATCATACTGTTTGTGAATAACTTACTGTATTTATTGAGTTCTGTTTGCTTACTCAAACTTTTCACTTAATCTTGCCCAATTAAAATTTGTTTTGCAGTTAAATCTAATTCAGGGAAAGCCAGAGAAATAATGCGGTTGTCTCCTCGGAATGGCGTAATCTGATATTCATCATCAATCAACTGGCAAATAGAAAGTGTTGGTTGTTTAGGATTGCCAGTAAATCTTTTAGCTCCAATTACAAGGTAATCAACAATCCAGTATTCGGGAATTTTAAGGCTTTCGTATTTACCAAATTTCATGTAGTAATCATCATCCCAATTAGTAGAAATGACTTCTACAACCAATGGAATTGAAGCACCATAAATGACCGTAGATTTTTTCTTCCACAATGGCTCATTCACAAGATTTGTCCGATTTAGTAATAATACATCAGGTGAGTAGGCTGATTCACTTGTCTCAGGTTTTACTAGTGCTGTTTTTGGAATGGAGTAGGGTAAGTTTAATCGAACATATTCAAAGCTGATTTTCCCTGCTATAAAGCCCACAACATCTTCATGGTCGCCTATTGGTTGGGCCATTTCAACAATGACTCCATCGTGTAATTCGTAATGTCCCCCTGGAGGTCGCCATTCTGTAAATTCTTCAAAGGTTACTAATTTGGTTCTGAAGGGGTTACAAGGAGGTCTGTAATGCAGACAGGATAAGCTCCTTGGCCCTCAGACCTCGTTGATAATACTTCCACTTATTGCGAGTTAGTCTCATTAATTCAGCAACTGCGTCTGCGCAT
>JAABUQ010003191.1_pt1 | contig 30617 bp, 30 predicted proteins | sample 5560001 | NCBI WGS metagenome assembly JAABUQ01 (sample SAMN10711888, study PRJNA513371) | rock metagenome | isolation source: Antarctica rocks | place: Antarctica: Victoria Land, Finger Mt nord | collected 2015-12-18 | reverse complement strand
CCACCGCGTGCTTCAGGTCAGGGCCGCAGTGCTGGACGGGCGCTTCGGCCACCAGGCAATCCCACTCGCGGCGTAGCGCCCCAGGTTTTTGACACTCCCTGCAGCGCGTCGAGCGTGACGATGGCGCCATCGGCAACGCCCAGTTCGGCCAGCAGCGTCTGCGCCGCCGGGATCTCGTTAGACCTTTTGGCGATGTCCATGTGGGCGAGCACAAGCGTGGTGTCGGTGGCAAACGCGCTCAGCATCTGCGCCGCGGCACGATCGTTGAACTTGTCAAAGCTGCCGCGCAGCGTCTTGCCATCAAGGGCGATGCTGCCGTGCCCGGGTGTGGCGCGCGCTGCCTGCAGCAGGGCGGCATGACGGCGGAAGGCCGCCTCCGCCGTGGCCGGATCGAGCCCTTGGAGGATGTAGCGGACAGCAGTGTGCGCAGGCGCTCGATGCCACTTCAGGCCGAAGGTCGCGTTCAGCCTGCGACGATGGACAGCGATGAAGGTGACGATGCCCGGCGAACGTCTCCGTTCGACGCCGCGATACGAGTTGCAGCCGCTCACGATGGCAAGGACGGCGAACAGCAGCACGTAGGGCAGCTTGTAGAGTTGTCCCTGCGCCCGGCGCGGATCAGGAACGTCCGCCAGCACGTCCAACAACGGTGAAAACACAGCCACGGCAACCTCCGACCCAGTTGCCGCCCCAAGGGTCGGACAATGGCCGGCTCGGGAATCCCCCTTGCGATCAATCGACGCACTTCACCCCTCAGGTGTTGCAGGGCGGACTCAGTGACGGCAAAACAACAGCGTTGAACAGCCTTGGGTCTGCTGCTGACCGTCGTGGCGCTGGGCGTCGTCAATGCCTTTGTGCGTGGTTACAGCCTGTTCGACCTCGTGAGCCTGCCGCAGGTCGGCGAACGGGCGTGGCGGCGTCCGATCACCGAGTGGCACGGGCTGGCGGCCAACATCCTTCTCGGCCTCGCGTTCTTCCACGCGGCTGCCGCGCTCGTGCATCACTACGCCTGGCGGGACGGCGTCCTCCGGCGCATGTTGCCCAGCCGCTGACCGGGAAGCGTCCAGCCAGGCGGCTTGCGCTGGCCCGTCACAGTGCAGGACCGTCCGCGTCAGCACGTGCTGCTGCACTGCAAGGGCGCCTAACCGGGTAGGGGCGCGATGCAGGCCCGGAACCAGGGTTGTCCGCGGTGGAACGCCGCTGCGCCCTTGCCAGGATGTTGCGAGCGGCGGCGTACTGGCACGGGTTTCGAGGGGGCCGCCTGGACGGGCGGAACGGGCATGAGTGGTGATGCAAAGGTCTGGTTGCGCGCCTTGGGGACGGGACCGGCGTTCTGGCTCGCGATGTTCGCGGCGAGCGCGTTCGGGACCAACCTTGGGGACCTGTGGACCGGCCGGCTCGGGCTGCCTGGGCCAGTCGGGTTCGGATCACTGGTCGCGGTGTGCGCGCTGGCGATCTGGGGCGACCGGCGTGTGAGTTTGCGCACGGAATTTGCCTATTGGTTGGCGATCGTCGTGCTCCGGGCGGCGGCGACCAATGTCGCGGATTTCCTGATTGAGGCACTCCGCCTCGGCTTCGTGCCGGTCGCGGCGGGGCTGGCCGCCGTGGCGCTCGCCGCGGGATCGCGGACACGCGCAGGCCCGGCCGGGCGCTGGGGAGCGTCGCCGGTGATAGATGGGTGGTACTGGACGGTGATGTTCGTCGCCGGCGTGTCCGGCACCGTGGCGGGCGACCTGATGAACCGGACGGTGGGCGTGCTCGCCTCGGCGACGGCGCTGACGGCGCTGCTGGCCCTCGTGCTCCTGGTGCGGGCGCGGTGGTTCCCCGGCCTCATGCTGTCCTATTGGGTGGCGGTTCTGGCCGAGCGGACCGCCGGGACGCCGGTGGGCGACGGGCTGGCGAGCCGGAACGGGGCGGGGCTCGGGTTGCCGGCCGCGACGGCTTGCACGGCGGCGCTGTTCGCGGCAGCCCTGCTCTGGCGCGAGCGGGGGCGCCGGGTGGCCGCCACGGCGGCGGGATGAGCCGGTGGCTCCCTGGAGCGGCTGAGTGGGCGGACCAGGCAGCGCGGCCGTCGCGTCGGTGCCGCACGAAAGGGCAATGGTGGCGAGCAGACCGTGGAGGCCTGGCATCCAACCTCTTGGTGCTTCCCTTCCTGGGCGTTGCCCTGCCGATCGCCTCGTTGCCGACCGCCGCGTTCGGCCTCAGGCTTGGCCACCGCCCTCGCCCCACCTTGCGCCCGCGGCTCTTCAGCGCTCGGCCGGCAGAGCCACCGCGTCCTCAAGCGGCGCTTTCCCGATCTCGGCGTGTGCCGCAAGGTTTGCGGCCGTCGGATCTCATGGCCGCCGGCCGTCATATCGTTCAGGGCGACCGAAGGAGGGCAGATAAGGACGCGACGCAGTCCCGGAACCAGCGCTGCGCCGGATGGGTGTCGTTGCGCCGGTGCCAGGACATGACGAACGGAACCGGGTCCAGGTCAAATGGCGGATTGAGGACGCAAAGCTCGTCGGCATGGCCGGAGGCGGAGACCACCCCACTCATCACCGTCGAGATCATGTTCGACCGTGCGATCAGCGCCGGCACCGCGTGCATGTGCGGGAGCGTGACGGCGAGGCGCCGTTTCAGCCCCTGCCTGGCCAAGACCGCGTCCACGGACCCGAAGCGGTCGCCCTCGGGCGAGACGAGCAGGTGCGACAGGCCCAGGAAGGTCTCGATGTCCAGCGGTGCGCGCGCAGCCGCGTGGCCCGATCTCACGATGCAGACGAACTGTTCATCGAAGAGGGGGCGGGTCAGGACGCGCCCCGTCGCGGTGGTCGGGGGAACGCTGACCGTCAGGTCCACGCTGCCCGCGTCCAGCATCGTCACCGCTTCGTCCCGCGCCGTGAAGCTGCGGACACGCAGGGTGATCGCCGGTGCGGCCTCTTGCAAGCGCTCGACCAGGTGCGGCAGCAGCACGAAGGTCGGGTGTTCGGACAGGCCGAGGTTGAAGGTTGCGGCCGAGGTCCGGGGATCGAACGCCTGCGTGAACTCGAGCGTGCGCTGGATGTCCGCGAGCGCGCGGCCGAGGGGTTCAGCCAAGTCCAGCGCACGCGGCGTCGGCTGCAAGCCCCTGGGGCCGCGCACGAACAACTCGTCCCGCAGCAGCGATCTCAGGCGCGACAGCGCCGCGCTCACCGCAGGCTGCGTCCGGCCGATGCGCGCCCCGGCCCGGGTGACGCTCCGCTCGGCCATAAGGGCGTCGAAGGCGACGAGCAGGTTCAGGTCGATGCCGTGCAAATCCATGCGGTGGATGCTGGCACATATCAACAATCTATTTCAATTGTATGCATCAAGCCTCCATGTCCTTAGAGCAGGCCCGGCTAGCGCTGAGAACCCGCCGTTTGGCAGCGCAGCTCCTTGGGTCCAAACGGCCAGGCCGACATGGTTCCACCAGCGAATGGAGAGGTTGGCATGAGTGAGAAGACACAAGGCCCGAGCCGTAGGACGCTGCTCAGGGGCGTGCCGCTCATCGCCGCCATTCCGGGTGCAGCCCGGGCAGCAGCCCTGCCGGTTCAGCAGGCGGCACCGTTGCCCCAGGCATCGACAGGCTGGTCCGATGTGACGCTCAACGTGAACGGCCGGGACCAGCGGCTGACCATGGACACGCGGACGTCGCTGCTCGACGCGTTGCGCGAGCACATGCACCTCACCGGCTCCAAGAAGGGTTGTGACCAGGGGCAATGCGGCGCCTGCACCGTCCACGTCGATGGCGAGCGGGTGCTGTCCTGCCTCACGCTGGCCGTGGCGGCGCAGGGCAAGCAGATCGGGACGATCGAGGGGCTGGCGGGCGCGGACGGCCACCTGCACCCGATGCAGCAGGCGTTCATTGACCATGACGGGTTCCAGTGCGGCTACTGCACGCCCGGCCAGATCATGTCCGCCGTCGCCTGCGTGCGCGAGGGCCATGCAGGCACCGACGCGGACATCCGGGAGTACATGAGCGGCAACCTCTGCCGGTGCGCCGCCTACCCCAAGATCGTCGAGGCGATCAAGCAGGCCCGCAGCCAGACGGAGCGCGCCTGATGCGCCCGATCACCTATGACCGGGCCAGCGACCTGGCGCAGGCATGGCGCCTCGGCTCGCAAAGCGGGCAGGGCCAGACGGATGCGCCGGTCCAATTCCTGGCAGGCGGCACGTCGCTGGTCGACCTCATGAAGCTGGACGTCCTCACGCCGGAACGGGTGGTGGACATCACGCCGCTCCGCGCCGCCCACGGCGCCATCGAGGCCGGGCCGCAAGGCTTGCGCCTCGGGGCGTTCGCCAAGATGTCCGCCGTGGCGCGGCACCCCGTTGTTCTGGCGAACTATCCCGCCATCGCCGAGAGCCTTCAGTTGGCCGCCAGCGCCCAGTTGCGCAACATGGCCACCCTCGGCGGCAACGTGCTGCAGCGGACCCGGTGCTCCTACTTCCGCGACACCAGTTGGACCGCCTGCAACAAGCGCAACCCCGGCTCCGGCTGCGCGGCGATCACGGGGGTCAACCGCAACCACGCCGTGCTGGGCGTGGACCAGAGCTGCATCTCGCAATCGCCGGGGGACCTCGGCGTGGCCCTTGCCGCTCTGGATGCGCAGGTCGAACTAAGCGGACCCCAGGGGCCGCGCCGCATCCCCTTCTCGACCCTGCACACATCGCCGGAGGGCCGGCCGCATATTGAAACCACCCTCAAGCCCGGCGAGATCATCACCGCATTCAACGTTCCGGCCGGAGCATGGACGGGCCGCTCCGCGTATGTGAAGGTCCGCGACCGGGCGTCCTACGAGTTCGCCATCGCCTCGGCAGCGGTCGCGCTCACGATGGAGGGCGACCGGGTGCGCGAGGCGCGCGTCGGGCTGGGCGGCATGGCGTACCGGCCTTGGCGCTCGCACGAGGCCGAAGCGGTCCTGACCGGCAAGCCCATGACCGAAGCGAACGCCGAGGCGGCGGCTGCGGCCGCACTCGACGGCGCCGTCACCCACGGCGGCAACGGCTACAAGCCGGAGCTTGGGCGGCGGACGCTCGTCCGCGCCCTGATGCAGGCCAGGGCGATGCCGATCAAGACAGCGGAGAAGTAGGATGGCCGGCGAAGCAGGCGGACTGTTCGGCAAGCCCACGCCACGCATCGATGGCGCCGCCAAGGTGACGGGCGCCGCGCGCTACGCATCGGACGAGCCGGTGGCCAACCCGGCCTACGCCTACCTGGTGACCAGCGCGATAGCCCGGGGCCGGGTGGGCGCGCTCGGCCTCGACCGCGCCAAGGCGGTGCCCGGCGTGCTCGACATCCTCACCAACGCGAACGTCGGGAGCCAGGCCAAGCCGCCGCCGGGCGGCGACGGCGGCCCGACCACCACGACGCTGGAGACCGACCGCATCTGGCACGACGGGCAGATCATCGCCGTGGTCGTGGCCGACACCTACGAGGCGGCGCGCGAGGCCGCGAACAAGGTCGAGGTCCAGTATGTGCAGGAGCCGGCCAGCGCAACGTTCGACTCGCCCGGCGTCGATGTCCAGCCGCACAAGCCGCGCGGTCCGGAGCCAGGGAAGGGAGACGCCGCGGCGGCCCTCGCCACGTCGCCCGTGACGGTCGAGGGCCGTTACCAGACCCCGGCGCAACACCACAACCCCATCGAGCTGTTCACCACGACATGCGTGTGGGACGGCCCGAACCTGACGATCTACGAGCCGTCGCAGTTCATGTGGGGACTGAAGGCGTCGGTCGCCGAGCAGCTCGGCCTTGATCCGGCGAACGTCCGCACCGTCTCGCGCCACGTCGGCGGCGGGTTCGGCTCCAAGGGGGGCACGACTTCGCGGACGGCCTGGATCGCCATCGCGGCACGGCGGCTCGGGCGGCCCGTGAAGCTGGCGCCGACGCGCGACCAGGGCTTCACCATCGCGACCTACCGGGCGGAAACGCGCCAGCGGGTGAAGCTCGGCGCGACACGGGACGGCAAGCTCACTTCGTTTTCCCACGAAGGCTGGGAGGTCACGTCCCGTCCGTCCGGCTACAACGTGGCAGGGGTCGAGACGACGGCACGGATGTATGCCTGCCCGAACATCGCCACGGCCGTGCACGTGGTCCACGCCGACCGCAACACGCCGGGCTTCATGCGGGCGCCGGCCGAGATGCCCTACATGTTCGCGCTGGAAAGCGCGATGGACGAGCTGGCCCATGCGCTCGGCATGGACCCGGTCGAACTGCGCCGGGTCAACGACACGCAGACCGATCCGGTGTCGGGGCTGCCGTTCTCCTCCCGCTCGTTGATGCAGTGCCTCGACCAGGCGGCGGCGCGGTTCGGCTGGAACGGGCGGAATGCCCGGCCTGGTTCGACGCGGGACGGCGAGTGGCTGGTGGGCTACGGCTGCGCCGCCGCGTGCTACCCCACCAACATCGCACCGGCCGCGGCGCGCCTGTCGGTGACGCCGGATGGCAAGGCGACGATCGGCTTGGCTGCGCACGAGATCGGCACGGGCGCCTCCACCACCGTGGCCATCGCCGTCGCCCACTCGCTCGGCCTGAGGGTCGAGGACGTGGCGGTGAACATGGGCGACAGCGACCTGCCCCCAGTGACCGTGGCTGGCGGATCGAACAATGCCGCCACCACCGCGCACGTCGCCGTCCAGGCGTGCGAGGAGGTGCGCCGCCGCATTGCGGAGGCGGCGGTCAAGGATGCGGACAGCCCTTTCCACGGCACCGATCCCGCCACCTTGAAGCTGTCGGCTGGAACGCTGGCGGGGCACGGCAGCAGCGAGCCATTGGACAAGGCGGTCAGCCGGACCGGCGGACGCCTGGAGGTCCACACCGAGTACGTGCCTGCGGGCTTGCCTGCGAGTGCCATGGCCGGGCTGTACAAGGGCCAGGTGGCGTTCGCGCGCGGCGGAGGCCGCAAGGACGTCACGGCGTACTCCTTTGGCGCCCATTTCGTCGAGGTGCGGGTGCACGGCCGCACCCGCGAAGTCCGGGTGCCGCGGGTGGTCTCCGCGTTCGCGGCGGGGACGATCATCAACCCGCTCACGGCCTACAGCCAATACATGGGCGGGGTGATCTGGGGCGTGTCGTCGGCGTTGCACGAGGCGACCGAGATCGACGCCACCTCGGCGCGCTACACCAACGACAACCTGGCCGACTACATGGTCGCGGTGAACGCCGACGTGCCCTCCGTCGAGGTCATCATGGTGCCGGAACACGACGACCGGGTGAACCCCCTGGGCGTGAAGGGCATCGGTGAGATCGGCATCGTCGGCATGGGCGCCGCGGTCGCCAACGCCGTGTTCCACGCCACGGGCCAACGGCTGCGCGAGCTTCCGATCAGGCTGGAAAACCTTCTCTCCTGATTTTCAGCCACCAGGCAACGACACGGCTCCGGCGAAGGGGCATAGGAGGCTCAATGGAAGACGGGATCAGCCGGGTCCATGCGGCGCGCTCCATAACGCGGCGGACGCTTGGGATGGCGGCGGCGGCCTTTGCCGGCAGCGGCGTCGGCGCTGCGGCGCAAGGAGCCGACCCGAAGTTCATCGACCTACGGTCCCCCACTGTGGATGCAAACAACCTGAAGGAGGTCGCCGAAGGGGTGTGGGTGGTCGGCGACCACCGGATCTGGCTGGTGCCGAACATCGGCATCATCCTGGGCGATGACGCCGCGCTGATCGTCGATTGCGGGCTTGGGCCTGCCAACGGCGAGAGGGTGCTCGATCTTGCGCGCCGGATCGCCGGCAACCGCCGCCTTTTCCTGACCATGACCCATTTTCACCCGGAGCATGGCTACGGCGCACAGGTGTTCCGGCCCGACGCGACGAGCGTCTACAACCGGGCGTCTACAACCGGGCGCAGCGCGACGAGCTGCAGGAAAAGGGCGTGCGCTACATCAACCTGTTCCGCAAGACGCAGACCCCGGCCGCAGCCGCCGCGCTGGACGGGACGAAGATCGTCATGCCGCATTTCACCTATGACGGGCCGAGCGCAGAACTGGACCTTGGCGGACGCAAGGTGGAGCTTCGCACTTGGGGCACTGCCCACACCCGCGGCGACCAGGTCGTCCTCCTGCCGCTGGAACGGATCCTGTTCGCGGGCGACCTGATCGAGGAGCGCATGTTTCCGATCTTCCCCTGGTTCCCCCCTGCGGACCAGGGCATCAACAGCAGTCGGTGGTTGGAAATCCTAAACGGCCTCCGGGATTTCAACCCGGCCGTGGTCGTGCCGGGGCATGGTGACATGGGTGGCGTCCAGATTGCACTGAACCTTGCCTCGCATATCGAGACCGTCGGGCGAGAGGTCCGGCGGCTCCGGCAAGAGGGGCGGACCGCCGACCAGATCATCGCCGAGTACGAACCCACGGTCATCTTGGGCAATCCGGAGTGGGAACATCCCGACCTAATTAGTTGGGAGATTGCATACTTCGCTGCTCAATCGGCGTGAGGCCAGCTCTACAACGATTGACATCCGATATTTGGATGAGTGCGTATATGACCAATCGATTTAACTATGCCTCGCCAAGTCCCACGTCCTCATTGCGGCTTTAAGCCGGCAGCAGAAAGGGAACTATTGATGGGCAGCACTGTAGACGGGCCGAAGGTTACCGGGCTGACCAAGGAGGAACGCCTGGCAGTGGAGACGTTATACCGTGCGTTCGGCGCGGGCAGGTCCGAGCTGCTCGATCAGGCGGTCACGCCTGATTGGCAGGACATTCCTCTCGCGCCGGGCCAGGAGCCTGGCCGGGAGGGCATGAAGCCGATGATCCAGGGCTTCTTGGCGGCGTTCCCCGATTGCAAGATCACGATTCACGAGATCATCGGCGCGCCTGGCCGCGCGGCGGTCCGCGCCGAGATCACCGGCACCCACAAGGGCGAGTGGTTCGGCGTCGCGCCGACCAACAAGGCGTTCAGCATGCGGCTGCACGAGTTCCACTACATCGAGAACGGCCAGATTACCCACACCTGGCACATGGAGGACTGGTTCGGCTGGCTGCACCAAGTCGGCGCCTGGCCGGTGCAGAGGGAAGCCGCACGATGAAGGCGCTCCGCATCCACGCATACGAGGCGCCGCCTGTCCTTGAAGAGGCGCAGACGCCCGACATCGGCCCCGATGAGGTCCTTGTCCGCGTGACGGCGGCAGGCCTCAACCCGCTCGACGTGCAACTGTGCAGCGGCGGGATGCATGGCTTCTTCCCGCTGATGTTTCCCTACACGCTGGGAACGGACCTTGCCGGCACGGTCGAGCGCGCTGGGCCGTCCGCGGCCCGCTGGCGCCAAGGTGACAAGGTGGTCGCCCGGCCCGATCCGACGCGCGGCGGCGCCATGGCCGAGTTCGCGGTCGTCCCGGCTGCTGACCTGGCCATGGCGCCGAAGGAGATCCCGTTAGAGGACGCAGCCGGCATCCCGACGGCGGCCGGCACCGCCTGGCAGGCGCTGTTCGAGGTGGCGGACCTGCAGTGAGGCCAGACCATACTGGTCCACGCAGGCGTCGGCGGCGTCGGCAGCTTCGCAATCCAGCTCGCCCGCAACGCAGGCGCGCGGGTGGTCGCGACAGCCTCCGGGGATGGTCTCGACATCGCCTGGCGGCTCGGCGCGGACCAGGTGATCGACTACCGGGCGGAGCGCTTCGAGGACAAGCTGTCCGACATTGACGTGGTGCTCGACACCGTGCGGGACGACACCCAGCAGCGTTCGTTCGGCGTGCTGCGTTCAGGCGGCGTCCTCGTCTCGACCACGTCCCCGCCGGACGAGGCGCTTGCGAAGGCCCACAACGTGACGGCGACATTCGTCTTCCACAAGACGGACGGCAGCCGCCTGGAGAAGATCGTCGGGAGCATCGACGCGGGCACGCTGAGGGTCCTGGTGGACAGCAAGGTCCCGCTGCAGGAGTTCGGCGGCGCCATCGCGCGCCAGGCGTCCGGACGGGCGCGCGGCAAGATCATCGTCACGGTCGGATAGGCGGACACGGGGCCGGCCCGCCCGGAAGGCGAGCCGGCCCCTTTCTTTGGAACACGTCAAGGGGGGTCGCGCACCTGGCCACGGTCACGTTCAACGGCCGGACTGTGACGCCGCGCTCGACCAGGCGTCCGGCGCGATATGGGTCCGCAACGTCTGGTGCGCGGTCAGTCCGGGCGCCTCGATCCCGCCCGTTCCCAATTGATGAAATGAGTTTGACCGGCCAGCCTGCTGGCGCCCCTCTGAAAGGTCGGTGAGCATGACCGTGGTTGACAATAGACACGCAGCAATCGTGGCTGGAGCATCGCGCGGCATCGGCGCGGCGGTCGCCGAGCGGCTGTAGCGGCGCGCAATGAGGTGCTCCATGTTGTTGTAGGCCCAATTAGTACCAGGGCCGGACCGGTCCCGACCGGAGCCGTCAAGCCATCAGCAACTTGTCCGGCGTGATCGGCAGCTTGCGCATCCATGCTCCGCGGGCTGGGCCGCCCCTCTGCCGTATGCTGCCAAACCGTCCGCCGAGGCCCATCTCCGTCCTCGACGCTTGTTGCAGGGCCACCATTTCCGTACATCGGCCTGCTCATCCGCGTGCAAGGGCGACGCCGGACAGCAGCAACGCGAGGGCTGCAAGCGGCCACGTCCCACAAGGCTGCAACGGCGCCAGCAACGCCGCTCCGGTGGTCGCCCCCGCCAGCAGGAACAGCCACATGGCCCCTTGCAGCGCCCAGCCGAACCCCTTGCCCTTGCCGCACACGGCTTTGCCGATCTCTTGGCCGACCTTGACGAGCGTGCCAGTCACATAGGTCAGGCTGACGCTGGCCTGCCCGACTTGCGTCATGGATGCGTTCAGCGCTCCCATCGCCAGTACGACCAAGCCAGTTTCCCAAGCTGGCGCGGCAGTGCCCGCCGCGAGCAGAGCGGCAACAAGAAAGCCCACCGCGGCCGGGTGCCGCCGTCCCGCCCATTCAGCCAGCATCGTGCCGGCTGCTGCCCCGGCGACGAAGCAGCCAACGATCCCCAGGATGACGCCGCACCGGCGCATGTCGCCATCACTGATCGCCTTGCCGAGCATAGTCGTGTTGCCGCTCATGAAGGAAACGAACAGGTCCCGCAGCCTGGACAGGCCGTAGACATCGGTCGCGCCAGCCAGGAAGGCCATCCCCCCGGCGAGCGGCAGCGCACCGAGGGTGGAGCCCCCATCGGTTCCAGTTTCCCTGCCAGCCTTCATGTTCGGCTATGTCTCGTGGGCCGGGCCGCCCAGGCCGCCCCCATCTTGGAGAAGACTCGCAGTAGCAATCGACGCTGTGCGCTCGCCACGGCGGCAAGCGCCGCATCAAGTCGCAAATGCCATCCGGCCTGGACCGGAGATTGCCACAAGAAGGCATCCCCCAACGATGGACAGGTTGGAGAAGAAGACATTCCGGTCAGCCGACCTCTTCTCTCCCTGCTCGGACCAGAAACGCACGAACAGGACGGTGACGGCCAGCATGAACAGGCCGAGCAGCAGCGACATCGGCCGCGCATAGGTGCCGAGGACGAGCGACGCGGCGCCGACGACCTCGAACACGCCGATGCCGCGTTCAAGCAGGCGCGGGAACGGCAGGTGCAGGCTGCTCAGCATCGCGATCTCCCGCGGCGGCGCCCTGAACTTGTCATAGGCGCTGGCTGCGAAGACCAGCGAGAGGAGGCACCTGGCCACGAGCAGGCCGAGATCGTCGAAGCCAGCAAAGAGTTCCATGTCCAGCAGGACGCCTCAACGCCCCGCAGCAGCAGGCTTGCCGGCGTGGCCTCGCGGGGTGGACACGTAGGCGGCCAGCGTCCACCTGCCGCCTGGGCGCGACAGCGCCACAAGGGAGAGGTTGTCCAGTTCGCGCGTGGCACCGCCGGACTCCACGGTCATCCGCTGCCAGCCATAGACCAGCACGCTGTCCGCGAGCCGCACGGTCCGGTCAGTGCCATGCTCAATCCGCCGGTAAACGTCCGTGCCGGCCGCCAGCCCGCGCAGGTAGTCGGCCGCGTCCTGGCGCACGCCGCTTAGGTGCGTGTAGATCAGGCCCCCGTCGAACATGGCGGCAAGGCTGGCGGCGTCGCCTCGGACCATCGCGTCATATCGGCGGTCCTCGAAAGCGGTAATTTCGGAGAGCAGGGCTTCATCGTTGTCGGCCACTGTTCGGCTCCAGTGTGGTCTGATGTTTCGCGGCTCATCGAGCGTCATGGACCGCATCGGCTTTCCGCCTGCTCCGGCGCAGCAGATCCCGCAGGTGTTCCGTCCAGAGCGCCGGTTCCGATAGTGTCTGGTGACCCTTTGATGCGTTGCTCGCGGGCAGCAGCACGGCGCGGCCATCCTTCACCTGGGCTATCATGCGGTCCATCACGCCAAGCTCCGCCGGGTTGACCGCGTCGTCGGCGAAGTTCACGGCAAGCAGCGGCGCCTGGATGCGGTGCAGATCCTCCGCGGGGTCGTAGTCCCGCGATGCCTCGAACTCCCTGCTCACGTCAAGCAGGTTCTCGCGCGCAAGCGCCTTGCCCGCGACGGACTGGATGTAGGCGCCCGCCTGCTCGGGGCTGCCCAGTTGCTCGGCCAGCCGCGCTGGGCTGGCAGCCATCATCTGGAACAGCACCCACGCCAGGCCCAGGCCGCGCGGTGGCGCGCCGTGCCGCCCTGGCTCGTCCAGGTGGGCAAGCTGCAGCAGCAGCCGGCGCCACAGCAGGTTGCGCCCGGTGACGCGCTCCGGAAGGCTTGCGACGGGCATCAGCGCGTCCATCATGTCGGGATGGCGCCCGCCCCACATCCAGGTCTGCATGCCGCCCATGCTGGTGCCCATCACCAGGCGGAGCCGCTGCAGCCCAAGCCCCTCCGTCACCAGGCGGTGCTGCGCCGCCACCATGTCGGCATAGCCGTAATGGGGGAAGTCCTGCCCCATGCCGTCGCTCGGCTTGCTCGATCCCCCATGCCCGATCGCGTCCGGCAGGATGATGAGATGCTTACGGGCGTCGAGTGGTTCGCCCGCACCGAACAGCGCGCCGGCGAAGGCCGGCTGCAGGAACTGGCGCCCGCTGCCGGCCGTGCCGTGCAGGAGCAGGACCGCGTTGCCGCGATCACGCGCAGGGGTGCCGAGGGTTCGGTAGGCAAGCCGCACGTCCATCCGCCCGCCGCCTGAGAAGGCGAAGCCCTCCGCGATGAACGAGCCTTCAGCCGGAACTGGCTGCCAATCCATGATGCGCCTCAGAAGAAGGACAGGGCTTCGACGCCGACGCCGGCGCGGACGGTGCGCCGCACCTCGGCGCGTTCCAGGTCGCAGACGGCGAGGGTGTCCCACAAGGACAAGGTTCCGCGACAGGTCGTGCGACACGAGCTTACATAGGTTCTCCGCTCCCTTACTCCCCAAACCCCGAGAACCTCGGCCGTAGGCTGCTTGAGCGGGACCGGACCAGCAGCCGGGTCGTTCCGACAAACGAGGGTGAGATCCTGTTGGGCCACGCGCGCCGTCTGCTGGGGCTGTCGGCAGAGGCACGGGACGCGCTGCTCAGCCCCGGCGCCCTGGCGGTGGCGCGGCTCGGCGTGCCCCAGGACTTCGCGGGCCGCAAGCTGACGGACCTGCGATCCGGTTTCGCCCAGACGCACCCGGGCATCCGCTTCGACACAACAAGTGGCTGGAGCGCCGAACTGCGGCGGCTTCTAGACGTGAACGACCTCGACCTTGCCCTCGTCAAGCACGACGTAGACGACGGACGCCGCCTGGCGCGGTCGGTGGCCCAAACTGCCCGTTGGGTTGCGGGCCGGGGCATGGATGCCGTGGCCGACCCGCTCCCGTTGGCCCTGTTTCCCAAAGGCTGCATCTACCGCCGCCGCGCCGTGGACGCCGTTGAGGCTTCAGGCCGCAGTTGGAGGATGACCTATGTCGGCCAGGGCCTGGCCGGCGTATAGGTTGCCATCGCGTCCGGCATCGGCCCCCTTGCGGCCGACGCCGTGCTGGTGGATCACACCCGGCCCGGCCCGGCAGACGGACTCCCGAACCCTCCGGCGACGAAGCTTGCGCTTGTCACGCAAACTGGCCGTCAGCCTTGCGCTGTGAACCAGCTTGGCGAGCACCTGAATGCCAGCATTTGGAGCGACGCTGCGCTGAGGCCCCTCATTCGGAGGGCTGAGGAGCAACGGAATGTGAAACAGAGGCGGGGATCACCGCATCGGGCTTTCCTCGACATCTTTCAACCCGGTCGAAGAAGGGGGCACCGGCTCTCCGCCGCGGGTAGGAAGGCTTGAGCGCTCGGAACCGTCCTCACGACGTTGAACAGGTCCCACTCCGAACGGGATTGCGCCGGCGCCTTGACCTGCAGCAGCAGCATGTCGTGCACCATCAGCCCGTCGGCCCGCACGATGCCGCCGTGGGTCACGGCGTCCTCAACCGGCACTGCCCGCATCCTGGCCATCACCGCGTTTGCGCCATCACCTCCCGCGGCGGCGACGGACTTCAAGTAGTGCGCGATCCCGGAGTACAGGCCGGCCTGCACCATGTTCGGCGGCTTCGACACCGCTGCCGTGAACCGGGCGGCAAAGGCGCGGGTGGCTGGTGACTGGTCCCAATAGAACCCCTCGCTGAGGTGCATCCCTTGCGCCGCGTCCAGCCCGATGGCGTGGACATCGTTGATGACCAGCCCCAGGCTGACCAGCGCCAGCTTTCCGGTCAGACCAAACTCTGCCGCCTGCTTCACCGCGTTGACTGAGGCGGCGCCCGCGCTGGCAAGGGCGATCACCTGCGCGCCAGACGCCTGCGCTTCCAGCAGGTAGCTGGCGAAGTCGGCCGCGTTCGGGGGGTGGCGCACGCTGCCCAGCACCTTGCCGCCGGCCGCCTGGACGATCCAACGGGACTGCAACCCGGCCCTCCACGCCCTCCTCCGGAGGCCCCCCGAACGGAACCCGCGCGATCTGGTTCACGGTGCCGATCCCAGCAGGCCGGACCCGGCCAGCGCGTCGCGGGCGTAGGGCAGGGTGGGCGGGCTGAATACCGGACGGGCGCCGGCGGCGGGCGGGGCCGGGGGCAGCGCCATCTCGGGCGGGCCGCCGCGCCAACGACGTTGGTTCGGGTTGAGGCCGGGCTGGTCGGTGATGGTGATGGTGCGGTCGCCCACCCGCATCTTGTCGCGTCCGCCCTGGACGGCACGGTTGGCGAAGGCCACACGGGGCTGCTCGACCAGGCCGGAGCGCAGCAGCACGTGGTAGCGCGCCATGCCCACCAGGTCGCGCTCCAGCCGTCCCAGGTCGGACAGGAAGATTTCAACCGCCTGCCGCTCGCCCTTGGCCCAACCCTCGGCCACCCACTTGTCCCAGTAGCCCGCCTCCTCGGAGCTGCACGGGCGCAAGTGGTCCGGCGGCGGGGTCGGGTTCACCCAGGCGCGCACCAGGTGGCTGCGCCAGTTCGGCGGCGCCGAGGTCAGCGACGCCTGCCGTGTGATCTCATAGACGCGGCTGGACTCGCGGGCGACCTGGCCGCCGTCGCCGAGCGCGAAGGCCATCCGAGCCTCCGTCACCACGGGAGGGCGCATCATGGTCTGGCCGGACCCGACCTGCACGACGAGGGCGCGGAAGCCGTAGGCAGCGTCGAGACGGCTTTCGTAGCGGCGCAGTATTTCGTTCAGCGCGAAGCCGCGCGCCGCCAGGCCGCCGCGGGCGCCGTAGCTCAGGGCCGCCTCGTGCAGCGCCTCGCCGTGCGGCCCTGACAGGCTGGCACTTGGGTTGACGCTGGGCCGGACCGCTTGCAGCGCCTCCAGCGAGGGCGGCCGCTCGCCGCCGATGACGATGGGCTGGATGCTGGAGCCGGTCACGGGGTTGCTGAGCGGGCTGCCGAGCGTGTACGCGGCCTGGTTCACCTGGCCGAGCGACGGCACGGGCGGCACCGGGCTGTCCACCGGGTCGCCGGGTGCAGCAATGGACGGCGTGGAGCCGGCAAATCCGGCAAGGAGGCTGGCTGCACCGAGCAGGGCACGGAACGGGGGGCGCCTACGCATGGTGCTGCACCTCGACCTGGTGGTGGTCGGGATCGACGATGACGGTTGCCTGGGTGCCGGCAGCGGTGCCGAGCGCCTCGAACAGGTCGAGGATGCTCGCGTCCTGCATGGCGACCGCGACGGACACCGGCGCGGCCCCCGTGGGCTGCCCCGTGACGACCAGGTGGTGGCCGATGCGGTCGGCCAGCACCTTGGCACCGGCATCGAGCGGCCCGGACCACGGCCAAGTCACGGGGCGGCGCAGCTCGGCCGGTATCACGGCGGGTGCCGCCGCCGTGGGCCGGCTTGCGACGCTCCGAGCGCCGAGGTCGCGCATGGCGGCGTCCACGCGCTCGACGCTGCGCTGCAGCGCCACCTCGGCGCTCGGCATGCCGGTCGCGTCCACGTCGGGCGCGACGTTGGTGGTCCCGGCACAGGCGGACAGCAGGGCAAGCGCCCCGCATCCGGCCATGGAAAGAAAGCGGCGGTGCGCCATGATGAAGAACCTCCCGTTGGTTGTGGGAGGCTACGGAGGGCCGTTGCGAACCAGGTTGGGCCTGAGCACGCAGGGTAGGGCACGAAGGGGATGCCGAGATTTAGGAGAACGCCCCCAAGCAGCGCCTGTCGGAAGCGCTAGATTTTGTCAGGCATTTACGTCATAAATGTCCTACTTCGAGGTGATCATGGCACACGTGACGCGGCGGCAGGGCGACACCCCCCGGGAGCAGGGGGCAGCAAAGGGTGCCGTAGTCGCTGGCACCACCCAGGCCATCCGCAAGAAGCGGACGCACGGGCGCGCGGGAGAGGCGAGCACCATTGCCACGACCGTGGGGACACGTAGGCATGCTGGCGCGGTCGAGGTGCTGGCGAAGCAGCGCCACGTGTTCGTCAGCGGGAACGCCGAGAGCTTCCGGGGGAAGGCCTTCCGCGCCCTGCTCCTGCAGGATCCGGTGGTCGCCCGGGCGGTGGCGGAGCCAGTGGCCCGGGGTGCCGTCACGGGCATGCGTTCCAAGAAGATATCGACCCGTGTGGATCCGGGCCTGATGACAGCCGCGAAGCAGCGGTTCGGGCTTGCTAGCGAGGCTGATGTCATCAACGCCAGCCTCGCGGTCGCGGCCGCGCCCGACCAGTTTAAGGCTTGGCTGCGCGACACGCAGGACACGCTGACGGACGACTTCGAACTGGCGGTCTGACCGCCATGCCGAAGAGGGTTCCGGGCGCGGCGCATGCCGTGCCCAAGGGCACAGTTGCGGACATTGTGCGGCGACACGACCCGGACGCGTTCACCGGATCCTTGTCCCGGCGGCCTGCCCGCGACCTGCCATTCGAGATGGCGGCGCTGCCGGCTGACCTGCCGGTCATGCTGGACACCAACGTCTACATCCAGCGCCTGCGCAGGAGGCTACCGCCTGACGTGGCCGCATTCATCGAGAGCCGCACCGTCCTGCACAGCGGGGTTGCCTGCGCGGAGCTTGCGATCAGTGCCGGTGTCCTCGACCCCGCCCACCCCGGCACTGCGCAGAACCGGGCGACGATCATGGGGGTGCTGCAAGCCATCAGCGACACCGACATAGTTCAGCCCAGCGCCGCGGCCTGGGCCGAGGCGGGCATGGTCGCGGGCATCCTGACCCGGACGCAGCACTTGGCCGGGCCGAAGAAGAATTTGTCCCCTGTCGAGGTCTGTTGCCAGGAGGGCTTGCGGCGCAAGCTCATCAACGACGCCCTGCTTTTCCTGAGCGCCTGCGAGCAGGAAGCCATTCCTCTGCCTTGGCCGTCCCCGCCGGGAACACCCGCGACAGGCGCCGCAACCCCTCCGTGAAGCCCACGCGCTCGTAGAGCCGGTTGCGCAGCGCCACATCCGTCGGCGTCGTGCTGAACGCCCGAAGCTCCACAGGCCCAAGGCTGTTCACCAGCGTCTGCTCGAAGGTCACGTTGTCGGCGGTGATGACGGCCAGGAACGGCGAGCCGCTGCCGTCTTTGAACGGACCCTTCAGCCGGTGGCGGATCACCTCGGCCGCAGCGTCCGTCAACCGGAAGCGGGTGATGATGCCCTCCGCCTCCTTCTCGTCGCCGGCGCCGAGGATGAAGCGGCTGGTGCTCTGGCTCACCAGGTCGCCGCCGAAGTCCTCCATGCGCTGGCTGCTCAGGCTGAGCTGCATGTTGTGCTTGCGCCCTTTGCGGCGGTCCAGCTCCACCTGGGCGCGCACGAAGCGCCGCCCCTTGGTGCGGTGGTACTCGTCGTAGTCCAGGCGCTTGGTCGCCTCGTAGATCTCGGTGATCCTGGGCGCACGATCGGTGCGACGGGCTTGCACCTATCGGCCCTGGCGCACGCTCTCTGGGACTGAGGCGGGCTGGGGTTGGCCGGGCAGGGAAACGGAGGCTTTGTTGCCCGCCGAGTTCCATCTGCGAAACAGGGCCGAGTACCCTTCCTGCCAGGCAAGAAACCTGTGTAGGGTTTCTACGTGTCCGAACCGATCCCTTGCACGGGTTTCCTGCCGCGATGACAGCCGTGGTGATCGGCTATGCGCGCGTGGGCACCGAGGACCGGAACCTCGACCTGCAGCGCGACGCGCTGGAGCGTGCCGGCCCCGGCCGCACCTACGAGGACAGGATGAGCGGAGCGCGGGCGGACCGGCCGGGCCCGGCGCTCGCGCTGGAGGTGGCGTGCGCCGGCAACCAGCTCGTGGCCTGGCGCCTCGACCGGCTTGGCCGCTCCACGACGGATCTGATCGCGCTGACCCGGCAGTTGCGGGACCGCGGCGTCGAGCTGCGCAGCCTAACCGAGGGCGTCGACGCCACCGCCATCAACGGCCAGTTCGCTTTCCATCTGTTCGCTGCGCTGGCCGAGTTCGAACGCGCGCTCACCCGCGAGCGGACCCAGGCGGGTCTGGCCGCCGCGCGCCCGCGGTCGCAAGGGAGGCCGGCCCAAGCCGCTGCACCGTGCCGACCGCGGACGGCCCAAGGTCGCCGCCGCCACCGACCTGGAACGCTGGTGCGAGACGATCGCAGTCATGAAGCGGCGCACGCTGAACGGCAAGGGCCGTCACCTGTCGACCGCGGGCGCGGTCCGCATCCTGGAGGAGCACGGGGTCGAGACGCCGGATGGCCCGGTCCGCCTGCCGCCGGGGCGGCTCAGCAAGGCGACCGCGAACCGGTGCCTGCGCCAGTGGGGCTATGACCACGGCCGCGTAACGCGGGCGCCGGCCGCCGTGCGCCTCCAGGCCGAGCACGGCAACGCGCTGATGCGGCCGAACATGGAGGAGGTCGGGTTCCGCTTCGCCGTGTTCCCGTTCGAGGGCATGGCAGGCCACCAGGCCGGCTACACCGCCTGGCTGCTCGGGCGCTGCTTGCGCGACGGGACCGACCCGGCCAGCGTCATCGAACCGGACGCGGCGGAGCTGCTCGCCGCGCGCCTGCGCACGCCCTTGCAGGTTGAGCGCTACCTGGCGATGGCGTTTGAGGAGGCGCGTCGCATCGGCGAGCGGGTGGTGGCGGCTGCCGTGGTGGACGCGACGTTGTCGCGCCAGCTCGACGATCTGGAGCCGCGGCCGACCCGGCACGGCTACGACGCGCGCAGCGTCGAACGAAGGCGTTCGCCGGACATCGCCGACGGGTTCCGGGTCAAGCCGGCCGACGTGCGGCTGTTCCTGCAAGGCCAACTCGATCCAGCCCGCACCCGAGAACTGACCGAGCAGATGCTTGTCGCCGGGCTGCCAGTGTGAGGCCGGATGGCCTGGTTAACCTGGTCCAAAGCGACCCGACGATGGAGGGATCATGGCCGGAGTATTCGACGCTGCGTCCACAACGGACGAAGTACTGCGAAGCGTGGACCTGAGCGGCAAGCGCATACTCGTCACCGGCGTCTCGGCCGGGCTTGGCGTAGAGATCGCCCGCAGTCTGGCCGCACATGGCTCCCAGGTCGTCGGCGCCGCACGGGACCTGAGCAAGGCCAAGGCAGCAACGGAACAAGTCCAAGTTCAGGCCGCAAACGGCGGCGGACTGGACCTGGTGGAACTCGACCTGGCGGTGCTAACGAGCGTACGCGCCTGTGCTGACGGCTTGATTTCCACGGGCAAGCCGCTCGACCTGGTGATCGCCAACGCCGGCGTCATGGCCTGTCCAGAGGGGAAGACCGCCGACGGGTTCGAAACCCAGTTCGGAACCAACCACCTCGGGCACTTCGTTCTCATCAATCGTATTGCCGGCCTCATAAAGCCGGGCGGGCGCCTCGTCGTTGTCTCGTCGGCAGGCCATCGTGGTTCCGACGTCGATCTCGACGATCCCAATTTCGAGCGGACGCCCTATGACGCGCTGACAGCCTATCGCCGTTCCAAGACGGCCAACGTTCTTTTCGCGGTCGAGTTCGACCGCCGCCACAAGCGCAACGGCATCAGGGCCACGGCGGTCCATCCGGGCGCGATCCATACCAGGACCGTCCAGGCGCTGATCGCAGCGACGAACGCCGGCCAAGGTTCGGCCGCGTCGGCGTTCAACTGGAAGACCGTCCCTCAAGGAGCCGCGACCTCGGTGTGGGCGGCGGCCGTGGCGTCCGCAAACGACATCGGCGGGCAATACTGCGAAGACTGCCACGTTGCCGAGATCGACGATGACCCTGACCATCGCGCCGGTGTCCGCTCCTACGCCTTGGATCCCGAGCGTGCCCAGGCGCTGTGGGCGAGAAGCGAAGAGATGGTCGGCGGGTACCTCTGAGGGCAGCCATTTTCGCCAGCGTTCGGGCAGCCCGACGTTACCGCCTTGGAGACAGGAACCCTCCGTTTCCCTGCCCGGCCAACCCCAGCCCGCCTCAGTCCCAGAGAGCGTGCGCCGGAGCCGATAGGTGCAAGCCCGTCGCAGCACGTAGGGTGCTTCGGGGTGCTGACCCATCCTATCGACGATGGCGTGCGCGAGTTCTATCGCCGTTTCGGCTTTGAAGACCTTCCCGGCGATCCACAGCACAGCATGCCACAGCACAGCATGTTTGTGCGCATGATCGACCTTGAGCGGAACGGATTTTGAGAAGCGCCCGGCCAGCGAGTTCGAAGCCTACCTTGTCACGCTTCTGACAGACTTCCTGATTGTTCGCATGCAAAACCAGGCGGATATCCGCGACCGAGAACGGCAAAATCCGGTTCGCCTTCGGTGTGGACAGCGATCACTGCGTCCGGCCCGAGCACACTGGTGCTGTACAGGTCGAAGGTCTCCCGCTCAGGGGAGCATCCAAGTGACAGCTCATACGCACCCAACACTGTTTCCGCCGCCCATATGCGTGGTTCGTGACGCTGATCGGAACGGCAATCTCCAGGACGCGAAGTTCACCAAGGTTGGCGACAAGACGTTTTAGTTTCGTATCTTTCAGCCAGAAATAAACAGCTTCGCCGCCCCAGTTTCCAATCAGCAACTCGACACGGTCGTCGTCGCTTTCGAGGGGGTTCGAGACCATCCAGAATTGATTGTCGCGCGCTTTTAATCGCTGCGAGTTTCTAAACGGACCGGCATCAAACGTGCATCCGCTATCTCAGCCGACAAATCACCGGCCAGAACACGTGCGTTAAGGCGTTGACGTGTGGCCTCTAGCGTTGAGGGACAGACACCCGTGCGTCGAAGGGTCTCAACCTCTTCATCCGTCAAGCGCGTGTAATGCCACGCCCGGATTGTCCTAGATTTCATGTAGTCCATGATGTGCTCGACGAACCAAAGATACTTCCCATGATGAGGGTTGGTTGGTGGAACCGATCTTCGGTCGGCAGCGATCCACTCAACGAAAAGCTGCGACTCTGTATTCATATAGTCCTGAATGAGCTGCGCATAGGTATTTGCTCACCCTCCTGTTCGGATGAGCGATGGGCAGGATGGCTGAACACCGCCGACGAGGCTTTGCGGGAGCGGGTTGCGACGTTGTGTTGAGCTGAGGGTGGGGCAGTGGTTCCAAGGTTTGAAGCGTTTGGTGGCCGATGTTCCTCCGTTGTCTGCTGCCGAGAGGGACGCGCTGATCGCGACGCTGCTGGCGCGTGTTGATGAGTTGGCGGTCCGCGTCGCGACGTTGGAAGCGCAGCGCGCTGGGTTGCAAGTGGAGGACGCGACACTGCGCGCCAAGCTGAAGCTGGCGTCCAAGACGCCGGACACCTCCTCGGTGCCGCCGAGCCAGGGACACAAAGCAAGCGGCAGCGCCAAGGCACAGCCGAACGGCAGGGTCCATGCGGGGGCGCACCGTCCCTGCATCCCGATCCGGCACGGCGGCAGGATGTCCCGGCCGGGCGGTGTGGCCATTGCCAAGCCAATGTGCGCGGCGTTTGCCAGATGGCGGTCCAAGCCTATGGCCGGATCGAGATGCCCGAGGTCGTGCCGGGCGCCACCCGCGTGACGCTGTATGGCGGGACCTGCCCATGCTGCGCGCGACGGTTCAGGGGTCACCTCACGGTTTGCTCAAAATCGCACGCTAACGGGCTTTTGGATGGTGCTTGCCATTCAATGCGGTTCTGAAAGAGGTTTATGCAACAAAGATTGCCAGCAACTACCGTGTTGGTCCGCATCCTTCCGCAATCCTAGGTTTGTACAAACCCCTGATCCATTGGGTTCTCGGCTTAGCGTGCAGTTTTGAGCAAACCGTGAGGTGATCCCATGTGGTGTCGTTGACATGCAATACGGTATCTACTGCGATCAGGTGACGGCCAGGTCGTCCCGCCCTTGACGGCGCCGATGCTGGTGGCCCATCCCACAAGCACCGCATCTGCGGCACGCGCAAGGCAGCGGAATCGGATGCCTGCCCGCGGTCCGCGTCTCATTCCCGACGTGTGGGGAAGGCAGGGGAGCGGGCCGGGGCCGGCGCGTAACGGGAGCAAAGAGGTCATGAACAATGAAGCATAGCCAAGGCCGTGTCCTAACCACGCATGTCGGCCGCTTGCAGCGGCCCGATCCGCTCTCCGCACGGATGGAGGGCGACTACCGCCGGCCCGGCGATCCCGAGTTCCTTACGATGCTCCGGGATGACGTGCGTGACGTGGTGGCGCAACAGGCGGCGGCGGGCATCGACATCGTCTGCGACGGCGAGTTCGGCCGTCCGAGCTGGAACAACTACCTCCACACCCGCCTCGCTGGGCATGAGATCGTGCCCGACGACACCCAACGCGCCGTGCAGTCGCGCGACCGTACGGCGTTCGCCAGCTACTACGAGGAAATCGAGCGGCGCGGCCTTCGCTACTATGCAGCTCCCGGTGGTGACCTGCCGGGCGGCCAGCGCTGGGCCTGCACCGGCCCGGTCAGTTACGTCGGACAAGACAAGCTGCAGCAGGACCTGGCGAACCTGCGTGTCGCAGTCGACGCCGCAGGCGTGGAGGAGGCGTTCATGACCTCCACGTCGCCGATCCGGCCGGGGCACAACGCATTCTATGTGACCGAAGAGGAGTATTACGCCGCGGTCGGCGAGGCGATGCGCACGGAGTACCGGGCGATCATCGACGCCGGCTTCCTGGTGCAGATCGATGACCCGCATCTGCCCGACATGTGGGACAACATCATCGGCAGCATGCGCGAGGATGCCACCGACGTCGGCGCCTACCTGCGCACCGCAGAGCGCCATGTCGAGATCATCAACCACGCGCTGCGCGGGCTGCCGTCCGACCGGATCCGCTACCACATGTGTTGGGGGAGCTGGCACGGCCCGCACAGCACCGACATCGAGCTGAAGGACCTTGTGGGCGTGCTCAACAAGGTCGCGGCAGGCTGCTTCGTCATCGAGGCTGCAAACGCGAGGCACGAGCACGAATGGATGGTCTGGCGCAACGTCAAGCTGCCCGACGACAAGATACTCGCCGCCGGCGTCGTCAGCCACGCGACCAATACTTTGGAACACCCCGATCTGGTCGCGTGGCGCTTACAGAATTTCGCCTCGGTGGTGGGGCGCGAGCGGGTTGTCGCAAGCACAGATTGCGGGCTTGGCTATCGCGTGCATCCGCAGATTGCCTGGGCCAAGCTGGCCTCAGTCGTCGAGGGCGCGCGGCGTGCCTCGAATGCGTTGTGGCCGTAAGGCAGCGGTCTGGCCCCGGCGGCTCTGCCAAGGCCGCAAGTTCATGGGAATGCCAGTGGGGAAGGGGCGGAGCTACACCGTTTCTGCCTCCGCGCGGCGGAGCGTCCCGCCTGGCGGTTTGCAGCGCCGTCTCGGCCTTGTACACGGAGGTGAAACCGGCGCCCGGCCATCCCGGCAAGCCCTGAAGCGCTGCGTCTCACGGCTGGCTGTGCGTCTTGCTGCTACCGCCGTCCTTGAGCTTCCCAAAGATGAGCCGCCCGACAGGCGCAGCGGTGGCTTCCGTCAGCGGCGAGCTCATGGATGGAATGCCGCCGTCCCGCAGCCAATCCCTGGGTAGTCGGCACCAGGCTTCCCCAACGTCCGCCAAGCATCCGGGAAGCGGCCATGGCTGCGGTAGGACACGATGAACGCGAATCGGTCCTCGTCCGTGTTCGGCCCAGCCGCCGGGGTGGGCGAGTTCAGTTGCATGACCTGCCCTCCCAGGCCCGTAAATGCGGGCCAGACCGGCAAGCCGGGGCCGTTCGGGTTGCCTGCCTTGGCGAAGTTGGTCCAGTACGACATGAGCAACGACGACATTTGCCTGTCGGCCTCGGCCGGCGCCGCCGTCGGAGCGAACGCCTGAGGCGTCAAGGTGCCGAAAACGAACGGTATCTCGGCCGTGTGGACGGCGATGGGTGCGTAGGGAGATGTGTAGGAGAAGCGATAGGCGAACCTGTCCGCACTGCCGGACTGCCGAGGAATGGCGAGCGCCTCCCAGGTCTGTTCGGCGATGATGATGTCGCCCTCCTCCTGGTAGGCGGACGCCTGGGTCTGGGTCACGGGCCGGGGAAAGGCTGGAACCATGGTGGGGGAGGCGGGGTAAAGCTTCTGGAACTGCGGCAGGCACCTGTTGCCGAACTGGTTCGCCGCCGCATCGTAGAATGCGTCCGGCGAGGAGTACGGAAGCGCTTGGGCCGCGAACGGGATGTACTCGGCCGCATTCCAACCGCCGAGCATCGGCACGTTCAACGCCTGCCCCCGTGCGAACGCCTCCGCCGGCGAAACCCGGAGCATGTCCCCGTCCAAGCTCGGCCCGAACGCCAGGCTGCCCGGGACCTTGATGGTGGGATCGTAGGTGTAGTCCCAAGGCGCGTGCTGGGCGACTGCGACGGCATCAACGGATCGGAGGTCCGTTCCAGGAGGGAAGGACGTGACGAAATCCGCGCCCTTCGAAAGCTGCTCCTCGTGCGTCGTGATGGACCCGTGCTGGGTTTCCCAGAAGGCGCCACTCTCGAGAATTGCGCCATGGACGAGGCCGCGCGCCTTCGGGGACGCCAGCAACAGGCCCACGGCATGCGCCCCGGCCGATTCGCCGAATATGGTCACCCGGTTCGGGTCGCCGCCGAAGCTGGCGATGTTCTCTCGCACCCACTGCAGCGCCGCGATCTGGTCGAGCAACCCCCACATGCCTGAGGCGCCTGACTCGCCATCGAGCTGCGGCGTGGCCAGGAAGCCCAACGCACCCATCCGGTAGTTCATTGAGACCACGACGACTCCCTGCCCGGCAAGGGTTGAACCATCATACCTCGGCTCCGCAGAGGAGCCGAACTGGAAACCGCCGCCGTAGATCCAGACCATGACCGGCTTGGGGGCGTCGCCGCTCCGTACGGGCAGCGCCGGGGTCCAGACGTTCAACGTCAGGCAGTCTTCATTTTGCGGGGTTGGCGGGGGCCGCACGAGCGGCGGCGCCCCCGGCGAGGTGGGCGTCATCACGCAAGAGTTGCCGAATGCCGTGGCGGACAGCACACCGGGGCGCCGCGGGGCCGGCTGGGGTGCGCGCCAGCGAAGCGGACCGGTGGGTGGGGCTGCGTATGGGATGCCCTTGAACGAGGCCACGCCGTTCGGGTCCGCCGGGTTGCCTTGAACATCGCCGGACGCCGTCGGGACCGGCGCCAACTGCGCCCAAGCCGCACCTGGAACAAGGGCCAGCACCGACGCGGCTAGTGCGGCCGCAGAGGCGGCAAATCTGAAAGCAGTCATAAACATGCGCGAATTCCGATGCTCGTGAGCGATGGATCCGTTGACGCGCCGGGCGGGCGTCACCGGGTCGGGCTGGGCACCGCCGCTGGCGTCCCGCGGCGCAGCGTGACACGATGGCCAGTGCACCGAGAGCCGGAGCCACAGCCAATAACAGGAACAATTGACCTCCCGTCCATCCCGCGGCAACGGCCGCCGCCGCAGCCAGCGGCGCCAGGACCTGTCCGAACCGCCCCACTCCCATCGCACAACCGATTCCGGTCGACCGCATCGCCGTGGGATAGATGAGCGCAGCAGCAGCGTCAGCGCGACGGCCAGCGGCAGCGTGCCGCCGATCAGGAAGATGGATTGCCAGCCGAAGAATGCGAGGATGGCGGCATTCAGGACGCTGCCGAATAGGGTGGTGCATCCTATCAGCATGCGCTTCCGCCCGAACCGGTCGCCCAACCGCCCGAACGTCAACGCGCCCAGCATGGCGCCCAGCAGGCCAGCCGAGAAGATCGGCCCAAGGGCAGCCCGCGTCACCCCGATGTCCTCGATGATGATCGGTGCAGCAACCGCGATCGATTGGCTGTCAAGCCTATCGAGGAACGCCACCAACGAGCAGAGCGCGATCGCCCGGATCTGGAACCGGGTCAGGGCGCCGTCGTCGATCACCTGGCTGGTGTTCATGACGGCGCCGCCCGTGCCCATCATGATGCGGTCCTACCTGGAGCCGGCCGGGCCGGAGTGGCGCCCGGAGCACTGCGCCCTTGGCCGTTAGGCGCTTTGGCATCACGTGGCCGGGCAGCATATTGAGTCCGCCTGACGAGTGTGGGCTTCGCGTCGCGCACCGTCGCCAGCCTTATGCCCGCATTGCCGGCAGCCATCCGGGCTGAACCAATAGGCGGGCTTGCGCTGTTCCACAAAGCCGCTGGGGCGGACACGGGGACGAAACCGCCACGGAGCCATGTCGGCCCGCCCAGCCGGCTGCAGGTCCGCGCAGCCGTGCACGACGTGGGGCGTCAGTTCAGGTACCCGCGGTTCGAGGCAACGCGCGCACGCAAGGTATCGAGGTCCTGCCCGGAGTAATAGGAGCCGGCCCGTACCACGCCCCCGATAGCGTGCAGGTTCGCCACGGACTCCAGCGGGTTGGCGTCGAGCAGCACCATGTCTGCGTCCCGGCCGGGCTCGACGGTGCCCATTGTCTCCGTGCGGCCGAGGTACTCGGCGGCATTGATCGTCGCCATCCGCAATATCCGCAACGAGGAGAGTCCTGCCTTCGCAAGTTCGGCGAATTCCTCCTTCAGCGTGAGTCCCGGACCTGAAAGCCAGCCGCCATCCGTTCCCGTCATCATGCGAACCCCGCTGTCCGAGAGGAGCTTCGTGAGCTGGAGCTGCCGTGGGTAGGCCTCCGCGTACGTCCTGCGCGTTGCGCTTGGAAGCTTGCGGAACCTGGCGGTGACCCGCCGCCACTTCCTGATCCTCCCTTCCGGCATGTACTGGAGGTAGAGGTCGTCCTGGTATTCCGGTGCGTCAGCCAGCTCCTGTGTCCGCAGCCGCACGAGCGTCGGCACATGCCATGTCCCTTCGGCAACGAAACGCGCCGCCAGATCTCTGAACTTGTTCTCGCTGAAGGTGTCGACCGCCCGCTGCAAGATCGGAGCATACCGAGGCGAGGCGAAGGCCAACGGGTTGATGAGCATCGTCTGCAGCCGCCACAAGATAATGCGGCGCAGGAAGGGGACGTTCAGGGGAGGCGCCTTGATCCTCACAGGCTTGGCTTCGCTTCTCAGCTCGTCCTCGGCCGTTGAGCAGCCGATCCAGACCGTGGTGCCGGGTCCAAGGTGTTCGACCGACCTGAAACCCGCCTGCGCCGCTGCCGCTGCATCGACACCGTCCTGCAAGTGGCCGAGGATCGCGATGCCGGCGCGCCTGGCCTCCTCCAGCGCCGCGGTGAAAACGGGCGGGCTGACGAACCCAACCTTGATGAAGTCCGCACCCTGCTCCTGCTGCCGCCTGATCTCTGCAGCAGCGTCCTCGCTGGAGCCGGCGTTCAGCGGCGTGAGGACCGTTCCGGGCATCTCGAGCGCCGCCGGCGCGTCCTTGCCCACGGGCAGCGTGCCGTTGCGCCGTTCCTCTAGGCGTTGCGGGGAGCCGGACATCTGGCGGAACCCGGTGACCCCTTCGGCGAGCATCAGGGCCAAGGCACCGGAAGGATCGGCCAACTCCAGCACGTGGCTGTGCATGTCGTTGTAGCCCGGCACCACGAACTTGCCGCGGGCATCAACCCGCCGCGCCGATGGGCCGACCTTCGCCGGCCCGCCCCCATCGAGGCTGACGATCCGGCCGTTCTCGACCACGACGCTTGCGTTCTCGGTCAGGCTCCCGTCGCGCGGGTCAACGACTGTTCCCCCATCAATGCAAAGAGTGCCCGTTGGCGCCGGGTCGGCGCCTCCCGCGGGTCCGATCCCACTGAAGGTGACGGCTGGGTCCGTGCATGCGAAGCGTGCGGAACGTCGTGAAGGCGGCGACATCGCGAAAGCGCAGCACGGGCAGAGCCCATTTCCTGCAAGCAGCGCCAGCATGGGGCATTCCCTTTCCGGATGGGGCGGACTTGCCACGAACCATGGCGAAGTCCCAACAATGGAAGCTGGCCTAGAACCCCACCCTGTCGCCGCCTTTGAGGTGCAGGATCGCCCACGCCTGACGTACTTGTCGCCGAACAACCGGTCGGCGGTGTCGCGCATGAATTGCAGGTTCCGCGTCTCCGCCCCGATGCCGCCCAGGATGCCGAAGATCGTCTGCACGAACAGCGGCGGCTCGGCCACCTTCTGGTCGAGCATGTGGGCGAGGTTGTAGAGGTGGCCGACATCGTAGCACTCGAACTCGAAACGCGACCCGTGCTCGCGGCCCATGAGGGTGACGATGCGCTCGATGTCCTGAAAGGTGTTGCGGAAGATGTGGCCGGTGGTGCGGGCGAGGTAGGGCTGCTCCCACGCGTGCTTCCAGCTTTGCACGCGGGCGTCGGCTCGCCGGTCTCGGGATTGCGCGCGTGGAGGTGGATGATGGCGGCCCCTGCCGCCGCGGCCTCGATGCTGGAGCGCGCGATCTCCTCAGGCGTGATCGGGAGCGCATCGGACATGCTGGGCGTGTGGATGGCGCCGGTGATGGCGCAGGAGATGATGACTTTTCGGCCATGGCGCCTTTGCTTGCTCTATAAGGGTGGTCCTGTGCCGGGTGATGCCGGAACGTCTCCGGCGCTCGCAGGCCGCAGCCGCCGGTGGCTAGGGCTCGACGCCCCAGGCAGCGGTCAGGAAGTCGAACTTGAACTCCGTTTCCCAGCGTGTCATCTGGTTGAACGACCAATGCTTCGGCGACTGCGGTAGGTCGCCGTGCCACGGCCGCGGCTCGAAGCTGTTGAGGTCTGGCAGGAACACGTCCATGTCGGTGTAGAACTCGACCAGCATGCCGTCAGCGCCCGAGTGGTAGCTTGCGAAGTTATGGCCCGCGGTATGCCGTGACGGCCCCCAGAGCACGGGAAGGCCTTTCTGGGCAAGTTGGTCAACCGCGGTGATCTGATGGTCGCGCCCCCGCAGCTCGAACGCGAGATGATGAAGGGCGGTGACCGGCGCTTCGATGATGTTGAGCACGTGGTGGTCGCGGTTGCAGGTGACGAACGTGACCTGCTCCTCGAACCAGTCCGTCTTCCAGAAACCGAGCTCGCCTGTCAGGAACTGCAGCAGCTTGCCTGCATCCGGCGTGATCACGGCGAGGTGGCCGATGCGGTTGGGCACGATCCCCGAAGCGGCGAAACCCGGTGCAGGCATGTCCATCTCCTGGAAGAGCTGGAAGCAGTGCCCGCCAGCTTGAACCTCCAGCAACGCCCTCACGCCTGGCCTGGGATCGGTCATGGCAGCGACCGTCAGGCCGCTGCCGCGCAGCCGCTTCGTCAAATCTTCAAGCAGGACATCCCGGCTCAATTGCAGACCGATGCTGCGCAGGTGGGGCCGCGGCGCGGCATGCAGGGCGATGTTGTGGTGGTCCAGCCCGAGGCTCAGGTAGGTGTCGCCTGCACCGCTTTCGACGACCGTCGCACCGATCACATCCTGGTAGTAGCTGGCAGCCTGTTCCAGAGAAGGTGTCGCTAGGTCAACGTAGGCCAGCCTGAATACGTTGGGCATAGTTCGCTCCTTCATTGTGAAATAATGCCAATTGGTCGGCGATGCCGTTCCACGATGTTCCTAGCTGGTCCATTTCAGCCTCGCAGACATAGCCGGGGCACAAGGACGGCTTACACGCCGCAACGTGCTCTGGCAGGTGCGCCGCCAGTCAGGCCGCGAGGACGAGTGGCGTCTCCGTCAAAGATGCTGTGGAACCCCGAGCCGTCCGCCAGGGCCGCAAAATGGTTGCACCAGCTCTCCCGGAACACTGCAAAGGGCATGTTCAATCCGATCAAAGCTCGTCGACGGATTCTATAATGGCGCTTCCATACCTCGTCAACAGTTGATGCACTCTTATTCATATTATTATTAAAAAAACAAATCATGCACTTAAACCGCGTTTAGGTTGAGAGCCGTAGTTTCTCCTCGTCGGGATTGAGGTGGTCCTTGACCCAGAGGCGATCGGCGACCGCGCAAGGGTCCTGATTGGCTTGAGCCTCGAACGCGGCGACGCGCCG
>JAABUQ010003190.1_pt1 | contig 30634 bp, 28 predicted proteins | sample 5560001 | NCBI WGS metagenome assembly JAABUQ01 (sample SAMN10711888, study PRJNA513371) | rock metagenome | isolation source: Antarctica rocks | place: Antarctica: Victoria Land, Finger Mt nord | collected 2015-12-18 | reverse complement strand
GGATGTCCACCAGGTTGAGTCCCCATGCGCCGCAGAAGAAGTCACACGGAGAAGATCTATACAGACAAGACCCCCGGGGCGAAAGCCCCTCAGCCACCATGCTTACCCAAAGTTAGCGCTGGCCCTGCGCGGAATCGTTCCCTGCCGGAGGGACATTGACGCCGACCCATCATACCGGGTACAGGGCTGACCGGTTCGTGCACCCGAGGCCTACCGGCGCGTTATCCTGAAATGGAGGAGGCATTCATGGACGTCCAACCCCTTGCGCCGGCGGGCACACCGCGGCGACACCTGCCGCTGTTCCTGATCGGGGTCGCGTGCTTCGTGCTCGGGCCGGTGATCTACCTGGTCCAGGTGAGGGCCGGCTCGCTCGGGATGCCCTGGTACTGGCCGGGGCTGGCGACGGTCGGCGTGGTGTGCATGGCGGGCTCGGCCCGGCGGCGTCCGGGCGTCTGGCGGGTCGGCGGGCTGGCGGTGTTCTCGGTCGTCTGCGGGCTGCTCTGGTACGTCTTCGGGGTCGTCGCGAGGAATCCCGCCTACGACGGGCCGGCGCGGGTCGGCACCAGGCTGCCCGTCTTCGCCGCGACCTACGCCGACGGCCGGCCGTTCAGCGACGAGGCCCTGGCGGACGGCACCCGCTCGGTCCTGATCTTCTTCCGGGGACGTTGGTGACCGATCTGCATGAAGGAGCTGGTCCAGCTCCAGCGCAAGCACGACGAGTTCGCCAGCCGCAAGGTCCGGGTCGTGGCGATCTCGAACGACGACCCGCCGACCGCCCGGAAGACGCAGGCCGACTTCCCCGACCTCGTCGTCGTCTCCGATCCGAACCAATCCGTCGCCAACGCGATGGCCGTCCTCCACCCGGGGGCCGAGGGGCCGGGCGGCGGCATCACCAACGCCCCGACGACGTTCTTCGTCGACGGCGAGGGCTACGTGCGCCGGGTCTATCGGTCCGGGAGCTATTTCCGGCGGATGTCGCCGGGGGAGGTGCTGGCGGCCGTCGATGAGACGTGGAAGTCGTAGGGACGCGCCCGGCGCGTCGGGCAACACGCCGCACCGAGGGTCTCCGAGGACGAGGCCGCGATGACCGACCTCCTGACGACTCTGGGCATCCGCCACCCGATCATCCAGGCCCCGATGGGCGGCGGCCCGTCCACGCCCGAGCTGGTCGCGGCCGTCTCCGACGCGGGCGGGCTCGGGTCGCTGGCGGCGGCCTACCTCACGCCCGAGGCGATCGCCGTCGAGGTCGGGCGGGTGAGGGCGCTCACGGATCGGCCGTTCAACGTCAACCTGTTCGCCGGCGGCTACGAGGAAGGGGTCGACGTCGATCCCGGGCCGATGCTGGCCCTGCTCGCCGGGATCCACGAGGCGTTCGGCCTCCCCGCCCCCGTCCTGCCGTCGCCGACTTCCGACCCCTTCCCGGATCAGTTCCGCGCCGTGCTCGACGCCCGACCCGCCGTCTTCAGCTTCACCTTCGGCATCCCCGACGCCGACTCGCTCGCGCGCCTGAGACGCGAAGGCATCGTCGTCGTCGGCACGGCGACCAGCCTGCACGAGGCCCGGCTGCTCGCCGACGCCGGCGTCGACGGGGTCGTGGCCCAGGGTTCCGAGGCCGGCGGCCATCGCGGGAGCTTCGCCACCCCCTTCGAGGCCGCGATGGTCCCCACCCTCGCCCTCGTCCGCGAGATCGCGACCGCCCTATCGGTGCCGGTCATCGCCTCGGGCGGCCTGATGGACGGCCGGGACATCGCCGCCGCCCGGCGCGCCGGGGCCTCGGCCGTCCAGCTCGGCACGGCCTTCCTCGCCTGCCCGGAGTCCGGCGCGTCCGCGGCCTACAAGGGAGCCCTCCTCGATGCGACCGGGGACACGACCGTCATCACCCGCGCCTTCTCCGGCCGGCCCGCCCGCGGCCTTCGCAATCGGTTCATCGCCGACCTCGAAGGCCAGGACGGGATCATCCCGCCGTTCCCGACCCAGAACGACCTGACCCGGCCCCTCCACGCCGCGGCGGCCAGGGCCGGAGACCCCGGCTATCTGTCCCTCTGGGCCGGCCAAGGGGTCGGCAGGATCCGCCCCCTCCCCGCCGCCGACCTGATCCGGGCGCTCGTCGAGGAGATGGGAGACGAGGAGGGAGGAGGCCGTGGCATGATCGCGTTGAGATGAGTCGATCCCGGACGATGATCGGGGCGGGCGTCCTGTCGGCCTGGCTGGCATTCGTCCCGGGACCAGCCCGTTGCGGCGAGGCCCCCTCGGCCTCGCGGCCGATCGACGCCGCGAGCCTGCACCGGAAGGTCCTCTGCGGCTATCAGGGCTGGTTCCGCTGCCCCGGCGACCCGGCGGGCGAGGGCTGGCGGCACTGGAGCCGCGACTCAGGGCGGATCGCTCCGGGCACCCTCACGGTCGAGATGTGGCCGGACACCTCCGATCTCGCCGACGTCGAGACATATCCCGCCCCCGGCTTCACCCGCCCGGACGGGACGCAGGCCCACCTGTTCAGCTCGGCGGACCCGCAGACCGTCCGTCGCCACTTCGAATGGATGGCGGGATACGGCATCGACGGCGTGTTCGTGCAGCGGTTCCTGGTCGAGCTGGGCAAGCCCTCGACCGACCTGGTGCTCGGCCACGTCCGGGCCTCGGCCCTGGGGACGGGGCGGGTCTACACCGTCTGCTACGACCTGTCCGGAGCCCCCGAGGGACGCATCCTCGACCGGCTCGTCGGCGACTGGCGGCGCCTGGTGGACGAGCTGAAGGTGACGCAGGACGGGCGTTACCTGCACCACGGCGGCAGGCCCGTCGTCTTCGTCTGGGGCCTGTACCCCGGCCGCTTCGGCCCGGCCCTGGCCCACCGGATCATCGACGCCTTCCACGACGACGGGCCGTACCGGGCCACCCTGGTCGGCGGCTGCCCCTGGTCCTGGCGGTCCGAGACGGACCCCGAGTGGGCCCGGGCCTACCGCCGGCTCGACGTGATCTCCCCCTGGAACGTCGGCAACACGTCGCGGGTGGACGGGCGTCGGCAGGCGGCCACCGGCTCCTGGAAGGACGACCTGGCCGAGGCGAGGAAGGCCGGGATGTCCTACCTGCCGGTCATCTATCCCGGGTTCGGCTGGACGAACCTCAAGGGCGAGACGGCTTCCCGACAGACGATCCCCCGGCTGGGCGGCGAGTTCTACTGGCGGCAGTTCGCCACGGCGGCGGGCCTGGGGATCGACATGGCCTACGTCGCCATGTTCGACGAGGTGGACGAGGCGACGGCCATCTTCAAGGTCAGCAACACCCCGCCCGCCCAGGCCCGGTTCGCCACCTATGAGGGCCTGCCCACGGACTGGTATCTCCGGCTGACCGGCGAGGGCTCGAAGCTGATCCGCGGGGAGCGGAAGAACCAGGCCGAGCTGCCGATCCGACCGTGATCCTCCCCTCGGGGGGGTGACCGGCGAACCACCGACTCCTGCCTTGCGTCTGACATCGATGCTACTCTGTCGGACAGGCAAGGGCCCCGGGGAGGATGCGGACATGGACCGGATCAACGTGCGGCTCGATCCGCAGCTCAAAGAGCGACTGGAGGCCGTCGCCCGCGCCGAGGGTGTCCGCATGGCGGATGTCGTCCGGGTCGCGTTGCGTGAGCACCTGGAGGCGAAGATCCCCCGGCGGAATGCCCTCGACCTCGCACGCCAACTCGGCATCATCGGCATGGATAAAGGCGCACCGCCCGACCTGAGCACGTACAAGGCCTACTTCGAAGGTTTCGGCCGCGACTGATGGCCGGATCCTCCTCGACGCCCATGTTCGAGATCGTACCGCTTGAGGGCGGCAGCCTCGCCGCCATCGCCGCCATCATGCGACGCTACGAGAACGCCGGCTTGCCGCCCGCCGACGCCGCCCTGGCCCACCTCGCCGAGCGGGAGGGCATCCGCATGGTGTTCACGCCCGATCGTCGCGATTTCTCGATCATCCGCCTCAAGCGAAACCGCACACTCAGGCTCATCCCGGACATCCCCTGACCGGGACGGTCCGCGGCGGATTCTCCGGGCTCCGGCACTCCCCCCTCGACTCCGCTCCCGCATCCCGCGACGCGACGACATCCATCGAGCGGGGGCCGCGCCTGGAGGAGGTCGCCCGTCAGGGGACACGGTGGCTCCCCCCGCGGCGCCGGACTCGGTGGCGCGGTAACCCCGATCGTCCGGCGCCCAAGGTGCGGAGCCACCGTGTTTTCCCTCCAGGAGTCGCGGTGGGGATGAGTCAGTACGGGACTGGCTGGGCAGGAGGTCGGAGGTGACGCAGACGACCCATCCGAGGATAGACTGGGTGGACACGATGGCTCCCTCCGCGGTGCGACGATCGGTCGGCGTGAGGACCCCGATTGTCCCGCACGCAAGGCGGGGAGCCACTGTGTTTTCCTTTCAGGGGCCGCGGTGGGGATGACTCAGGGCGATGGTCCCTTGCAATGGGGGTCGCTGGGGCTAGAATCGCCCCGGGGACGGCGTCGGCCTTACGGCCGGGGCACCAGGCTGTCTTCCCGCGGGCCCAAGCACGCGGTTCGCCGCGTGCGGCGAGTCCAACAGGCGGGGTCGAGGCCATCCGCTGCGAGTGGTCGTCCCGCTCCGCATCGTCCATCGGTCGATGCGGAGTCGGACGAGGTCGATCGGAGTCCGGGGCGCATGGCGACGCGGATCGCGGGCATCTCGGGGCTCCGGGGGGTCGTGGGCGACGGGCTGGACCCGGCGGCCGTCGTCGAGTTTGCGGCCGCCTACGCCTCGGGATGCGGGGCCGGCCCGATCGTGGTCGGCCACGACGGCCGGGCCACGGCCCCCGTGTTCCTGCCGGCGGTCCTGGCCGGGGCGACGGCGACTGGGCATGACGTTCTGCTCGCCGGGCCGGTCGCCACGCCGACCCTCGGCCGGTTGGTCCACGACCTCGGCGCGGCCGGGGGCGTGATGATCTCGGCCTCGCACAACCCGCCCGAGTACAACGGCCTGAAGTTCTTCCAGCCGATGGGGATGGTCCTCAGCCCCGGCGACGGTAGGGACATGCTCAGCCGGTTCGAACGGAAGGAGTTCGCCTGGGCCGCCTGGGACCGGCTGGGGAGGGTCCGCCCGGTCGAGGACCCGGACCGCGACCACCTGGCGCGGGTCCTGGGGATCGTCGACGCGGACGCGGTCCGCCGGCGGGGGTTCACCGTCGCGCTCGACGCCTGCCACGGCTCGGGGGGCCGGATGGGCGAGGCCCTGCTCCGGGCCCTCGGCTGCACCCCGGTCGTCCTCGGCGGCGCCCCCGACGGCCGGTACGACCACCGGCCCGAGCCGACCGCCGCCAACTTGCAGGGGTTCGCCCGGATCGTCCCGGCCGTGGGGGCGGCCGTCGGCTTCGCGCAGGACCCCGACGCCGACCGGCTGGCGATCGTCGACGAGAACGGCCGCTACATTGGCGAGGAATTGACGCTGGCCCTGGCCGCGTCCCGGAGGCTCGGGCAGGCGACGGGGCCGGTGGTCCTGAACCTCTCGACGTCACGGGCGACGGAGGACCTCGCGGCCCGGGCGGGCTGCCCGGTCCACCGGACGCCGGTCGGCGAGATCCACGTCGTCGAGCGGATGAGGGCCGAGGGGGCCATCCTCGGCGGCGAGGGCAACGGCGGGGTGATCGACCCCCGGGTCGGGTTCGTCCGCGACAGCTTCGTCGCGATGGCCATGACCCTCGACCTCCTGGCCGCGACCGGCGAGCCGCTCTCCACGCTGGCCGACGCCCTGCCAAGATACGCGATGGTCAAGGCCCAGTATCCCCGGCCAGGGGGGGACCCGACCGCGCTCTTCGACCGGCTGGCCAAGGCCTTCCCGGACGCGAGGGCCGACCGCCGCGACGGCCTCCGGATCGACTGGCCCGACCGGTGGGTCCACGTCCGGTCGAGCAACACCGAGCCGATCCTCCGGGTGATCGCCGAGGCGGGCGACATCGCCTCGGCCGTCGACCTGGCCGAGGGCGTCGCCGGCCGGGTCGCCGGCGGGGAGCGGCCGTCGTGACCCCCTGGCCGACCTTCGAGACCCCCCCGGCGGTCGCCTTCGTCGACGTCGACGGCACGCTCCTGGCCGAGACGACCACGTACCTCTTCGCCCGGATCATGCGGCGTCGCGGGCTGATCCGGCGGTCGTTCGTCCTCCGGGCCGTGTACCACGGGCTCCAGCACAAGCTCGGCCGGCTCGATTACGGCCGGCTCGTCGCCTTCGGCCTGCGGAACATCGCCAAGATCCCGGTCGTCGAGCTCGAGCGGATCGCCTACGAGAACTTCAAGGATCACGTCAAGCCCCGGCTCTATCAGGGGGTGGTCGAGCACTTCAACGGGCTCCGCCGGGCGGGGACGGCCGTGGTGCTGGTCTCGTCGTCGCCCGGGATCGTGATCGAGCCGCTGTCGATCTACCTGGGATGCACCGACACGATCACGACCCCGGTCGTCTACGAGCGCGGGCGGCTCGTCGGCCTGGGGGAAGGCCCGGCCTGTTATGGCGAGGGGAAGCTGCACTGGGCCCGGCTCTGGGCGGCCGGGCGGGGGATCGACCTGGCCGACGCCGCCGCCTACGCCGACAACTGGAGCGACCGGGCCCTGCTGGAGAAGGTCGGGAGGCCGGTCGCCGTCCACCCGCACCGTCGCCTGAAACGGCTGGCACTTCGGCGCGGCTGGACGATCGTCCGGCCCGCCCGGCCCCCGAGGGCCCGGACCCGGGACGGTTCCCGATGACAGGCCCTTTACGACCCGGTATAATAAGTGGGCTGTGGGTACGCCCTTTGCACAACAGTGGCCCGTCGCGGGCCGGCCCCGACCAATCCGCGACCGACCGGGCGAGAACGCCCGGGCCCGCCGTCTGATCCCTCCCGGAGAGGCCAAGCCATCCCGGGTCGTCCCGGGGGCCTTGCCTCGGCCGCCAGGCCCGAGCAGAAAGTGCCGTTCGACCATGGCTGAGCACCCGCCGAGTCCGACCCAGCCCGAGCCGTCCCGCCTGCCGCGGAAGCGACTGGCCGGCTCGACGACCATGGCGCTGGTCGTCGGCCTCGCCGCCCTGACGGCCTCCGCCAGCGAGTCGGACCTCGTCCACAACATCCAGCGCTACTGTGCCGTCTGCTGGCGGAATGCCCGGCTCGACCCCGGGGTCTGGGACGACTGCACCCAGGAGGTCTGCTGCCGGCTGCTGACCAAGGCCCGGGCGGGCGTCCTCGACCTCGGCCTGGTCCTGGCCGACGACACGCCCGAGCGCCGCGAGCTGGTCCGGGCCATCGACATGGTCCGCAAGCGGGTCCAGCGGGCCCGCCGCCATGCCGTGCTGGATGACCAGGGGATCCCCGGCCCCGACCTCGACCGCCGCGACCGCGACCGCCGCGAGCTGGGCGAGATCCTCGAAGCCGCCAGACGCGCCGTGCTCTCCGGCCGGCAGGACCGGATCGTCGAGCTCTGGACCCGCGGGTGGACCGTCCCCGAGATCGCCGAGTCGATGGGCCTGCCGGTCGCCCGGGTCAGCGACGAGAAGTACAAGGCCCTCCGCAAGCTCGAGCGGCACCTCGCCGCCAGCCGGGACGCCCTCGACCTCGACACCGACGCCGAGCCCCGCCGGGTCGGCTGATCGACGGCCGGGCCCGGGGCCCCCGGTCAGGGCCGGTTGCCGTCCCTGGGGTGGGGGTGGCAGGCCCGGAAGGCGACGACCGTGGCGCGGAGCGGGTCGTCGAGCCGGTCGAGGACCGGGCCGGCGGTCTCCGGGGGGACGCCGCCGTAAAAGGCCTCGGCGATCCCGCCGGCGATGCAGGCGATCGTGTCGGTGTCGCCGCCGAGCGAGACCGCCTTGCGGATCGCGCCCTCGAAGTCGGCCGAGAGCAGGAAGGCGCTGATCGCCTGGGGGACCGACCCCGGGCAGGTCTCCTCCCACTTCGTCGCGGCCCGGGTCTCCTCGATCGAGTCGAAGAGCCGGTAGCTGTGGGCCGTCCGGACGTGCGTGCGGATCTCGGCCTGCGAGGCGCCCGACCGCGCCAGGAAGATCGACGCCGCGGTCGCCTGCGCCCCCTTGATCCCCTCGGGGTGGTTCTGCGTGACCGAGGCGCTGCGACCGACCTCGGCCAGGGTCTCCTCCAGGGTCTCGAAGGCGAACCCGACCGGGCTGACCCGCATCGCCGAGCCGTTGCCGAAGCTGCCGTAGGGGGCGGTCTCGCCCGACCTCGCCCACTTGAAGAACATCCCGCCGAAGCCCGCGTCGGGATAGCGCCGGAAATAGCCCTTCCCCTGGTGGAGGGCCGGAGCACCACGCAAATCCTTTCGCGCACGACGCGGACCGATATCCAAGAGCGATGATCGGGCGTGGGCTTCATACCAGAGAGAGAAACGCGACCTGGGGAGGTCCGAATTCCTTCTCAAAGCGGGCCAGGACGTCTCGGAATTCGCCGAGAGCGAGGATTTGGTTGCGAACCGCCTCGGGCGCGGCCGGAGTTCCGTCCGCTTGGAACTCGAGCGAGAGAGCGTAACGCCCGAGGTAGGTCAATTCATCCGCGTGATTGACGTCGAAGACGTCGTGTTCACCGACCATAAGATAGACCCGGCCGATGTAAAACTCGTCGAGATCCTCGGCCGGGATGCTCGCCTGAACCGCGGCCCCGATCGATTCGGCAAGTGGACAGTTGCTCAAGTCCAGGATCAAGCACGTGCCCTCGCGATAGAGCGAGGGGAGCTTGTCGGCGGGGACATCATACCCGAGGAGGACGCACTCGTCCTCCGGATCGTCGGCCTCGCCCCGGGCGAAGGCCGTATACGCCTCGAAACCACGGCTAGCGCCAACGGTCCGGGAGGCGATGGACGCCTCCTCGGCACCCGTCAGACGGAGCAGCATCCGGATCGATTCGAGCGGATCGTCCTGGGGGCGGGCCGTGCTGATGATGATTTCCGTCGACCGAGACATGGTGCGTGTACTCGGGGTTCATCGTACCCGGCCCGGTAGTCCCTGTCCCCGAGCAGGGCGTCGGCCGTGGCGACCGTCAGGACCGAGTCGTCGGTGGACATGGAGTCGGGGCTGAAGAGGGGGAGTCCTCGGTGAGGATGTTGTCGAACTCGTAGATCGAGCCGATCACGTCGCCCGCGATGGCACCGAGCATCAGTCCTCCGGTCGTCGGTTGGAGGGGAAGGGGCGTCCTTCGCACGGGTCCGATTCTCGGGCCGTGGGGCTGGCGAAGCAAGCGGCCGGTGCGCCCTCCCAAAGCCTGGCGGTTCTCGTACTGTAGAGAGCACGGCCGATCGGACCCGGCCCCCCTCTCAACGCCCGCCAGCGAGACCGCGACGATGGCCTGGATCCCCCACCTGATGATCCTCGACGACGAGCCTCGGGTGCTCGACTCGATGATCCCGAGCGTCGTCGACGACCTGGCGCGCGGCCTGGCCCGGAGCAAGGAGGCCGGCGCCGCCCTCCGGCGGGGCGACGTCCCGGCCGGGACGACGATCGAGGTCAAGGTGACGGCCCACGGCTACGAGTCGCGCCGGCTGGCCGAGTATCGCCACCGGTCGCCGTTCCACGTCCACCTCCACCTGGTCCGCGAGCGCGGCGGCCGGTTCGACCTGGCGCGTCGGCTCCTGAACGAGCAGCTCTTCGCCGCGGTCGTCTCGGACCTGCGGTTCTCCGACGACGCCGGCGGCCAGCGGGCCGGTCAGCTCCTGGTGGACGAGGTGGTCCGGGTCCACCCGGAGGTCGAGGGCCTGCTCTACTCGGCGTATCCCCGCCCGGAGGAGTTCCCCCCGGCCCGGTTCGTCCGCAAGGTGGACGACGCGTCCCCCTCGGCCGCGGCGGGCCTCGCCTCGACGATGGTCGGGGCGGTCGAGCGGCACCTGGCGCACCCGTCGGTCGCGGCGTTCGCGGCGGCGGTGGCCGACCTGGGGATCGTCCACCAGTCCGACGCCTTCGGGACGACGCTGGCGCAGCTCTTCGACCTCGCCCGCCTCTTCGGCCCGGAGCCGCCCGCCTCGGCCTCGCCCCGCGCGGCCGGGCGGGCGAGGCGCCCCCTGCCCTGCCTCCTGCTCGACGGCGAGAGCGGGACGGGCAAGCGCGGGCTCGCCGAGCTGTTTCATGCGGCGTCCGAGAGGCGGAAGGCCCCGATGGTCGTCGCCTCGTGCAACGAGCTGACCAACGAGACCCTGCTCCGCTCGACCCTCTTCGGCCACAAGCGGGGCGCCTTCACCGACGCGAGGGAGGAGCGGGCCGGGCTGGTCGCGACGGCGGGGCGGGGCATGGTCCTGCTCGACGACTTCCACCGCCTGCCCGCCTCGGGCTCGGCCATCCTCCACTCGTTCCTCGAGGACGGCGAGTACAGCCGGCTCGGCGAGGAGGAGGTCCGCCGTCAGGCCGAGGCGGCCGTCGTCCTGACGGTCGAGACCGGCCCGTGGGCCGCGCGCCGGCGGTCGGGCGACCTCCCGCTGTCGTTCCTCGCCCGGGTCGAACGGCTCCCGCTGGCCGTCCCGCCGCTCCGCGACCGGCCCGACGACATCGAGGCGCAGGCCCGCTGGATCGCCCGGGTCGTGTCGGCGGAGGTCGGGGCCGAGGTCGAGCTGGCCGACGACGCGATCGAGGGCCTCCGCGCCTTCCCGTTCGCCGACAGCAACAGCCGCGAGCTGCGCAACGTGATCGAGCGCGCGATCGTCCGCCACAAGCGCGAGCTGGACGTCCTGAGTTATGAGAACCTGCTCCCCTACCTGAGCCCGGCCGAGTCGCCGATCCGCAGGCCGGCCGCGATGTCGGCCCCGGTCGGGCTGTCGGCCCCGGCGTCGCTGAACGACTGGCAGCGACGGGTCCGGGCCTTGGCCGCGAAGCTGCTGGCGCGGGGGGCGAAGCTCGCCCCGGAGGAGGCCGAGGCCCGGGCCTCGGCCCTCTTCGACGCGGCCCTGCCGGCGCTCTGGCCGCCGACCGAGGCGGCCCGCGCCCGACCCGACGGCGACCCGATCCCCTGGCCGCTCTGGGAGGACCTCTGGCGCTGCTTCGCGATCGCCCGGCTCGGCGGCCCGACCCCCGCCGAGCGCGTCCTCGGCATCCCGGCCAACACGCTTCGCCAGTGGATTAGCGACCACGAGTCGCGGTGACCGCCGGGCGGTCGATCGACGTTGCTCCGGCTTCCCTCGCGAATCGGGTGACGAGTTCGTAAGGGCGGAGGGAAGAGCACAAAGGATGGAGAGGCACAGCACAGCACAGCACAGCACAGAAGCCCAGAGCACAGAAAGGCAGGGGGAGAGCGGAGCGGGCGAATCGAATTGTCTGCGGATTTCGGGCTCTGTGCCCTGCGCCCTGTCCTCGGGCATTCCACCCTCTGTGCTTCTGTGCTTCTGTGCTTCTGTGCTTCTGTGCTTCTGTGCTTCTGTGCTTCTGTGCTTCTGTGCTCTGCCCTGCTGTGCTCCGTGCTCACCATTCTTCCTCGACGCCCGCGAGGTCATCCTCCCAATCCCGGATCAGCCCCGCTCGGCCGGCAGGCCGATGGCAAAGGCCGTCCCCCCCTCGGGCCGGGGCGCGACCTCGATCCGGCCCCCCTGGAGCCGGACCGACTCGCGGACGATCGCCAGGCCCTGTCCCCTCCCGGGCCCCTTGGTGGAGTAACCGCCGTCGAAGATCCGGCGGCGGTCGTCGGCGGCGATCCCCGGGCCGTTGTCGGCGACCTCCAGCCACGCCGTCTCCCCCTCGACCCGGGCCGAGAGCGCGAGGTGCGGGTCGTATCCCGCCGTCGTCGCGGCCTCGACGGCGTTCTTGAGCAGGTTCACCAGGGCGTGCACCAGGAGCCGACGGTCCCCCCGGGCCACGACCGACCGACCGTCCCGTCCCGGCCGGTCGACCCGCGCCCCGGCCGACTCGAGCCGGGGGGCCAGCAGCGCCACGGCCTCGTCAAAGACCTCCGACGCGGCGACCGGTCCGAGGACGACGGGAAGCTCGGACTGCTTCAAATACCCGTCGAGCTCGCGGACCGTCAGCGTGATGTAGTCCGAGCAGACGGCGATCTGCCGGCAGATGTCGCGGGCCATCGCGGCACTGCGGCGGATCTCCAGCGCCGGGTCGATCCCGCGGTCGGCGTAGGCCCGCTTCAGGGCGTGGTCGAGCCGGGCCGCCGCCGCCGGGTCGATCCCCGCCCGGCCGATCGCCTCGGCGCGGGCCTCGGGCTCCTCGGCCACGAACCGGTCGAGCAGGTCGATGTGGGCGGCGAGGTTCCGCCGCTCGTTGGCCACGACGAACGCGACGTTGCCCAGCTCGTGGCAGGTCCGGTCGGCCAGGTCGAGGGTCGCCCCCTGCGCCGCCTCGCGGGCGACCCGGTCGCGCAGCCCCAGGACGTGGAGGACCATGTACCCGAAGCAGAGCAGCGAGGCCCCCGAGAGGCCGATCAGGGCGCGGATCAGGCGGTTGTAGTACCGCTCGGTCGCCTGGACGACCTGGTCGACCTCGGGCGCGGCCTGGTAGCGGACCACCAGGTCGAGCGCCGGGCCGGGGCCGCTCGCCGCGTCGTCCTCGGCCACGGGGATCGCCTCGGTGACGGTCGCCGCCGAGGCCCCGGGGGGGAACCGGGGGCTCCACGTCGCCAGCGACCCCCCGGTCCGACGGAACAGGCTCAGGCCGACGACGTTGATCAGGGGGAACTGCGAGTCGTGGATCTCCAGGTTCCGCCCGAGCTGGCGGAGCGACTCGTCGACCCGGGCGAGCCGCGCCGGGCGGTCGGCCTCGGGGGCGGCCCGCCAGTCGCGGGCGTAGTCGACGAGGTTCTTGCCGAGGTAGTCGGGCGCCTGCGCCCAGTTGGCCAGGACCCGGCGGATCACCTCGTGCTCGGTGTGCACCGGCCGGTCGTACTCGGTCGCGAGCATCCCGAGTCCGTAGCCGAAGGCGACCAGCGCGATCAGGCCGGACATCAGCCCGTGCGGCCCGAGGATCGACCCGAGCCGCGCGACGAACGCCCATCCTCGCCGGAGCGGGGCGGCGGTCACGGCCCGCCCCCCGCCTCGATCGGCCGGGGCTCGGCCCACCGGCCCGCCGGATAGGCCAGGACCCGCGGCGAGTCGGGCCGAAGCGCCAGGACCTCGCCCGGCAGGTGGCCGAGCCGCTCGCCCCGGTCGCCGAACGTCACCGGCCGGCCGAACGGGGCCGAAGGCGAGCCGCCAGGGCGGAGCAGCCCGGCGCGGAGGTCGTCCGGCGACGGCGGCGGGCCCGGCCGGTCGAGGCCGATCAGCACCGCGGCGATCACCTCGGCCAGGTCCTGCACGTCCTCCTCCAGCCCGCTCGACGCCGAGAGCTCCCCCGCCGTCGAGACGCTCCAGACGGGGAAGGCCAGCTGGTTGGCGAACCCGGCCAGCGTGGTCGGCCCGACCGCGTCGCCGCAGGCGACCGTCAGCGGCCGGGTCCGGGCGTCGTGCCGGCCCGGCGCCGCGGCGTTCAAGGCCACGATCATCCGCCGGGCCGGCTCCTGCTGGAGCGGCAGGACCACCAGCGTCTCCCCCTCGGACCCCTCGATCAGCCCCCGCCAGATCTCCCGGGCCCGTCGCCCCTCGGTCGCCGTCGGCAGCACCGTCCGGGAGGAGAGCATCGGCACGGCCGAGATCCCCTCGCGGAGGTCGACCACCCGGGCCGCCGGGAACGCCCGCGCGGCCTCGGCCCGGACGCAGTCGGCCAGGTCGATCGAGTACGGGTCGAGCGGGTCGACCACCAGCACCACCCGCGACGGGCCCGATCCGCCGGGCCGGGCCCTGAGGCAGTCGACCAGCAGCTCGGCCTCGCGGCGGTTGTCCGAGCAGAACCGGAAGGTCCGCCCCGGGTAGATCTCCAGGAGCGAGACCGAGGTCGCCCACGGGACCATCAGCAGCGGCCCGCCCCCGGCCGACTTGCCCGGTGCCGCCCCGGCCTCGGCCCGGAGTTGGCTCGCCAGCGCGGCGGTCAGGACCGAGTTCGACGACCCGATCACCGCGACCGGCGGCCGGTCCGCCGCGAGCCGACGGTGCAAGGCGTCGCGCGACTGCCACTCGCCCCGGACGTTCTGCCAGGTGAACCGGACGGGCCGGCGATACCTCGTCGTCTCGACGACCAGGAGGTCGTCCTCCTCGGAGACGACCCGGCCGAGGCCCCTCGCCTCGTCGACGCAGGCCGAGACGCCCCGGGCGAAGATCCGCCACTCGGACCGCTCGCGGAAGAAGACCGGGACATCGACCAGCCCCGCCGGCTCGGCCCTCGGCGAGCACCCGCCCGGCCCCTCGAAGACGAGCGAGTAGAGCATCAGGGCCCCCATCGCGACGCCGAAGCCGCCGAGCCCGATCCCCCCCAGTCGCCCCGTCCGGCCCTGCATCCGTGGTCCCCGCCGCGCCCGCGATCGATCGGTCTCCCCCGGAGATTATCGCCGGGACCGCCCCCGCCGCCATCCCGTCCCCGACCCCGCCCCGGTCGATTCCCGGTCGGGTCGGGCACTCGAACGGGGCGTCAGGAGCGACGAGTTCGCGGACCGAGCCCGGGCCCAAGGGGCCCCGACGGCTTGCGACCGGCGAGACGACCCGATGGTTAATACGTTTTCCAAAGATCCATGACATCCAGCCCCGACAGCTTGATCATCTCCTCACAGAGCGCCTTGTATCGCGAATAACGGTCGTCCGGCCTGGGGTTGGTGTTGGCATGGACGACGTGGTACTTGCCCCCCTCGACCCCCTCGACGACGTACGACGCGCCGTCCGCGATGCCGTTGGTCCGGAGTTCGTGCGGCAGCGACCAGAACCGGGCGTCGTCGAGTCGGCGCCTCACGTCCGCCCACTGGTCGCGGGTCAGCTTCACGCTCTTGCGAGACGCAGGCTTGCCGCCCCGATATCCGCTGCCGCCGTCGAGCTTGACCGCGTGGAGGACCGCGCCCTCGCCGGACGCGACGATCCGCACAGCGACCGGGCTGCGGAAGCTCGGGGTCCAGAGGAATCGGTAGGCGACCGCCTTGCGGTCCTCGCGGGGGAGTGCCCACAGCGATGGCTCCCCCATCGCATACAGGTTTTCCGAGTACCAATCGGCGAGGAAGCCCCCGTCGTCCGGGCCGATCATCCCGTCGGGGAAGAACTTCAAGGGACGGGGCCTGCGAGAGACGTGCACCTGCGGCAGGGCCCGAAGAAGTCCCGCGACGCCGACGTCCATGACTCGGGTCTGGGCGACGTTCAGCCTGTTCAGCGCGGTCAGGTCGTGCAGGTGGGCAAGGCCGGAGTCGCCGACCTCGGTGCCCGAGAGGTCGAGGAGCACGAGCCGGGGCACGGCCTTCAGCGGATCCTTCAGGGGCCCAAGGTCCGAGTCGGTCAACCTGGCGTGGGAGAAGTCGACGCTCACCTCGCGCTTCCGCGGGTCCCTCGTGTCGTACTTGACCTTGCCGCCGAGCCTCTCGACCGCCGCAGCCGCCTTGCTCTGGGCACCGAACAGGCGGCCGATCTCTTCGAGCGCGGCATCGCGGCTCGCCTCGTCATCCTGCTGGGCCGGGGCCGGGGCCGTCACCAGCCCCAGCAGCGTCAGGGGCAGGACCATCGTCCGGCCCCGATGCCGGAACCAGGGCCCGGGCCCCGCCCATCGAGCGGTATCGTCCATGGTGCCCCTCAACCCCCCTGATGGCGACGGGCCGAGACCAGCCCGGGGCCGTCCGGTCGTCCGGTCGGGCCCGATCGACGCGGGCCGGGTGCTCAGGCACGAACGCGCCGCGAGGGCGAGGCGTGATGGTGGCCTCGCGACGGTGGGGCCATCTCCGGCCGCGAATGCGTACCAGAACCTAATTTACCCAGGGCACCTGCTCCGATACTAGGATGCGTCGGCATGGATCGACGGATGGCGAACCAGGAATCCATAGGAAGTGGAGACCACGTTATGAGACGGAATCTCATCCTCGCGCTCGCGCTCCTGCCCGCCTCGGGCTGCGCGATCATCGACCGGCTCGACACGACGAATCAGCAGCTCACGACAGTGAATGGCCAGCTCGCCGTCGCCAACCAGCAGGTCGCCCAGGCCCTCCAGAAGCTCGACGAGACGAATCGGCGGATCGACGTCGTCGACCAGGCGATCCTGAAGCTCCCCAGCCTCCGTCCCGACCCGGTGCCGGCCCCCGCCCCCGCGACCCCCGCCCCGAGCATGCCGGCGCGTCGGCCCGGCTGAGCGAGGCCGGCCGGCTACCCCGGGAGTTCGGCGCTGTCCCGTGGGGTCGACCGCCGCGGCGCGGCCTTCCGCTTGGGCCTGGGGGGAGGCGTGTCCTCGGCGGCCGGGTCGTCGTCGGCGACGGGTTGGCGGTCCCGGGGCCGGGCGGCGGGGCGGGGGAGGTCGCCGTCGTCGGGCTCGTCGACGCCGGACGGCGGGCGTCGCCTCGGGACGGCACGGGCCTGTCGCGGCGCGGGCGGGTCGTCGGGCTCGTCGGCCGACGGGTCGACGGCCCGGCGACGGGTCGAGCGGCGCCCGCCCGGGGCCGGCATCGCGTCGTCCCCGTCCATCGCCGCCGCGCGGCGGGGGGCCCGGGCCGACCGCGAGACGCTCCGGTCGACGGGGGCCCCGTCGTCCTCCTCGCGGTCGTCGGCCTGGGGAGGGTCGGTCAGGGCGGCGAGGACGGCCTTGAGCTTCGCCGCCTCGATCGGGACGACCACGTCCCGCCCCTCGATGATCCCGAAGGTGGTGGCGGCGAAGTTGTCGTAATAAAGCCCGTTGCTGTTGCGATCGACCCGGATCCCCGCCCCCCCGAGCGCCGCGCCGGCGAAGAGGCCGCGGCTCCGGGCATAGGTAAGGATCTCGGCCCGCATCTCGATGTCGGTGTTGGCCCCGACCTGCGTCCCCGACGGCCCGGCGGCCACCCCCGCGTCGACGCCGAGGGTCACCTTCCCCTTGCCGGCGAGCAGCCGGTTCACCGTCGTCTTGGCCCGGAAGACCATCAGGACCTCGGTCGCCTGCGCCCCGGCCTGGAGCCCGAGGCTTCCCCCGGTGACGAAGACGACCACGGGGTTGCCCCACTCCCCCCGGCTGTCCCGGACGAGGAACACCCCCCGGCCGAACTTGGCGCCGACGAGGAAGCTGGCGTTGAGCATGTTGGGGACGAGCACCACCCCCTCGGACTGCCTCAAGAGCGCGATCGGGACCCCGGTGTTGGGGTTGGCGGCCATCTGCTCGAGGGTCCGGGTGGCGTCGGCGAGCACGGCCGCCTCGTCGGCCGCTCGCAGGGTCGGGGCCGTCGCGGCCAGGGCGAGGGCCAGGGCCGGGATAGCGGTCAGGAACGGCGGTGGCTTGCTCATCGGGGTCCGACTCCGTCCGGGTGATCGCGCCGCGTCCGCGCGGAACGGGGGCCGGGCCCGGCCCCGCCGACCGCCGCGCGGCGATCGGGGATGGCCATCTCCTAGCCGACCGGGGGGAAGTCGTCAACGCCGATCGGCCGGGCCGTCGGGGGTCGGGGGAGGCCCGGTCGAAAATCCGGGCGGGGGCGGGGTGCCCCGTTGATCGGGCGTGGCCGATGGCTATATTGGTTCTGTCGGCCCAGCGCACTCGCTAGCCGGCACGGGTCGTGCGATCGTGGCACGACGGGCTAGAGCCCGCTCCCGTTCGAGGCTGGACTCCCACGGGACCGGGAAGTCTTCGCGTAAAGGAGGTGATCGAGTGTGTAGTGATAACCAGAGGCGGCTCGCCTAACGGCGGCTGACGGGTTGCCCGTCGGGCAGCCGCATCCTTCGCTGGTTTCTCGCTAGTGAGCTGGGCCAGGCCGGGTCTCCAAGCCCGGCCTGGCCTGTATTCATCGATAGATAGGACAGAAGAGTCGAGCTGGTCTCCCGTCTGGATCGTCGCGTGGAGCCTCTCCCCTTGGCCGCTCCGTCCTCGTATTACGACGGCTTCGACCTGTCCGGCACCCGCGTCTGGCGGCGGCCCCGGTCCGAGTTTACCGGGGGCAACCTCGCAGGCCGACGGGCCGGAGATGCTCCTCAACAAGGGCGTCCTTCCGACTGACTGGATCTCCTCCCGAGATTCCGATCCAAGGCCCTGAGACTTGCCCAGCGGCAGGTCCCGGGGCCTTTCTTCGTCCGGAGATGTGCGATCGATCGATTCCGTCCGACTCGGCCGGGGGTCGGATGGCGGGGGATGGCCCCGGCCGGCAAGCCCCGCCACCAGGCACCTTCCACATTCGAGGACGGGACACCGTGATTGTCGTGATGAAGCCCGACGCGACGGCGGAGCAGGTCGAGCACATGGTCGAGCACATCCGCTCGCTCGGGATGGCGACCCAGGTCATCCGGGGGACCCAGCGGACCGTCATCGCCGCCCTCGGCGAGGAGCGGGTCGGCCTGGTCGAGACGCTCGAGCCGGGCGAGGGGGTCGAGAAGGTCCTGCCGATCATGGCGCCGTACAAGCGGGCCTCGACCGAGCTGAAGGCCGAGCGGACGATCGTCTCGGCGTGCGGCCTGGCAGTCGGCGGCGTGAAGGTCGCGGTGATCGCCGGCCCGTGCTCGGTCGAGAGCGAGGCGCAGATCGTCTCGATCGCCCGGACCCTCAAGGCCCTGGGTGCCACGGGCCTGCGCGGCGGGGCGTTCAAGCCGAGGACCAGCCCGTACAGCTTCCAGGGGCACAAGGAGGACGGCCTCAAGATGCTCGCCACGGCCCGCGAGGCGACCGGCCTGGCGATCGTCACCGAGGTCATGGCCCCTGAGCACGTCCCCCTCGTCGCCGACTACGCCGACGTCCTCCAGATCGGCGCGCGGAACATGCAGAACTACCAGCTCCTCCAGGCCGTGGGCGACTCGGGCAAGCCCGCCCTCCTGAAGCGCGGGATGAGCGCGACGATCGACGAGTTCCTGCTCGCCGCCGAGTACATCCTCGACCGGGGCAACCCCCACGTGATCCTGTGCGAGCGGGGCATCCGGACCTACGAGGAGCACACGCGGTTCACCCTCCCGCTGGCGACCGTGCCGTACCTCCAGGAGAAGAGCCACCTGCCGGTGGTGGTCGACCCGTCGCACGGGACGGGCAAGGCCCGGCTGGTGGCGCCGATGTCCAAGGCGGCGGTCGCCGCCGGGGCCGACGGCCTGATCGTCGAGGTCCACGACGACCCCGAGCACGCCATGAGCGACGGCGCCCAGACGATCACCCCCGCCGCCTTCGGCCTGCTGATGTCGCAGTGCCGCCGGGTCGCGGAGGCGGTCGATCGGACGCTATGAGCCGCCGGTCTGGTAGGCATCCCGGGCATCAAGCTCACGAATGCAGAACACAGAGCCCAAGAGCACAGAAGTTTCAGGAAACTCGACCTGCGCTCTTGGGCTCTGTGCTCGCGAAGGTGGTGTCCTGGCCTGATTGCAGGATTGCCGTAAGTAACAACCTGGAGCCGATTTGAATCCAGGGAGCTTCTGCCTTGCCCTATGGATCCAACCCCCACGGGTGTTGAGACTTATGGGGACCAAACGCCGGGCTTGCAATCAGGCCAGGACACCACCCTCGGTGGGGCTGGAGTTCCCGGAACCGATAGGTCCTCCCGGCAAGCCCCCTGAGCGACCCCCCGATGCCGAACCGACCCCCGACGCCCCTCGCCCTCCTGAACGCCGAGATCCGGGCCTGCCGGCGGTGCCACGAGGCGGGATACCTCGACGAGCGGGTGTCGATCCCGATCGCACGCGACCCGGAGCCCGACGCCCCGCTCCCTCGGGTCCTCCTGATCGGCCAGGCCCCGGGCCTGAGCGGGTCGAACGACCGGCTCCCGTTCCACGGGGCCTCGGGCGACCGGCTCCGCGCCTGGTTCGAGGCGGGCGGCATCCCCCGCGCCGAGTTCCACCGGAAGATCCACTTCGCGGCCGTCACCCGCTGCTACCCCGGCCGGCTCCCCGGGGCGAGGGGGGACCGGCTGCCGACGCCCGCCGAGCAGGCCCTCTGCCGCCCGTGGCTCGACGCCGTGTCGGACGTCGTGCGGCCCGAGATCGTCCTGCTGCTGGGGCTGCTCGCGGCGAGGACGGCGCTCGGCCGGGTCGGCTCGCTGGCCGAGGCGGTCGGCACCGCCACGATCCGCGACGGCGTCCGCTACCTCCCCCTGCCGCACCCGTCGGGCGTGAGCCGGTGGCTCAACGACGCGGCCAACCTCGACGCCGTCGCCCGGTCGATGGCCATCCTCCGCGGCTGGGTCGACGAGCTGGGAATCTGACCGCCCGGCGGACGATCTCCGGGCGCTCGCCGGAAAAAGTTGGAACCGACGGCCCCGTTGCCTGCTCATGAGAGGCGGGACACGTGATGACGGGGGACCGAATCCGATGGCGGCTCGACCGGACGGTGACACGCTCTGCTTCGTCGACGACCTGAACCGCGAGGGGGCGGTCGCGTCGATGGCCGACGGCCTCCTGCTCGGTCGATATCTCGACGGGCGCGGGGCGACGAGCGAGGCGGCCTTCGAGTCCTTGGTCCGGCGGCACGGGCCGGCGGTCCTGGCCGTCTGCCGCCGGATCGTCCGCGACGACCACGACGCCGAGGACGCCTTCCAGGCGACCTTCGTCGTCATGGCCTGCCGGGCCAAGGAGATCCGCGATCCCGACCGGCTGGCCGCCTGGCTCGGTCGCGTCGCCCGGCGGATCGCCCGGCGGTCGCGGGCCGAGGCGACCCGGCGCGCGGACCTGGCGCGTCGGGCCGCGGCCGACGATCGGAGGCCGACCTCCGTCGCCGCCGAGGCCGTCGGGCACGAGACGGCGGCCCTCGTCCGCGGCGAGGTCGATCGGCTGCCCGAGGCCGACCGCCTCCTGCTCCGGATGACCTACTGGCAGGGCAAGTCCTACGAGGAGGCGGCCGAGGCGCTGGCCTGGCCGATCGGGACGGTCCGCAGCCGGCTCTCCCGGGCCCGCGATCGGCTCCGGACCGGCCTGAGCCGGCTCGGGCTCGCCCCGGCCGCAGCGGTGGCCCTCACGTCGGCGACGGCCGGGGACGCGACGGCCTCGCAGCCGTCGGCGGCCCTGATCCTGAAGACGGTCCGCGCGGCGAATGGGTATGCCGGCGGGATGACGGCGGCGAACGGGGTCGGGGTTGTCCCGGCCTCGGTGGTCGCGTTGGTTGATGGAGAACTCGCGATGATGGTCACGCTTTCCTGGAAGTCGTTCGTCGCCCCCTGCCTCGTGGGCGCGTCCTTGACGGTGGGTGTCGCCCTGGTGACCGCGCGTGCCCCCGGCGGGGGCGACGGGCCGAAGGCCCTGTCCTCACCGACGACGGCGGCCGGCAAGTCGCTGCTCGCGAACGGCAGCGTCGAGGAGGGCGAGGGCGACGCCCCCCAGGCCTGGACAGTCGGGCCCCCGGTCCCGGGCGTCTCCCTGACCTGGGACCGCGCCTCGGGACACTCGGGCAAGTCCAGCCTCCGCCTGGCGAAGACCGCGCCGCGCTACTTCCCCGTCGCCGAGTGGTCGCAGCAGGTGGCCAACCCGGGCGCGGGGCCGCGCCTGAAGGTCTCGGCCTGGGTCCGGGCCGACTTGCTCACCAAGGCGGTCCTCGACGTCCAGTTCGCCGACGCCCGGGGGAAGGGGAGTCACGCCTGGGCCGCCTACATCGGCCCCAAGGAGGCCGGCAAGCCCCCCGTCTCCCACGACTGGAGGCGCGTCGAGGGCGTCGTCGCGATCCCGCCCGGCACGAAGACGATCTTCGTCGCCCCCCAGATTTATGGCCCCGGGACCGTCTGGTTCGACGACCTCGACGCCGAGCCCACCGACGCCCCCGCCACCGACCCGCTCTCCCCCTGAACCAACCGGCCCCGCGCTATCCGGGCGGCTTCGGCCCGGCGGGCTCGGGCTTCGGCTCGGCCCCTCCGGGCTTCGCCTCGGCCCCGTCCGGCTTGGCCTCGGCCTCGTCGGCGGAGGGTGCGGCCAGCGACTTCGGCGCGATGATCAGCTTGCCGTCCTTGACGGTGACCGACTCGATCCGCTCGACCTGGGCCGCGTTCTTGGGGTTGAGGTTGGCATCCTTGGCGAGGTTCTGCTCGCGGAGCTTGGCGAGGAACCGCGGGGGGACGGGTTTGCCCTTGACTTCGAGGGCGTCGATCGTCGCGATCAGGAGGCCGCGGTCGATCCGGACGTCGAACGTCGCGGTCCCGTTGAGGAACCGGCCGGGGAACCCGAACAACCCGAGCGGGAGGCTCAAGTCGCCGCGGATCTTGTCCCCCGCGAGGTCGACGGCGAAGACGCCCTTGTACTCGGGGATCGTGTCGATCAGGGCGTTCAGCTCCTCGGCGGTCAGCACCAGGGGCTCGGCCGGCGACCCGGCCTCGATCGCCGAGCGGAAGGCGGCGACTCGCGCCTGGATCGCCTCGAGGCAGTCGGCCGGGATCTCGGCGACGGGGATCGGCCGCGCGGTCTCCTCGCCGTACTCCTGGACGAAGTCGCGGAGCGCCCGGTAGCCGAAGAAGAGCGCCAGGCCGAACAGGAGCACCGCGAAGATCCCCAGCACCGCCGCGAAGGCGCATCCGTAGAAGACACACCCGCGCGGCTTGCGCGGGCGATCGTAGGGGGGGTGCTCCCCGGTGTACTGGAGGAACTGCGATTTGTCTTCCATCGGGTCGGCCGCCTGGGCGTGGGTGTTTGGGGTGGGGGAGGAATCGGCTCGGAGGGGATGAACGCGGCGGAAATGGGGAGTACGGAGCTTAGAGCACAGCACGGAGCACGGAGCTGAATGGCACTTCCTGAAGCCCTAACCCGATACGGGGCCATGGCGTAGAGATCGGCGGCCTCGCCCGCGGTCAGCTCGGGTTGGTCCCGACCCCGGGCCCGACGACGAGCAGGCCGCCGATGCACCAGGCTACCCGATCCCAGCTCCGTCGCCACGTCGAATCCCTCCGCCACGACCGCGCACGGCCCTTCGATGGCCCCCTCGACCCGGACCTCGTCGCCGCCGCCTTGGCCCAGGAGCGCGTCCGTTGGCGCGACCGCGCCTTCAGCCCCTGCGCGACCCTCCGGACCTCCCTCGGCCAGGTCCTCCGCCCCGACCACTCCTGCCGCGCCGCGGTCGCCAGGCTGATCGCCCCGCTGACCTCTGACCTCGCGGGGCGAAGCCCTCCGCTCCCCCGAGACCGGGCCCGCTTGCAAGGCGCGGCAACGCCTGCCGCCGGGCCTGCTCGCGCGCCTGGCCCGGATGCGCCGGGCCGGCCCTGGACCGGCGGGCCGGCGCCCGGTGGCTCTTCCGGGGACGCCACGCCCTGCTCGTCGACGGCACCACCGTCAGCATGCCCGACACACCGCGGAATCAGCGGGCGTCCCCCCGAAGTGCGGCCCGGCGGCCCGGCCCGGGCTCCCCCCTGGCCCGCCTGGTGGCCGTCACCTCGCCGGCCACCGGCGGCGTGCGCGACCCGGCGATCGGGCCCCGGCGGCTCGGCTCCAAGGGCGCGATGCCGACGCGGCGGGCCTTCGTCGCGGCGGGGCGCCCGTCGGGCCCGTCACGGCGCGGCGAGCTGGCGGCGACCCTGCTGCGTTCGATCGCGGCGCATCGCGTGGGGGACCGACCCGGCCGCGTCGAGCCCCGGGTGAAGAAGCGGCGGCCCGAGCCGCATCGCCCGCCGACGGTCCCTCGCCAAGCGGCGCGGAATCGTCTACTACGTAACGGTTAACACTTCAGGAAGTGCCATTCGTCTCTGTGTCCATTCAGGTCCGGTCTCGGAAACCGGCGTGCCCCTCCGGGGTACCGTGGGGCGGATTCGGGCGTTTCCGAGGCGACCCCCCCGCCTCATTTCATCCGACTCGGCCCGGGCTCTTCGCGGCCATTCCCGTGACAGCCCGGGGGCGCCCTGGTATGGTGATCTGCCGTCGCGGGGCCGCACGGCCGAAGGCCGGTCACTCCCCGCAGCCTCCCTCCCCCGCGAGGCCCTCCGATGCGGATGTGCGTGGCGGCCTCGGCCGCCCTGGCGACCGCGCCACCCCCACGGCCGGCCGATCGGGCCGAGGGGCAGGCCCTCGTGACCTCCCCGTCCACCCCGAGGAGTCTGAATGAGATGGTCTTCGGCAAGACCGACGACGGCACGCCCATCGCGCTCTACACCCTGAGCAACGGGCGAATCACGGCCCAGGTCATGACCCTTGGCGCCATCATCAGCGAGATCCAGGTCCCCGACCGAGTCGGCAAGACTGGCGACGTGGTCCTGGGCTTCGAGACGCCGGAGGGCTATCTCGCCCGCCATCCCCACTTCGGTGCCGCCACCGGCCGGGTCGCCAACCGGATCGCCGGGGGGCAATTCACCCTCGACGGCAAGTCGTATCAGCTCCCCGTGAACAGCGGCCCGAACACCCTGCACGGGGGGCTGAAGGGGTTCGACAAGCGCGTGTGGAGTGCCGCGGACGCCTCGGGACAGGCCGGCCCGGCGGTCCGCATGACCTACCTCAGCCCCGACGGCGAGGAGGGATTCCCCGGCAACCTCTCCGTGGCCGTCACCTACACCGTCACAGGCGACGACTCCCTGAGGATCGACTACGAGGCCACCACCGACCGGGCCACGCCCATCAACCTCACCAACCATAGTTACTTCAACCTCGCCGGCCCCGGCTCCGGCACGATCCTGGGCCACGAGGTCATGATCGACGCCGACCGGTACACCCCCGTCGACGAGACGTACATCCCCACCGGCGAGCTGGCCCCGGTCAAGGGGACGCCCCTGGACTTCTCCACGGCCACGCCCATCGGTGCGCGGATCGACGAGATGAAGGGCGAGCCGGGGGGCTACGACCACAATTACGTCCTGAAGGGCGACGGCAAGACGCCCGCCCTAGCCGCCCGCGTCCGCGAGCCGGAGAGCGGTCGCGTCCTGGAGATGTATACGACCGAGCCCGGGATGCAATTCTATACCGGCAATTTCCTGGACGGATCGGTCAAGGGCAAGGGGGCCGTCTACGCGAAGCGGACGGGGTTCTGCCTGGAGGCCCAGCACTTCCCCGACTCGGTCCATCATGAGAGCTTCCCGTCGACGATCCTCCGGCCCGGCGAGACCTACACGCAGACGACCATCTACAGGTTCTCCACGTCGTGAGCCGCGCCCCGGCGCCGCGCAGGCCAAGCCCGCCCGTTCGCCCGCAGGCGCCCCTTGTGGCACGGCGGGCCGCGCCCGATTAGAATCGCCGCATCGAGGCCGGCGGCTTCCGAACCCGGGAGCCCGCATCGTCCCGCGTTCCCCCGGATGAGACGCCCTCCCCATGAAAGCCGTCGCCGTCCTGCCCGGCAAGCCGCGCAGCGTCCATCTCCGCGAGATCGCCGCACCGGAGCTCGTCGACCAGCCCCACCCGCACGTGGTCACCATCCCCGAGGGGCGGGCGGTCTTAATCCAGACGCTCCAGGTCGGGGTGGACGCCACCGATCGCGAGATCAACGAGGCCCTCTACGGCAACGCCCCCCCCGGAGGCGACCACCTGGTCATCGGCCACGAGAGCTTCGGCCGGGTGCTGGAGGTCGGCGACGCCGTCACCGAGGTCGCCCCGGGCGACTACGTCACCTGCACCGTCCGGCGCCCCGGCGGGTCGGTCTACGACAAGATCGGCCGCAACGACATCACCAGCGAGGAGACGTACTACGAGCGGGGGATCAACCTCTGCCACGGATTCCTCGCCGAGACGTTCCTCGACGACGCCGAGTACGTCGTCAAGGTGCCGCGGAGCCTCAAGCACCTGGGCGTCCTGTCCGAGCCGGCGAGCGTCTGCGCCAAGGCCATCGAGCAGGCCTACCTCGCCCAGCAGAGGCTGCAAGTCTGGAGGCCCCGGCTGGCCTACGTGATGGGCGCCGGGCAGATCGGCCTGCTGGCCACCATGATGCTGCGACTCAGGGGGCTGGAGGTCCACACGCTGGCCACCCGCCCCGGGCCTCACCTGAAGTCCGAGATCGTCGAGGCCTACGGCGCCTCCTACGTCTCCAGCAAGGAGACGCCCCTGGCCGACCTGGCCCGGCGGACCGGCAGGCCCGACATCATCTTCGAGGCCACCGGCAGCGCCGAGGTCTGCTTCCGCTCGATGGAAGTCCTCGGCCTCAACGGCGCCCTGATCTGGACGAGCATCACCGGCGGCAGGCAGGACGTCACGGTCGACGGCGCGAAGATCAACCTGGAGTGGGTGCTGGGCAACAAGCTGCTGGTCTCCAGCGTCAACGGCAATCGCCACCACTTCGAGCTGGGACTGCAGGCCCTCTCCCACGGCGAGTTGACTTACCCGGGCGTGACCCGGCGCATCCTGACGCACCCGGTCGCCGGCCTGGACCGCTACGAGGAGATGATGCGTCTCCTGGAGGAGAAGGACGCGCTGAAGGTCTTCGTCGACGTCGCCGGCTGACCCGGGGCCCCGGGGTTTGCCGCATCCCGCCCCCACCGATCTGACGATACCCTCGATCTTAGGCTTCCCCTCGCCCGCCGCCAGCCTCTCGGGACCCGTGCATGAGCGCCCTGAACATCCGCCAAGACGCCGAACTCGACTTCCTCTCGCTCGGGGCCCTCGTCCACAGGCTCGACCCGGGCGTGATCCCGTTCCGCAAGGCGAGGTCGCTGGAGATCCACGTCTCGGGCGGCGAGTACAACGTCGCGGCCAACCTCGCCGACGGCTTCGGCCTCAGGACGGGCGTGGCCACGGCGATGGTCGACTACCCGATCGGCGAGCTGGTGCAGGCCCGCGTCCGCGAGATGGGCGTCACCCCGTTCTACAAGCATTACGAGCACGACGGGGTGCGCGGGCCGAACATCGCCGCGGTCTACAGCGACCGCGGCCACGGCGTCCGCCCCCCGGTGGTCTTCTACAACCGCTCGAACGAGGCGGGCGCGATGCTCAAGCCCGGCGACTTCGACTGGGGCCGGATCTTCTCCCGGGGGGTCCGCTGGTTCCACTCCGGCGGGATCTTCGCCTCGCTCTCCGAGACCACGGCCCCGCTGATCATCGAGGCGATGCAGGCCGCCCGGGCCGCCGGCGCGATCACCTCGTTCGACCTGAACTACCGCGCCAAGCTCTGGGCCTCCGTCGGCGGCGACGAGCGGGGCCAGGAGGTCATCCGGGAGATCACCGACGGCCTCGACTGCCTCATCGGCAACGAGGAGGACCTTCAGAAGGGACTGGGCCTGCCCGGCCAGGACGTCCAGTCCAAGTCCAAGCTCGACCCCGAATCCTTCTTCAACCTCATCGAGCAGGCGGCCCGGCAGCACCCCAACATCCGGCTCGTGGCCACCACGCTCCGCGAGGTCCACTCGACCAACCGCCACGGCTGGGCCGCGGTCCTCTGGCTCGAGGGCCAACGCTACGTGACCCCGACGATGCAGCTCGACGTGATCGACCGCATCGGGGGGGGAGACGGCTTCGCCGCCGGCCTGATCTACGGCCTCCTCTCGGGCCGCTCGCCCGAGGAGGCGTTGAGGCTGGGATGGGCCCACGGCGCCCTGCTGACCACGTTCCCCGGCGACGTGACCATGGCCAAGCTGCCGGAAGTCGAGGCGCTGGCCAAGGGCGGGTCGGCGCGGGTCCAGCGATGACCGCGGGGGAGGCCCGACCATGCTGACCGCCGAAGGCTGCGCCGCCCGTCGCGAGCGCCTCCGGGGGGCCGTCCCCGCCGGGTGCGACTTCCTGCTCGTCGGCTCGCCCGAGCACCTGATCTACCTGGCCGATTTCGTCCCCTCGCCGTTCGTCTTCCGCACGGCCGAAGGCGGTGCCCTGCTCCTGCTGGAGCCCGGCCGCGCCACGCTGATCGCCGACGACATGCTCGGGCCATTCGCGGAGGCGGCCCACGTCGACGAACGAGTCACCCCGACCTGGTACGACGGCGACCGCGCGGCCCCGGAGCGCCGGGGCCTGCTCGTCCGCTCGTCGCTGGATCGCCTGGCGCGGGCCCCGGGACGTCGCGTCGGGGTCGAGCTGGCGGCCGTGCCCTCGGGAGTCGTCGAGGGCCTCCGCTCGGCCCGGCCCGGCCTGGAGGTCGTGGACATCGGCCCGGCCTTCCGCCCCATGCGGCGATCGAAGGACCCGGACGAGGTCGAGTCCCTTCGCCGCTCGATCCGGGCGGGCGAGGCGGCGCACGCCGCGGCCTTGGCCTCCGTCCATCCCGGCATGACCGAGCTGGATGTCTATGCCCTGGTCCAGCGCGCGGCCAGCGAGGCCGCCGGCCGACCGACGATCGTCTACGGCGACTTCGCGTCCGGCCCCCGGTGCGCGGTCGAAAAAGGGGGCCCGCCCACCGCCCGGCGGATCGAGCCGGGCGACCTGCTCCTCCTGGATTTCTCGGTAGTGCTGGACGGTTACCGCGGAGATTTCACCAACACTTTCGTCGTCGGCGGCAGGGCCTCCTCCGGCCAGCGCGACCTGTTCGACGCCTGCGTCGCCGCCCTGGAGGCCGGAGAGGGGCAGTTGCGGGCCGGAGGACTCGCCCGCGACGTCGATGCGGCCGTGCGGGGCGTCTTCGCGGCCGGGGGGCTCGAGGCGTACTTCCCCCACCACTCGGGCCACGGCATCGGCCTGGGGCATCCCGAGCCTCCCTATTTCGTCCCGCACAGCGACGAGACGCTCCGGGCCGGAGACGTCGTGACGATCGAGCCCGGTCTGTATGTCGAAGGGGTCGGAGGCATGAGGTTCGAGCGCAATTACCTCATCACCGACGACGGCTTCGAGACGTTGTCTCGCCACGCGATCCGCATCCAGCCTTAGGGGAGACCGAGGCCGACCGCCCCCCCTCGCGCCCGGCGTGGATCGATCAAGAATTTGAGAGGACCGGTCCTGCGAAGGAGGGTCGGGCCGGCGTCGCGAACGCCGGCCTGTGCCTCAGGCTTGTCATCGCGCGTGCGAGGTCCGGGGTGCGGACGCTCCGGCGTGAGCCGGCAGCTGACATGTCGCCGCCCTGACGATCTCCTCAAGGGCCCTCAGGCTTCGGGGCCTTGGGCTTCGCGGAGGAGCCGTCGGTAGGCCGTCTCGACGGACTGGAAGTCTCCGGGTCCGCCTCCGCGGTCGGGATGGGCTTCGAGCGACCGTCGCCGATAGGCGGCCTTGATGTCCTCGAGGGTGCAAGGGGACCGGAGGCCCAGGATGCCGAACGAGGAGCGATCGCGACCGGCCGTCTCTCCGACGGCCGCCTCGAGAGTGGTGTAGAACTCGGAGCGGGCATGGCTCCGGGTGTAGACCGAGCCGTCGCGCTCGAGTCGGGCCCGGTCGAGGGCGATGGTCCGCTCGTCCTCCCCCCAGTTTTCGTCATCGGTCCCGAGTTGATCGGGTCCGCAGGACCGGCGGGTGGCGTAAACCCTCCTGGGGGTCTTCTTGCGGATCAGGTGGGCCGCGATGAAGGGTTCGTCGTCCTCGTCCGCCAGGAACCGGGAGTAGAGGTACTCGCGGGGACGGACCGTGGGGCGCGCCCTGTCGCGGTCACCTCGTGCCGAGAGGCCGGAACCGGTGGAGACTCGCCTGGCTTGATACATCCCGGCGGCTGCGAGCGCGGACCGTGCGGCGGAGTCGGCCTCGGCGAGGCTGGCCGCGTAGCCCTGATCGATGACTCGACGCTCCCCGCCGTCGGACCGGCCGTCGTAGGCCACCCAGTGGACCCGGTTGCGGCCGACCCGGGTCCGGGTCCAGGACGGGTGCTTTTCGGACATCGGGGGAGGTCCCCATGGCGGGTCGACGCACTCGCGGACCCTCGACGCATCGGTGTTGGCTGCGGCATGTCATCATAACGGCCCGACTACGGCCCGAGTAAGGAGGCAAGGGTCTCGGTTCGGCATGGCGAACATCGGCCCGATCCGTGGAGAGTCGTTCTCCCCCGACGACCGGGCTAGGACTACAGTTGCAATTGAAGTCTCGACCCCGTAGCGTGATACGCACGGAGGCCGGGCGATGCCCGCGCAACCGACCGTCACGGACGTACGCACCTGGGCCGATGAGCCGGCGGCCACGGGTCAGCGGCTGGCCCGCCGTTACACTCGCTCCGAGCCGCGACGCCGGGCCGTCGAATCCCTCCGCGGCCTGCTCTCCGACGCCGGGCGCAAGAACGGCTGGCAGCTCGCCGAGAAGGCCGGCGACGAGGCGCCCTACGGCGTCCAGCACCCGCTGGGCCACGCCGACCGGGTCCGCGACGACCTGATCGCCTACGCCCACGGCCACCTGGCCGACCCGCACGGCGTCCTGGTCGTCGACGAGACCGGCTTCCTCAAGGAGGGCACCAAGTCGGCCGGCGTGCAGCGGCAATACTCCGGCACCGCCGGCCGGATCGAGAACTGCCAGGTCGGCGCGTTCCTGGCGTTCGCCGGTCGCAAGGGGCACGCCCTGTTCGACCGCGAGCTGGACCTGCCCGAGGAGTGGGCCGGCGACGCCGGCCGGCGCGAGGCGGCCCGCATCCCGCCCGAGGTGGAGTACGTCCTGGCGGTCAAGAGCGACCAGCGGCTCTACGACGGCCGATGGCGTGACCGGGTCGACGCCATCGCCGACCGCCTGCCGGCCAGGGCGTGGCGCAAGGCCAGCGCCGGGGCCGGCTCGCAGGGCCCCCGGTGGTACGACTGGGCGGCGGAGTCGTTCGGCCAGGCCGACGCGCGGGGCTGGCGGCTCTGGCTGCTGGTCCGGCGGCACCGCCAGCGGCGCGACGAGCGGGCGTACTACCCCTGCCGGGGGCCGGCCGACACGCCGTGGACGGAGCTGGTCCGGGTCGCGGGGTCGGGGTGGGCGGTGGAGGAGTGCTTCGAGCGGGCCAAGGGGGATTGCGGCCTGGCC
>JAABUQ010003188.1_pt1 | contig 30663 bp, 30 predicted proteins | sample 5560001 | NCBI WGS metagenome assembly JAABUQ01 (sample SAMN10711888, study PRJNA513371) | rock metagenome | isolation source: Antarctica rocks | place: Antarctica: Victoria Land, Finger Mt nord | collected 2015-12-18 | reverse complement strand
CTGCACGAGGACCGCAGCCTGTTCATGCGCCGCACCGAAGTGACCTGCGCGACGTGCGGCGGCCACCTCGGACACGTCTTCAAAGACGGCCCTGGAGAGTGCGATCGGTACTGCATCAACTCGGTGGCACTCAAGCTCGACGCGACCAGCACAGAGTGAGCCACCGTTCGCCCGCTACGCCGCTCGCCGCGGTGGGCAAGGGAATCCTCGCGGGAGCGGCGGGCACAGCCGCGATGACCGGCTATCAACTCGCGGTCGCCAAGCTACGCGGAAGCGGATCGAGCAGCGCGCCGGCCGAGGTGGGCAAGCGGATCATCGAGGGAGTGTTCAAGCGCGAGGTGCCCGAGGACCGAATGGAGGCGCTCAACAACGCCATGCATGTCGCCTACGGGACAAGCTGGGGGCCGATGTACGGGATCGCGCAGTCAAGCCTGCGCCTCCCGGCCGTCCACCATGGTGCCCTCTTCGGCGCGCTCGTCTGGGCCGCCAGTCTGGTCGAGCTGCCTGCGATGGGAATCGCGCCGCCGATCTGGGAGTCGCCGCCGGCGGAGGCGGCGATCGACCTTTCCTACCACCTCGTCTACGGTCTGGCCGTGGCGGCCACCTACTCGGCGCTCGACCCGTGAGCTCGCAAACCGTTCGACTGATCACTCGGGGAGTGCCCTGTCCGGCGACCTGAGCCGCGGCTCCCCCAAGCGGCCGCGTACCGAGAGCACGACTCCGTCATCGAGAGGCAGGTCGACCGAGTGGTAGCGGCCCGAGTCGCGATGCACGTGCTCGTGGTAGCGCGCGAGCTGCAGATCGTCTGGGCTCATGTCGGCGATCACCAGCGCGCCGGAGGGCATCACCGGCTCCACCAGGTCCAGCACAGCGAGATACGTGTCGTTCCAGCCGTCCAGGAACAGCAGTTCGACCTCCTCGTCGAGGCCGGCCAGCGTGTCGCGTGCGTCACCGACGCGCATCTCCACGACCTGCGCGAGTCCCGCTTCGCTCAGGTGCTCCTGGGCCAGCCGCGCCTTCTCGGGTACGAACTCGGTGGTGATCAGCGACCCCGCGCCGACATCGCGCAGGGCGGCCGCGAGGTAGATGGTTGACACGCCGAGCGAGGCGCCGAACTCCACGATCCTCCGAGGCCGGCGCGCGAGCACGAGCAGGTGGAGCAGCTCTCCCACCTCGGCGGCGATCGATAGTGGGGCCCCGGCGTAGAGCGTCGCTCGCTCGCGCCCGTACACCTTGCGGCCGAGCTCGGCCTCGCGGGCGCGCACCCGCCGCTTGGCCGGCTCGTCATGGGCATCGCCGGTGGCTCGCAGCCGGGCCAGGACCTGCGTCGCGGCTGGGGATCTCAGCGCGGACGTCACGGGTCCATGAGCTCCGATCCTGCCTCTGCCTCTGCCTCTGCCTCTGCTCCGCCTCCGGCCTCGGGCGTCGGGCGACCGCATCGCGTAGCGCCGGGTGTGCATGCTCGCGTCCCGAAGCCTCTCCTAGCTCATGCGCCGGTAGCGCCAGATGCACAACGGCACGAACACCACCAGCAGCCCCACGATCCAGGCCAGTGCGCCGCCCAACGATCCGGGCGTGAGGCCGCCAAGCGAATAGGAACGGGCCGTGTTGGCGGTCAGGGTCACGGGGCTCACCTTGGCGAACACCTGCAGCCAGTGGGGCATGCTCGACACCGGGACGAAGACCGAGCTGGCGAACACAAGGGGAAAGATGGCCACGAAGCCCGCCGACTGTGCGGCCTCCGCTCCACGTACGGCCAGGGCCACGAAGGCAAAGATCCAGCTCAGGGCAAATCCGAACGCGGCGACCACCGCGATCGCGCCCAGCGCGTCCAGCACTCCACCCTGAAAACGAAAGCCGATCAGGTAGCCGACGGCGGCCATCAGGACCAGGATGAGAACGTTGCGCACCAGGTCGGCCACCGTGCGGCCCAGGAGCACCGCCGAGCGCGCCATGGGCATGGAACGAAACCGATCGACGACCCCGCGCTCGAGATCCTCGGCCAGGCCGACCGCCGTCTGCGTGGCGCGAAAGGAGACCGACTGGACGAAGATCCCCGGCAACAGGAAGTCGATGTAGCTGACGCCGCGGGGCAGCGAGCCGCCGACCGCTCCGCCGAACACGTAGGCGAACAGCAGCACGAACATGATCGGTTGGATCGTCGAGAAGATCAGCAGCTGCGGCTGGCGCACGAAGTGGCGCAGGTTGCGCGCGGTGACGATCTGCCCGTCGATCAGCTCCGAGCGCAGACCGGCCAGGCTGGGCATGCGCGCGCGGCGGCGACCGTGGGGCGTCGCGCGCGTGGGCGACGCGTGCGGAGGTGACGCGACCGCCGCGCCAGGTGGCGCAGCGGCGCCACCGTTGGACTCGGCCGGCGCGGCCCCGTTCTCGGTTGGCGCCTTGCCGGTCAACTGCAGGAAGACGTCGTCCAGCGTGGGTCGCCGCAGACCCAGATCGCTGATCGACAACCCGGCCTGACGAAGTGCACCGGCGGCGTGCTCCAGCAACTCGAGGCCATCGTCCCGAGGGGCGGGGAGGGAGAGGCGGTCGGCGCGCTCGCTGAGCTGGGGCTCGCCGCAGCCCACGGTGGTGAGCACGCGCTGGGCGCGCTCACGGTCGGCCGGGTCGCCGAGCTCCACCTCCAGCAGCTGGCCACCGACGCGATCCTTGAGCTCTCCGCCCGTGCCCTCGGCGATCACGCGCCCGTGATCGATCACCACGATGCGGTCGGCCAGCTGATCGGCCTCTTCCAGGTACTGGGTGGTGAGCAACAGCGTGGTCCCCTCGCGCACCAGATCGCGCGCGGCATCCCAGATCTGGTTGCGGCTACGCGGATCCAGACCGGTGGTGGGCTCGTCCAGGAACAGGATCCGTGGTCGGGTCAGCAGGCTCGAGGCGAGGTCCAGCCGGCGGCGCATGCCGCCCGAGTAGGTGCGTGCCGGGCGTCCCGCCGCCTCGGCCAGGTCGAAGCGCTCAAGCAGCTCATCGCCACGGCGACGCGCTTCCGCCGCGGTGAGGCCGAACAGGCGCCCGAACATGAGCAGGTTCTCGCGGCCGGTGAGCAGCTCGTCCACGGCCGCGAACTGCCCGGTGAGACCCATGAGCCGGCGCACCACGCCCGGATCCTCGATGACGTCGACCCCGAAGATCTCTGCGCTGCCCGCGTCGGGGCGAAGCAGGGTGGCCAGCACTCGCACCAGGGTCGTCTTGCCCGCGCCGTTGGGCCCCAGGAGCCCGACAATCGTTCCCTCGCGCACCTCGAGGTCCACCCCGGCGAGCGCCTCGGTGCGCCCGAAGCGCTTGTGCACGCCGCGGACGAGTACCGCCGGATGGTTCGTGGCCGCAGACATCCGAGGCGACGATAGCGAGCGACTCGTGTCGCCTCGCGGCGGTAGGGCGGCCCGCGCCGGGGAACGCGAACGTGCGAAGCGCGCCCGGCGTGGCGCGGTGCTCTAGCTCCGGAGGCCCTCGGGAAAACGCGGCAGACCGTCGTCGGGAATCGGCTCCCAGGGGGCGGCGTAGGCCACGTACTGGCGGGCCTGGGGCCGCACCCCGGGGTCGCCGTCGATCGCTCCCAGGCGCACGACGGACACCGCGCCGTCGTCGGGGTCGCGTCCGAATACCGCTGAGCCGCACGAGCTGCAGAACACCTTTTCGAAGCCATCCCCGGGGCCCAGGCTCGGAGCTGATCCTCGCCCGCTACCACCGTCACCGAGCCGGGTTGCACGCGTGCGGAGGCCTGGGTCGCCGTACCCGTCCTGCGCTGGCAACGGGTGCAGTGACAGTAGGCCGCACCCACCAGCGCAGCGTCGATCTCAAAGCGCACGGCGCCGCAGCCGCAGCCGCCGGTGAGGGGCAGGGCAACGGGAGCAGACTCAGAGGTGGACACCGCTCCTCACCCTACCGTCACGGTCCGGCGCAGCCGGATCGCCCGGACGCGGCGGCCCCGGCGCTCGACCCGCGCCTCAGGAGCGGATCGAGCGCTGGTACTGCGCCACGGCCAGGGGCGCGCACAGCAGCACGAGACCGGCGGCCCACACCAGCGTGTAGATGATCGGGTGCGACAACGGCCACGCGGCCCCGGGCGGAGCGACGCCGCCTGGGTTGCCGAACAGGTGACGCAGCGCGTTGGCCAGCGACGAGGTGGGATTCCACTCGGCGCTCGTCCGGAGCACGGACGGGAGCGTGCTCGTGGACGAGGCCTTCGACCGGCTGGCGCGCGCGTTCGCCGACCTGGACCGCGGGGAAGGCGCGGCTACGCCTCGACCGGGACCGGCGTGCGCCCCCCGAAGCCCCGACGGGTGAGGGCAGCGCCCGCGGTCAGGGCCCCGGCCAGGGCGAACGCACCCCCGACCAGAAAGGCGATGTGAAACCCCGCGGTCAGCGCCCCGGCGCTGACGTGTCCACCGTGGGCGACGCTCGCGGTGCGCTGGCTGGCCACCGTGGCCAGGATGGCCAGGCCGAGAGACCCGCCGAACTGACGCGAGGTGTTCACCAGTCCGGAGGCGAGCCCTGCATCCGAGCGCTGCACGCCCGTGGTCGCGGCGATGGTCACCGGGACGAAGGACAGCCCGATGCCCAGCGCCGTCAGGACCGAGGGCAACAGGACGTCCCCCGCGTAGGAGCCGTGCGTACGCAGCGGTGAGAACACGAGCATCCCGACCCCGATGAGCGTCATCCCCACGCTGAGCACGGCGCCCGCCCCGAAGCGCGCGACGAGGCGCCCGGCCAGCGTGGAGGCCCCGATGATGGCCAGGGTCATGGGCAGAAAGGCGACGCCTGCCTGGATGGCCGAAAACCCAAGCACCTGCTGGAGGTACAGCGACACGAAGTACCACATGGCGAACACCGCGGAGCCCAGGAAGAAGACCACCACGTTGGCGGCGCTCAGCGTGCGCGAGGCAAATATCCCTAGCGGCACCAGCGGTCGCCGGGCCAGGCGGCCCTCGATGACCAGAAAGGCTGCGAGCACAGCGATTCCTCCGCCCATGACCGCGAGCGTCGGCGCCGAGCCCCATCCGTTGACGTTGGTCCTGACGATGGCAAAGGTCACGAGCACGAGGCCGACGGTGACGCTGAGCGCGCCGGCCAGGTCGTAGTGGCGTCCCTGTGCGGGGCTCGGCCGGCCCGCAACGACGAACCGGCGAGCGCCGAGCACGATGGCGAGAGCGATCGGGACGTTGATGAACAGGATCGACTGCCATCCCAGCACTTCGGTGAGCACGCCACCCAGGAGGCCTCCGGCCGCGCCGCCGGCGCCGCCCATCGCTCCCCACAGGCCCAGGGCCCGGTTACGCTCGCGTCCCTCGGCAAAGTTCGTGGTCAGGATGGACAAGGTCACGGGCGCAACCACGGCACCGCCGAGTCCCTGCACGGCGCGCGCGACGATGAGCGCGAGCTGGCTGTGGGACAGCCCGCCGGCCAGCGACGCAAGCGCGAACAGCAGTAGGCCCGCGATGAACACCCGCCGGTGTCCCAGGAGGTCGGCCGCCCGGCCCCCGAGCAGCAGGAAGCCCGCGAAGGTCAGCGTGTACGCGTTGATGATCCACTGCAGGTCGACCGCGGAGAAACCGAGGTCATTGCGAATAGAGGGCAGGGCGACGTTGACCACCGATACGTCGAGCACGACCATGAACTGCGCCAGGCAGCACAGCGTGAGGACCCAGCGGTTGCGCCGCGCTGTGGGAGATGGTTGCAAGGTCAATCAACCTAGCAGCGCCATCTCGAGGCCTGCCGGTGTCCTTAGTCCCCGTCGCTGCTCGCTCGCATGGGCGAGCGCCTCACTTCGTGGGAGGGCAGGCCGCCTTGGCCGCCGCGCGTGCGGTGGCATCGGGGATCCTGGCGGAGGCCTGCAGGCAGGCCAGCCGGGCCGCCTGTTTGGCGGCCAGGGTCAGCTGCTGGGCGTTGCCGCTGGAGACCGCCCGGCAGGCCTGTTCGGCACTCTGCTTGGCCGTCGCGTCCTTGATGCTCAGGGCCGCCTGTGCGCATGCCGCCCCCGCCGCCTGGCGTGCGCTGGTGTCCACCGCGGAGTTAACCGCCGACGAGCCGCAGCCCGCGAGCCAGGCGACCATGAGCGCGCACGCCGCCTGCACCGTTAGCGGGCGGGTGCGCGCCCCTGTGCCGCCGCGCTGGTGGTGGGGGCTGGGGGGAGCTGTCGGTCGGGCTCGGGTCATCGCACCGGCTTCTACCCCCGGCGCGCGGTACTCCAACGGTCGGGTGGCGGAGTTCTCCGCTGAACACTCAGCCGTCGGGGCGCCAGTCGGTCGGCGACCCGACCTCAGGCGTCGTCGGGGCGGGGCGCGCGCCGGTAGGCGTCGGCCGCGATCTTCGCGCCGTCCGGAAGGCTGAAGTTGCGGTGCAGATAGCGCTCGGTCTCCGCGCGCGGAGCTCCGTTCAGGGCCATGTTCAGGGCGATCAGGCGCGCGCCGTAGACCTCTGGGGAAGAGGCAACCTGGTGCCCGTCGCTCTCGTTCTCCCCGTCGCTCTCGCCGTCGCTCAGCTCGTGGACCGCGCGCAGCTCGGCCAGGGCCTGTCGCACCTCGCCGACGGTCAGCGCGAGCTGCTCGAGCACCTCAGAGGAAACGCGCGGGCCCGTGCGTTTCCGGTGGCCGGCGTCGGAAGACGCCGGCGAGTCGACCGGCGCGGGGTCGGGGAGGGGCTCCGCGCGAGCAGCGTCCAGCCAGGACAGCGCGTCCTGCACGCCTGCGCGAAATTCCTGCATGAGGTCGGGGATCGACGCGTCGCGCCCCTCCCTGTCACCAGGGTCATGAGGGTCAGCGTGCCGGCGGTGCGTGGCCACCTGGGGCTCAGCCACCCGCCGCGCAGCGTGACTCTGGGTTCCAAGATCCATAGGCGTGCCCGACCGGCGCAGGACAGCCCAGCTTAGCGCGCCCACTCTGCCCACGGAGTCGGCGCAGAGCGCCTCTTGAGTATCCTCGCGGGCTTGCTCGGAGCGGCCCGGACCACCGAGCACCCGTCGCCTCCCGAGCACGCCCGCGAGCTGCAGGACATCGTCCTGGACGACTCAGCGGGCCAGCCGGTTCGCCTCGGGGACCTGTGGCGAGATCAGCCCGCGGTGCTTATCTTCTTGCGCCACTACGGGTGTCTGTTCAGTCGCGATTACGTGGTGGCGCTGCACCGTGACCGCCACCGATTTGCCGCGGCGGGCGCACGTCTGGTGGCCATCGGGCCGGGGACGCCCGCGCAGGCGTCCCGGTTTCTTGAGGATCACGGGGCACAGCTTCCCCTGCTGGTCGACCCCGGTCGGCGCAGCTACCGGGCCGCCGGGGCCAGGACCGCCGCCCTGGTGGAGCTGGTCGGTCCCCGGATAGTCATGCGCGGCGTGATTCGCATGGTCGATTCACGGCTGGCGCGACGGAGGGTGTCGGTCAGCCCGGGTCGGATGATGCATCATGGCCGCCAGCTGGGCGGCGTGCTGGTCGTCGCGCCGGACGGGTCTGTCCGCTACGCCCACATATCCCAGGACGCCAGCGACAATCCGCCCCTGCGCGAGGTTCTCTCCGCCGTGCGCGCCATCCGTCCGCACAGCGAACCCCGGTAGTTCCCGGCCGGCGGGCCGGGCCCGCGGAAGCTGCTCAGTCATCGGACTGAACGTCGGCGAGGAAGACGTGGACCTCTCGGTTTGACACCTCTAGCAGGGTTCCGAGCGCCGACTCGGCTTGTGGGGTGGCCAGCGCGTCGTCAAAGGCGCCGCGGTCAGCGAAGTAGAGCTCGGCGATCAGAAACGGTGCCCCGCGACGGTCGCTCTTGTGGCCGTCGATGGCCTCGATGTCGACGATCTCGTCACCCGCCGAGGCCAGGGCCACGCGCTCCACGCCGGGGATCGTGCGACACCGCGGCAGCACCTGGCCGACGACGTCGGCGAGCAGCTGCTCGGGGTCCTTGGGGCGGCGAAACTGGGCTACGAGCTTGACCATCGCCGACCTATTCGCGGCAGGGTCACGATGGCCTTCTTTGCGCCTGCCCGCCGGCCCAGCCCCGGCCCCAGACCCGCCGCCCCCGCCGCAAGCGGTCCGTTGTTCAATCGGCGCCCGCGCGTCGACACACGCGTAACATCGCCTTCACGTGCCGGGCGGGGGCAAGCCGGCAGTGCTCGCCGGACCTCCGTTCCCAGACTTCCCCTCTATACGTGTTCCCACAGCGAACTCAGCCGCGGCTTGCCGCGTTGACCACCGTGATCCTGGCCCTCGCGGGTCTGGCCGTCGCCGTGCCCGGCGCCGGGGCCGCCCCGCCGGCCGCGCCCACCGCGGTGGTCTCCATGGGGGACAGCTATATCTCCGGGGAGGCGGGTCGCTGGCAGGGCAACAGCATCGATCCCGCTGCCGGTAACGACGGGACCGATCGCGCCTGCGCCCCCTCGGGTCCGGGCTGCCAGGTGGACAAGAGCCGCGTGTACGTGGGGGGCACCGACATCAACAAGTGCCACCGCTCCGACGTGGCCGAGGTTCTCAGCGCCCAGCTGCCGGTGCAGGCGCGCATCAACATCGCGTGCTCGGGCGCGGTGACCAGCAACATCTTCAGAGCATCCAGCGGAGGCAAGGGCCAGAACGGTGAGGCGGCCCAGGCCGACCAGTTGGCGGGCGTCGCTCAGACCCACGACGTCAAGATGATCGTCGTCTCCATCGGCGGGAACGACCTGGGCTTCGCCTCGATCGTGGCCAACTGCGTCACGGCCTACCTGTCCAATCAGGGTCCTTGCATGCCCAAGGAGCAGGCGGCGATCGAGCAGGCCATCCCCGCCGCCACGCTCAAGGTCGAGAAGGCCATCGACGAGATTCGCGCGGTGATGGCCGCCGACGGCTACGCCGCGGGCGACTATCGGCTGGTCATGCAGACCTACCCGTCGGTCATCCCGCGGGCCGTCGAGATTCGCTACCCGCAGAGCCCGACCGCGGAGCGGAGCGCCAACGGCTGTCCCTTCTACGACCAGGACCTGACCTGGGGCCGCGACACGGCAGCACCCGAGATCGGCGGCATAGTCAAGACCGCCGCGGCCGCACGCAACGTCGAGATCTTCGGCCTGCGCGACGCTCTCCAGGGCCACGAGTTCTGCTCGCGCTTCGACCAGCAGGCCACGCTCACGGCGCCGCCGGTTGCCGCGTCCAGCGAATGGGGGCGGTTCCTGGGAGGCAGCACGGTTCAGCAGGGCGACCTGCAGGAGGCCTTCCACCCCAACGCCTACGCGCAGCGGGCCTTTGGCACCTGTCTCACGGCGCTCTACGCACAAGCCCCCGGCGCCTTCGAGTGCTCGGGTGCGGCCGGCGAGACCCCGCAGTCTCTGAGTTTGCGACGCGTCTCCACGCTGTCGAGCTCCGGTGCGTCGGGCGGCGCGTCGGGCTTTGGCGTGGGCGGCGGCGGCGGCGGCCACTGCACGAGCCGGCGCTCCTTCGCCGTGCACCTGCGCGCGCGCTACCGAGGACGCGTGCGCAGCGCGCGCATCCTCATCGTCGGGCGGGTCGCGCGCAGGCTGAGCCACGGTCACGGCCGCGTCGATCTGCGCGGCCTGCCCGCTGGTCGCGTGACGGTGAGGATCGTCATGCGCCTGCGCAACGGTCACACCGTCGTGGACCGTCGCCACTATCGGCTCTGCACGACCCGCTCACACCGCGGTCACTGACCCGCGCCCGACCGCCAGGACCGACGGCCCGGGACGAGGCGCCGCGCTAGCCTCGACTGAGTGCGACGCGGCCTGGCCACCCTGTCCTTCGGGCACCTGGCCACCGACGCCTGCCAGGGCGCGGTGCCCGCACTGCTGCCTTTTGAGATCGCCTCCCGAGGTTTCAGCGTGGCCCAGGCTTCCCTTCTGGTACTGGCGGCGACCGCGGCCTCCTCGGTGCTGCAGCCCGTCTTTGGCATCGTTTCGGATCGACGCTCGCTGCCCTGGCTCATGCCCCTCGGACCGCTGATCGGAGCACTGGGAGTGGCGGCGGTGGGCCTGACCACCAGCTTCGGGGCGACCTTCGCGGTGATCGTCTTCTCGGGCATCGGGGTCGCCGCCTTTCATCCCGAGGGCTCGCGCTATGCCAACTACATCAGCCGGTCGCGGCCGGCCACGGGCATGAGCCTGTTCTCGGTCGGCGGCAACGCCGGGTTCGCCGTCGGTCCGGCGCTGGTCGCCGCCCTGGTGGTTCCCTTCGGACTCTCAGGCGTGCTCGGCTTCCTCGCGCTCGGGCTGATCGCCGCGGTCGTGCTCACGTCACAGCTCTCTCACCTGCGTGCGCACCGGCCCGCGCAGCGCCCCACGCGAGCGGACAGCGGCGTCGATCAGTGGGGCGCCTTCGTACGCCTGTCGCTGGCCGTGGTCTGTCGCTCGGGCGTGTACTTCGGGCTGCTGACCTTCGTTCCGCTGTGGTTCACCGGTCATCTGCACACGGGCAAGGCGGTGGCCGACACCGCGCTGACGGGGATGCTGCTGGCCGGCGCGGTGGGCACGTTGGTGGGCGGGCGCCTGGGCGATCGCCTGGGACCGCGGCGAGTTTTCGTCGGCTCGATGGTCCCCCTGCCCATCCTCATCGCTGCCTTTGTACTGGTCGGCTCGCCACTGCTGGCCGGGGGCCTGCTGGCAGTGATCGGAGCAGCCACCATCGCAACGTTCTCCACCACCGTGGTCATCGGCCAACGCCTGCTCCCCGGCCATCTGGGCGTCGCCTCGGGCGTCACGCTGGGCCTGGCCATCGGCATGGGCGGCGTGATTGCCGCGGGTCTGGGCGCCATCGCTGACTCGGTCGGCCTGAGCACCGTGCTGGCCATCGTGGCCGTGATGCCGATTCCCGCGCTGGCCCTAGCCAGTTCCCTGCCGCGCGGCTCGCAGACCCCGGGTCGCGCCCGTCGTTCGCTAGCCGTGTCGGCCACGCCGAGTGCCTGAGGCCCTTTCTCCCCTCAGGCGAGGTGCTCGGCGATCAGGGCGCCGACCGCCGCGGGTTGCTCGACGGTGGCCATGTGCGCGCCGTCGGGCAGAATCTCCAGGCGCGATCCCGCCACGCCGGCGGCGATGCAACGTGCGTGCTCGGGCGGCGTGGACGGATCGCGCTCGGTCGCGATGACCAGGGTGGGAGCCGAGATCGCACCGAGCAGTGGCTGCAGGTCCAGGCGCTCGATCACCCCACAGCATTCCGCGTAGCCGCGCGCGGGCGTCGCGGCGACCATGGCGCGCAGGCGCTGCACCTCCTCAGGATGAGCCTGCCTCCACTCGGGGGTCACCCAACGCTCCACCACAGCGTCGGCCACGGCTTCGGTGCCACCCGCGAGCACCGCTTGCGCGCGCTGCACCCACTGGCTGACCGGCCCCAACCGCGCAGAGGTGCAACACAGCACCAGGCGGTCCACCCGCTCGGGCGCGTTGATGGCCATCCACATCGCCACCATGCCCCCCAGCGAGAGCCCGGCCACGTGCGCGCGGGACAGCGATAGGTCATCCATCAGTCTCAGCACGTCGCCCCCGAGGTTGGTCACGTCCCACGGGCCGGGTGGGGACTCCGAACGACCGTGCCCGCGCAGCTCGAAGCGCACCAGGCGAAAGTGCCCGCGCAGGGAGGGCACCGTGGCGTCCCACATCGCTCGGGTGCTGCCCAGGGAGTTGCACAGCAGCAGCGCCGGCGCGTCCGCGGGACCCTCCAGTGTGTGGTCCAGGCTGGCCGCCCTCATCGGTCTTCTTGTACCCGTTTGGCGAACCCTTTCTTACGCAACCCTGGCTTGTGGCTGTGTTACTGACTCGGGGGGTGAGGGCAACGGGTTCTGACGCGCAGCGGCCGACGGCCGCGACCTACACACGCCGGCGGGTGCTTGCCCTGGCGGGGGTTGGGGCCGTGGGCCTGACCGGCGCCGAGAGCGTCGGTCTCCTGGGTGCTGGCGCAGCGCCATCGCTGCCCGTCCACCCCGCGGTGACGCGGCTGCGCTCGCGTCCGGACCTGCGCCCGCCGGGTGTCACCGTGACCACGGCGCGCTCGGGCCGTGCCGCGGGGCTGATCTTCATCGCGCCCTATCCCCAGCCCGCCCAGGGCGGTCCGCTGATCTTCGACGATCGCGGTGAGCCGGTGTGGTTCCTGCCCCGAGTTCACGATCAGGCCGCCAACCTGGCGGTGCAGAGCTACCGCGGGCAGCCGGTCCTCACCTGGTGGGAGGGGAAGATCAACACGCTGGGACAGGGGCGCGGGCGGGCGATCATCGCGGACTCCTCCTACCGTCATCTGGCCAGCGTGCGCGCCGCCCGGGGCCAGTCGCTCGATCTGCACGAGTTCAGGCTCACCGCGAGCGGCACGGCCCTGATCACCGCCTTCTCGACGGTGGCGGCCGACCTCTCCCCCGTCGGGGGGCCCGTCGCCGGGCAGGTGTCAGAGTCCGTGGTTCAGGAGATAGACGTGGCCTCCGGACGCCTGCTGCTGGACTGGCACAGCCTCGATCACGTCGCGCTGACTGAGTCCTACTCGCCCGTAGGCGAGCCCTATGACTACCTGCACGCCAACTCGGTGGACGTCGACGGCGACGGAAACCTGATCGTGTGTGCGCGCAACACCCACGCCGTCTACAAGATCGACCGTCGCAGCGGGCAGATGATCTGGCGCCTGGGCGGTAAGCGCAGCGACTTCGCCATGGGTCCGGGGACCACCTTCGCCTGGCAGCACGACGCCCGCCGCCAGCCCGATGGCTCGATCACCCTGTTCGACGATGCGGCCTCGCCGGCGGTCGCGCGCCAGTCACGCGGCATGGTCCTCGTCCTCGACGAGCAACGTCGGCGTGCTTCGCTGAGACGCAGCTACGTGCACCCCCAACCGCTGCTCGCGGCCAGCCAGGGCAACCTGCAGGTGCTGCCCGACGGGCATGCGCTGGTGGGCTGGGGAGCTCAGCCCTACGTATCGGAGTTCGACGCCGCCGGTCGCCTGGTCTTCGACGCCCACATGCATGCCCCGGGACAGTCCTACCGCGCTCTGCGCCAGCCGTGGGCAGGAACTCCGGTCGAGCCTCCGGCCGTTGTACTGGCCCGCTCGGCCGGGCGCAGCACGGCCTACGTGAGTCAGAACGGGGCCACGGCCGTCGCGACCTGGGTCCTGCTTGCAGGCGAGCGCGACATGAGCCTGCGCCCTGTGGCCACGCGAGCGCGCGCGGGGTTTGAGACCGCGATCCCCGTCGCGCAGACCAGTCGCTATGTGGCCGTGCGCGCCCTGGACGCGCACGGCCACACCCTGGCCCAGTCAGCCGCGGTCCGCGTCTGAGCCGTCCAAGCAAGCGTCCTGGGGGACCCGCGGGCAGGCCGGGACCGCGTGTCGGTATCGTGCCGGCCATGGCTACCAACGTTTCTTACGAGCAGGCAAAGGAGGTTGCCGAGGCCAGTCGCGAGACCGACTGGGAGCGGCCGAGCTTCGGCAAGGAGCTCTTTCTGGGCAATTTCGCCCTCGACTTGATTCACCCGCAGCCCAAGATTCCTGCGGAGGTGACGGCTCGAGGTGACGCCTTCCTGGCGCGCCTGCGCGCCTTTCTGCAGGAGCGCGTGGACCCGCTGCGCATCGAGAACGACAAGAAGATCCCCGCGGAGGTCATCGACGGCCTGAAGGAGCTCGGGGCGCTGGGCATGAAGATTCCGCTCGAGTACGGCGGCCTGGGACTGTCGCAGGTCTATTACAACCGCGCCCTGGCCCTCACCGGGGTGTGGCACTCCGCCCTGGCCACCCTGTTGTCCGCCCACCAGTCGATCGGTCTGCCCGAGCCGCTGCGCATGTTCGGCTCTGAGGAGCAGAAGCGCGAGTGGCTGCCCAAGCTGGCCAGCACCCATATCTCCGCCTTCCTGCTCACCGAGCCCGACGTGGGCTCAGACCCGGCGCGCATGAGCGCCACCGCGACACCCACCGAGGACGGCAGCGGCTACCTGATCGACGGCGTCAAGCTGTGGGCCACCAACGGCGCCATCGCCGACGTGGTCGTCGTCATGGCCGTGGTGCCCAAGACCGACCAGGAGCGCGGCGGCATCACCGCCTTCATCTGTCCCTACGACGCCGACGGCATCACCGTCGCGACGCGCAACGAGTTCATGGGCCTGCACGGCATCGAGAACTCAGTCACGCGCTTCAGCGACGTCTTCGTCCCGCGCGAGAACGTGATCGGCGGCGTGGGCAAGGGGCTGCGCATCGCTCTCACCACGCTGAACACCGGGCGCCTGTCGCTGCCGGCGATCTGCAATGCCTCGGCCAAGTACGCGCTGAAGATCGCGCGCGAGTGGTCGGGAGAGCGCAAGCAGTGGGGCAAGCCGATCGGCAAGCACGACCCGGTCGCTCAGAAGCTGTCCTTCATCGCCAGCACCGCCTTCGGGCTGGAGGCGATGCTGGACGTGTCCAGCCGGCTCGCGGACGACAAGCACAACGACATCCGCATCGAGGCGGCCCTGGCCAAGCTGTACGGATCGGAGATGGCCTGGCTGGCCGTCGATGAGATGGTGCAGATCCGGGGCGGACGCGGCTATGAGACCGCGCAGTCGCTGAAGACTCGCGGCGAGAAGCCCGTGCCGGCCGAACAGATGCTGCGCGACATGCGCATCAACCGCATCTTCGAGGGCTCCTCGGAGATCATGCACCTGCTGATCGCCCGAGAGGCCTTGGACCAACATCTGCAGGTGGGAGGCAAGATCCTCGAGCCCGAGGTCGCCGTGGCCGAGAAGGCGCGCGCGGCGATGAAGGCAGGCGGCTTCTACGCCAAGTGGTTTCCCCAGCTCGCCGTGGGCGAGGGCCAGCGCCCGGGGGCCTATGAGGAGTTTGGCTCCCTGGCCAAGCACCTGCGGTTCGTCGAGCGCAACTCGCGCAAGCTGGCCCGCTCGACCTTCTACCTGCTTGGCGTCCACCAGGCCAAGCTGGAGCAGAGGACAGCGCTGCTGGGCCGCATCGTGAACATCGGGGCCGAGCTTTACGCCATCTCGGCCGCGTGTGTTTACGCCAACACCCTGGCGGGCGCCGACCCCGCTCACCGCGAGGAGGTGTTCGAGCTCGCCGACCTGTTCTGCGTGCACGCGCGCCGGCGCAGCAACGACCTGTTCAAGGCGCTCTGGTCCAACGACGACAGCCGTAACTACGACGCGGGTCAGAAGGTGCTCAGCGGTCGCTACAAGTGGCTCGAGGCGGACGTGCTCGACCCCGCCGGCGAGGGCCCCATGATCCCGACGCACACCGAGTCGGCGGCCAAGCAGTTCGCCGAGTCCCCAGAGGTGGCCGAGCCGCCCGTAGAGGCCGCCGTCGTCCAGTAATGCGCGCGACCCCCCGGGGCTCGGCGACGGGGCGCTAGAGGGTTCAGCCGCGCCGTGCGCGGGAATGTCCGCGGGCATTAGCGGTTATGTTTTCCGAGCCGGTGCCGCACGCGAACGGTGCGCTGGACGCGAACCAACACGAGAGCAAGGGAGTCTGTCTTGGCTGACGAGCAGCGCGCTGACGGCACGCCGGAAGAACGGTCGGTCGCCGAACTCATCCGCGAGGTCTCTGACGAAACCAGCACCCTGATCCGCCAAGAGCTGCGCCTGGCCCAGCTCGAGCTCACCCAGAAGGGCAAGGTCCTGGGAGTCGGGCTGGGAATGTTCGGCGCGGGTGGCGCGGTGGCGCTATACGGCGTGGGGGCGCTCGTGGCCGCGGCGATCCTAGCCCTGGCGACCGCGGTGGCCGCGTGGCTGTCGGCCCTGATCGTCGCTGTCCTGCTGCTGGCTGCGGCGGGCCTGTTGGCCCTGCGGGGCAAGCGGGAGGTCGGTCAGGCCGGCGTCCCGGTTCCCCAGCGCGCCATCGACAGCACCCGACAGGACCTACAAACGGTCAAGGAGAACGCGACCCGATGAGCAACCCCGAGAGCGCCGCCGGTGCACCCGACCCGAACGCCGAGCCCACGCCTGACCCCGAGTCCCGGGCGGACACGCCCGAGGACGCCCAGCGTCAAATTGCCCAGACGCGTGAGCGCCTCGGTGACACCGTCCAGCAGCTGGCCCAGAAGGCAGACGTCAAGGCTCAGGCCCAGCAGCGCGTGCAGGAGGGCAGGGATGAGGTGCGCGCGCGGGTGGACGGAGTCAAGGAACAGGCGCTGCAGCTCGGCGGTCGTGTCCAGGAAGTCACCCCCGAGCGGGCCCAGCAGGCGGTCGGGCAGCTGGTCGGACAGGTGCGCGCGGCGCCGTGGGCGGCCGCGGCGGCGCTGGCCGGCGGCCTGCTCCTGGGCCGGTTGCTGTTCGGGCGACGCCGCGGATAGCCGCGCGGGGCAGCGAGGGCGCGTCGGTCGCGCCCTCGCGTGCCTCGGCGTAAGCTGAGGGCACCGTGGCCGCAGACGATGAAGAAGACTGGGTGGGGGTGCCCCCCGAGGGTCGCTACAGCTCCGATCGGGCTCGCCCCGAGTTCTGGCGCAATCGCTGGCCGCCCGCCGCCGGTGCGGGGCTGCTGCTTGTCATCATCGTTCTCGTGGTGATTCTGCTCACGCGATGAGCCGCTCCGGATCGGCGCTCATCAGCATCGTCGAGGCCGACGACGACCTGGCCGGGCTGCTCGAGCTCGCGGCTCGCGAGCGCGCGAGCCGCGAGGCGCTCACCCGCGTGCACCGTCTGTCGCCCGGAGCCTGGGACGTCGCGGGGGCCATGGAGCCGGGCGTCCACCACCGTGGGTTTCTCATCGTCGACGGGCTGCTCTCACGCGAAGTGGATGTTCTGGGTCGGCGCTGCGTCGAGCTGCTGGGGCCGGGAGACGTCATGCGCCCGTGGAGCTGGGATGCCGACGGTTCCCACGTGCACGCCGAGGTGGGGTGGGCCGTCCTTGAGCCGACGCGCCTGGCGGTGCTCGACAACGGGCTGGTCACCCGCATGGCTCCCTGGCCCCAGCTCGGTCTGGAGCTCTTCAACCGCGGGACGCGCCGCGCCCACGCGCTCGCCATCGCCCTGGCCATCTCCCACCACCCGCGGGTCGACGACCGGCTGTTGCTCACCCTGTGGCACCTGGCTGAGCGCTGGGGTCGGGTGCTTCCGGAGGGCATCGTCGTGCCCCTGCCACTGTCCCATCAGCGCCTGGCCGACCTGGTGGGAGCGCACCGCCCCTCGGTGACCACGGCGATGGGAGACCTGGCGCGGGCCGAGTTCGTCACCCGACGCAGCGGCGGTGATTGGCTCTTGCTCGGCACGCCCCCCGAGCAGTTGCGCAACCACCGCCTCGTTGCGGCGCTGACCTGAGGGTGCGCCACTCCTGAGGGCGCGTCACCGCCACCGACGGATCGGCCCGCGTTCGCACGGGCCGATCCGTTCGTTCGCTGTCAACTAGACGACAGTGCCGCGGCGACCGCCAAAGAAGGCGAGCACGGCGAGCACAGCTATCAGGAACAGCAGCGGGTGGACGGTCAGGCCACCAGCCACGGCGAGAACGAGAAGCAGCACGGCGAGAGCGAACAGCATGGTCACCTCCTCGGGGGGTTCGTCTTTCACCACAGGTACCGCGCCGACCACGGGGCGCGACGCCAGGCCGTCCGCGGGCTGACGTCCGCGCTCAGACGGCAGGACGGCGCGCGGTCAGCACGCCGTAGCGGAAGCTGCGGGTCGCATAGCCGGCCATCAGATGGGCGATCAGTGACAGGAACTCGCGCTCCTCGTGGTGCGGGTCTGAGATCAGGCGACGCAGCTGCGGGTCAGAGGTCATGCGCCGCGCGCCCAGTCGCAGCACCCACGGCCACGTACGCCACACCTGAGAACTGAGATCGCGCCCCGTAACCGCCTCGAAGCCGGCGCCCACAGCCATCTGCCCGTACTGGTGCATGGAGTCCAGGCCGGGCAGGTGGCCCTCGCGGCAGATGGGCTCGAGTAGCAAACGCCGCTGCCATGCGCGCGGCTCATGTGCAGACAGCCAGTCGATCACCACCAGGCGACCGCCGGGCACCAGCACGCGCAGGCACTCGGCGAACACGCGCGCACGATCGTGCATGTGCGAGATGCTCTCGATGGCCAGGACGGCGTCAAAGCATTCGTCGGGCAGCCCGTTTTCCAACCAGTCACCGAGCAGCAGGCGGGGATTCTCCGCGCGTGCGCGGGCCTGTCCGTAACGCAACTGGGCCGCCGACACGGTGAGGCCCGTGACCTGCGCCCCGAGATCGTCCACCAGCAGGCGCGCGGTGGCGCCGTAGCCACAGCCCACGTCGCACACGCGGCTGCCCGCGCGCACGCCGGCCAGGCCCGCGGCGAGCTCCACGAGCCGGCGGGTGGCCCGTTCGGGGCGCTCGCGCCGATCCAGCCACAGCCCGTGGTGCACGTGCTCGCCCCAGATCTCCCGGTAATGGCGATCGAGGACGTCGTAATGGCGCGCGACTCCCGCGGCGCCGGGTTGGGTGGGCTGCGTCAGGCGCTGGGCTGCTCGACCAGCCGTTTGAGCCGGCGCAGTGACTCGGCGTTACGCGCAAAGAGCAGTCTCTGGCTCACCGGGTTGGCGAGGGCCAGACGCGTGAAGGGGTCGGCGCCGTCCTCGGTCATCAGCACGCGGCTGCCACCGTCGCCGTCCTGCTGCACCTCGACCGTGACCATCGCCGTGCCGAACGGTCGCGCGCGCGCGCGCAGCTGCAGGCGTCGCGGCACCACGATGTCCACGACCTCGGTGTGGTCGCGCAGCGTGAAGGGGCCTCCGCCCACCCGGTGATGAAACCTCGACCCCTTGGCCGGCCAACCGTCGTCGGCTCCGCGGACGCTGTGGGCACCGACCACCCACTCCCCGTAGGCGGAGGGATCGGTGAGCACCTCGAACACCCGTTCAGGGGGGACGGTCGCGTGCATCTGGTTGAGGGACACGCCTTGCGTCGTACCCGCGAACCGACTTGGGAAACGACCGTCGGGGCGGGGTTGGTCGTCTGGACAACGCCCGGGCGGGTAAAGGTCCCGCGTGGGCACCGAGCTTGCCGACGCGGTCGTGGTGGGCTCAGGGCCTAACGGGCTCACCGCGGCCAATCTGCTCGCCGATGCGGGCTGGGACGTGGTGGTGCTGGAGGCCAACGAGGACCCGGGTGGGGCGGTGCGCTCCGGTGCGCTGATCGAGGCAGACAGCACCCACGATCTGTACAGCTCCTTCTATCCGCTCGGCGTCGCCTCGCCGGTGCTACAGAGTCTGGCCCTGGAGGACCACGGCCTGCGCTGGCGGCGGTCAGAGCTCGTGGTGGCTCACCCGCGGCTGGACGGTTCGTGTGTGGTCCTGTCGCGCGATCTGCAGGAGACCATGGCTTCGCTGGAGGCCTTCGCCGCGGGAGACGGACGGGCGTGGCAACGTCTGTACGCGCGCTGGGAGGCGATCGGTGGTCCGCTGCTGGGCGCGCTGACCAGCCCCTTCCCGCCCGTGGCCGACGGGGCTCGCATGGCGCTGCGCCTGGGGCCGCTCGGCCTGGCGCGCTTTGCGCGCTTCGGGGTGCTCCCGGTGGGGCGACTCGCCGCTGAGGCGTTCGGCGGCGACGGCGGTCCGCGCCTGCTCGCCGGCAACGCCCTGCATGCCGATCTCGCACCCGAGGCTCCGGGCAGCGCCCTGTTCGGGTGGGTGCTGTGCGGGCTGGGCCAGCAGGTCGGCTTTCCCGTCGTCGAGGGCGGGTCGGGCAACCTCACCGCTGCGCTGGTGGCGCGCCTGCGCCGTGCGGGGGGGCGGCTGGAGTGTTCGAGGCGCGTGACGCGCATCCTCACGAAGGGGGGGAGGGCCACCGCGGTGGTAACCGAGGACGGCACGCGCTGGACGGCGCGCCGAGCCGTGCTCGCCGATGTCGGGGCGCCCGCGTTGTACGAGCAGCTGCTCGATCGTGACGCGGTCGGAGCCCGGGTGCTAGCCGACATCGGCCGCTTTCAGTACGACAACGCCACGGTGAAGGTCGACTGGACGCTCGACGGCGAGATCCCCTGGAGCCATCCCGACGTGCGGCGCGCCGGGACGGTGCACGTGGCCGAGGGCATGGACGCGCTCTCCGCGCAGTCCTCGAATATCGCTCGCGGTCTGCTGCCCGACCGCCCCTTTCTGGTCATGGGCCAGTACGCGCGCACCGATGCCACGCGCCAGCCCGCCGGTCGCGAGACGGCCTGGGCCTACACGCACCTGCCCCAGAAGATCCTCGGTGACGCCGGTGCGGACGGCCTGCAGGGGACCTGGAACGAACGCGAGACGGAGATCTTCGTGGCTCGCATGGAGGCGCAGATCGAGGATCTGGCCCCCGGGTTCGGGCGCCTCATCCGCGGACGGCACGTGTTCACCCCTCCGGGCTTTCAGCGCGCGAACGCCAACCTGGTCAACGGCGCGCTGAATGGAGGTACGGCCGCTCTGCATCAGCAGCTTGTGTTTCGGCCCATACCTGGCCTGGGTCGCAGCGAAACGCCCGTCGACGGCCTCTACCTGGCCTCGGCCTCCGCGCACCCGGGCGGCGGAGTGCACGGCGCCTGCGGGGCCAACGCCGCGCGTGCCGCACTGGCGCACCGACCTCCTGCGCGCCTGATGCGGGCGCTTGCTCGTCGCTAGAGTAGGCTTGCCGCGCGGAAGGCGATGACCGTCAGGGTGCGCTTGGAGAGGGCGACGGTCGCTGGACCCCGACTTTCGGGCGCCGTTCGCGGTCTCGAGCGTGGCAGGTACGCCTTAGTTCGCCGGCGTGGGCGTGGGCGTGGGGGCGATGAGTCTGCCCGAGGCCGCTCGACCACAGCGCCACCCGCCGTTTTGAGAACGGGCATCGCTTGAGGAAATTAACCAGAGGGAGACCAAACGTGAGCGCTGATGACACACCCGAACGGACCACCGGAGGGTTGGCCGGCAAGGTCGCGGGCAAGGCCAAGGAGGCCCTGGGCTCGTTGACCGACAACCAGGATCTGGCCCGCGAGGGCCGCCTGCAGCAGTCCCAGGTCGACGCCGAGCAGGACGCCGCCCTGCAGGCGGCGCGCGCCCGCCAGCAGGAGGCTCAGGCGGAGAACGACGCCGCGCGCAACGAGACCGAGCGCGAGCGCGAGGAGCTGCGCACCGAGCTGGCGGCCAAGGAGCGCGAGGAGGCCATCGAGGGCGACCGTCGCCAGAGCGAGGCACAGGCGCAGACTCGCGAAAAGCAAGCGGAGTCCGCGGCGGAGACCGACCGCCGCCGCGACGAGGCCGCCGCCGCGCAGGCCGAGAAGCAGGCCGAGGCCCAACGCATGTCCGCCGCCGCCGACGCGGTGCGCCTCGAGCAGGAAGCGCGCCGGGCCGAGGAGCGGGCCAACCAGCTCGATCCCAAGGAGAACAAGTGAACCTACGCCAGATTCCCCGCGCCGCCGTGGGCGGCTACCTGAAGCTCCTGCGGCTGCCCCTGGACCGGGCCGTGCACCTGATCGGAGGTCGCAGCCAGAACGGCCCGTCCCCGGCGGAGATCACCCTCGACCGCGCGGAGGCCACCGCGCGTGATGCCGCGGGTACGGCCCTGGGTGACTCCCAGCTTCGCCGGCAGGCCACCCGTCAGCGCCAGGCCGCGGACGCGCGGGAGACCGCTCGCGAGAAGCGAACCGAGGCCCAGCAGCGCACGGCCGCCGCCGACCAGCGTCTCGCCGACCAGGAGCAGAAGGCCACGCGCCAGCGCGAGGCCGCCCGCAAGCGCAGCGAGCAGCGCAAGCAGCAGGCCGAGCAAGGGCGCAAGAAGGCCACCGCGCAGGCGGCCAAGGCCGCCAGCCAGCGCAAGCGCGCCAACGAGAAGGCCAAGGCGCAGACCGAGGAGCGGATCGACGACCAGGCCAAGCGAGCTCGGCTGGCTGCGCTCGAGGAGAAGTCCGAGGCCGTGGAGAAGCGCGACGAGGCGCTGCGTAACCAGGACGAGGCCCAGCGCCTGGCCGACGCCGCCCCGCGCGCCAAGGCCGCCCGCAAGGAAGGCTGAACGAAAGAAGCCGGCTGGGTCGTCAGGTGCTGAGCGCCCGGCGGCCCAGCAAACGCCAGCGGGCTTCGAAGTCGGCCCGCGTCCAGGTCAGCCGCGACGCGCTCAGGGGGTCATCGACGGTCACCTGACCGTCGGCTGACACGCCGGTGATCACCAGTGAGTGCTCCCCGAAGTTCACGGTCACCGGGCGTCCGCTGGGCGAACGCCAGCTCTGATAGGGGCCGTTCGCCAGGGCGATCCACACCATTACCGCGTGGCCGCCCAGGACCCGGGCGTACAGCCGCGAAGGAGAGGAACCGCTGAGGTCGCTCAGGGTGACCCCGTGACGGCGGGCCAGCGCCGCGATCGGACGCTGATAGACCCCGAAGCCGCCGGCCGCTCCTCCGCCCTCGGGCCGCCCCACGAAACCCTGACTCGGATCTCCCCAGACCTCGTTGGGCCCGGACCCCCGCGGGTCCAACGGCCCGCTGCGCGCGACCTGTGCCTGCAGGGTCCGTTGATCGATGTGGCGCCCGACGGTGGTCATCAGGATCTGCAGGGCGGTGGTCTCGCAGTCGTTGCGCTCAACCTGACCGATGACCGGGGCGTCGATGGTGGCCGCGAACGGGGTACGCGAAACGCTGACCGTCCCTCCGCGTGCGCCCAGGGCGGCGATAGCCGACACGGCGTGCCCGCGCCCGTAGCGGTAGCTGATGTGCGCAGGCCCGCTGCTCACCTCGCGCCGCGCCGGTACGAACCGAAACACCTGCGCCGCCAGGGCTCCGCGGTCCACCGGTCCAGCGCGCTCGTAGCTTGAGACCTGCAGGGTGGCCGTGGGGCGGCCGGGCACCTCGAGCCTGACCACGCCGGCTGGCGCCGGTACCGGGGCGCCGGCCGAACCCGCATGCACGCTGTGACCGTGAGCGCCGGTGGCCACCCGCAGCGCCCCGAGGCCGGCGACCACGACGAGCACAGCCGCCATGACGGCGGCGACGAGCCGCCGTCGGTGCACCGAGTCGCGACGCTGCTCCCGGCGTGCACGTCTCTCGTCGACGGGCGGCTCGGGCGGCCCGGGGACCGTGTGGGCCAGGGTGGGGGCCTCGGCGGAGACGGGCACCCGCGAGGCCCCGGCGGGCGAGGGTGCAACGGAGCGATCTGCCATCGTGGGGTGAAGGCTAGGGGAAGCGACCGATGTACCGTCTTGGCTCCCGCGCCGTCTGAAGTTCAATCGGAGTCAAACCAAGGCCATGACCACGCCCCAGACCGACAGCTCGACCTTCGCTGAACCCGCCGGGCCCGCCCATGCGCCCCCTTCGCCACCCGACCAGACCGGCGATCGGCGCCCCGGTCGGCGCGGCTTGCTCCGTGCCCTGCGCCAGAAGAACTGGGACCAGCACGTCGGCGACATGGAGGCGATGGCCGACACTGCGGGGTTCCTCGCGCTGCGCGAGCGCATCGTCGGTTTGGCCGACCTCTCTGCGAGCGAACGAGTGCTCGACGTCGGGTCGGGTACCGGCCTGCTGGCGCTGGCCGCGGCGCCCTCGGTGGAGCAGGTGTACGCCATCGACATCTCGGCGGCGATGTGCCGTCGCCTGGCCGCCAAGGTGCTCGACGCCCGCCTCACCAACGTGGAGATTCGTCAGGCGTCGGCCAGTCGGCTGCCTCTGCCTGACGGATCGGTCGACGTGGTCCTCTCCAACTACTGCTACCACCACCTGGAGGATCGCGACAAGGAGCTTGCCCTCGCCGAGGCGCGGCGGGTCATGCGCCCCGGGGGAAGGCTGGTCATCGGCGACATGATGTTCCGCGTACGCGTGACTGACGCGCGCGACCGGGCGGTGATGACGAGCATCGTCAAGAGCATGCTGCGCCGGGGGCCGGCCGGCCTGCTGCGTGTGCTCAAGAACGCCGCGCGCTACGTGACCGGACGCTGGGAGCACCCGGCCGACGTCGACTGGTGGCGGGCCGCGCTTGCGCGCGCCGGCTTCATCGATGTCGAGGTGCATCCGCTCGACCACGAGGGCGGCATCGCGGTCGCCCGGCGAGCCGGCCCGGGGCCGTCCTGACCGCCGGTCTGCCGTACTCATGCGCCTGAGCGTCCTCGACCAGTCCCCGGTCGCCGAGAGCTCCACCGGAGTGGACGCCCTGGCCAACACGCTTGACCTGGCGCGCCTCTGCGACCGGCTGGGCTATCACCGCTACTGGGTGGCCGAGCATCACGGTGGTCCCATGCTGGCCGGCGGTAGCCCAGAGGTGCTCATCGGTCCGATCGCCGCCGCCACGCAGCACCTGCGTGTGGGCAGCGGTGGGGTCATGCTGCCGCACTACAGCCCGCGCAAGGTGGCCGAGACGTTCTCGATCCTCAGCGCCCTGTTCCCGGGACGCATCGACCTGGGCCTCGGCCGCGCCTCGGGCACGGACCCCCTGACCACCTTTGCTCTGCAGCGCGACCGCCGCCAGGCGGCCGCGGACGACTTTCCTCAAGCGCTGGCCGAGCTGCTGGGCTACCTGGACGAGAGTCTCCCCGCCGAGCACCCGTTCTCCCGCCTGGCGGCCCTGCCCGGATGGCCCGAGACTCCCGAGCCCTGGTTGCTCGGCTCCTCCGCCCAGAGCGCGATCTGGGCGGGCCAGCTTGCGCTGCCCTACGCCTTCGCCGACTTCATCAACCCCGGCGGCGCCGACTTCGCAAGCCTCTACCGGGAGCGCTTCGTGCCGACGCGGGGCTCCGGCGCGACGCGGACCGCGGTGGCGGTGTGGGCGCTGTGCGCGGACACCGATGAGGAGGCCAGGCGCCTGGCCTCGAGCAGCCGCATGGTCCTCACCCTGCTGAGGCGCAACCAGCTGGTCGCGGTGCCGCCGCCCGAGAAGGCGCTGGCCTTTTTGGAGCGCGAGGGCAAGCTCGACGGCTCGTCCTCGGGGCGACGCGCGGTGATCGGCACGCCGCAGGCGGTGCGCGCCGGCCTGGAGGAGCTGGCCGCTCAGTACGGCGCGGAGGAGGTCATCGTGGTCACCATTACCCACGACCACGCTGCCCGCCGGCGCTCCTATGAGCTGTTGGCCGACGCCTTTGCGCTCGAGAGACGCGGTGGCCTCAGCGCCTCAGCGCCCCGCGCGCTCGCCGCCCGCGCCGACTGAACGGCGGGTGTCGCTGCCGCCGGCGCCGCGCGGTGTCCCGGCATTTAGGATGGCCGGTTCCTGACCCACGGAGGAGGAGAGTAGATGGTCAAGCTGATCGTCATGTACGGACCGCCCCAGGACACCGAGGCCTTCGAAGAGCACTACGCGAACATCCACGCGCCGCTCGCGGCCAAGATCCCGGACGTCAAGCGCTTTGAGTCCGGCCTGGTGACCGGCACGCCGGACGGCAGCACCCCCGCGTACCACCGCATCGCCGAGCTGTGGTTCGAGGGTGAGGAGCAGATGCGCGACAGCCTGGCTACACCCGAGGCTCAGGCGGCGGTGGGAGACATCCAGACCTTCGCCACGGGTGGCGCCACCGTGCTGTTCCAGGCCGTCTGATCGGCGCGCGCGACGGCGCCGGTCGCTCGGGTCGGCGATGAGCGAGTTTCTGCTCACCCTGGCGCTGCCCGCGCCCGCGCCGGCCCTGCTGGCGCAGGCGGGCCACGTACGCGTGCTGGGACGCCTGCCGGACGCCGGGGAGCTTCTGCGCGCGCTCGACGGCGTCGACGTCCTGTGCAGTCAGCTGCGTGATCCGGTCTCGGCCGAGGTGCTCGCGGGGGCACCGTCGCGGCTGCGGGCGGTGTGCAACTACGCGGTCGGCTATGACAATGTAGACCTCCGGGAGGCGACGCGTCGGGGCGTGTGGGTGACCAACACGCCCGACGTGCTCACCACCGCGACCGCCGACTGCGCCATGGGCCTGATGCTCGCCGTCGCGCGGCGCCTGGGTGAGGGCGACCGCGCGGTGCGTGCCGGGCATTTTGACGGATGGCGACCGGACTACATGCTCGGGCTCGACCTGCACGGGGCGACGCTGGCGCTGGTCGGCTTCGGGCGCATCGGCCGTGCCGTGGCCGAGCGCGCGGGCGCCTTCGGCATGCGAGTGCTCTACACCGACCGGTCTGGCGCGACCCCACCGGCGCACCTGCGTGCTGCTCGCCGGGTGTCCCTACCCGAGGCACTCGAGCGGGCTGACGTGCTCTCGCTGCACGCGCCGCTGACCCCGGACACCCAGCATCTGATCGACGAGGTCGCTCTGGGAGCCATGAAGCGCTCAGCCATCCTCATCAACACCGCCCGGGGAGCGCTTGTGGACGAGCGCGCGCTGGTCGCCGCGCTGGCCGAGGGGCGCATAGCCGGCGCGGGGCTGGATGTCTATGAGCACGAGCCGCGGCTGGCGCCGGGGCTGGCTGCCTGCCCGAACACGGTGCTCTCGCCCCACCTGGGCAGCGCCACGCACCGTACCCGCAGCGCCATGGCGCGCGTGTGCGCACTCAACGCCGTGGCCGCCGCACGGGGAGAGGTCCCTCCCGACGCGGTGAACGCGCCGAAGCTCGAGAACCGTGCATGGAGTCGACCGTCACAGGCTAAGTTACGCCCTGAGGAAGGGTGATCGCGCGAGCTCGGCGTGAACCGACCGGGCCGCGCAGGAGGAGGAGAGCGCATGTACAAGCAGGTCCTGGATCCGGTCTCCCACTCGTTGGGGGTCACTTCGATTTTCGCCGTACTGCCCCTGGTTGCGCTCTTCGTGCTCCTGGGTGGCCTGCGCATGAAGGCCCAGTGGGCCTCGCTGCTCGCGCTGCTGGTCGCCGGCGTGGTGGCCGTGGCCGTCTACGGGATGCCCGTGGGCCAGACCGCCGACGCGGCGCTGGAGGGGGCGGCGTTCGGGCTGTTCCCGATCATGTGGATCGTCATCAACGCACTGTGGATCTACAACATGACCGAGGAGACGGGGCACTTCCAGGCCTTGCGCGCCGCCTTCAGTCGCATCTCTGACGATCAGCGCGTGCAGGTCATCGCGATCGCGTTCTGCTTCGGCGCGCTGCTGGAGGCCCTGGCCGGCTTCGGCACGCCGGTGGCCATCTGCGGCGTGATGATGGTCGGCCTGGGTTTTCATCCCGTCAAGGCGGCCGCCGTGGCCCTGGTCGCCGACACCGCACCGGTGGCCTTCGGAGCGATTGCCATCCCGATCGTCACCCTGGCCCAGGTGACGGGCCTGCCCGTCCACAGCCTCAGCCAGATGGTGGGCCGCCAGACCCCGCTCCTGGCCATGATCATCCCGTTCGTACTGGTGGGCATGGTCGACGGGCGGCGCGGGTTGCGTGACGCGTGGCCGGCCGCCCTGGTCGCCGGTGTCGTCTTCGCCGTGGCTCAGTTCGCCACCTCGAACTACATCTCCACCGAGCTCACCGACATCGTCGCCTCGCTGCTGTCGGCCGCCGCCCTGGTTGCCTTCCTGCAGGTGTGGTCCCCCCGCGCCGGCTCCGAGCGCGTGCCCGCCGGCGGGGGCGCGCGCCCGGCGATGGCCGGAGGCAGTCAGCCCGATCCCGCCTTCGAGCGGCGGGTGACCGGGGGGTCGCCCGCCGGGGCCGCGCCCGCCGACGCCGCGCCGGGCAGCGCGACCGGGGGCGCGGGCCGTCACATATCCACGCTGGCCGCCTTCGCGCCCTACCTGATCATCATCGTGGTCCTCGGCGTGCAGAGCCTGCACGGTGTCGCGGCCGAGCTCGACAAGGCGACCAACATCATCAAGTGGCCGGGACTGCACGTGCTCAACGGCAAGGGCAAGCCGCCGTCCAGCCTCTCCTACAAGCTGAACTACCTCACCGCGGCGGGGACCGGGCTGCTCGTCTCGGGCCTCATCGCCATGGCCTTCCTGCGGGTCGGCGTGGCCCGCGCGGCGGCGGTGTACCTGCGCACCCTGCGTCAGTTGGGCTGGGCCATCGTCACCGTGTCCGCCGTGCTCGCCCTGGCCTACGTCATGAACCTGTCGGGACAGACCATCACCCTGGGTACGTGGGCGGCGGGAGCCGGCGGTTTCTTCGCCTTTCTGTCGCCACTCATCGGCTGGTTCGGCACGGCCGTCACCGGGTCGGACACGTCGACCAACTCGCTGTTCGGAGCCCTGCAGGTCGCGGCGGCCAAGAAGGCGGGGCTCTCCCCGGTGCTGCTGGCGGCGGGCAACAGCTCGGGCGGGGTGCTGGCCAAGATGGTCTCTCCCCAGAACCTGGCCATCGGTGCGGCGGCCGTCGGACTGGCCGGGCGCGAGGGGGACATCTTCCGGCGCGTGCTGGGGTGGAGCCTGCTATTGGTGGGGCTCATGGCGGTGCTCGTGCTGCTGCAGTCCCTGAGCATCCTCTCGTGGATGGTTCCCTAGGTGGCCGCGCCGACCGTCCAGCCCGCCGGGGCCCGCGCCGCGCTCGAGGGCGGTGGGGGAATCGAGGGCCGCGACTCTGCTCTGTACGCACAGCTCGTGGCCCGCCTGCGTGAGATCTGCGGCGCAGAGCACGTGCTCACCCACGAGCATCAGCTGCGCACCTACCAGTCCGACGGCCTGCTGCACTACCACGTGGTGCCCCCGGTTGCGGTGCTGCCCGCCTCCGCGGTCGAGGTGCGCGACGTGGTGCGAGCCTGCCATGAGCTGCGGGTGCCCTGGGTGGCCCGCGGGTCGGGCTCGGGCCTGTCGGGCGGTGCGCTGCCGGTGGCCGACGGCGTGCTGCTCGTGCTCAGCCGCATGCGGCGCATCCTCGAGGTCGACCTGGACAACCAGCGCGTGGTGGTGGAGCCCGGGGTAACCAACATCGCCGTGTCCCACGCCGTGGCCCCCGACTTCTTTTATCCACCCGACCCCTCCAGCCAGATTGTGTGCTCCATAGGTGGCAACGTGGCCGAGAACTCGGGCGGGGCGCACTGCTTCAAGTACGGCTTCACCACCAACTACGTCACCGGCCTCGAGGTGGTGCTGCCCGACGGCGAGGTCGTGGCGTTGGGGGGCAAGGAGCTGCAGGCGCCCGGCTATGACCTGCTCGGCGCCTTCGTCGGGTCGGAGGGGACCCTCGGCGTGGCCACTCGCATCACCCTGCGCGTGGTCCCGGCGCCGGAGGCGGTCAAGACGCTGGTTGCCTTCTTTGACGATGTCCGCGCGGCTGGTGAGGCGGTGTCGGCCATCGTGTCGGCCGGCCTGGTGCCCGGGGCCATCGAGATGATGGACACCCTGGCCATCCGGGCCTCTGAGCAGATGGCCCACGCGGGCTGGCCGACGGACGCGGGCGCGGCGCTGCTGGCCGAGCTCGACGGCTCTGAGTCCGAGTGCGACGCGCGCTTTGAGGACCTCGAGGCGCTCTGTCATGACAACGGCGCCCGCGAGGTGCGCGTCGCCCGCGACTGCGCCGAGCGCGACGTCTTCTGGAAGATGCGCAAGTCCGCCTTCCCGGCCGCCGGACGCATCTCCCCGAACTACTTCGTCCAGGACGGGGTCATCCCGCGTACGCAGCTCCCCGAGGTCCTCGGCCAGATCGAGAGCCTGGCCGAGGAGTACGGCCTCAAGGTGGCCAACGTGTTTCATGCCGGCGACGGGAACCTGCACCCGCTGGTGTGCTTCGACGCCGCGGTCGAGGGTCAGGCCGAGCGCGCCGAGGAGCTGTCGGGGCACATCCTGCAGGCGTGCCTGGACGCCGGCGGTTCGATCACCGGCGAGCACGGGGTGGGGGTCGACAAGAAGGCCTACATGGGAAAGATGTTCGGCGAGGCCGACCTGGCCGCCTTCCAGAAGCTGCGCTGTGCCTTTGACCCCGACGGCCTGGCCAACCCGGGGAAGGTCATGCCCACGCCGCGGCTGTGCGGCGAGGTTCCCGGGCCCTACCGTGCGCACCCGCTGGAGGCCGCCGGGCTGGCGGAGCGCTTCTAGCGGTGGGCGTGAGCACGGAGGATCGCCCGGCCAGCGCCGAGGAGGTGGCCGCGCTCTTGGCCGAGGGCGCCGGCGTGCGTCCGCTGGGTGGCTCGACCAAGCTCGATTGGGGGGGCGCTGGTGTGCAGCCGGCGCGCGCGCTGTCCACCGAGCGCCTGGATGAGCTCGTCGAGCACAACGTGGGCGACCTCACTGCCGTGCTGCAGGCCGGAGTCACCCTGGCCCACGCGCGGGAGGTCTTCGCGGCCGAGGGCCAGCGCCTGTGCCTGGACCCCCCCGACGGTGACGCTCAGGCCACGATCGGGGGCATCGTGGCCTGCGGTGACTCGGGGCCGGTGCGCCACCGCTACGGGGCCGTGCGCGATCTGATCCTGGGCGTGCGCGTGGCCCTGGCCGACGGGACGGTGGCGCGCGCGGGCTCGAAGGTCATCAAGAACGTCGCCGGCTACGACCTGGCCAAGCTGATGTGCGGCGCGCTGGGGACCCTCGGAGTTGTGTGCGAGGTCACCGTGCGCCTGAACCCACTGGCCGAGGGCAGCGTGACCGCGGTGGGACGCGGGGAGGAGTCCCGCCGACTCGCCGCCGCCGCGCGCGAGGTCGCCCGGCGTCCACTGGAGCTCGAGGGCCTGGATGTGCTCTGGGAGGGCTCGCAGGCGGGCGGGGCGGTGCTCGCGCGCGCCGTCGGACGCACCGCCGAGGATTCCGCCCAAGCCGCGGCGCTGCTCATGGGTGAGGCGGGTCTGGAGACGGAGATCGTCGCCGACGACGAGCGACTGTGGCAGCGCCAGCGTGCCGGCCAGCGCACGCGCGGCGAAGGCGCGATGGTCAGAGTGTCAGCGCCGCCGGCGGCCCTGGGCCAGGTGCTCAGCGCCGCTCCCGCGGGCGCCGTGGCCCGGGCGGGTCTGGGCCTGGCCTGGCTGCACACCGACGCCGATCCGCAGGTCCTCGTCGCGTTGCGTGAGCGGTTGGCCCCCGCC
>JAABUQ010003187.1_pt1 | contig 30664 bp, 25 predicted proteins | sample 5560001 | NCBI WGS metagenome assembly JAABUQ01 (sample SAMN10711888, study PRJNA513371) | rock metagenome | isolation source: Antarctica rocks | place: Antarctica: Victoria Land, Finger Mt nord | collected 2015-12-18 | reverse complement strand
TTTCGATAAACGCGCCCTTCAAAACTAATCTTCAGCAAGGCAACGTGCTTGCGCCAGCCGTCACTTACGGCTTGTCCAATCTACTGCCGAGCGTCACTGTGTACGATTATTGGGATCCGATCACTGCCGTAAGCCGGATCGTAGTCGGGGGAGCTGTTGACGCGCTGAGCGTCTCAGTGAATGGCGACTTCCACGAGTTCTCATTTGCTGGACCAGCCGCCGATCTCTTAGATTCGAGCGCCTTCAGTGCTGGGTCGGCAGGGCTTGCGACTTATCCGGCTGAACCTGGTCTCGCCGGCTTCGATTATTCGATTGTTCCCGGCCACTTAGGCGAAGTCTGGCTAGACGGAACGGCCAGCCAGTTCTTCACGCTGACGGGGGCAAGCTTAGAAGTTAAGAACAACATTGAGATGCGCGATCACGAATACGGCTCCTCCTACCCACGAGCCGTCAGTGCCGGTGAGCGCGAAGTTATTTCCAAATTTGCACTGCTGGCCCAGGATGATGCACAAACAGTTGCGTTATACGCCGCAGCGAAGCAGCGAAACCCGATTGCCGCGATGCTGCAGCTTGGGCAGCAGCGGGGACAGCTGATGGGCCTCTATATGCCAAATGTCGTTCCGGAGATTCCTGTTTACAACGATGCCAAACCCAGATTGCAGTGGGAATTTAACAACAATCTCGCGCAAGGTATTTCAGACGATGAAATCTTTGTTGCATTCGCGTAGCAAGAGCGACTATGCCAGTGTTGTCTGGCGTCAAAGCAGCTATTTGAGCCATGTCAGCTTCGCAGTTCGCCGGCCTTCTCTCGCTCAGAGGATCGAATTGACGGCCAGGGTGCGAGAGCTGATGCTAAAGCACGAATTTCTGCGATCGGGCGACACGCAGGACCAATTGGATGCTTCGTTATCAGAGTTACTTGTACGGCGTCTCTATGTCGAGTGGGGATTGGCGGCTATCAGAGGGCTGAAGATTGACGGTAAGGACGCTTGCCCGGTTAGCCTGATTGAACAAGGGCCGGAAGAGCTGGTCGACGAAATCATCGGCGTCATCAAAACTGAATCGGGCCTGACAGACGACGAAAGAAAAAACTCCTAATCGCATTCCATTTTCAGTTCTCCTCACCGGCCGCGTGGAGATGCGATACCTGCCGGGCAAGCGGCTTGGTGAAGATTCGTCAGTGCGCATGGCTAAACAACGGCGAAGCCGAAAGCTCGAAACCTGTTTGGGCTAGAGGTCGAGTTGTTACGAAGCAATGCCCAAAATCGTTGATCACTTCTCATACCCTTCATTACTTGGAGATGTACCGGGTGTGGAGAACTTGGGGAAAAGGATGCCTGATGCAGCTGGATGCAAAGACTGCGGAAGCAATCGAACTCCTCGAAGGGGAGTCAAAAGCGGAGCAAGAGAATGAAGAATAGCCACGGATTTTCCAATCTCGTCAGCCATCTGGGGAGGACGAAAACTGGCGGATTGACCTCGTCGCGAGTCCCACAGCGCAATTCACTAATAAATTCGGGGTCCTCCCATGTAAGCGCATCCGCGAAGCCGCCGACGAGTAAAGATTCAAGATCCGAGTCAGTGGGTGCGATACCGAATCACAGCCTTCACTTCGGATCGCGTTCTAGCCACAGAACCAGCGCGTCGCGGAGTTCGAGTGAGTGGGCAAGTCTTCTGCAGAAGACAGCTACCGGAGGGCTTTCAAATGCGATCGGGGGAGAAGGGCTACTGAGCATGTTTGGCGGCGTAGGCGGTTTGGTCTCAGGCATCACTGGCCTGTTTGGCGGGGGAGGCTCTAGCAACACGCCACCACCGCTATCGCTCTTCAGTCTGCCCGGCTCGCAGAATCAAGGCGCGTCTGTGAATGCCAAAGCGCAGTCTGGAGTCGTTTCAAGCGCAGGGAGCGTAAGCCAAGGCGCATTCTCCGTGTCCGTCCCTGCCGATCACCAGCATGCGTATCAACTCCAGAGCGCCCAAATCGCGCAAGCGGTAAAGCACGCGCTGCTGAACTCCAGTTCTCTGAACGATGTAATTGCGGAGATCTAAATGGTGAGCTTTCCTTTGCTGAGTACAGGTGCTGTTACACAATACCCGCTTGAGATTGCAACGGGGCAGAGTAGCCAAGTCGTTCGCTTTCTTGATGGGTCAGATCAGCGATACAGGATGCAGGGTCACATGCTGCGGCGCTGGTTGATTCGCCTGGATCTCCTTACTGAGACAGAGATACAAAGTCTGGAACTGTTTTTCGCGGCGCAATCTACTGGATATTCCACCTTTGTCTTTCCCGATCCGTACAGCGGTGCTGCCGTAATCAACTGCCGCTTTGGCTCGGACACATTGCTGACCGAATACGAATCGGAAGATATCGGGGCGTCTTCCTTCTGGGTGATCGAAACCAATGGCTGAACTATTCTTCCCGCAATTATCAAGCGGCGCAACCGCGCAGTACCCGATTCGAAAAACTAGGATCGGCCGGACGCTCAGGAATGTGCTCCCAGATGGAACCTTGATCCTCGCACCTGATCCGGACGCCGCAAGAATCATCTGGCAGCTTGAATACAGGGAATTGTCGTCGCAGGAAATAGGTGCGCTGGCGGCACACTTTCAGGCTTGCCAGGGGCGACTGCACGCGTTCACATTTATCGATCCGACTGATAACTTGCTGGCGAGTAGTGAAACCTGCTGCAATCGCCATGGGAGCCGGCAAGCACGATCGAGCTAGCAGGAAATGCTGCCGACCCATTTGGAGGCACCGCAGCCTTCACCGTGACAAACCAGGGGCAAGTCAGCGCTGAACTCTCGCAAAGCTTGTCGACCAGTGCGGCTTATCAGTACTGCTTTTCGGTGTATGCGGCCAGCGCACAAGCTGCCACTTTAGAACTGATCCGGCGCGGCCCGACTGCCCAGGATTCGAAGAGTCTAGCTATCGGCCCGGGATGGTCGCGCCTCGTCTCAACCGGGCGCCTCTCCGATTCAAGTGCTCAATTTACCGTAGCGGTTAGCCTGTTACCCGGCCAGCAAGTTTTGTTGTACGGACCGCAACTTGAGGCGCAGATTTCGCAGTCGAGATACCGGCCAACTTTGGGATTCGGCGGTGTGTATTCGAACGCTCACTGGGCAGTGGACGAGCTGCCGATCTCTGCCGACGCGCCTAACCTCTTCTCTACTGCTTTCAGCATTGAAACCGCTATCAACCACTAAAGCCATGGGCACGATCAATCAAGTCAAACAGCTGGCCGAAGCCGATACACCGCTCCTTTTCTTCGAGTGCGTCCTGCCGACTGGTGACAGCCAGTACTGGAGCACGCATGCGATCGGCTTCAACGGCGTGAGTTATTCGGCGCGCGTATTGAAGCACAATTTGTTTGACCTTCAATTGTCGTCCGACGACGCGATGGATGGCATCACCCATCTCTCGCTGACCCTGGCTAATGCGGACTCGGCTCTTTCAGAAGTCAATTCCGCAATCGGATTCAAGGGATCCAGATTGACCGTTCACTTCGCGTTCGCTGATCTGCCGAGCGGCTCAATCACGACGGAGAGCACGGTGCTCTTTCGAGGTGTAGCAGGCGATCCGGATCTCATAACGGAAGACGCTCTCACGCTCAGCTTTTCTAACAAGCTCAGTTTGCAAAGAATTCCGTTGCCGGAGGTGCGCATTCAGCATACCTGCCCCTGGAATTTTCCCGCCATTGGGGATCAAAGGGCTGAAGCGAAAGATGGAGGAGCATTTGGCCGGTTCTCGCGCTTCTATCGCTGCGGATATTCGGCTGACATTCCTGGCGGTGTAGGAAACCTCAACGGGGGCAACCCTTCACAACGTGCGACAAGTCGAGAGCGCAATGTGTCCAACGCGGCATGTTCGATCAGGATGCAAGCGGAAATGTGACGAGGCGATTCGGCGCTTTCGAGTTTGTTCCCTCGGCAATCAACGTAAGAACGGCGGGAGATAAGACATCGCATGTCTCGCCGCTGCTCGACAACTCAGCTAAGTTCAATGACCCTGTGCCTCTGATTTACGGGATGGGTTGGCTGAAATCGCCTGTCATCTTTTCACGAAACGACGGCAATCTCACTCACATGGCGGTGCTGCTCGGGGCAGGGTCGATTCAGGCCGTCCTAAAACTCGTGGTCAATGATGTGGAGATTCCACAGGCCGTTCCGGGCAAAGACATGACCAGCACGGGCTGCTATTCACTCGTCACCCCGGGTTCGAGAGTGGGAAATTTCAACGCCGATTTCATAGACGCCGCCGGTAATCCGCTCGGCGACCCGTATGGAAGCCTTTCCGTTTGCTCGGTCATCGTTCCGAACCGCATTGGCAGCGGAAAGTCGCTTCCTAACGTGGAAGTTCTTCTACAAGGCGTACAGATCGATGCGTATAACGCAGACGGCAGTTTTGCATCGCCTGCATTCTCGAACAACCCCGCATGGGTAATCCTCGACATTTTGCGGCGCTGCGGCTGGTCGATATCTGATTTGAACCTCGCTACTTTCGCGGTCTCAGCGGCTTACTGTCAGGAACTCATAGCAACTACGGATTTGAACGGCAATCCGATGCATGTGCCCAGGTTCCAAGCGAATTTGATTCTCGTAAAGCGGCAGAGTGCCGCGGTTGTCGCTCGTGGCATACGCGTCGCGGCGAGCCTGATGCTCCGTTATGGTGCGATCGGTTTACTGGAGCTTTTGCCTGAAACCTCACTCGCCATTCAGCAGCCATCCTTACCGGACGGCGGCAACAGCACCGGCTCGCTCTCTGGAGGATGGCCGACTTACGAGTTCAGCGATAGCTCTGGGCCCTTTTCAGGAATCGCTCGCAATGCGGACGGCAGTTCGAGCGTCAAGCTGAGCAGCAAAAGCGTCTCTGAAACCTCAAACCGCTTGAGCGTAGAGTTCCAGGATCAATCGAACGAGTATCAGCAGGACAGTTTGTCTTTGGTCAACGCTGATGATTCGGCTCTTATCGGTTACGAGATCAGCAGCCAGTCCACAGCTCTCGGCATAGCGAATTTTAGCCAGGCCACTAGAGTGCTACTACGCCAACTGGACAAGTCGACGAAAGGAAACCTTTTTATCCAGTTTCAGACCAGTTTCCGGGCTCTTAAGATCAGGCCGGGCGACATTATCGCGGTCACTTATCTGAAGGAGGGATTCTCCCGTACACCTTTCCGTGTCGTAAAGCTTTCGCCAGCCATGAACTTCCAGATGGTCAGCGTGTTAGCTCAGATCCACGATGACGATTGGTATAGCGACAATCCGGCTGTCCTCATGAATGCCGGAAGACAACCGGGATCGCTGGTGCAAGTTCCGAGGCCGCTCATCGGAGAAGTCGCGCATAATGACTCGACTGGCAATCTGGAATTTTTCGACTTCAGTATTAGAGAACAAATACAAGCGTCGAGCGATGGCTCGGCGACCGATACGTTCACAGTGTCGTTCTCGCAGCCGGTGATGCCCAATCGAAATCTTCCGAATCTGCCGCTGGTGAGTCTGAGTCCTCGATACTCCACGACTGGAGGAACACTCACGGGCGGAAACAATCTCTACTATGCCGTTTCGGCCGTTAACTCAAATGTCAGCGAAGGGCTGTTATCGTTTACGGTCCCGGTCTCTTTACCTTCTGTTACCAATTCCAACCAGGTGACGATCACAGGGCTGAGCTTCCCTAGTTCTGCAACGCACTTCCACGTTTATCGCGGCTCAACTCCACAGGAGCTCTACCGGATTAGCTCCGTACCCTTGCCGGTCGATACGCAGTTTACAGATGAAGGCGCAAGCCCGCTTCCGATCGGTCCTCCCGATGCAAGTTTCGATCACGCGAATTTTTACTATCGCTACGACTATGCGGGGCCGTTCTTAGCAGATATTTCGTCGCCCTCAAGCATCGGCTGGAGCAACATGGGTGCACCAAACCTGGCTTACGCCGGCATGGTCGTTCGCATTATCGAAGGGACTGGGCACGGCCAGGAACGTTTGATTTCAGGGAATAATGCGAGTACGTTGGTCGTGACTCCAAACTGGTCTGTTGCTCCTGGCGTCGATAGCCAGTTCGTCGTTGCACAAGGTTCATGGCACTTTGCGGCCGTCACTTCAACCAGTCCCGCCAAGTTCGAGATTCCCTATCAGACTGGAACCATCATTCAGATTCTAGGGCGTTCTGCCAACGTACATAATCAAGAAGCTGCGGCGGATTTGTGTCCACTAACTCGCTGGCCTCTGGGCGGAGGGCAAAAAGACCTGGGCATCGCCCAACCGCCAAACTTTGTGCTGTCTGCTCCTGGTGCTGGGCTGCTGCAACTCTCTCAGGTTGGATTTCAGGACTTGGCGGACACCTCATCCGTAACGAGCGGCACCCTGCAGCTGTTTGCGTGGAACGAACTCCAGAACGCAACCGCCTTTACGTTAGGATCTGCGTTAGATAGCAGCGGAACCACTCTACAGCTTGTAGGATCTGCGCAGTTTGGAATAGGCGATGTGATTCAAATTGGAAGCGAGCTTCTGACGATTGTTGGTCTGGGCGATACTGGGGGCAAATATTTCGTTCAGAGGCAATCGCTTGCTTCGATAGCCACTGCTCACTCGGTCGGCGACGCAGTCTTTCTTCTGGAACGCAAGACTATCGTGGTGCCGTTTGCGCCCGGCTTTTTCGAGAACAGAGCGTCGCAAAATTTCGTTCACCCGTTTACGCTTCCTGATTACCGGGTGGTGGCAGCTGAACTATACGTGACGAATGCTTTTGGGAATAGCCAGGCCACGCAGCATTGCTATCTTTCGTCAACACAAGCTGGACTACGGACCCTTTCCGGTGGGCAGTTCTCATTCCAGCTAAGCGGCTTCCTCGCCACTCAACAGAACGTAGCTCCGAAACTGGAAGTGGAAGCTGCGCACGCGGTACGTGACATTCGAGCATCTCTCATCCAACCCGCCAACGGCTACACCGTCGCTCTTGATTTACTGCAGGACGGTAAACTTTACTGCAGCCTGGAGCTTGCGTCAGGTACGAGCTCGTCGGTAGTTCTGGATGGACTCACTTTTCCGCCCCTTCAGGAAGGCTCCTCGCTCACTGCGAACGTCTCGTTGATGCCGGTACCCGGTTTCACCGGCTCTTTTTATCCCGGTCGGGACTTGACCGTGACAGTGCGGCTTTAGAACGTTGATCAGGTGGCAAGTCACCGGATATTATCATCCATTCATGGTCTATGCGGGGGCTCTCGCTATCGTTATTCTGCTTTTGTGCGGAGTAACGATCTACAAAACAATCGGCGTCAAGAACAAAGCTGATTTTCTCGTGGCAGGCCGCAGCCTGAGCTGGCCAGTGCTTGTCTTTACCCTTCTCTCTTCTTGGATTGGCGCGGGAAGTTTGCTGGCTGGCGCGGAGAATGCGTATCGAAACGGCTTCGTCGCTCTTTGGCAGCCGCTGGGTGGATGGGTCGGGCTACTACTGATCGCCTTGATCGCCGGCCGCGCTCGTAGGTTCGCACAGTTCACCATTCCCGATCTCCTCGAAACCAGATACAACGCAACCGCACGAGTGCTTGGGTCTATCGCTATCGTCATCTCCTGCACGATTATTACGAGTTATCAGTTTATTGGCGGAGGCGACATCCTTCACCTCATTTTCCCCGAAGTCCCGAGAACTACCGGCCTTTACGTCATCGCGGCGTTCGTCATATTCTTTACGGCGGCCGCGGGTATGGCATCGATCGCCTACCTTGACCTGGTGATTGGTTCATTGGTCACTGCGACCGTGCTCGTAGCTGTTCCTGTACTCTTAAAACGTTCCGGAGGATGGGGCGCCGTATATAGCGCGCTTCCTCCTACGCACTTTCAGGTTCTAGGCAACTACTCGTTATTGGGTGCTGTTGGGCTTGCTCTTCCGACAATGCTCTTGCTGATCGGCAATCAAGGAATGTACCAGAAATTCTTCTCTGCAAAATCTGAAAGTGATGCCCGGAAATCCGTTATTGGCTGGATCTTTGGCACTGTTCTGCTTGAGACGCTGCTCATTGCGCTCGCGGTGATTGCCAGTTCGACTCTTCGTACCGATAGGCCGCGGGAGATTATCCCATTGACGGCCAAAGAGGCGTTGCCGCATCTGCTCGGAGCCATTCTGCTGGGCGGAGTCTTTGCCAAAGTAATCTCAACCGCCAACAACTATCTATTCTCACCCGCGACCAACCTCATCCATGATGTGTATGAGCGCTTCCTGAATCGTCATGCGTCTGAAAAACGGACACTGATCGTCTCGCGCTTGATCGTGGTGCTGTTGGGCCTGTTCGCCGTGCTGCAGGCGACGCAATTTGAATCTATTCTCAAAGCGTCGCTCTACGCGTACACGGTTTATGGTGCAGCGGTGACTCCGGCCGTTATGGCAGTCTTCTTTTGGCCTCGCGCGAATACAGCCGGGGCGATCAGCTCCATCATTCTTGGAACAGTTGTTACCGTCGGCTGGGAGCTCAGTCAGCAGTACGGACCAGAGAGTTTGAAGACGTCAATCGGTAGTATCGACGCCATCTACCCGGCTCTGGCGGCTTCTGTGTTGAGCCTGGTGATTGTGAGTCTTCTCAGCTCGCGCCGTACAATCGGTGTTTGACCCGGATCGAGACAATTCAGGCGGCTCTTCGGCGCGATAAGCTTGACGGCTGGTTGTTCTTTGACCACCATCGGCGTGATCCGCTAGCGTACAGCATCCTTCAGCTTCCTGACTCCGTGATGGTGTCGAGGCGCTGGTATTATTTCGTTCCTACGAATGGCGAACCTCAAAAGCTCGTTCACCGGATTGAGAGTGGAACTCTCGACACGCTGCCGGGAAACAAGCTGTCCTATTCGAGCTGGGCAGACCAGCAAGCAAGTCTAAGAACATTACTGGCTGGGTGCTCGCGTATCGCAATGCAGTATTCGCCTCGCTGCGCGATCCCTTACGTTTCTCTCGTCGATGCCGGCACACTTGAGCTCGTGCGAGAGACCGGAGTCGAAGTATTCAGCTCGGCGGATCTCGTGCAGGAGTTTGAAGCCCGTTGGACTGCCGAGCAATTCCAGCAGCATCTTGCCGCTGGCAAATTGGTGGACCGGGTTCGCCGCGACGCATTCCTGTTTATCGGCGAACGCTTCAGCGCTGGAAATGCAGTTGGCGAATATGAAGTCCAGCAATTTATTAGGACCGAGTTTGCGGCGTTAGGACTCTTCACAGATCACGGCCCCATTGTTGCGGTGGACGCGAATGCTTCTGATCCCCACTATAAGCCTCGCCGAGACAGGAGTACGCCCATCAAGCACGGTGATCTCGTCTTGATCGATCTCTGGGCTAAATTGCAGAACCCCGGCGCAGTCTACTACGACGTGACCTGGTGCGGCTTCTGCGGACACGATATTCCAAATGAAATCCAGAACGTGTTTGAAATTGTGCGAGATGCTCGAAAACGCGCCTCGGATTTCGTAATCAAGAATGTTGCGAAAGGTGAGACGATTGCCGGCTTTCAAGTTGACGATCAGGCCCGGCTGTACATCGGCGAAAAAGGATTCGGCGAGTTCTTCTATCACCGGACGGGACACAGTATCGGAACGGAAGTGCACGGGACGGGCGCCAACATGGACAATCTCGAGTCCCATGATGAACGGTGTCTCATTCCTCGCACATGCTTCTCTGTCGAGCCGGGAATTTACCTGCCGACTTTCGGCATACGTTCAGAGGTTGACGTCTACGTGGGAGAAGGTTTCGCAACGGTTACTGGGGAGGAGCAGGACCAATTAGTCCGCATCTAAGCTTTGCCTTGGGCTGTTCCTCTTTGCGCTGTGCCTGTTTTCGCCATAGGGTGGATCAAATATTTTAATTTGCCGTCAAGGCCCCCAACGGTTTACTTTTTAGTATGGCTACAGCGAGTCACTTGGAGCCCCCGGCTTCCCTTGTAGGTCTTCTTCACCGGATCAGCAACATCGTAAGCTCAGATCTTTCTCTCGACGAAATGCTGGGAGAGGTCGTCGGTTTGACAGTTCAGGTAACGGACTGCGACGCGTGCCTGGTTTACCTGATTGAGCGCGAAACGAATGAGATCGTGCTGCGTGCTTCGCAGGTTCCTCATCAAGTCGACCTCGGCAACATTCGCCTGAAAGTGGGCGAGGGTGTAACGGGCTGGGTGGTGGAACATCACTCTGTTGTGGCTCTAGCGCAGAACGCCGCCGCCGATCCTCGCTTTAAACTATTCCAAGCGCTCGTTGAGGACACTTACGAGGCGTTTCTGTCAGTTCCGCTTGTAACCGGCGGCGACGTTATCGGTGTCATCAACGTTCACCATCGCGAGCTGCACCGGCACAGTTCGGACGAGATCGCATTGTTGACGTTCATTGGCGAGCAGATGGGCGGCGCGATTAAGAAATCCTTCCTGGCCGAAGAAAACGCCCGGCTTCAGGAAGAAACAGCCGAAATGCGACGCCAGCTGGAAACACGCAAAATTGTCGAGCGCGCTAAAGGCATTCTGCAGCACCGGCACGGTGTTACGGAAGAAGAATCGTACCTTCGTCTGCGGAACGAGAGCCGCCGCTTGCGACGGCCCATGCGAGAGCTGGCCGAAGCCATTATCCTCTCCGAAGACCTTAGCAGGAAGAGCGAACACGTACAGTGATCCGGCACAACGTAGCAGCTAGTATTGTAGTTGCGGCCTGATTTTCATCCGATAGTAGCTAACCCACATCTGCTTACAATCGCGGGCAACTTCTGGCCTCGCAGAATCGACGAAAGTCGATTTCCGCCAGTACGCAGAGAATACCGGATCGACGACAAGACGGTAGTAGTGGCGATCGAGCATCAGCCGGTAGGCGGGGCGCGCGGGCAGCTCGTTCTCCTGCACGGGCTGGAGGGTTCGGCGCATGCGGGCTACCTGGCTAGCATTTCACAAGAAGCTCTCGCGCGCGGCTTTGGCGTGCACCGGCTAAACATGCGAACTTGCGGCGGCACGGAAGATAGTTGTGAAACCATGTACCATTCGGGCCTCACAACGGACACCCTATGTGTCGTCGAAGAGCTCGTAAGACGAGATAGCGGTCCCATTTTCCTGATCGGCTTTTCACTTGGCGGAAACGTAGTTTTAAAGTTGGCCGGTGAATTAGGTGATACCGAGCTGATCTCTGGCGTAGTCGCGATTTCCACTCCGATCGATCTCGCCCGATCCGTACAGGCCATCGACAAACCTTCCAATGTTCTCTACGTCCGGCGATTTCTTGATCGCTTGCGCAGCCGAGTCAGACGAAAGAGCCGGATGTCTCCCGATATTTACAACGAAGAGGGCTTAGATGACGTGAAGACGATCTGGGAGTTTGATGATCGTTTTACCGCGCCCCTGTTTGGATTTGGAACGGCGGCGAATTATTACGCCACGCAATCCGCCATCAACTTCTTGGCCGCGATCCGGGTGCCTACTCTCTTGATTACTGCCAAGGATGATCCGCTTGTGCCGTTTGAGATTTACCGGCAAGCAGTTTTCGAGACGAATCCGGCTTTGCACCTGGTTGCGACCGAACATGGCGGCCACTTGGGATTTCTCTCTCGCGGGAAGCCGCGGTTTTGGGTAGATGGATTTGCGCTTGATTGGATCGAAAAGCAGGAATCCGGCCTGATGACTCGCGCCCGGCGGAGAGTAAGCTGAAAGCGAGAAAAAATGAGCGGGACTGAGACATTGCCTGACTGGAAAAGCCTGCAGGGCACGACCTTGGACGGCGGGTATGAACTGAAGGAGATAGTAGAAGCTGCCGGGGAGCGGGCGATCTTACGCGTGCGCGTGCTCGGCGACTACACTCTCAAAGCTTCAGCCAGCTTTTATGTATTGAATCCAGCTTCCGCCGAGGCGCAGGTTGCGATTTGGCAAAACATTCGCATGTTCGAGAAGAAGACGCACGTGAGCATTCCCTTAGGCACGGGGACGTTGCTGGTGGACCGTGCGACACTCGCCTATCTCGTTTTTCAAAACCCGGAAGAAACGCTTACCGATGTACTTAGCAAGCGTGCGCTTGAACCGGACGAGACGATTGACCTTCTGAGAACGGTCTCGCGCGGACTTGAGGAGCTCCACGGCAATGGCTTTGTGCACGGCTGCCTCTCACCCGACCAGGTGCTGGCCATCAGAGATTCGGTTGTAGTCTCGACGGAATGCATGCGGAGAGTCAATGCGGAGCCTATCATCGAGCGCAAGCCGGCGAAGTATTTAGCTCCGGAGAGTGGGACTCACAATCTCACCATTGCGTCTGACGTGTGGTGCCTGGGAGCAACGGTCTTTGAGGCACTGACCCAAAAAACGTATGAGCCGGGTTTGGAGGAGGAAGCGGCGGCGCTCAAGCATCCATTCGGGACGCTGACCACGCGCTGCCTCAAACCGGATCCCGACCAGCGGTGCAGGCTAGCTGATTTGGAAGCAATTTTAAGGTCGAAGCCTCCGCTACCGTCGAGGCCGAAGCCGGTCCCAGTCCCGCCTCCAATGCCACCGGAACCGGCGAAGAGCGCTGCACCCGAAGTGCCTTTAGACGCCCCAGCGAAAGCCGGTGCTGCTGCGGCAGAGCCCACTCTGATCCCTACTGCGCCTTTGCCCATTGCTGAAAAGGTTCAGCCGGTCGCGGCGCCACCGCCAGTCCCGACCGAAGCCGTAGATAAACCGGTCACAGCCAAGCCGGTTCGGGAGGGGCGTGGGGCAGCGGTTCCCCTTCCGAGCGCAGGGGCAAAATTACCGAACGAACTGCGACCGGAACGAGCGAATATAAGGAACGAAGCCAAATCGCTCCCTGAGGAACCGGCCGGAAGTCTGAGCCGGGGCAGGGGATGGGCATACGCCGTTTTCGCTTTTCTTGCGATTTTCGCAGCACTCTGGCTTTTACGATCGCGCTCACGCCCGGGGGATCATCCGAGCGCGACGCCGGTACAAAGTACGGCGAACAATCCAAAACCGACCGAAGCGCCGGGCGCAGCGTGGCCGACAAAGACGCTCACTCCCTCCGAAGTGAAGAATCCGGCTTCAACCAGGCACGAGCGTGCTGCTGCTCCCGCTGCGGCAGCCCTGACGGCATCACGAGAATCCGGTTCAACCGCAGGCCCGAAGACTGTGTGGAGAGTGGTCCTCTATACGTACATGCATCAACAGGACGCCGAGCGAAAGGCAGAAGAAATCAGGGGCAAACGACCCGGTCTTCAGACCGAGGTATTCGCGCCAAATGAGCCGGCAGGGCCTTACCTGGTGGTGGCCGGGGGAAGAATGAACCGGGAAGGCGCACTGCATCTTCGATCTAGAGCGATCCAGGAAGGCATGCCGCACGATAGTTACATTCAGAATTACAGCCGGTAAGACTGATGAACTAAAAAACGGGGAAGAGCTAAGGAGGAGACGCTCTTCCCCGTGCCAACGAGGACCCCGGAACAAAAACGGAGTCCTTCAGGAGCGAGGGACTTAGGCAGGAGAGGCGCTGGACTTGGTGAAGTAGCCGTTGGCGCCGTCGGGGAAGAACCCGCCCGAGGTCACGTTACCTGCACCGTAAGCCAAATAGAGAACCTGAGCCGGGGTGCGAGTCGCGGCGAGGCCATTGTTATCAAGCGAGAATAGCTCGACGCCAGAAGGCGGCGGTATGATGTCGACCGAATCCAGTTTCGACGTTGCGACGTTCAGGCGCGCGATCTGCAAGCGAATATTGGCGGCATGCTCCGCTTCCGCGGCTAGAATGCGAGCTGCGTAGGCGAGGACGGGCGGCGAAAGCAGCGGAGCCGCGCCCGCGTAAGCAGTGACACCGATGTCCTCGAAAATGCGTGCGAGCTTGAGGAAATCGTTCTGATTGGCGTATCCAAAGCCAAGCGCGTTCAGGTTGATAGCCGGTTTGTGAATGGCCGCGCTGCCGAGCAAGCCGCGGAGCAGCTTCACGTGTGCTCGCTCATCATCGGCGATCTGCAGGGCCGCGGTCGAGCTAAACACCAGGTTATTCGAGAAGTTGACCTTAGCGCCTCCAAAGGTCGGTCCAGGGTTCGGGCCGACATCGAAACCGGACTGTTCGAGTGTCTTGCCCGTGGTGGCAACCGTATAGAACTCGGCTTCCAGATACTCAAGGTTTAGAGCGAAGTTCACCACGTTCACATCGGTGGTGGTTGCTGCCTTCGCGTCCTTCATATCGATTGCAAAACCGGCCCCGACAGCAGCGCTCGCGATGCCGAGCTTTCTCACGAAGCTACGGCGATTGGGAGCTTGCTCAATAGCTTTTGTAACGTCTAATTTTCCCATAACGACTCCTGAAAGAATGAATTTTTTAATTACGATCAATAGGACGACTATTTATTTTTTTAGGACTTCGAAGGGGCCTCGGCGAGGTTCTTCGATTTTCTATAGCTATAGGCAGCCAACGCGATCACCGGAAGAAACAGCCAAGCTGTAGCCGGCTCGGGTGTGGCAGTGGCACTGGTCGAGAGATTTACAGAGTAGTTACCGGTGCGCTGCACACACGGTGCGAGATCGGTTTCGAAAAACGCTCCGGAAGCCCCAGAGCAGACGGACGACGTAAAGTTGCCGGTGCCGGTCTGGCTGAAACCATTAGACAGATTCGGTCCGTTGGGATAGTTGAAGAACTCGCTCAAAGCGACGGTGTAGGTACCTTTTGCAAGAGAAGCGGTAAGGTAAGCGTCGTTGCAAATGCCGGTGCCCGCATCCATCATGCGGCCATGCGAGCAGCTTGCGTCGCCGCCGTTTGAGGTAATAAATGCGCCGGTAGTTCCGTCAAATAGCGACAGGACGGGAACAAATCCGGCAGACGCGTATGAGTCGGTGTAGGCAACTACGTTGGAAGCTTGCGAAAGATTCCAAGTAAATTGGACGACCTGATCGTCAGTTGAGAGTGTTCCGGACATCGTGCTAGCCGATGCCGGTGCTGCTGCATTAACAAATGCCAGAAGTAAGCAGCCGGCGGTACATGAGAGCTTGCTGCGTAGATTCATAGTTATATCTCCTCGAGGGTTGGCTATTGCTTCGTATCCTGTCTTCCTTTAGCAATACGGAGCGCAAGCCAACTATGGATGAGTGAAACACGAATCAGACCGGTAGGAGAGTGAAGGAGGTGTGATTCAGTACCAGGACTCTTCTTGACTCAGTTCGCCTTTGGCCCAGGCAGCAGAAGCTTGAGTAAAGTTTTTTGACAACATTTCAGTTTTGAAACATCTATGGACGGGATTGATGCAGCAGAAGGAGCCAGCGGATTACGAGCTTATTGAGAAGCTCCGTGCGCGCGACGCAGATGCGATCGCAATTGCGTACGACCGTTATGGCCGTACTGCCTATTCGCTTTTCGTAAGGGTTACACGCGATCAAAGTGCCGCCGAAGATCTAGTACAGGAGCTTTTCCTCCGGGTCTGGAATAAGGGACGCGAATTCAATCCCGACAAAGGAACACTGGGGGTATGGATCTTATCGATCGCCAGGAATATTGCGATCGACCATGTGCGATCAGCGCAGGCGCGCTTCCAAACCAAACTGCGCCCGATAGAACAAACCGATCAGCTTTCGTTTTCGTATAAACCAAAGGAACCCGAATCGATCATTGATAGCGCCAGGGCAGTCAAAATGGCGTTTTCCGAACTAACGTCCAATCAGAGACGGGTCTTGGAAATGGCGTATTTCGAAGGGTTTTCGCAATCCGAGATAGCGGCTCAGCTGCAGGAGCCTCTCGGCACGGTCAAGAGCTGGATGCGATCCGCGCTAGGACGTTTACGCACAGCCGTTAAGCCAGGTGTGACCGGATGACGCACGAAGAAATGAACGAGCTGTACGAATTATACGTACTCGGGGCTTTGGAGCAGGAAGAGACTGCGGCCATCGACGAGCACGTTCGTACGCAGTGCGCGCATTGCCTGCAGCAAATTCAAGACGCAACAGTAGTCACGGCTGCGATGTGCGGGATAGCGGAACCGGTGGAACCACCTGCGCGCTTACGGAAGCGGGTAATCGCAGCGGTAAAACCGGAGCCGCCGCAGCGGAACTGGCTGTTCGCGTTGACGGGTTTGAGCGCGGCTTGCGCGGCGCTACTCATTTTTGCGCTGTGGACAGGAAATTCCGTTCGTTCTTACCGCGCACAAGTTGCCGATCTCCAAGCGGAAAGAAGCCAGTTGCGAGAGGCTGTTCAGATCCTGAGCAGGTCCGAAACAAAGACGGTCCAATATGGTTTAGCGGACCAGCCGCACGGGCGAGTCTTCGTCAATCGAAACCGCGGAATTGTTTTTGTCGGTTCACAATTGCCTGCTTTGGCGAGTAACCGGACGTTCCAACTCTGGTTGATTCCGGCGAAGGGCGCGCCGGAATCCGCGGGAGTCTTTCGCCCCAATGCGACGGGTGATTTCGTCAACGTGCGACGGGAGCCCGTGGACACGTCCCGGATCCATGCCGTGGCGGTAAGCGTCGAGCCTCCCGGAGGGTCGCCAGCGCCAACTACCAAGCCGATCCTGATTGTGCCTTTGGCGTAGCGTGTAGCAGCGCTCTGCCGGCACTGCGGCCGCAATTTGAGAAAGGCACGAAAGCCGTCACACTCCTTTTGCGGGAGTGTCTTTTGCAATAGACTGATCAAACGGAAGAAGAGGCTTGGGCGGTTTTCGAATGCACTGCTAGGGAACTCTTGCGGCTTTCGGCTGCAGGGTTTCTGGCGAAGCTGAAGCGGGGTGAGTTTCAGCCGCTCGATGGGCACCAGACGGCGAAGATGGTGGCTGATGCGATGCCGACGTCAGTGGCTACCGTTCTGAGTGACTCTACTCCCAACCCCTCGCCGGCGAAATTTACTTCATCAATCACGCCCGTGTAGGCGAAGACCAGATCCGTCCGGATGACGCTAAACAGCGCCTTCATAAATCGAATTCGCAAACATTGTGTACGCCTGGCGATTTACTCCCCAAGCACGGTTCCGTTGTTGCCGGTGGGTGAGGCCGCTCCGGGCTGCAATTGTTTTTTAATAAACGTTGTCCGAGGATGTCGAGAATACTGCGGGTGCTCCGACTGCTGTATGAAAGCGCGGAAGCTAGCGCGAAGATGAAAGGAGCAGAAGACATGAAATACATTTTGATGATGTCGGCCCCGAAAACGGGTTTCGACACTTATCGTGCGTGGTCTGAAAAGGACATTCAGGCGCACTTCGCAGTTTTGAAAAGCATCAACAAAGAGCTGAGCGAATCCGGTGAGTTTGTGGCCACGGAAGGCTTGGCGTGGCCGGACCAGGCTAAGGTTGTGCGAGGGGATAAAGGCGGTGCGCCCGTCACGGACGGCGTGTTTCCGGAGGCAAAAGAGTTTCTTGCAGGTTACTGGATCGTCGATGTCGAGAGTCCGGAACGCGCCTATGAGATTGCCGCGCAAATATCGGGTGCGCCGGGACCGGATGGGACGCCGTTGAGCATGCCGGATCGAAGTGAGGCAGATCATGAAAGGGACACACGACGAGCTGCCGTGACAGACAAGCTGCCGGCCGCATTTTCCGAGCAGCTGCTGCGTGAACTCGCGCCGCAGGTGCTCGGTTCGGTGATCCGCCGCTATCACGACTTTGCCGCTGCGGAGGATGCCGTGCAAGAGGCGCTGGTAGCGGCAGCCATGCAATGGCCGCGAGAAGGCGTTCCCGACAATCCTCGGGGGTGGTTGATCCAGGTGGCAACGCGGCGAATGATGGACAACCTGCGCAGCGAGCGAGCCCGGCGGCATCGCGAAGCTGAGGCAGCGATACAGTCCAGCTACTTACCGCCCGCAACACACCTTGAGAATGAAACGGAACGAGACGACACACTCACTCTGATTTTTATGTGTTGTCATCCCTCGCTGACTTCGTCCTCGGCAGTCGCGCTTACGTTGCGCGCGGTAGGTGGCTTGACCACGGCCGAGATCGCCAAAGCGTGTCTGGTTCCGGAGGCTACGATGGCGCAGCGGATCAGCCGGGCCAAGCACAGCATCAAGGCTTCCGGCGTGCGCTTCCGCTTGCCAAGCAGCCAAGAACGGGCGCAACGGCTCCGCTCCGTTCTGCACGTGCTCTACTTGATTTTCAGCGAGGGCTACACCAGCAGCGCCGGGCCGCATTTACAGCGGCTCGAACTGTCGCGCGAGGCAATCCGGCTGACGCGATCCATTCACGCTTTGCTCCCCGATGATACGGAGGTCGCCGGACTGCTCGCGCTGATGTTGTTGACTGATGCGCGCTGCACGGCACGGACTGGACCTGGCGGGGAGTTGATCCCGCTCCCTAAGCAGGATCGAACTTTGTGGGATCAGGTAGAGATTTCGGAGGGGGTCGCGCTTCTGACAACAACCCTATCGAAGGGATCGATTGGCGCGTACCAGCTGCAAGCGGCCATTGCCGCCGTTCATGACGAAGCAGCGAAGGCCGAGGATACGGACTGGCCGCAGATCCTGGCACTATACGAGCTTCTGAAACGGATGTACGAAAATCCCATGGTGCTGCTCAATCACGCGATTGCCGTAGCTATGGTGCAAGGACCATCCGAAGGGCTTGAGCTGCTGAGGGCGCTCGACTCGGATACAAGAATTCTCGGCCATCACCGGGTTGACGCCGTTCGTGCCCACCTGCTGGAAATGGCAGGCGATCCTCAAGCCGCAATTACGCACTACCGGGTTGCCGCGAGCCAGACAAACAGCATCCCGGAACGCAATTACCTGATCACACAAGCGGCCCGGCTGAGCGAGAGTGCACCAGGTCAGAATCAGACGCACTGAATTCTTTCGAAAATACTTTGGCTGCTCGCCGGGACGCCACGGATCGTAGCTGCGAGCGAACGCGGCGCGGCTGGCGAGGGAAGGATGGCTGCCGGTCCAAAATTCTACGAACGGGTTCGGCTCGGGGTCGACGAGCGAGTTTTCGCCAAGCACCTGAAACGCTTTGCGCGCTATTTCCGGCGGGTCGGACACGATGCCGTGGATTGCTTCCTGACCATAGATATCTGCCTGGTGCTCGGCCCAGCGCGAGAAGCCGTTCGCCACTGGTTCCCCAATGAAAGTCAAAACTGTCAGGGCGAGAGCCAGGACAGCGAGCACGGCCCAGTCCTGTGTCGACTCGATGCGCCAGGCGGTTCCGTAGCGCGCCACGGCCCAGTTGACGAAGTGAAACGCCAGCCAGAAGCCCACGAAGGACAGGGTGCAACCAAACGCGATGCCCAACCAGATGTGATGCAAAACGTAGTGACCCATTTCGTGTCCAAAGATGAAGGAGACTTCGTCCGGGGTCGCCTTCACAATGGCGGTGTCCCACACGACGACGCGTTTCGAAGCACCGACGCCAGTCACATAGGCATTGAGCTGCGTCGTCTTATTGCTTGCTTTCATGAGGAACATTCGCTCGCGCGGAATTTCGATACCGCCGTGCGCCACGATTCGTTCGAGCCGATTGGTTAGCGCCGGGTTCGATTGCGCGAGCGGCTCGTATTTGTTCATCAGCGGCTCGAGCAGGACGGGCGAGATGAAGACGAAGAAGATCGTCAACGGAACCGACGCCGCCCAAAACCAAAGCCACCAGCGGCGGGGCGAACGGCGCAGCACGAGAAACAGCAGCATCACCGGCAAATAGAAAGTTGCGAGGAATATCAGAAACTCTTTTATCTGATCCCAAATCCAGCCGGGCCAGCTTTGTACCGAGAGGCTGTAAATTCTTTGGACGTGCTGCGCGTAGACGTCCACCGGCAGTGAGATTAGAGTTAGCGTTAGCGCGAACAGCGGGAAGAACACGAGACACTGCACCCGGCGGTTCGTACTGGCGGCGAGCGCCCAATCGCGGAATTTTGCTGGAACGCCGAGGACGAGCAGCATGAGCATCGCTGCTATGTTCCAACCCGCGCCGATAAAGTGCAGAACGGCCCGTGTGCGCGAGACTTCGATCGCCTTGCGCAACTTATCGCCGGATAGCTGGTAGGCCGGAACGGGCGTTTCTTTGGTGGTGAGAATGGAGCGCGTGCTTGCTTGTTTTGCGGCGGCGGTGTTCTGCGCAAACGTTGCTGTACAAAGCAAGACTGCAATGAAGATCCAGAAGAGAACGCGATACAGGTTCGACATCGAGGCTGGTAACGAAGACGTAGGTATTCTCCCACCGGCCAGGTTCAGACCAGGCGCCGCGGGTTCTAGCTGTCGCGACGGCTGGCGAACACTCGTCCGAGAACAAATCCTAAACCAAGAGCCATGAGCAGGCGTGGCTTCGTCACGCGGTGAGGCGCTGTTCGCGATGGTCGCGGTAATGGAAGCTGAGAGTGGGCCCGGGGAGCGTGGGCGGGTGTGGCCGGGACCGTTATCGTAGGCGGCGGCGCGGGTGCTGGCTTGGTCTCGGGACGGGTTTCAGGCCGTTGTGGCTCTCGCGTGGCATCGCCCTCTTTCGCTGGAGCTGCGGATTTGCTTCCCTGCTTTTCGGAGTAGACGTGCGTGAATTCTGCTCCAAAAAAGAAAATCTGGGCCGAGTAGTAAATCCAGACGATGACCGCCACCAGCGACCCTGCTGCTCCATAGGTGGAACCAACGCTCGCTTTGCCGAGATACAGCCCGAGCAGCAGCTTCCCGATCGTGAAGAGTAGCGCTGTGCCAACCGCGCCTGCCAGGGCATTTTGCCAAGCAACTTTGGTGTTGGGTACATATTTGAACATCAAGGCGAACAGCAGGCTAATGACGGCAAAGGAGACCAGGAAGTTGATCGCCTGTAGAACGGCAGGAGGTAAAGGCACGAGCTGCCCGAAGCTGTGACCGATGAAGGCGAGCCCGGCGCTCAGAACGAGCGAGATCAACAGCAGGAATCCAACCGAAAGCACCATGCCGAAAGAGAACAGGCGCTGCTTTACCATTCCGAGAAAGCCGGAAGCGGTTTGGGTAGGAGCTTCCCAGATCGTATTCAGCGCTTCCTGCAATTCGATGAATACGCCGGATGCCCCGAAGAGGAGCGTGATGAAAGCGATGATGCTAGAGAAGATGCCGGAAGCCGGCTTCTGCGCACTCTTCAATAGCGACTGAACGGTTTCGGCGCCGCGATCGCCGATCCATTGCCGCGCTTCGTTGACGAGCGCGCCTTGGGCACTCGATTTTCCGAAAATGAGCGCGATCACGGCAGTGGTAAGGACGAGCAGCGGGGCAAAAGACAGCACACTATAGAACGCGACTGAGGCGCCCAGTCTGGGCGCCCGATGTTCGCTCCATTTATCGTAGGACTGCTTGGCAAGTTCGAAAGTTTGTTTAACCGGCATCGTGTCTGTAACTAGATCAATTTTCGTGCTGACAAAGGTTCTGGTAGGTCTACGGGCTTTTCAGTCTTACGCACACAGAATAGCTTGGGCCGGGGTTAGCCAGCTTGTCAGTGAGCCAGGTTCTCGCAGCGCGCGAATGCCCACCGGCAAGCTTCCCCGTTGCCGGCTTTGGCGCTCTCCAAAGTCTCTCGGAGGCCGATTCTGAGCTGGTAGCAAATCAGCCGCCGCTTCACGCCGGGATCGTTCGCAATGCGCGACTCGGAATATGCGGCTTGCTGCTCCATGCAGTTGAGCCAAGTGCGCCAGAAGAGGATATTCGCGACATCATACAGTGGATCACCGAGGAGAGCCTCGGACCAATCAATTACGCCGGTGATGTTTCCGCCGCGCGCAAGCACGTTATTCGATCCGAAGTCGCCATGGGCTAGCTGCCATCGTTCGGGGCAGCCGTCCACGAGTTAGTTGAAGCGTTCCAGCTGGAATATCGGCCATTTCCGTTTTTATCGAACGGGCCGAACCCACTGAATCCGCGCAGGCTGGACGCTCCGATCGCTTCGAGGATTTTCGCAGTCGGTTCGGGAAGCGCGGGTAAATCCGCCGAGTTTGTTTCCTGCAAGGTTTGACCGCTCACCCGTTCTGAGATGCAATACGCATGAGCATCATCGATGCACCCGATTTCTATCACTCTCGGGATCGGGAGCGTGGGCCGGGCAAATTGACGCTGAGCAAGCGCATCTTTCTCGAAGCCCGTTGAGCTTACGTTGATTCGCAAGACATAATGCGATCCGCCGCTACGAAACGAGAAAGCCTGCGACTCTTGGCCGTCCGGCAGTGGCCGAAATTCGATATTGCAGGCCAGCGTTCTTGGAGAAGCCGTTAATCAATGCCCGCGCAAGCGATGGCTCGTTCACCCCGAGATTAAATTATTTCTCCTGAAATTCGTAACTGCCGGATCCGATCTTCACCGCTCGCCCGCCGGGTTTATTCTCGAACTGGATGCGCTTTCCATTTTGGGTCAACGTTGCATTCGCGATCACGGGAAGAATGACTGTCGCCGTGGTGTTCGGAGGAATGCTTACCTTCAGATTGAACGGGCCTGCCGGCGTGCCGTTCCACTCTGTCGTGATTCTTCCATATGCTGAATCGTACTCGCCATGCGCTTGTGTCACACGAGCATCGAGGCGCGGCTGAATCACAATGTCGTGAAAGCCGGGCCCGGTGGTAGCCGTGTCGATGCCAGCCACGCATTGATAGATCCAGGCGACTACCGAACCGAAAGCGTAATGATTGTAGGAGTTCATTGCGGGGTCGCCACTGTCGCCATTCCAGCGTTCCCACCACGTCGTCGCGCCTTTGCTGAGCATGTAGCCCCACGACGGGTACGTATCATTGAGCAACAGTTTGTAAGCGACATCGGTGCGTCCATGGTTTGCGAGACAGAACAGGATGAACGGAGTACCTAGAAAACCGGTCGTCAGGTGCGATCCGTGAGCTTCGATGTTCTTCACGAGGTTATTGGCAGCAGCGCCTTCGAGCTCGGGCGGCACAAGCTTCATCTGAAGCGCGACCACATACGAAGTTTGCGTGCCGGTCGAGATTTCACCGTTTGGCTTGACATAAGCTTTCTGGAATGCCGCGCGGATGCTGTCGTACACCGCTTCATATTTTTTCGCGTCTGCGTCTCGGCCACTCGCGCGAGCCATGTCGCTCATCATTTCGGCAATCAGCGCCCAGTAGGCGGTGTCGACCAGATCTTTGGGTGTGTTTGGATCGGGCGCTAACCAGTCGGCGAAATCGGGGCCGACTTTATTTTTGCGGATGAAATCCGGATTTGCCTCCTGAATGAATTGCATCCAGTGCACCATGGCGTCCCAATTTTGCTCGATGGCAGTGCGGTCGCCGTACTGCAGCCAAGTGGTCCAGGGCACGATCACGCCAGCGTCTCCCCAGCCGGGCGCGCCTTCGACTGTGCCAACGCCAATGCTGGGCGCGACGTTTGGAAATGCGCCGTCCGGCCGTTGCGCATCACGGACATCGCGCAGCCACTTATGTGTAAAGGCCCCGATATCGAAGTTGTAACTGCCGGTGCGCCAGAAAACTGCCGCATCGGCCATCCAGCCCAGGCGCTCATCTCTCTGTGGACAATCGGTCGGCACGCTGAGGAAGTTGCCGCGTTGTCCCCAGATGCCGATCTGCCACATGCGATTGACGAGGTCGCTCGAAGTCGTGACGCGCGCGGCAGGTTCTCCGCTGACGCTGCTGATCACTTCGCCATTGAGTGAGCCGAGGGTTGGTTTGCCGGGAAAGCCGGTGACCTCAACGTAGCGGAAGCCGTGAAAGGTGAAGCGGGGCCGAAAGGTCTCTTCGCCGCCGCCGCGCAGAGTGTAGAGATCGGTCGCATCTGCGTTCCGGAGATTGGTCACGTAGATTGAGCCGTCGGGGTTCAGAATCTCAGCAAATCGCAGACGAACCGTTGTGCCCGGAGAACCGTTCACTTTGAGCGCCGTCCAGCCCACCATGTTCTGACCCATGTCGAATACGAATGATCCGTCGGGCAAGGGATTGATGCGCTCCGGCTTGATTACCTTGATCAACTGCGGCGGCGTGTCGATCTGACTTGAGACCTGGCCACTATACGCTTCGCTCAGACTGACAGTTCCCCATGCGTGATCATCGAAATCTGCCTTGTCCCAGCCTGGTTTCTCGAGGCGCGCGTCGTAGGTCTCGCCGGCGTAAATCTCCGAATGCAGAATGGGCGAGCCGGCCGCTTTCCACGATTGATCGGTCGCGATCGTATCGTGAGTGCCGTCAGTGTAGTCAATCTCAACCTGTGCCAGGAAGCGCGTCGGCGGCAGCAGCTTGAAATGTTCAGCTGTCCATGAAAGTCCGCTGGCAAACCAACCGTCCGCCAGCATTGCGCCTAATGCATTTTTGCCGTTCGCGAGTAGCCCGGTTACGTCGTAGGTCTGATACTGCACGCGTTTCGAAAAATCAGTGAAACCGGGCATTAAGAGATCGTGGCCCACGCGCTGTCCGTTAATCGATAGCTCATAAGCGCCGAGCGAAGTAACGTACGCGCGTGCCTTTGCCACATGTTTTGATACGGCAAAGTCCTTACGGAGCAGGGCGGCAGGTTGTGGCAGGAGGCCTGGATCGCCGCCAAGGCGTGTGTCGTTGAGTTCGCCCACTACCTGCGCAGGTGTCCATTCCACAGCCGGTTGCGAACGTGCCTGCCAGCGCTCGCCCGAGGGTATCCGTTCTATTTTGCCGTTCGTCAATCGCAGTTTGAGCAGCGCAGCTAGAGCTCCCGGTTTCGGAGCGTTGGCCGGTCCGGTGACTGGCCCTGGCTGCGGTGCAGACGGAACAGTCACAGTGATTTCGACTGCATTTTTCCCCTGGACCAGCAGTCCTCTTATTTCCCGGCGGTCAAATTCGTTCCAATGGGGTTTGGACCCGGCGTCATGTCCGTTTACGGTGACTTTCCAATCACCGCGCGCAATCAAGAAGAGAGCAGCTTCTTGCGGCAGTTCGTCCAGGTCGAACTCCGTCCGGAACACCGCTTGCGCACCGGGAGGCAGTTGCAGCGCATCCTGACCCGAAGCCCAGATCCACTTTATGCCGGCGCGGTCTTCTGCGAGCTCCGGATTATGCCATTCGATCCATTTCGCAGTCCATTCGGAGTTGTTGAGCAGGCCCATTTCCCACGATGCCGCTTCGGTGTCTTGCGAGGCGTGACCTTTCGCATCCCATACTTTGACGGTCCAGAAATATCGCTGGCGAGAGATGAGCGCGGGTCCGCCGTAAGTGATGCTCGTCGACTCGCTCGAGGCTTGCTTGCCGCTATCCCAGACATCGGCTTGGCCGCGCTTCAAGAGATCAGCTGACGAGGCGACACGGATCTGATACGCGCTCTGCACCCAGTTGCGCTCGCTGCTGTCACTCTGCCAGGAGAAAGCAGGTTTAGGAGCGTCGATGCCGAGCGGGTTAGCGAGATGCTCGCAGCGGAGCCGCACAGGTTTGGCCTGCATAACGAGAGAAGCAGTCAATATCAGGGTGGCAGAACGGATCAGACTCCAAGCGCGTGCAGCGGTTTGCTGCTTCAGGTCAGCCATTTTCAGATATCTCTCCATTACGGTTTCAGTGATCTTATCGAACTACGTCAGGTAAACGTACTCTGCTTAGATGGCGTGAAATCTTCTTAATGGCAGATCACTCATTTTGGCTTTAACCCGGTGTTTCGAGACAGCGTCCAATTGATTAGGAAGCCAAGACGTAGGCGCTTCTGAGAAGGGGAGATTGCAATGCTGAAAAGAATTGGAGTACTTGCCTTGATGCTGTCGGCCGCTGGAGTAGCGGTTACGCCCAAGGTGGCTTTCGCGCAGGACGGCTACCATGGTCCTCGCAACGATTACGGCTATTACCAGAGAGACCGCGACGACCGCCATCGTGATCATGAGTGGCGAGAGCATGAACGCAGAGAGCGCCGCGCAGAGGAATGGCGTGAACATGCCTGGCGCGACCGGGATGGGCGCAGAGACGAATGGCGCGACCGGGATTGGCGCTATCGCAACGACTACCGTTACCAGCGCGCGTATCCTCCCGGCGCTTACTTCGGCTTTACATACAGACCGTAACGCTCCAAGTGCTTTTGCTATAGTTGCGACTTGCAAGCCGAAGAATCTATGAACGGACTGCGGTGCGATGGCAGTCTCTTCTGGAGGACATGATCGAACTCGCCGACAGGACAGCCCAGGTTTCGGGAGAGCACGAAGAGGGAGCTTCTCTTTTGACGCGCCGGGTATATGACGCGTTGGCTCCCTTTTACGCTCTTCCTACTTTGCTTTTTCACTCGAAGGCGCACGAGGTCGCGCTCGCTGCGTCTTCGATCGATAATGGAAGTCGAGTCCTTGAAGTCGCAATCGGCTCGGGTGAAATGCTGAACCGGCTGGTTGAAATCAACCCGGACGGACAGACGATCGGAGTCGATCTCTCGCCCAAAATGGCCGCGCGTTCGCAAGGTAGGGCAGACCGCCTGTTTCCGAATGCTTCCGTGCAATGCCAAGCAGCTGATGTCCGGCAATTGCCGTTTACGAGCGGCGAGTTTGATGCAATCGTCTGCTGTTATTTGTTTGAACTTATCCCGGATAAGGACCTGAAAGACAGTCTGGCTGAGTTGCAGCGCGTGCTCCGGTCCGGCGGACGGCTGACGGTCATCCTTATTGCCCAGAACAATCCCGTTTTCAATGCCATGTACAAGGTCTGTTCAGTTGTCGCGCCTGCTTTTTGGGGACGCCAGCTAGATGGCTATGTGGCCGGGCTGCTTCCACAATACGGGTTCGCCATCGAAAGCGACACGCACGTCCAGCAACTCTTTTATAGCTCGCGAATCGTGACGGCGGCCAGCAGCGAGCAGTAGGTATCGTGCATACCGATGTTTTCTTTCCCCGCTTGTAAACAGCCCCATGCATTCTAAAAGCAATCGGAAAAGCATTCTTCCCGTTTTGGTTGCGTGTTTCATTTCGCTATGTGCCTGCGGTCCTAGTCCGTCACCCCAACAGCGCCGTGATGACGCGAACACGCCGGCGGGCAAGGTGGGACAAGCGGCGCACAAAGCTGCGGTGGAGGTCGATAAAGCAGGGCGCGTGGTAGGTAAGAAATTGGGCAAGGCCGCACACGACGCAAAAGAAGGCTGGAAAGAAGCTGCCCGCAACGACAGTTCCAAGAAGTAGTCGGACTGCGCCTCGCCGCTCCATTTTGAATCTCGAGGGGAGATAATCTCCTTAAGGCGCTTGCACGGCGTCCACACTTAACGGAGTCTCCATTGCGATTGCTTGCTCTTTTACTCCTCTCGATCTTTGCGCTGGCCGATGAACCACATCCGACGCTGGCTATCGGTTCGCCTGCGCCTGACTTCGCGCTATCGGGTACAGACGGTCAAACTCACAAGCTTGCTGATTACGCCCGAGGCAAGGTGCTCGTGATCGTGTTCACCTGCAATCACTGCCCTACAGCGCAGCTCTACGAAGGGCGCATCAAGAAGCTCGCGGACGATTACGCCAGCAAGAACGTTTCGCTCGTTGCCATCCAACCGAACAATCCAAACGCGATCCGCCTGGATGAACTGGGCTACACCGATGTCAGTGACAGCCTGGAAGACATGAAGATCCGGGCGGCTTACCGGCATTTTGATTTTCCTTATCTTTACGACGGCGACACACAGTCGGTTTCGCGAGCGTATGGCCCGAAAGCTACGCCCCACGTCTTTGTCTTCGACGCGGCGCGAAAGCTTCGATACGAAGGCCGCGTGGATAGTAGTCAGCGTGAGTCTCTCGTGAAGACACAGGATGCACGCAACGCAATTGATGCTGTTCTTGCCGAGAAGCCGGTGGCAGTGGCGCACACCGGAGTATTTGGCTGCTCTACGAAGTGGATCTCGAAGGAGGCTGGCAGGGAAGAAGAAATGAAGAAGATCGAAGCCGAGCCAGTGCGTCTCGATCTCGCTTCCGCGGACGATCTCAAGAAGCTGCGTGCGAATCCGACCGGGAAGGTCCTGCTTGTCAATTTTTGGGCCACGTGGTGTGGACCGTGCGTGCACGAATTTCCTGAGCTCGAGACCACGTACCGGATGTATCGTTTGCGGGATTTCGATTTTGTGAGCGTAGCGGCCAACATGCCGGATGAGCGCGCGGGTGTGATAAAGATGTTAACGAAGCAGCATGCCTCGGGTCGGAATCTGCTTTTCGGATCGGATGACACGTACGCCATGCAGGAGGCTTTCGACCCGAAATGGGACTCCGGTGTGCCGTATACAGCGTTAATTTCTCCTGACGGCAAGGTGTTGTATCAGGAGCTAGGCGAACTCAACATTCTGAAACTGCGTAGGGCGATTCTCGCGAATTTACCGGATCCCGACTACATCGGGCATCGTGCGTATTGGGCAGGTAACTAGTTCGCGCCGCTAGACCGAAGGAACAGGCTTTGAGCAAAATTGCGAGAGCTTCCCGGCGTTCGTTTCTCATCGCCTCGGCCGGTTGCGCCAGGCTTCTGTACTCGGAGGACGAGCGTAGTGTCGAACGGATCCGTGTTACGGATGGCGGGCTGCAGCCTCAGGCCGTGGTGGACTCGATGGGCGTCGTCCACCTTATTTACCTGAGTGGTGATCCAGCAGCGGCGGACATTTGCTATGTACGAAGGGCGGTCGGCGGCGATCAATTTAGTCCGCCGATTCGCGTGAATAGCCGTCCTGGGAGCGCCATCGCACTTGGCACCGTGCGGGGAGCGCACCTCGCGCTCGGGAAATCAGATCGAATTCACGTCGCCTGGAATGGCTCGTCGACGGCTGATCCCAAGGGTCCGCGCAACTCGCCTCCGATGCTCTACACGCGGCTTCGCGATGACAAAAACGGCTTCGAGCCGCAGCGCAATGTGATGACTGCCGCGAGCGGTCTGGATGGCGGAGGTACGCTTGCCGCCGATACAGAGGGAAACGTGTACGTGGCATGGCATGCTCCGGGGCGGCAAAATGGAAAAACTCTCGATGGCGAAGGACACCGTCGTGTCTGGCTTGCACGGTCCACGGACGACGGGAAAACCTTCGAAGGGGAGGCTCCTGTCTCACCTGAGATGACCGGCGCTTGTGGCTGCTGTGGCATGGGCGCGCTGGCAGCCGAAGGGGGCAATCTATACATGCTCTATCGCGGCGCTCGCGAGACCATCCATCGGGACATGTACCTGCTTACCTCGCGCGATCGAGGCAATACGTTTCAGAGCATTGATCTTCATCCGTGGCAAATTAGCGCCTGTCCCATGAGCACTGTTTCTCTTGCTTCAGGACAAGGGCGGGTGTTGCTAGCTTGGGAGACCGAGAAGCAAGTCTACTTCGCCGCGTTTGATACCCGCGGCAGGAACGTAGGGACTCCGATTACCGCGCCGGGCGAAAGTAATAACCGCAAGCACCCGGCCGTTGCCATTAACCGCACAGGGGAGACTTTGCTGGTCTGGACAGAAGGGACTGGCTGGAAACGGGGAGGATCTCTTGCCTGGCAGCTCTTTGATCGGGCTGGCCGCATTGGGAATGCGGGGTCGTCGAGCGACCTGCCCGCATGGGACTTTGCAACAGCCGTTGCGTTGAACAATCGATTTCTTGTTATCGCTTAGCTCTTGTAAGATCCGCTAGTTGATGGTGGGCGCGCAGGGACTCGAACCCTGGGCCTCCTGCGTGTGAAGTATGTTCGCTGGCTTTTCAGGGGTGTTCGCGGCCAATCGCAATGTGAACGTCTGCGCAATGAAATCAGCAGTTTAGCTCGGTTGGACGAACACGCTGCACAACAGCGAACAAAGGCGAAACCGGCTGGAGTTTCCGAACCCATTCCGTACATTATTCCGTACATGGATTCAGAGGTGCCTCCGCAGCCATCTCGAACCGCGTGTGGCAGGCACGATACATCGGAGTGGTATGCAACAAGAAAAAAACTACGCGGGCGGCCGCTAGGCACTTCCCAGTAGTCGGCTTAAGATTTGAAGCAGCCGGGCCGGCTGTCATATAGACCCGTTGACAATCGCCCCTTATACCCCGGTGAATGATAAAGACGGACTAGTTCCTTGGTAACGAAGATGCCGTCATCTTCGCAATCTTCTTGGTTCCCGTCCGGCGCGATCGGTCTCGACGTGCAATCATTACGTGGTCACTCGCAGCGGGCGGGGTTCGTCGCCAGTGCCGCGTGCGCCAAGCGAACGCCTTTCAGGACAATGCGGCGCTGCGCCGGAGCCGTGAACAACTGAATCTAGGAGGCGATCATCGTGTTTCCAAACAGGCTTCCTCAGTGCCCGTGAGTTTCGCTCTCGAGATTCGAGTTCGCGGACAGACAAGCTATTTGCAGCGGGAGCAATGTAAAGGGCTGGAAGATGCCATCCGAATCGGGCAAAAGTGGTTTAGAGCTTTTCAGGCACGAAATCCATGGTTCGTACAAGATTCGAAGCGAAAGCGGATATTCACGCTTCTGGATCCTGAGAGTGAGAGACCTCTGCAGGTATGAAACCATACTTACTGCCCTTCAGCTGGACCATCGAGCTCTACACTTAGTCGTCAGTTGCGACCTTGCTGGTGACGCTGCCTGGGTAAGAATAGTGAGCTATTCAGGCGATCCGATGTCTGTCGCGACAACTTGCTCGGGCGCCGGCCCTCAACTCCTCGAACTCTCGGTGTTTGAGCAGACGATTACTGTTTCGCGGTGTGTACTCAATGCTTTGCCGTTCTCAAGCGGCGTTAACGCGCACGGGTGAATGTCATGCTCGAATTCCGCTAGTGCGGCGAAGAGATGAAATCCCAGTCTTTTTCTCTGCCCCCCGGCTATCAGCGGAAGAAACCGGTTCAGCGCCCGAAACTGGGACCGTGGCTGGGAGTGATTGATCAGATCCTGCTGGAGGATCAGTCACAACCGAAAAAGCAGAGGCACACCG
>JAABUQ010003186.1_pt1 | contig 30666 bp, 29 predicted proteins | sample 5560001 | NCBI WGS metagenome assembly JAABUQ01 (sample SAMN10711888, study PRJNA513371) | rock metagenome | isolation source: Antarctica rocks | place: Antarctica: Victoria Land, Finger Mt nord | collected 2015-12-18 | reverse complement strand
AATGCCAATCGCGGCCGATACGCCGTCTCCGGAGCCTGTGTCATCGGGCGGTGCCATTGACACGTTGACTCGTACTCAGCCGTGACCTGTCAATGCCCCCTCCAACGAGATGACCTGGGCTGTTACGGTGGTTGAAGTATTCAATAAGAGCGGTTATTCCCGGCTGGGCCCTTAGATAGCTGCTGACCTCTCGCGCGATGCGCGCCTGCAGCGCGTCCAGCACCGCTTCGGACAGCGCCAGGGCGCCGGCGCGGTTCGCCTTGTAGCTGTAGGCCGCGATGCCGAGGATGGACAGGATGACAAGCGCCACGCCCAGCACGGGGCCGCCGACGCGCAAAAGCGCCTGGCGCCGCCGCGTCACCTTGCGGCCGCTGATGTCAACGATCTCGTCGATGGCCGATCATCCGTCCCGTGATGCAACCGCTTCTGGCAGCGGCCCTGGCATCCACCCTACCGGATGGACGGCGGTTTTGACACCTTGCCGATGCCGGGGCGGCATCCGGAGGATGTCACGGCGCGGCCAGGCTGACCCCTTGCAAACGGATCAGCCCGTCCGGCAGCACACGGTAGCCCTGGACCTGCTTGCGCGCGCCCATAATGTAGCGGGGCGTGTAAAGGTAGAGGATCGGCAGGTCGGCCGCCTGCTGCTTCCAGACCTGGGCATAGAGCTTGCGCCGGGCGGCTGGGTCCGTCTTCGTCCGGGCCTCGTCCAGCGCCGCATCGACCCGGGCGTTGCTGTAGCCCGAGATGTTCAGCGCGCCCCCGGTGTGCAGGAAACTCCAGGTGTTGCTGTCGGCATCGAGCAGCCCCGACCAGCCGTTCAGGTAGGCCACGTAGTCCCCTTGTTGCGTGGCCGCCAGCGACGTGCCGAAGTCCATCGTCGTCACCTGCACGTCGAACCCGCCCTCCTGCGCCATGGATTGCACGATCTCGGCCACCTGCAGGCTTTGCGGGTTGTTCGGCACCGTGAGCGGCACGGGGACCGGCGGGGTCACGCTGGCCTCGCGCAGCAGCGCCTTGGCCCGCGCCGGGTCACGCGGCGGCGGGTGGACCTCTGGCACGAACAGCGGGCTGGCCGCCGAGACAGCCTGCGCGTTGGGCGCGTACTGCCCGTTGAACACCACCTGCGTGATCACGTCCCGGTCCAGCGACAGCGCGAACGCCTGGCGCACCCGCGCATCCCGCCCCACCGGCTGCGCGGCGCGCGGGCCGTGGCCCACGTTGAAGGTGATGCCGGCGTAGCCGAGGCCGCCCGACGAGAGCAGTTGCAGCCGCGGGTCCGCCCGCACGGCGTCCACGTCGGACGGCACGATGTCGGCCAGGTCCACGGCTCCGGCCTGCAAATTAGCGAGGCGCACGGCGCTGTCGGTCATCGGGCGGTACGTCACCCGGTCGAAATGCACGCTGCCCGCGTCCCAGTAGCCGGGAAAGCGCTCCAGCGTGATGTGGTCCTGCGCCACCCGCTCCACGAAGCGGAACGGCCCGCTGCATACGGGGTGCAGCCCGAACTCCGCCCCGGCCGCCGCGGCGGCGGTGGGCGACACCATCATGCCGGACCGGTCGGTCAGCGTCGCGATGAACGGGGAGGACGGTTGCTTCAGCACGATCCGCACCGTGAGGGGATCAACCACCTCCACCCGGTCCATCGCCCCCAGCTCCGCCCGGCGGAAGCTGCCTGGCAGGCCGGCATGGCGGTCGAGGTTGAACTTGACCGCCGCTGCGTCGAACGCCGTGCCGTCATGGAAGGCGACGCCGGGCCGCAGGTGCAGGACCAGCGTCACCGGGTCCGCCCACTCAAACGACGTGGCCAGCCGCGGCACGATGGCCAGCGCCGCGTCGAAGTCGAACAGCTTGTCGCACAACGCCGTCATCACCGCCGTGCCGACGAAGGTGCGGCTCAGCGTGGGGTCCAAGATGTCAGGGTCGTTGTTGATGGCGATGCGGAGCGTCTGGCCCTGCGCCGTGGCGCCGGCTGCATTGATAAGCAGCCAGGCTGCCACGAAATGCCTAAGCTTCATGCACGATGCTCTCCCGGGGCGTCCTGGCCTGCCCAGCCGTTTGGGCGCGTCGCAAGCGCCGTACCGGGTCAGGCATGTCCAGCATCAACCGCGGGGTGCCGCCAGCGCGGCTGGCCGGCAATCGGGCCGGCTTGCGCCGGCCCGCTCGTGCCCCGGTTACGGCTGGCCGCCCGAGTTGATACGGTCCTGGGACTTGGCTTTCTCATGGTGCCCAGCCGCGGCGCCGACCGCGGCGCCGGTCTTGGTGTGCCCGCCCATCATGTGGCCGGCCACGCCGCCCACCGCGGCGCCCTTGAGGGTGCCGCCTTTCGGCTTTGGCGGGCTGTCTTCTGCACGTGCGGCCAAGGGAGCGGCCATCAGGGCGGTGGCTGCAAAGCCAGCGAGCATCAAAGCGGCATAATTCTTCATCGCAAACTTCCTGTGTTGACCGAATGCAAACGCGGTTTCGTGATAAGCCTCATCCGTCCGGATGGCAAAAACGTGGCGGCGCCGGCACACCGACCATCCACGTACGGACGTCCGGCTTGGGATTGAACAGCAAGGATCGGGATGGCTGACAGGCCGGAGCGGCCCATAACGCTCCAGCCTACCCAACAAAGGAGTTTCCCATGTCCTTTCGCATCATCGGCCTCGACCCCGCGCCGTTCCGCCATCTCTACGGCCTGCCCGAGGCCGAACTCGCCACGCAAGGCGTCCAACGCCATGTTGCCGACGCGAAGCCGGGTTTCCCAGACCGCATCGAGGTCCGCGACGCCGAGCCGGGCGAAACGCTGCTGCTGCTCAACTACACTCACCAGCCGGCCGACACGCCCTATCGCGCCAGCCACGCAATCTTCGTCCGCGAAGGGGCGGACCGGGCCTGCGACGCAAGGGACGAAGTGCCGGAGCCGCTGCGCCTGCGCCTGATCTCGTTGCGCGCCTTCGACGGGGATCACCAGATGGTGGACGCGGATGTCGCTGCCGGGCCAGACCTCGAAGGCGTCATCGAGCGGTTCTTCGCCAACCCCGGCGTCCGCTACTTGCATGCCCATTACGCCAAGCGCGGCTGCTACGCCGCGCGGATCGAGCGCGCTTGAGCCGGGCCGATTGCCGGCTGCATCAACGGAACTGTGCCATGGAGGCGAACATGGATGCCCTTTCCTTCAGGCCCGCGGGGCCGAGCGACGACGAATGCTACGCGGCGGTGCGGCGCCGCGACTGCTCGCAGGACGGCGCCTTCTTCTACGGCGTGCGGACCACCGGCGTGTACTGCCGGCCAAGCTGCGCGGCGCGGCCGGCGCGGCGCGAGAACGTGTCCTTCCACCCCACCTGCGCCGCTGCGGAGCGGGCCGGCTTCCGCGCCTGCAAGCGCTGCCGTCCCAACGAGGCGAGCCAGGCGGAGCGGCAGGCCGAGACCGTCCGCCATGCCTGCCGCCTGATCGACGCGGCGGAGGACGCGCCCGCGCTGGCGGACATCGCCCGCCGGGTCGGCGTCAGCCCGTTCCATTTCCACCGCGTATTCAAGCAGGCCACGGGCGTCACCCCGAAAGCCTATGCCGCCGCCCGGCGGGCAGCGCGGCTGCAAGACGGGCTGGGCACGGCAGACAGCGTCACGGAGGCGATCTACGAGGCGGGCTTCAACGCGCCCAGCCGGTTCTACGAGGGCGCGTCCAGCCGCTTGGGCATGACCCCAGGCGCCTACCGCAAGGGCGGGATCGGCGCGGCCATCCGTTTCGCCGTGGGCCAATGCTCGCTCGGCGCCATCCTGGTCGCCGCGACCGAGAAGGGCATCTGCGCCATCGCGTTCGGCGACGACCCTGACACCCTGTTGCGCGGCCTGCAGGACCGCTTCCCGAAAGCCGACCTCCTCGGCGGCGACCCGGCGTTCGAAGCCACGGTGGCCCGGGTCGTCGGCCTCGTCGAGGCGCCCGGCCAGAAATGCGACCTCCCGCTCGACATCCGCGGCACCGCGTTCCAGCAGCGCGTATGGCAAGCCCTGCGCGCGCTGCCGGCCGGCGCCACCGCGAGCTACCGCGACATCGCCGCCGCGGTGGGCGCCCCGGCCGCGATGCGGGCGGTGGCCCAGGCCTGCGCCGCCAACACCCTGGCGGTCGCCATCCCGTGCCACCGCGTGATCCGCTCCGACGGCGCGCTGTCGGGCTATCGCTGGGGCGTCGACCGCAAGGCGGCGCTGCTGCGACGCGAGGCCGCGGCGTAGCCCCGGCCACGAAGCCGGATATCGTCAGACCCGGCCCGGCATCCGGTCCGCGCGCAGCGTGCTGCACGCCCGCGGCTCGAACTCCACGCGGCGGTCCAGCAGGTCGGAAGCGTTGTCTTTGCCGGTGCCGACCAGCGGCTCGCTCGCGCCGCGCCCGCGCGCTTCCGTCCGCGCCCGAAGCGCCATGGCGCGCCGCACGATCTGCCCGCGCACGAACTGCGCCCGCCGTTCGGACAGGACCTCGTTCACGGCCGGCGTGCCGGTGGGGCTGCTATGGCCGACCACCAGCAGGCAGGCCTTGCGGGCGGCACTGCGCTGCGCGATCTCGCGGAGCCACGCCGGGTATTGCCCGCTCACCGCCGGGTCCGGCCAGAATTGGACGGAGGCCGGGCGGAACACGAACTTCACCGCAAGCTTGCCCTGCGCCAGCCCGGCATCCACCATCTTGCCGAACGCCTCCTCGGCCGCCTGCCGCCGCCCGAGGGCCACGTTGGTCAGGTACGCCCCGTTCCACACCCGCATCTGGTCGCCCCCCGGCAGTCGGCTGGCTTCCGTGTAGGAGGCCAGCGCCTCCGGGTAGCGCCCCGCCTCGTAGGCAGCGGTCGCTTGGTTGACGACGGCGGAGGTGCCCATGCCGCTTAGATAGGCCGGGTCCATGGTGTCGCCCGGCTTGCCGCCGCAGACCTTCAGGTAGGCCCGCATGCTGTTGTCCATCGCCCAGCCCGGGCTGTCCCGGAAGAACTTGGTCGGCGTCGTGTCCACGTCCTCCGCGCGCACCCAGACGGTTTCCGACGAGATGATCTTGTTCGTACGGGTGTCCGAAAGCGAGGCCCAGATGCGGTATGTCCTCGCTGCCCCGCCAAGGTCGGCCTTGGTTTCGCCCGGCCCCGCCACCGGGATCATGCAGCTCAGCACCATGACGGGCTGGCGCTCCAGCGAGTTCTCGCCCAAGGGCGCGGGTTGGAGGTTGGGGAAATGCTGGTCCACGACGTTCACGATCCGGCGCTCCACGTCGCGCGTCACCGCGGAGTGCCTGACCGTTGTCTGGTCGACCGGGGGATCGACGATGAGGACGCGCTGCTCGGACGGGTCGAGCCGCGCGTGGGCAACCAGCGCGGTGGCGAGATTGTTCATGGCGGCATCGAACGGCTGCGCGTCCGTCGAGGGCAGCCCGGCCGCCGGCCCTTCGGCCATTTGCGGCTGCGGGGCGGTGCAAGCGCCGAGCAGGGCGGCGGTCGCCGTCGCCACGACCAGGAGCCGGCCCGGCCTACTTGGCACGGCAGCCGTCGCGCGGGGATAACGGGTCGGCATCGGAAAAGTCCTTTCCTGATTGGGCGCGGAGCACGATGCCGCGGCAGTGACGCTCATTCGCGGGCCGGGTCTGCAAGGCCGCCGCGACGACTGCGGGGCCTTGCCCAACCGAGCCGGCCGCAGACGGAATAGGCCCGTGACGCCATCCCGCCGCCGCGATAAGGACGGAAGCGGCGGTCACGCCCAGCCGGACCAGCGGCCCGGCGCCGCCCCGGCAAAGCCCGGCCAGCACGGACAGCAGCCCCGGCGCTTCGTCCTGCACGGGACCGGGCAGTTCAAGCGTGCGGGCGAGGCATTGGCGGAGATCGGCGAACTCATCCTGCGCCAAGGCCGCGGTCAAGCCGGGCTGGCCGGCCAGCGCGACGCGCAGCTTCGGGCTGGACCGGCATGCAAGCTGAATATACCGCATGGCCGAGGGCAGCAGGTTGTGGGCCTCGGTGACGAGCAGGGCCACCCGGCCATAGCCTTCGCCGGGTTCGGTCAGGGTCAAGAACCCGGCCCTCAAGTCATGGTCCGTGAGGGCGTCCGGGTCGGCCCGGACCACGATCTGCGCGACGAGGTCCCGCAAGGTCAAGCCGCCCGACGCGGGGCCATAGACGCGGACGCAGCGAAGGCCGTGGCTGGACAGCTCATTCTCCGCCTCGTCCAGCACCGCGGCCGTGCTGAGGCCCGGCTCGCATAGCAGGCTCACGCATTCGTCCCCATGCGCCAAGGCGCCCATCAACGCCACGGCAGCCCGGGCTTGATTGAGGTAAAGCAGGGAATGCGACACACTCATTTCAGGTATAGATATTGCCAAACCAAGTGATACGGAACGGTGAGACAACCGGATATGCCTTACAGTTGCAAGAGAGTCAGCTTGAAGTGGAGGGGGTATCCTGAAACATAGGAGATAACAACCGCGTGCACATTGTTCAAACATCTACAGATCGACAATAAATGCGTCTTCTGCTTGTTCGAATGTTGAGAAAGTGATGTTCTTGCGTCGTTGGCGTACTGAGAGATGTTGGTCCGGGAACAGTGGCGGGGCACCGCTGCTGGCATGCGGTCTGCGGGCTGGCAGGCGAGAGAAGGCGGCACGTTGCGACGCGTGCCTGGCGTCGCGGGGGCTTGGGGCCAGGCGTTCTATTGACGGCTGGCGCCGCCGGGGCAAACTGTCCGTGCGGGCGGTCCCGGCCCGTCGGTCTATGGCCGCCCCCGTGCTCAACCGTGAAAGCGACCCATGCCCCTGACCGCCAACAGCCGCACCGCCGACCATTCCATCGACCCGGTGTTCCTTGAGCGCTGGTCGCCCCGCGCCTATGACGGCCAGCCCGTGCCGCGCGAGGACCTGATGACCATGCTGGAGGCCGCCCGCTGGGCGCCGTCCTCCTACAACTCGCAGCCTTGGCGCTTCCTGTACGCCGTCAAGGACGGGCCGCACTGGGAGCAGTTCCTGGGGTTCCTGGTCGAAGGCAACCGTTCCTGGTGCAAGGACGCCGGCGCGCTGCTGGTGCTGCTGTCCAAGTCGACCATGGCGGTGCCGGGCAAGGAGGGCGAGGTGCCGTCCCACAGCCATAGCCACGACGCGGGCGCCGGCTGGGCCTACTTCGCGCTGCAGGCGACGCGCATGGGATACCAGGCGCACGGCATGGTCGGCTTCGACATGGACCGGGCCTTCGCCGAGCTTGGCGTGCCCATCGGCTATCGGGTCGAGCAGATGATCGCAGTGGGTCGGCGCGGCGACCCGGCGCGCCTGCCGGAGCCGGTGCGCGCGCGCGAGCAGCCCAATGCCCGCCGCCCACTCAGCGAGAGCGCATTTGAGGGCGCCTTCCCCGCCGGCTGAGACGTCCTAAGCCTTGGCGCGCGGCCCGCGCCTGCCCCGTCCCGGGCGCTTCGGCAAATCCTCAAGCCTGTGGAGCACGGTCTCATCATTCTCGGTCAACGGCGCGGGCGTCGTCGCGGCGACGCCCGGCGGCACGGCATCGCCGGGGTCGCGGTCACGCCCGAAGGGGTAGTCGTCGGCTGACGCGGCGGCAGGCTGGGCGCGTCCGGTCGCAAGCTGATCCAGCCGGCGGTTCACCGCGCGCACCTCGTCGCGAAGCTCCGCAAGCAAACCGATCCCCGTGGCGACCCTCTCGCCCAACGCCTTGATTGCCTCTGAGATGTGGATGTCGGGGCCGGCGGCGGCTTCCGGTTCCGGCCGCCCAGCGGCGGGGCTGCGGGCATCCTGCACCTTGAACTTCGCCGGGGCGGCGTCACCCTGACCGGAGACAGCTCTATTGCGTTGCGCCGGCGTGCCCGGCGTCTTCGGTCGTGTTGCCATGGCGACGCAACGCCTGGACGAGGAAATGGATGCGCCGCATCGAGGCTGTTTGCCTCTTGCGGCTGCACTGTTAGGTTAAGCTCCAGTGAACATGGGCTGAAATCCCGCAATCCGTCATGCGCGGCCGCCCATTTGCTTGAAGGAAGCACAAACCTGGATCAGGCGGTGGGGAACAGGGGGGCGCCGCCGACCGAGACGTTGTCCGGGCTGGTGGAGCGCGTGACCTACCACAACGCCGAGAACGGCTTCTGCGTGCTGCGGGTCAAGGCGCGCGGCCAGCGTGACCTGGTGGCCGTGGTCGGGCACGCGGCGTCGATCAACGCGGGCGAGTTCATCAGCGCGACCGGGCTGTGGACCACCGACCGCGAGCACGGGGTGCAGTTCAAGGCAGCCCAGGTCACGACCACGCAGCCGACCACCTTGGAAGGGATCGAGAAGTATCTGGGGTCCGGCATGATCCGCGGCATCGGCCCGGCGTATGCCCGTGCCCTGGTGCAGGCGTTCGGCGAGGCGGTGTTCGACCTGATCGAGCAGGAGCCGAAGCGGCTGCGCGAGGTGACGGGCATCGGGGCCAAGCGCGCGGCGCGCATCGTCGCCGGCTGGGCCGAGCAGAAGGCGGTGCGCGAGATCATGCTGTTCCTCCATGCCCACGGCGTCGGCACGTCGCGGGCGGTGCGGATCTTCAAGACCTACGGCCAGGACGCCATCGCGCTGATCAGCGAGAACCCTTACCGCCTGGCCCGCGACATCTGCGGCATCGGCTTCCGCACCGCGGACCAGGTGGCGGCCAAGCTCGGCATCGGGAAGACGGCGACCATTCGGGTGCGCGCCGGGCTGTCGTTCGGCCTGGCCGAGGCGACGGGACAGGGCCATTGCGGCCTGCCGGTGGCCGAGCTGACCCGGGCGACCGCCGAGCTGATCGAGGTGGAGCCTCCGCTGATCGAGGCGGCGCTGCGGCTGGAGCTTGCCGACGGCGACCTCGTGGCCGACACGGTGGACGGCGAGGCGTGCGTGTTCCTGACAGGTCTCTACCGCTCGGAGCAGGCCATCGCCGGGCGGCTGCGCGCGCTGTCCGAGGGCCTGCCGCCCTGGCCCGCCATCGACGCGGCCCGCGCGATCCCCTGGGTGGAGGCCCGCACGGGGCTGGCGCTGGCGCCGAGCCAGGCGGCGGCGCTGCGGCGCGCGGTTTCGGCCAAGGCGCTGGTGATCACCGGCGGCCCCGGTGTCGGCAAGACCACGCTGGTGAACTCGGTCCTCAAGGTGCTCGCCGCCAAGGGCGTCCAAGTGGCGCTGTGCGCGCCCACGGGCCGCGCGGCCAAGCGCCTGGCCGAGAGCACGGGGCTGGAGGCCCGCACCATCCACCGCCTGCTGGAGGCCGATTCGAAGACCGGCGGGTTCAAGCGGGGCGAGGCGCACCCGCTCGACTGCGGCCTCCTGGTGGTGGACGAGTGCAGCATGGTGGACGTGCCGCTGATGCGCAGCTTGCTGCAGGCGCTGCCGGACCACGCGGCGCTGCTGCTGGTGGGCGACGTGGACCAGTTGCCGAGCGTCGGGCCGGGCCAGGTGCTGGCGGACGTGATCGCCTCGGGCGCCGTGCCGGTGATCCGGCTGACGGAGGTGTTCCGCCAGGCGGCGCAGAGCCGCATCATCACCAACGCGCACCGCATCAACCAAGGGCAGATGCCGGAGCTGGCCGCGCCGGACGGCTCCGACTTCTTCTTCGTGGAGGCCGCCGAGCCGGAGGACGCGGCGCGCAAGCTGCTGGCCGTGGTCAGTGACCGGGTGCCGGGGCGCTTCGGCTTCGACCCGGTGCGCGACATCCAGGTGCTGTGCCCGATGAACCGGGGCAGCCTGGGCGCGCGGGCGCTCAACATCGAGCTGCAGCGCGCGCTGAACCCGCCCGGCGCCGAGCGGGTCGAGCGGTTCGGCTGGACGTTCGGCCCCGGCGACAAGGTGATGCAGGTGGCCAACGACTACGAGCGCGACGTGTTCAACGGCGACCTCGGCCTCGTCACGGCCATCGACATGGAGGAGGGCACGCTCACCGCAAGCTTCGAGGGGCGCGCGGTGGAATACGGCTTCGGCGAGCTGGACGAGCTGGTGCTGGCCTATGCGGCGACGATCCACAAGGCGCAGGGGTCCGAGTATCCCGTGGTGGTGATCCCGCTCGCCACCCAGCACTACGCCATGCTGGCGCGCAACCTGCTCTACACGGGCGTGACCCGCGGCAAGCGGCTGGTCGTCGTCGTGGGCAGCCGCAAGGCGCTGGCGATGGCGGTCCGCAACGGCGGCGCGCGCCGGCGATGGTCCAAGCTGCGGGAGTGGCTGCTGCCTGACGGGCGGACCATGCGCGGCAGCGAGCTGCCAGCCCACCAAATAAACGGGGTGCAGGCCAGCCCTGCCCCGGCGTCTCTGGAGCGGCCCGGATAAAGGCCGCTATGCCCGAGACCAACCGGCCACCAGGGCCAGGGTGCCGGACACGGACCGGACGGCGCGGGACCAGGCATTGCCGCGCGGACCGGACGGCGCGGGAAGCCACGCGGGGTTGCCGCCCCTCAGCACCGCCCGCCGTCCAGACTTCGGCAGAGGCGCCATGGCCAGCAGCGCGTCGGCCAGCGTCGGGAAAGACAGCGCCAGGCCAACGCAGTCCGTAACCAGGATCGAGGCGGCGGCGCGACGCACCTTGAATACCGGCGCGCTCGCGCGGGGAACATAAACCTCGATCACTTCCTCGGCCTGTGCGTAGCAGGGCGTGATGACGACCCGGTAGCCGAGCGGGACGACCTGTTCCGCCCAGCGGCTCGCCAGAAGGGCATCCTCAATGGAAAATGCAGGCGCCGGCCGGGCCGCGGGCTGCCGGGCGTCCGTCACAGGCGCCCTGTCCGGATTGGACCGGAGGGCGGGCGCAGAACGGACCATGCAGCCACGTCCCGGCAACCCGGCGTCGCCGGCGACGAGCACCGCGTCATCGAGAACGGCCAGGCCCGTCCCACGGTGTTGTCAAGCTCGGCAGTCACGGTCCGGACTACCGGAGCCGCGACGAAGGCGAGGCCGAGCGCAAGGGCGACTTGCACCACCGCCCCGGCATTGGCCAGGCGCATCATGGCGCTTTAAGTGACCAGCGTCAGGCGCGGCACCACCGCGTCGCTGCTTTCGGCTTCCATCAGATCGGGAAGCAGGCGGCCCAGCACGTCGAGCGTGCCGCTGCGCGCCCGGGTGAGCGGCAGGCGCAGGTCGCCGTTGCACAGGCCGGCCATGCACAGCGCAGCCTTGACCGGAATAGGATTGCTCTCCAGGAACAATGCCTGGTGCAACGGCGCCAGCAGGTCGCGAAGCCGGGCGAACTCAATGGGATCGGCCCGGTCCCATGCGGCATGCATTCGCGCGCACAGCCCGGGCACCAGGTTTGCCGAGACCGAGATGCACCCATGGCCGCCCATGGCACGGTGCGCCGGCGCGGTCGCGTCGTCGCCGGAGAACTGGGTCAGCGCCCCGCCGCACAGCGCACGCAGCCGCGTCGGCCGCGACAGGTCCCCCGCCGCGTCCTTGATCGCCACCACCAGGCCGACCTCATGCAGGCGCGCAACGGTCTCGTCCGCGACCGCGACGCCGACGCGCCCGGGCACGTCGTACAGGATCACCGGCAGGTCGGCGGCGTGCGCCACCGCCCTGACATGCGCCGCGATGCCCTCCTGCGTCGGCCGGACATAGGGCGGCGCGGCGCACAGCAGCCCGGCGGCCCCGTGCCGTGCCGCGCCGGATGCCAGGAGGGTTGCCGCCTCCGTCGCCGGGGCGCCGCACCCGGCGATGACCGGGATCCGGCCCGCCGCCGCTTCCACCGCCACGGCGACGACGCGCGCCTGCTCCGCGATTGAAAGAGCCGGCGCCTCGCCCGTGCTGCCGCAGACGACGAGGGCCGATGTTCCCGCCTTGACCTGCCGCTCGCACAAGGCTGCCAAGGCGCCGTCGTCAACCTGCCCGTCCCGGAACGGCGTCACCAGCGCGGTCGCCGAGCCGCCGGTGCAGCCAAGGCTGCCGGGCGATGGGTTGGCCCTGCGCCCCAGGGCGGACATGCCGGGAATCAAGCGCATGCCAGGCCTCCATGCAGCGGCAGTTCGGCGCGGATCAGAGTCCCCTCGGCGCAGCCCGCCCGGCGGAGGCCGTTGAAGCCGTGCAGCAGCAGGAGTTGGCTGGCTTGCCGGGTCAGCGCGTCGGCTGATGCATCCAAGTGGAGGGCGACCGTGCCGAGCGGCACCAGGACCCGCCGGGCATGGGCGATTGACCGGGTCAGGTGGTCGGGCGAACGGACGCCGGGAATGATGGCCACGTCGGCCGTGTCCGCCTTCGGCCAGTCGCAGATTCGCGTCGCGCAAACGTCGGCGCTGCCCCGGCGCAGCAGCGCGCACAGCAGTTCCAACGTGTTCGGGCCGATCAGGCTGATGCGGCTGTCCGGGCTTGGATCGGCCATCGCCAGCAAGGTGGCCTCGGCGTCGCTGAGTTTTGGAGGAGGTTCCTTTCCCATCCCCATCGGCACTGGCGGCTTGGCGGCAAGACCCACGTGTTGAAGCAAAGAAAGCTCCTGCAAGAGAACAGGACCCGGAGGACCATCGCAGCCGTTCCGGCCGCCGCATCCAGTGGTCGATCCATAGGTCCCCAAGATCGACCAGGAACGTAAAACGCTCCCGATAAAGGCTCCATGTACATCAGCGGCTGGCTATATAAACGATGGAGGGATGTTGCTGTCGTGGACGGCAGCGTTGATCCCGCTGGCGAATTGCGTCATGGTGCAGATGTCCAAACCAACCCTCGCGGGAGAGTGCTGGCCCCACCCAGCCGCCGAAGGCGCAACCGGCCCCCGGAAACGCTCAGGCCCCAAGGACCGCGGGGGGTTCAGGACCTCTGGAAAGCCGGCGGCCGTCCATGTGGCCTCCGCACCGACGGAGTAACGGCGCCCGGGAGAGCGCCCGAATCTCTCAGGTTCCCGGACAGAGGGGGGTCGCACCTGCTGGCAGCCGCCGGCGGGCGACCCTGCGTCCGGAGCCTTGCCATGGCCGAACCCGTCCTGAACATCGAAGCCGACCCGCCGGGGGAGCTGCGCACCACGCCGCTCGACGCGCTGCACCGCAGCCTCGGGGCGCGGATGGTGGAATTCGCCGGCTACGCGCTGCCGGTGCAGTACGGCCCGGGCGTGCTGGCGGAGCACCTGCACACGCGGAGCAGCGCCAGCCTGTTCGACGTGTCGCACATGGGCCAGTTCACCCTGCGCGGCGACGGCGCCGCCGCGGCGCTGGAGCAGTTGGCGCCGGGCGACTTCCAGGCGCTCGCGCCGGGCCGGCAGCGCTACACGCTGCTGCTCAACGACATCGGCGGCATCCTCGACGACCTGATGGTCGCGAACTACGGCGACCGCCTGATGATCGTCGCCAACGCCAGCCGCAAGGACGCCGACGCGCACCTGATCGCCCAAGTCCTGCCGCCCGGCCTCGCCTTCGACCAGCATCCGGACCGCGCGCTGCTGGCGCTGCAAGGCCCGGCGGCGGCCGGCGTCATGGAGCGGCTGTGCCCTGCCGCGGCGGCGCTGCCTTTCCTGGGCGTGGCCGAGGCGCTGGTCGGCGGCATCTCCGCCTGGATCAGCCGCTCCGGCTACACCGGGGAGGACGGGTTCGAGATCTCGGTGGCAGGCGCGGAGGCGGAGGCGCTGGCGACCCAGTTGCTCGCCGAACCCGGCGTGCTGCCAGCCGGGCTGGGCGCGCGCGACAGCTTGCGGCTGGAGGCCGGGCTGTGCCTGTACGGCACGGACATCGACGAGCTGACGACGCCGGTCGAGGCGAACCTTGCCTGGACAGTCGGCAAGCGCCGTCGGGCGGAGGGCGGGTTCGCCGGGGCGACGGTGGTGCTGGACCAGTTGAGCAACGGCCCGCACCGGCTGCGCGTCGGGCTGCGTCCGGCCGGCAAGACGTTGGCGCGGGCCATGACGCCGATTGCGGCCACGGACGGCACGGCCGCGGGCGGCGTCACCTCGGGCGGCTTCTCGCCCACGCTCGGGGCGCCGGTCGCCATGGGCTACGTGCGCCGGGACGTGTCGGCGCCGGGCACCGAGCTGCAGTTGCTGGTGCGCGACAACATCCTGCCGGCGCAGGTCGTCGCCCTGCCCTTCGTCCCGCACCGCTTCGTCAAAGCCTGACCCGGAGCCGCCCCGCATGACCGAGACCCGATACACCAAGGACCATGAATGGGTCCGCCTGGACGGCGCCGTCGCCACCGTGGGCGTGACCGACCACGCGCAGGAGGCGCTGGGCGATGTCGTGTTCGTCGAGTTGCCCAAGCCCGGCCGCGAGGTCGCGGACGGCGAGGCCTGCGCCGTGGTCGAGAGCGTAAAAGCGGCGTCCGACGTGTACGCCCCGCTCGCCGGCCGCGTGACGGAAACCAACGAGGCTGTCGTGGACGACCCGGCGCTGGTCAACCGCGCCGCCCACGACGGCGGCTGGTTCTTCCGCATGGAGCTGTCGGACCCCGCGAGCTTCGACGCCCTGATGGACGAGGCCGCCTACAAGGCTCTGGTGGACAGCCTGTGATGGACGGACATTTCGACCCGCTCGCGGAGCTTGGCGCCCTGGAATGCGCGGACGGCTTCGTCGCCCGCCACGTCGCGCCGAACGAGGCGGAGATCGCCGCCATGCTGCAGGAGGTCGGGGCGGCGTCGCTCGACGACCTCGCGGCCAAGGCCGTGCCCGCCGCGATCCGCGGGCTGGACGCCATGGACCTGCCCGCCGCCATCGACGAGGCGGCGGCGCTTGCCGAGCTGCGCGGCCTGGCCGGGCAGAACGAGTCCCGGCGGTCGCTGATCGGCCAGGGCTATTATGGCACCCATGTGCCCCCGGTGATCGGGCGGAACGTGCTGGAGAACCCCGGCTGGTATACCGCCTATACGCCCTACCAGGCGGAGATCGCGCAGGGGCGGCTTGAGGCGCTGCTGAATTTCCAGACGATGGTTTGCGACCTCACCTCCATGCCCATCGCCAACGCCTCCTTGCTGGACGAGGCGACGGCGGCGGCGGAGGCGGTGACGATGGCGCGCGGCCTGGGCCGGGCCAAGTCGGACGTGCTCGCCGTCTGCACGGACCTGCACCCGCAGACCCGCGCCGTGCTGGCGACCCGCGCGGCGCCGCTCGGCGTCCGGCTGGTGGACGTGGCGCCGAGCGACGCGGCGGGCATCGGCGGCGCCAAGCCCTTCGCGGTCGTACTGCAATACCCCGGCACCACCGGCGCCGTCCGGGACCTCCGTGCCGAGATCGACGCGGCGCATGAGGCGGGCGCGCTTGCCATCGTCTGCGCGGACCTGCTCTCCTTGGTCATGCTGACGCCGCCGGGCGAGATGGGCGCCGATGCCGTCGTCGGTTCGGCCCAGCGGTTCGGCGTGCCGATGGGCTTCGGCGGCCCGCATGCCGGGTTCTTCGCGACGCGCGACACGTTCAAGCGCCAGATGCCCGGACGCCTCGTCGGGCTGAGCCAGGACGCCGCCGGCAACCCGGCGCTCCGTCTCGCCTTGCAGACCCGCGAGCAGCACATCCGGCGGGAAAAGGCCACCAGCAATATCTGCACCGCGCAGGTCTTGCTGGCGGTCATGGCCGGGATGTACGCAGTGTGGCACGGGCCGGAGGGCCTGCAGCGGATCGCCCGGCGGGTCCACCTGCAAGCCCGGCTGCTCGCCGGCGCCGCGATGCGCGCCGGGTTCGCGCTGCGGCATGGGGCGTTCTTCGACACGCTGACGCTCGACGGCGACACGGCGGGGCTGGCCGGGCGCGCTTTGGCCGCCGGGTTCAATTTGCGGACACTGCCGGACGGCGGCGTGTCGCTCGCGCTGGACGAGACGGTGACGCGGGGGGAGCTCGCGCAGCTTGCCGAAATTCTCGGCGCCCCGCTGCTCGACGCCGTTGCGAGCGTTCCGGAGGCGTTGGTCCGCGCTTCCGGCGTGCTGACCGCCCCGGTGTTCAGCGCCTACCACGCCGAGCATGAGATGCTGCGCTACCTCAAGCGGCTTGAGGACCGGGACGTGGCGCTGAACCGCAGCATGATCCCGCTCGGCTCCTGCACGATGAAGCTGAACGCGACGGCGGAGATGATGCCGGTCTCCTGGCCGGGCTTCGCCGACATCCACCCCTTCGCGCCCGCGGAGCAAACGCGGGGATATCTCACGCTGATCGAGCGGCTGTCGGGATGGCTGTGCCAAGTGACGGGCTTCGCCGCCGTGTCGCTGCAGCCCAATGCCGGCAGCCAGGGCGAGTATGCCGGGCTGCTCGCCATCCGCGCCTATCACGCTTCCCGCGGCGAGGCGCACCGCGATGTCTGCCTGATTCCGTCCAGCGCCCACGGCACCAACCCGGCGAGTGCTGTGATGGCCGGCTACCGCGTCGTCGTGACCGGCTGCGACCGCGACGGCAACGTGGACTTGGCCGACCTCCGCGCCAAGGCGGCGCAGCACGAGAGCCGCCTCGCGGCGCTCATGGTCACTTACCCCAGCACGCACGGCGTGTTCAAGGAGGGCATCCGCGACATCTGCGACGTGGTGCACCGGCACGGCGGCCAGGTGTACATGGACGGCGCCAACATGAACGCGCAGGTCGGCCTGACCAGCCCGGCGTCCAGCGGCGCCGACGTGTGCCATCTCAACCTGCATAAGACGTTCTGCATCCCGCATGGCGGCGGCGGCCCCGGCATCGGCCCCATCGGCGTGGCGTCCCACCTGGCGCCGTTCCTGCCGAACCACCCGATGCGGGCGGATGCGGGGCCGGCCACCGGCTTCGGCCCGGTGTCCGCAGCGCCCTTCGGCAGCGCCGGCATCCTGCCGATCAGCTACGCCTACATCCGCATGATGGGCGCCGCCGGGCTGCGGCGCGCGACGACGGTTGCGATCCTCAACGCCAACTACATGGCCGCCCGCCTCCGTCCGCATTACCCCGTGCTCTACGCCGGCGCCCATGGCCTCGTCGCGCACGAGTGCATCCTGGACTGCCGCGGCTTCCAGGCGGAGGCTGGCGTGGGCGTCGAGGACATCGCCAAGCGCTTGCAGGATTACGGCTTCCACGCGCCGACCATGAGCTGGCCCGTCACCGGCACGCTGATGATCGAGCCGACCGAGAGCGAGGGCCGCGCCGAGATCGACCGCTTCTGCGACGCCATGATCGCCATCCGGGCGGAGATCGCGGCGATTGCGGCGGGCACGCTGGACCGTGCGGACAACCCGTTGAAGCATGCGCCGCACACGATGGCCGAGGCTGCGGGCACCGACTGGCCGCACGCCTACCCGCGCGAGCAGGCGGTGTTCCCCCTGCCTTTCGTGCGCGCCGCCAAGTATTGGCCGCCTGTGAAGCGGGTGGACAACGCCTACGGCGACCGCAACCTGGTCTGCACCTGCCCGCCGATGGAGGATTACGCGCAGGCGGCCGACTAGCCGGGCGCCTCCGCCTCTCCAGCGCCGGCGCCGTCCGCGAGCGTAACAAGGCGGCAAACCGCGGCAATCCGATTGCAAGTCCGTGACACCCGTAGGAAGCTTGCGGTTTGTCGCCGGCATTCGGCGCGCTGCGGAGGCCACGGAATGAAGTCGAGTCGGATGACGACCTACATCCTGATCGCGATGCTGCTCGGCATCGGGGTTGGAGGCCTCGTGCATTCGCAGATCGCGGACCCCGCGACCCATAAGCTGATCGCCGGCTACGTCGGGATCGGCAGCACGGTGTTCCTGCGGCTGATCAAGATGATCATCGCGCCCTTGGTGTTCTCGACGCTGGTGGTCGGCATCGGCCACATGTCGGACGCCGGCGCGGTGGGCCGGGTCGGCGGCAAGGCGATGCTGTGGTTCGTCAGCGCGTCCCTGGTCTCGCTCACCCTCGGGCTGGTGCTGGTCAACCTGTTCGAGCCGGGCGCCGGGGTGCATAAGGTGGTGAGCGGCGTCGCCTCCGGCATCGACGCGCACGCCATGTCGGTCGATGGCTTCGTCAAGCACGTGTTCCCCGACAGCGCGATCCGCCCGATGGTGGACAACGAGATCCTGCAGATCGTCGTGTTCTCCGTGTTCTTCGGCGTCGCCTGCGCCGCCATGCCGGCCCGTGCCAAGCCGCTGCTCAAAGGCATCGAGAGCCTGTCCCACATCATCCTGGCCGTCACCGGCTACGTCATGAAGCTGGCGCCGCTCGCGGTGTTCTGCGCCATGACGGCGACCATCGCGACCAACGGCCTCGGCATCCTGGTGAACTATGCGAAGTTCATGGGCGAGTTCTACGTCGGCCTGGTCTGCCTGTGGCTGGTGCTGATCCTCGTGGGCTTCCTCATCCTGGGTCCCCAGGTGAAGCGGCTGATCGCTTTGGTGCAAGAGCCGTTCCTGCTCGCCTTCTCCACCGCAAGCTCGGAGGCCGCCTATCCGAAGATGCTGGAGCAACTGGCGAAGTTCCCGATCTCCACCAAGATCTCCAGCTTCGTCCTGCCGCTCGGCTACTCGTTCAACCTCGACGGCACGATGATGTACTGCACCTTCGCCAGCGTGTTCATCGCCCAGGCCTACGACATCCCGCTGGGTTTCGGCACCCAGGTTGCCATGCTGCTGACGCTGATGCTGACCAGCAAGGGGGTGGCGGGAGTGCCGCGCGCCTCGCTTGTGGTGATCGCGGCGACGCTCGGGCAGTTCGGCCTGCCGGAAGAGGGGCTGCTGCTGATCCTGGGCATCGACACCTTCCTCGACATGGGCCGCTCCGCCACCAACGTCATCGGCAACTCGCTGGCGACCGCCGTTGTCGCCAAGTGGGAAGGCCAGCTCGTCACCGACACCGAAACCGTGCCGACCATCGAGGAGATGGAGGGCCAGCCGGCGTGACGCCCTGGCGCTTCGGGGGGCGCCGGGGCTGCATCGCGCTCCTGGCGCTCTGCCTGGCCTCGACCGGCGCCGGGGCGGAAGACGGGGCGGTGCTGGCCGGCACCTTGCAGGCCATCCAGCAGCGCGGCGCCGTGCGGATCGGCTACCGGGAAAACGCCCCGCCGTTCGCGTTCCTCAACAAGGCCGGGCAGCCGGCCGGCTTCTCGCTCGACCTGTGCCGCGGCATCGCATCCGACATCGCGGGCGCGCTCAACCGCGACCTGCTCCCACCCGGCGCGGCGGATTGGGAGCAGGGCATCCGCACCGTCCTGGTGCCGGTCGCCGCAGATGCGCGGCTGCCCAAGCTGGTGTCCGGCGAAATCGACCTCGAATGCGGCTCGACCACCGCGACCGAGCAGCGCGCACGGATCGTCGCTTTCTCCCCGGTGCTCTTCCTGGCTGGCACCAAGCTGATGGTGCCCGGCGACTCTTCGGCCGCCTCCTACCGAGACCTCGCGGGCAAGACCGTCGTGGTTGGCGCCGGCACCACCAACGCCGAGGTGGTGCACCGTCTGTCCGCCCAAACGACGCCGCCAATCACCGTGACGGAGGTGCCCGACCTTTCCGCCGCCTATGCGGCGCTGGCCGCCGGCCGCGCCGCCGCCTTCGCGTCCGACGACATCCTGCTGTCCGGCCTTCTCGCGATGCAGCCGGACAGCCAGCGGTTCCGCATCGTCGGCGACTACCTGTCCTACGAACCCTACGCCATCGCGCTCCGCCGCGACGACCCGGCGTTCAGCGGCCTCGTGCGGCAGAGCTTCGAGCGCATGGCGCGGGAGGGCGCGCTCACCGCCCTTTACAACCGCTGGCTCACCCAGCCCTTGCCGACCGGCGCGGCGCTGAACCTGCCGATGAGTCCGCATCTGGCCGAGATGTATCGGGCGCTCGGCAGCCCCGACTAGCTGTGTGGCACGGTGCGCGGCAGCTCCAATTGTGGCCACTCCGCGGGATCGCGTCCCGGCGCCGACAGCCAGCGGTACAACCCCGGCGAGCCATAGAACTGCGTCCAGCAGTCATGCGGGGCCGCCTCATCGGCCAGCTCGGTCGTGTGGACGATGCGCAGGCGTGACACGTCGCTGCCGAGCCGCTTGTGCAGCAGCGCGCTGCCTTCGAACGCAACCACCGCGTCCTCCGGGCAATGGAACAGATAGACCGGCACGGTCCGCAGCAAGCCGATCTCCGCGTCCGAATACCCGGCGCCGCCGCCAGCCGGGCAGAACGACGCGACCGACGTGACCGGGCGGCCTGTGCGGAGGCGATGCAGGGCAAGCCGCAGAACCCCGCGCCCGCCCAAGCTGAGGCCGGTCAGGTAAAGCCGTTCCGGATTGATGGCCGGATGCGCAGCGAGGTGGCGGTCCACCGCCTCGCTCAGAACCTCGCCGTCCCAATCCTCTTCCAACAGATGCAGGCCGAGCACGTGGAACCGACGTATTTCTGCCATCGTGTCAGGCCCATAAGCACCTTTCGGGTTGTGCAGGGCATTCGTCCATGGTCCATACTTGCGCACCTGCCGGTCTATGTTGCCGCCGATCTCTCCGCGGCCGTGCAAGAACACAAGCAGGGATTCAGGGGTTTGGTGAGAAGCTTGGCTGAGCGCGGCGAGCGTCATGGCATGATTCCGGAGGAAGTGTCGAAGCTTATCCGGAACGATGGCACAGCCGCGAAGGTTGCACGTCAGCAGCCGTTGCGCCGCCAGGATTTGCCCGCCCTGACCGGGGTTCGCGGAGTGGCGGCGTGCATCGTCGCCGTGTTCCACATGAATTATTGGTTCTACACCGGCGGCTGGGGTCCCGACGGCCCCGGGACCGTGCTGTCGACGGTGTTCCGCGCCGGCTATCTCGGGGTTGACCTGTTCTTCGCGCTGAGCGGCTACGTGATCGCCGGCGCCTACCTCGAAGCGTTCCGCCGTCCGTCCCGCAGCGCCTACGCGCATTTCCTGATCCGACGCTTCGCACGCATATGGCCGCTGCACATGGCCACGCTGCTGCTGTACATCGGCGCGCCTTCCTGCCGCGCGCCGGGCGACCTGGCGGGGAACCTGCTGATGGTCCAGGCCTGGGGGATCGTCGGCCACATTACCTGCAACGAGCCGTCATGGTCGATCAGCGGCGAATGGTTCGCATATCTCGCTTTCCCGACCCTGGCCTGGCTCCTGCTGCGATCAGAACGGCGTTGGGCTGCGCTCGCCCTGGCGGTGCTCGGCTTGGGCGGGCTGGGCCTGCTGGCGTGGCTGGGCGGAGGCTCACTCGACGTGACGTTCAGCCTCGGCGTCGCGCGCGCCGCCTGCGGCTTCACGATTGGCGCCGCGCTGTGCCGGGGCTTTGCCGATGTGAAGCCGCATCTGGCGTTCGACGGCTGCGGCATCCTCATCATCGCGGCAGTGGGCGGGTTGGCGATGGCCGGCGCGTCAGACCTCCTCGTCGCCGGCCTGTTCGGCCCGCTCGTGCTCTGCATCGCCCTCGCCGCCGGTCCGCTGCGCGCCGTCCTCGGCGCAGCGCCCGTGGTTTGGCTCGGCGAGATCTCCTACTCGCTCTACCTGTGGCACCACTTCCTCATCGATCACCTGAAAGGCTTGGGCGGAGCCATCGCTTCGCCGGCCGCCGTGGGCTTGGCCCTCGGCTCCATCATCGGCGTTGCCGCCTTGTCGCGGCGATGGATCGAGCAACCGGCACGGACTGGGATCATCGCCCTGCTCAGCGGCTTGCCCCAGTTTGCCCGGCCATCCGTTGAGCCAGCCCCGGCTCCACGCCGGTAAGGGCCGCCCGGGCTGGCATATCGCGTTGCGCACCCGACATCCCCGCCATGCCCCGTCCCTGGATACCCCGCCGCGTGCTCGTCACGCCCTCCGCCCTCGCTTGGCCATCCGGCGCCGCCATCGTCGAGCGCGCCGCCGCCCTCGGCTCCGAGATCGTGCGGCTCCCCGCCGACCGGCTGAGCGGCCTGCCGGACGCCTACCGCGACGCGAAGGCCACGATGGCGGTCGTCACGGCCAGCCCCAGCCGGCGCCGCCTGCAGGCGATCCCGCCCAGCGCAGATTGGCGGTTCGACCTGGCCGAGGGCTGCCCGGCGCATTGCTCCTACTGCTACCTCGCGGGTTCGCTCGCCGGGCCGCCGATCATCCGCGCCTACGCCAACCTGCCGGAGATCCTGGCCGAGCTGCCCGCCGCCCTGGGCCAGGGCCGCGTCACGTCGTTGTCCCCGGAACGCGCGGCGGAGGGCACGACGTTCGAGTGCTCCTGCTACACCGATCCGCTGGCCATCGAGCACCTGACCGGCGGCCTGGCGGCCTCCATCGCGCATTTCGGCGCCTGGGATGCACCCGTGCAGCTTCGCTTCACGACCAAGTTCGACGCGGTCGGGCCGTTGCTGGACCTTCCGCACAACCGGCGGACCCGCATCCGCTTTTCCGTCAACGCGCAGGCGGCCGAACGGCACGAGGGCGGCGCGCCCCGCATGGCGGCCCGGCTTGCGGCGCTCCGCGCGGTGGCCGGGGCGGGCTACCCGGTCGGCCTCACGGTTGCGCCCATCATGCGGGTGCCGGATTGGGCCGCCGCCTACGACCGCCTGTTCGCCGACGTGGCTGTGGCGCTCGACGGGATCGCCGACGTGGACCTCACGGCCGAGCTGATCACCCATCGCTTCACCCCGAAGTCGAAGGAGGTGCTCGCCGGCTGGTATCCCGGCAGCCCGCTCGAAATGGACGAGGCGCAGCGGGCGCGGAAGACGACCAAGTTCGGCTCGGTCAAATGGGTGTTCCCGAAGGACCAGATGGCCGAGATGCGCGCGACCCTCCAAGCCGCGCTGGCCCGGCGGCTTTCGACGGCACGTCTTTTATACTGGACTTGACCGCATAATCTGGCACCTTCTGTCACTGATTTGTCATAAATCTGCAACATAGTCGTCGCCGTTGCTGCTTAGGTTGCGGCTATTCGCAACCGGACCTGCCGGGCCATAGCGGCGTCCGCACCCCAATGAGGAATGCATGAGTTTGATGTCGAAGATGCTGGCGACGGCTGCGCTGGGGTGCGCGCTGGCGCTTCCCGCCGCGGCGCAGCAGATCACCGGCGCCGGGGCATCGTTCCCCAACCCGGTGTATCAGAAGTGGGGCGAAGCGGCGCAGAAGGCGATCAGCATTCAATTGAACTACCAATCCATCGGCTCCGGCGGCGGGCAGACGCAGATCAAGAACCGCACGGTGGATTTCGGCGCCTCCGACGCCCCGATGACGGACGCGGCACTGAAAGAGGCCAACCTGCTGCAGTTCCCGTCGGTCATGGGCGCCGTGGTTGCCATCGTCAACGTGCCGGGCGTGGCCGACAACCAGTTGAAGCTAACCGGCGACGTGCTGGCCGACATCTACCTTGGCAAGATCGCCAAGTGGAACGACCCGAAGATCACGGCGCTGAATGCCGGGGTCACGCTGCCGAACCTGGCAATCGCCCCCGTGTACCGCGCCGACGGCTCGGGCACCACCTTTGTCTGGGTCTCCTACCTGTCGGCCGTGTCGCCGGAATGGAAGGAGAAGGTCGGCGTCGGCACCTCCGTGCGCTTCCCCGCCGGCACCGGGTCCAAGGGCAACGAGGGCGTCGCCGGCACGGTCCGCAACATCCGGGGCGCTATCGGCTACGTCGAGAACGCCTATGCGACGCAGAACAAGCTGGTTTCCACCCAGTTGCGCAACAAGGCCGGCAGCTTCGTCAGCCCGAGTGCCGAGAGCTTCATCGCCGCGGCACAGAACGCGGACTGGTCCGCGCCGAACTTCGCGGCGAGCCTGATCGACCAGCCGGGTGCCACGAGCTGGCCCATCGTCTCCCCCACCTTCATCCTGTTGCCCAAGGACCCGAAGGACCCGGGCCGTGCGGCGGCCGTGCTGAAGTTCTTCGATTGGGCCTACGCGAACGGCGGCAAGCTGGCGCAGGATCTTGAATACATCCCGCTGCCCGGCACGGTGCAGACGGCGGTACGGGCGGCATGGAAAGCGGAGGTCAAGGGTCCGGGCGGCCAACCGCTCGCGGCGCAGTAATCACCGCGGGGCCGCTCCGGGCAGCGGCCCCCTTCCCTTTTCAACGGAACTCCCAGTGCAGCAGGCCATAAGCTCCGCCCACCCCGCAGTCAGCGCCGCCCCAGCCACGCGGCGGCGCGGCGGCGCGGGCGGCGATGCGGTGTTCGAGTGGGCCTGCCGCCTGGCCGGGGTGCTCGTGCTGGTCCTGCTCGGCGCCATCATCGTCGAGCTGTTCATCGGCGCGCTGCCCGCCTTCCGACAGTTCGGGCTGGCCTTCGTCTGGACCGAGCTTTGGGACCCCGTCGCCGACCAGTACGGGGCGCTGGTGCCGATCTACGGCACGGTCACGACCGCGGTGCTCGCGATCCTGTTCGCCGTGCCGGTCGCCTTCGGCATCGCGTTCTTCCTGACCGAGTTGGCGCCTGAATGGCTCCGCCGCCCCGTCGGCACCGCGGTCGAGCTGCTGGCCGCGGTGCCCAGCATCATCTACGGCATGTGGGGCTTCTTCGTGATCGTGCCGGTCATGTCGCAGGTTGTGCAGCCCGCGGTGATCGACAGCCTCGGCGACCTGCCGCTGATCGGCGGCCTGTTCGCCGGCCCGCCGTTCGGCACCGGCATCCTGACCGCCGCGCTGATCCTTGCCATCATGATCATCCCCTTCGTCGCCGCCACCATGCGCGACGTGTTCGCCACCGTGCCGCCGGTGTACAAGGAAAGCGCCTACGGCCTCGGCGCCACGCGGTGGGAGGTGATGCGGGGCGTCGTGCTGCCCTACACCCGCACCTCCGTGGTCGGCGGCATTATGCTGGGCCTCGGCCGGGCGCTGGGGGAAACGCTGGCCGTCACCTTCGTGATCGGCAACGCCAACCGCGTCACCACCACGCTGTTCGGACCCGGCAACACCATCGCCTCGCTCGTGGCGCTCGAGTTCGGCGAAGCGGGAGAAGGCAGCTTGAAGTTGTCGGCTTTGCTGGCGCTCGGCTTCATCCTGTTCGTGCTGTCGTTCATCGTGCTGGCGATCTCCCGCCTGCTGCTGCGGCCGCGGGCGAAGGGGGCATGAGCATGAGCACGGCCACCCTCGCCGCCATGCCGCCGAAGGACGGCGCGGCCGCGTCCCGCCTCGGCCGGCGCCGCCGCCGGCGGGACCGGGTGATGACCGGGCTTGCGGCCGCCTCGACGGTGCTGGGCCTCCTGTTCCTGGCCTCCATCCTGCTCACCCTGTTCTGGCGCGGCCTGCAAGCCATGAGCCCGGCGGTGTTCACGGAGGTCACGCGCCCGCCCGGCTCCGGCGGCGGGCTGCTGAACGCCATCGTCGGCACGGCCATCCAGGTCGGGCTTGGCACGGTCATCGGCACGCCCATCGGCATCCTGGTCGGGACCTACCTTGCCGAGTATGCCCGCGGCTCCCGCCTGGGGGACGCGGTGCGGTTCGTGTCCGACGTGCTGCTGTCCGCGCCCTCCATCCTGATCGGCCTGTTCGTCTACCAGTTGCTGGTGCTGCCGTTCGGCGGGTTTTCCGGCATCGCGGGCGCCGTGTCGCTTGCCATCATCATCATCCCCATCGTCGTCCGCACGACGGAGGACATGCTGCAGCTCATCCCGAACACGCTGCGGGAGGCGGTGATGGGCCTCGGCTCGCCGAAGTGGAAGATGATCACGCTGATCTGCTACCGTTCCGTCATGTCGGGCCTGATCACCGGCGTGCTGTTGGGCATCGCGCGCATCGCGGGCGAGACGGCGCCGCTGCTGTTCACCTCGCTCGGCAATCTCACCTGGTCGGTGAGCCTGACGCACGCGATGTCGAGCCTGCCGCTGACGATCTACGCCTATGCCGGGTCGCCGTACGAGGATTGGGTGTCGCTGGCCTGGACCGGCGCCTTGATCATCACCGTGAGCGTCCTGCTGCTCAACATCATCGCCCGCCTCGTGCTGCGGAAATCTTGAGGGTTTTATGAGCGAGACAGCCAACAGCGTACCGGCGCAGCCCGCCAGGGCCGGCGCCTTCGCATCGGGCGCCGCCGCCGCGCGGTCCGACGCCCTCAACCCGGCGCGCATCGCCATACGCGGCCTCGACTTCTACTATGGGACCAACAAGGCGCTGAAGGGGATCAATCTCGACCTGCCGGCCCAGCAGGTCACGGGGATGATCGGACCCAGCGGCTGTGGCAAATCCACCCTGCTCCGCGTGCTGAACCGCATGTACAGCCTGTATCCCGGGCAGCGCGCAGAGGGCGAGGTGCTGATGGACGGGGAGAACCTCCTCGCGCCCGAGGTCGACATGAACGCGCTGCGCTCCCGCATCGGCATGGTGTTCCAGAAGCCCACGCCGTTCCCGATGTCGGTCTACGACAACATCGCCTTCGGCGTGAAGCTGCACGAGCAGCTTTCCAAATCGGCCATGGATGAGCGCGTCGAGTGGTCGCTGGCCCGGGCAGCACTCTGGGGCGAGGTGAAGGACCGGCTGTCCGGCTCGGCCATGGGCCTTTCGGGCGGGCAGCAGCAGCGCCTGTGCATCGCCCGCACCATCGCCGTGCGGCCCGAGGTCATCCTGCTCGACGAGCCGACCAGCGCGCTCGACCCCATCAGCACGCTCAAGGTGGAGGAGCTGATCGACGAGCTGAAGCGCGACTTCACCATCGCCATCGTCACGCACAACATGCAGCAGGCAGCCCGTTGCGCCGACCAGGTGGCGTTCTTCTACTTGGGCGAGATGGTGGAGGTCGCGCCGGCGGCGCAACTCTTTACTTCGCCAAAACAGAAGCGCACGCAGGAATACATCACCGGCCGGTTCGGCTGAGGGGAGACGGCACCATGTCCGAGGCTCAGCACATCGTCAAAAGCTACGGCCAGGAACTGCAGCTCCTGCGCGGCCTGATGACCGCGATGGGCGGCATGGTGGAGAACCAGGTGGCGCTCGCCACCGACGCCATCCTGCACGGGGACGCGGGCGTCGCCACCCGGGCCGTCGAGCTTGACGCAGAGGTCGATGAGCAAGAACGCGAGGCCGAACAGCTCATCATCCGCATGCTGGCGCTGCGCCAGCCGATGGCCAGCGACCTGCGGCAGATCGTCGGCGCCATGAAGATCACCGCGGCGATGGAGCGGATCGGCGACTACGCCAAGAACATCGCGCGGCGCAGCATCGTGCTGGGCGAGCACCGCCTGCCGTTCAGCCTCGCGGGCGTCGCCAACATGTCGCGGCTGGTGCAGGAGAACCTGAAGCTCGTGATCGATGCGATCGGCGAGAACGACGCCGACAAGGCCGGGCAGGCTTGGCAGGCCGACCTCGCCATCGACGAGATCTACAACTCGATCTTCCGCGAGCTGGTCACATACATGATGGAGGACGCGCGCAACATCACGCCTTGCACGCACCTGCTGTTCATCGCCAAGAACCTGGAGCGGATCGGCGACCACGCCACCAACATCGCCGAGCACGTGCACTACGCCGTCACTGGGGAACCGCTGCGGGAGGAGCGGCCGAAGAGCGACGGGTCGGCCTACGCCGCCGTCCGCCTGCCCGACGACGCGGACCCCGTCTGATGCTGCCCGCGACGGCCAGCCTGTCCAAGCCCTATGTCCTGGTCGTGGAGGACGAGGCGGCGCTGGCGACCATGCTGCGCTACAACCTGGAAAAGCAGGGCTTCCGCGTCGAGGAGGCGGTCGATGGGCAGGAGGCGCTGACCCGCATCTCGGAGGGGGCGCCCGACATCGTGCTGCTGGATTGGATGCTGCCGGTCATGTCGGGCATCGAGGTTTGCCGGCAGATCCGCCGCCGCCCGGCGACCCGCGACCTGCCGGTCATCATGGTGACGGCGCGGACGGAGGACCAGGACGCGGTGCGCGGGCTGAACACCGGCGCCGACGACTACATCACCAAGCCGTTCAACATGGACGCGCTGCTGGCCCGGATGCGGGCGCTGCTGCGCCGCGCCGGGGCCGTGCCGGTGCGGGGCCAGCACGTGTTCCACGACATCACCATGGACCTCAGCGCCCATCGCGTGCACCGCAACGGCCGGCCGATCCACTTGGGGCCGACCGAGTTCCGGCTGTTGGAGTTCCTGATGCAGCACCCGCGCCGGGTGTTCTCGCGGGAGGAGCTGCTGAACTCGGTGTGGGGGCCGGACATCCACGTGGAGCCGCGGACCGTCGACGTGCACATCCGGCGCCTGCGCAAGAGCATCAACGGGGAGAGCGAGCTGGACGTGGTTCGCACCGTGCGCGCCGCGGGGTATGCTCTGGATACCGAGCAAATCTGAGGCAGCCTATGGACGGGCAGACAGGCGGCGTGCCCACCCTTGACGACGTGCGCCGCGCGGCGGCGCGGATCGGCGGCCGGGTGCGGCGCACGCCCTTGCTTGAGGCGGCGCCGGCGCGCGGGCATGCGGCTGTCGCCGCGCAACTCGTGCTCAAGCTTGAATCGCTGCAAGTCACCGGCTCCTTCAAGGCGCGGGGTGCCTGCAACACGCTCTTGGCCCTGCCGCCCGCGGCGCTGGCGCAAGGCGTGATCACCGCGTCCGGGGGGAATCACGGGCTGGCGGTGGCCTATGCCGGGTGGATCGCCGGGGTGCCCGCCACGATCTACCTTCCCGTCACCGCGCCCGAAGCGAAGCGGCGCAAGCTGCGGGCCTGGGGCGCCGAGGTGGTGGTCGAGGGCGAAGCGTGGGACGACAGCAACGCGGCCGCGCTGCGCCACGCGGCGCGGCAGGGCATGGCCTACGTCCACCCTTTCGCCGATCCGATGGTGATCGCCGGGCAAGGAACGGTTGCGACCGAAATCCTCGACGCCGCGCCGGAGGTGGATGCCCTGCTGGTTGCGGTTGGCGGCGGCGGGCTGATCGGCGGCATTGCCGTCGCCGCCCGCGCCATCAAGCCCGGCATCCGCATCGTCGGCGTCGAGCCGGAGGGCGCTCCCACCCTGCTGCGCAGCTTGGAGGCCGGGCGCCCGGCGTCCCTGGCCCGCATCGAAACCGCCGCCGGGTCGCTCGCGCCGCGGAGCACCGACCCGCTCAACTTCGCCATTGTCCAACGCCATGTCGAGCAGGTCGTGCTCGTCTCCGACACGGCGATGCGGCAGGCCGCCGCTTGGCTATGGTTCGAGCATGGCGTCGCGTCGGAGCTGGGCGGCGCTGCCGCGGTGGCCGCCCTGCTGACGGGCGCCTACCGGCCCAGGCCAGGCGAGCGGGTGTGCGCCGTCATCTGCGGCGCCGGCACGGACGGGATGACGGGCTGACCCGCCGGGCATCATGATTTGTCAGGAACCGCGTTAACCGTATTGAACATCGGCACCTCTCAGGTATTATCACGATAAGTTGATTATCGGGACGATGCTGTTGGCGAGGGCACGATGAGCGGTCTGTTTTGCTGGAACGCCTCACCTTCTAGCACCAATGAGGCGGTGCGCCGCAACGCCAAATGTGTCAGCGGGCTTGAGCTCAGCGAATGCTCGCTGCGCCAGGCTGCAGATGCGGCAGGGGACACCTGGCATCTCGATTCCGCCACTGGCGTGCTCACCGGGGCCGACCGCATGAAGGCGCTGTTCGGCCCCCTATGGCGCTGCTCGCAGGACTTGCTCCTGGTTTGCGACCGGCACGGCACCATCCGCGCGGCCAACCCGGCCTGGACTTGGCTCCTGGGCTGGGACATGGCCGATCTCTTGGGGCGAAGCCATCTCGATTTCGTCGATCCGGAGGACCGCGCCGCGAGCGCTTCCGCGTTCGGCGCAAGCTTGGACAGCGGCCCGGCACGTTGCGAGAGCCGTATGCGGCACAAGGATGGCTCCACCCGCTGGGTCGCCTGGGCGGCTTCTCCCGAGGAAAGGCTGGTCTTTGCCAGCGGGCGGCACGTCGCGGCGGAGAAGGCGCTCGCAGATGCGGAGGAGCAGTTGCGGCAGTCGCGCAAGATGCAGACGGTCGGCCAGTTGACCGGCGGCATCGCGCATGACTTCAACAACCTCCTGGCCGGGATGATCGGCAACCTGGAATTGCTGCAGCGCCGTGTCGCCGCCGGGCGCTCTGACGGGCTGGAACGCTATGCGGCGATGGCCATGGCATCGGCCGAGCGTGCGGCGACGCTCACGCAGCGTCTGCTGACGTTTGCACGCCCCCAGCCGCCGAGTCCCAAGCCGGTGGAGGCGAACCGGCTGCTGTCCGGGATGGAATGCCTGCTGCGGCGCGCACTGGAACCGTCGGTCGATCTGGAGATGGCGCTCGCCGGCGCGCTTTGGCCGGTGCTGTGCGATCCCAACCAGCTTGAGAACGCCATCCTGAACCTCGCGATCAACGCGCGCGACGCCATGCCGGACGGCGGCCGGCTCAAGGTCGAGACCGCGAACGCCCAACCCGACGCCGCATACGCCGCGGCGCATGGCGGCGTGACGGCCGGCCAGTACGTCGCCATCGCCGTGACGGACACCGGCTCCGGCATGGAGCCGGAGGTGATCGCCAAAGCCTTCGACCCGTTCTTCACCACGAAGCCGACCGGCCAGGGCACGGGTTTGGGCCTTTCGATGCTGTACGACTTCGTCAAGCAGTCCAACGGCCAGGTGCATATTGAGTCGGAGCCTGGCTTGGGCACGACGTTCAGGATCTACCTCCCTCGCTGCCGCAGCGAGGACGGGTGCGGCCACGACCAAGATTAGGGCCGTCCGCCGCGGACGCTGCCACGATTGGCCCGGATGTTGCCAAGCGGGTCCTAAGCAGACATTCGTGGCTTGCGCCACGATTGTCTGCTTAGGAGTCGTTGAAGACGCATCATTTTTCCTGCTGCGCGTGAACACGCTTCGCAGAATGATGCTTAGGCTCAATACTGTTCACTTTGCAATCCGAATGGCGGCATTGAAGTCGATGCGCGTGGTCGGTAGCGAGGTGCGCGGGCGCAGCGGATATCCGCTCATCTTGCGCTTGACCCCGCGCGGCACCTGCCTGC
>JAABUQ010003185.1_pt1 | contig 30674 bp, 24 predicted proteins | sample 5560001 | NCBI WGS metagenome assembly JAABUQ01 (sample SAMN10711888, study PRJNA513371) | rock metagenome | isolation source: Antarctica rocks | place: Antarctica: Victoria Land, Finger Mt nord | collected 2015-12-18 | reverse complement strand
CGCCCTCGCTGTCGTCCAGCGCTGTGTCGCGGCGGGCTGCCGCCTCAACCGCCGCAAAACCAAGCCCAATACCTATCAATTGCTCCTTGAGCCCTCCCTCGTAGGGTTAGCCTGATGCATATGGGAGAGCGCCAGATAGCTCCCCGGCGCCAGCGCGTCGCGGAACGCGCGCACCAGCCCCGTCGCCTCCGCGTCGTCGGGCACGAACATCAGCATCGACACCAGCAGCAGCGCGACCGGGCGGTCGAGGTCGAGCAGGCGCCGCGTCTCCGGGTGGCCCAGGATGGACGCGGGGTCGCGCGCGTCGGCCTGTATGACGGTGGCCCGCGCGTTGTCCCGCAAGATCGCCGCGCTGAGCTGCACCGCCACGCGGTCGACGTCGACGTAGACGACGCGGGCGTCCTCGTTGACGTTCTGAGCGATCTCATGCACGTTGCCGACGGTAGGGATGCCCGAGCCAACGTCGAGGAACTGGTCGATGCCCTGCGCGGCGAGGGACAGGACGGCGCGGCGCAGGAAAGCGCGGTTGGCCCGGAAGGCGAGGTGCAGGTCCGGGTAGGCGGCGCGTGCCTGCTCGGCGGCGATGCGGTCCGCCTCGGTGTTGTGGACGCCGCCCAGGATGTAGTCGTACATGCGCGCCGGGTTGGGCGTCACGGATGTGTCGTCGGGTAGCCCGGCCAGGCGATCTATCGCCATATATCACCATTCTCTACAACGAAAGGCCCGCCATCAATGCCTGTCTACACAGTATACGACACCCATCCTGGGTTCAGTGTTTCTTCTGCTCCGTTACGACGATAAGATGGACGCCGATAACCTGGGATTCAGCCTGTCCTGTATGCTCTCAGTATCGGGGCAAACCAAACAAAGACACGCCCCGCTAGATACAAGGACTCACCGGTATGATGACACCCACCGCCACTCCGCCCCCCACTTCCTCTATTATTGGTATAGGCCGCAAACCGCTGTTGGCAGTTGTGCTCATGCTGACCCTGGGAACAGGGATCGTGGTGGGGCGCGCGTCGGCCGACCCGCGGCTGGCGAACGCGCTCACCGGGCATCCGAGCACGGCCAGGGCGGCCACCGCCGCCATTGTGGTCCCCGACGAGTTGCAGCGACCTGACCTCGTGCAGCCCTTCGACGATCTCTTCCAGGCCTACCACGATGTCACTACCGATTCCTACTACGTGCCGCTGCCCGACCGCAAGCGGCTGATCTACGCCGCCATCAACGGCATGCTGACGCAGGGGACCGGCGACCCGCACACCATCTTCATCAGCCCCGAGGATAACGCGGCCCTGCAGTCCAGTATGAACGGCGCCTTCGAGGGCATCGGCGCCTACGTCGAGACGACCTCGCGCGGCATCGCGGTCATCCCGCTGCCGGGCTCACCGGCCGCGCGGGCGGGACTGCGCGCGGGCGACCTGATCGTGCGCATCAACGGGCAGGACGCCACGGCGATCACCGAAGACCAGGCCGCCGCCCTGCTGCGCGGCGCGGCCGGGACGACCGTGACCCTGGGTATCCAGCGCAGCGGCGTGCACGGCGTCTTCAGCGTCGTGGTCACGCGCGGGCGCATCACCGTCCCCAACGTCGCCGCGCGCATGATCGGGCGCATTGCCTACCTTCAGATCGCGCAGTTCGCCGACACCACGGGACGCGACGCGAGCACGGCCCTGCACCGCCTGCTGACCCACCATCCACGCGGGCTGATCCTCGACCTGCGCGACAATCCCGGCGGCTACGTCGATACGGCGGTCGACGTCAACAGCCAGTTCCTGCCGCAGGATGACATCATCCTATGGGAGCAGAACGGGCAGCGCCAGCTCGACCCCCCCATGCGCTCGCTCGGCGGCGGGCAGGCCACGACTATCCCCATGGTCGTTCTGGTCAACGACGGCACGGCCAGCGCGGCGGAGATCACGGCCGGCGCGCTGCAGGATAACCGCCGCGCCACGATCATCGGCATCACCACCTACGGTAAGGGATCGGTGCAGCAGGAATATCCGCTGGCCGACAACTCGTCGCTGCGCATCACGGTACGCCTGTGGCTGACGCCGCACAAGCACCTGATTCAGAACCACGGCATCACGCCCGACATCGTCGTCGATAGCCCCGTCTCCGACGGCTCGGCGCGCGATACCCAACTGGCGCGGGCGCTGCGCGTCCTGGGGAAGTGATTAGTGGCTACTAGCCACTAGCCACTAGCCACTAGCCACTAGCCACTAGCCACTAGCCACTAGCCACTAGCCACTAGCCACTAGCCACTAGCCACTAGCTATCCTGGCATACGACGTGCTTCTGCTGCTGTATAATAAGGCTTGCCCAACGCGACAAAGATGACTGTGACCCGGCGCGCAACCGCGCGGCCGGCATCCGAGGAGAGAATGAACATGAGCGAGCGAGGCGCCATCACATTGCCGCGGATCTTGATCGGTCTCGCCATCGGAGCCGCCGCCGTGGCTCTCTACAACCGTCGAGCGGCCCTGCTGAGCGTTTCTGGCATGACGCGCGGCGACCGCGCCGCGCTCAGTGATAGTGGAGGAGCGTCCGTGCAAGATCAATCGAGACAATCCCGCGTGACAACGACGACTGATGCCTACGTCATACACCCAACGGGCACGACCACCGATACGGTCGCGGCAACGGCCCTCGAGCCCAGGCAGACCCCGATTACTGCTCTGCAGAAGAGCGTCGGCGGCATTCGCGAGGGGATTCAGAACTACATCGCCTCAGCGCGAGCCCAACTTGACCTGGCGATCGCAGAGGGCCAGGCGACGGCCGCGCAGACGCGTGTGGAACTGGAACAGCGCTTCGTCGAAGCCAAACGCGACCCGCAAAGGGCGCGCACGGCGTTCGACTAACTGTAGCCATTAGTCGTTAGCCGTTAGCCGTTAGCTCTCAGTTCTTAACGGTTGACCATAATCGGCGCTTTCTCCAACACGGCGTCGGCGCGTGCCAGTTCCCCGTGCGGACCCCCTGTTTTTCCTGGGCTCGGACCGCCCGGGCTGGTGGCGCGGGCGGACACCATGACCGCTTCAGACTCAGTCCACGGTTTCCAGATATCCCCTACTCTAACGACCGACTGGCATCCGCCGTATATCGTAACATCATGGTAGACACAACCGTCCCTGCGTGGGCGCGGCGCTCGCTTACCCTGTGAGAGTTGTCGGCTAATTACTAACAACTAATTACTAGCTACTATTTAGAGAGGCCCACACGGTGACCAAGGACGAGATCCGCGCGCTGTTCATAGACTTCTTCGTGCAACGCGGCCATACGCTGTTGCCCAATACCTCGCTGATCCCCGACGACGACACGGTGCTCTTCACCATCGCCGGCGTGCAGCAGGTGCAGCCGTTCTTCATGGGCCTGGCCGAACCGCCCTCCAAACGTCTCGTCTCGGTGCAGCGCTGCCTGCGCACGCCCGACATCGAGAGCGTGGGCGACGACAGCCACCTCACCTTCTTTGAGATGCTGGGCAACTGGTCGATCGGCGACTACTTCAAGCGTCAGGCCGTGGAGTGGTCGTGGGAACTCTGCCGCCAGGCGGGCTTCCCCGCGGAGCGCATCTGGGTCACGGTCTATCGCAGCGACGATGGCGCGGAACAAGACCAGGAAACCTATGACCTGTGGCGCGCGGTAGGCGTGCCGGCCGAGCGCATCGTCTACCTGGGTGAGGCGGACAACTGGTGGGCGCCAGGGCCCGTCGGCCCTTGCGGACCCGACAGCGAGATCTTCTATGACCGCGGCGAGGAGTATGGCTGCGGGCGCGCCGACTGCAAGCCCGGCTGCGATTGCGACCGCTTCCTGGAGTTCTGGAACAACGTCTTTACCCAGTACTACCGCGCCCCTGACGGCAGCCTCTCGCTGCTCGAGCACAAGAACGTCGACACGGGCGCGGGCCTGGAGCGCTGGGCCATGCTGCTGCAAGGGAAGAGTTCGGTCTTCGAGACGGACTGCTTCTGGCCGCTCATCGGGGCCGTCGAGGCGGCGACGGGCGCGCCCTTCGGCGGCGACGCGGGGGCCGATCGCTCGCTGCGCATCATCGCCGACCACGGGCGCGCCCTGACCTTCACCATTGGCGACGGCGTCTACCCCGGCGCCAAGGGGCGCGGCTATGTGCTGCGCCGGCTGCTGCGCCGCGCCGTCCTGCACGGCTGGTTGCTGGGCCTGCGCCGTCCCTTCCTGGCCGCGGTCGTCGTCCCGGCCGTGGTGGACATGATGGGCGCGGCCTATCCGGACCTCGTGGCGCGGCGCTCCTACATCGCCGAGATCGCCGACACCGAGGAGCGGCAGTTCCTCAAGACTATCGACGCCGGCCTGCTGCCGGCCGAGGAGTTGCTCGACCGGACTGCTGGCGCCGCAGGGAGCGACAGCACGGTCGACACGGTCGACGGCGCGGAGGTCTTCCGCCTGTTCCAGACGCGCGGCTTCCCCTACGAGGTGATGGAGGAGTTGGCCGCCGGGCGCGGCCTGACCATCGACCGGGCGTCCTACGACGCGGCCTACGAGGAGCACCGACGGCGTCCCCAGGGCGGCATCGAGGACGACAAGGAACGGGCGACGCGCAAGAACAGGGCCTACGGCGAGATCGCCGAAGCGTTCGGCCGGGCGCCCGAGTTCCTGGGCTACGACACGCTCGGGGCCGAGGGACGCGTCGTGGGCATCGTGGACGACGCCTCGGCGGCGTCGGTGGTCGAGGCGCAGCCAGGAGACGCGGTCGACGTGGTGCTGGACCGCACGCCGTTCTACGCCGCCTCCGGCGGCCAGGTGGGGGACCACGGCACGCTCTCCATCGGCGAGACGGTCGTGCGCGTGACCGGGACCGAGCGGCCCAAGGGCAGCACGATCGTGGTCCATCACGGCGTCATCGAGGACGGCCCGCTGCGCGTGGGCGACGAGGTGGAGGCGCGGGTCGATCCGATCGCGCGCATTGACGCGGCGCGCCACCACTCGGCGACGCACCTGGCGCACCGCGCGCTCAAGGACGCCCTGGGCGAGGGCGTCCACCAGGAGGGCTCGGTGGTCGAGCCGGGCCGCTTTACCTTCGATTTCAACCTGGCGCGCCCCATGACCGCCGAGGAGATCGCGCGGGTCGAGGAGCAGGTCAACCGCCTGATCCGCGCCGACCTGCCGGTCGAGACCGTGGTGCTGCCCTACGCCGAGGCCGTGCGGACCGGGGCCATGGCGCTGTTCTCAGAGAAGTACGGCGACCGCGTGCGCGTGGTCACGATGGGGCCGTCGCGCGAACTGTGCGGCGGCACGCACGTCCACCGCACCGGCGAACTGGGCCTCTTCCTGATCCTGTCCGAGAGTTCGGTCAGCGCGGGCATCCGCCGCATTGAATGCGTGGCCGGTGAGCCGGCCTACCGCTATACGCGCGGGCAGCTCGACGAGGCGCGCGCCCTGGCGCGCGACCTCGAGGCCCAGCCGGGCCAGGTCACGGCGCGGGTGGCGCAGCTCCGCGAGAGCACGCGCGCCCTGGAGCGCCAGTTAAACGGGACGCAGCAAGAGTTGGCCAATCTCAGGACGCAGTTGGCGTTGGGCTCCGCGCAGGCCGACGGATCGAGCGGCGGCGGCGCCGTGGAGCACGCCGACGGTTTCCGGTACGTTGTGTTGAAGGCGCAGGCCGGTTCGCTCGACGATTTGGAGAGCCAGAGCGACGCATTCAAGAGCCGCCTGGCGCCCTCGTGTGTGGTCGTGCTCGGCGCTGAGGTCGACGGCCGCGCAGCGTTCACGGCGGCAGTCACGCGCGATGTCGCCGACAAAGGTATCGTCCGCGCGGGCGATCTGGTCAAAGCGGCCACGGCGGCGGCCGGCGGCAAGGGGGGCGGCAACCCTACCTGGGCCAAGGGCAGCGCGCCCGACGCCGGCAAGGTCGACGCCGGCCTGGCGGCCGCGCGAGAGTTGCTGGCCAAGTAGGCGCCAGGCGCCAGGCGCCAGATGCCGGAAGGCTAACGACTAAACGACTAAAGGAGCATTGATGACGTCGAACTATCGGATCTCGCAACACGGGATGGACATCGTCTTCAAGCTGGAGGCCGAGCAGCTCGGGTCGGCGCTGGCGCGGCGCTATAACATCGACTTGCCGCCTGTGGCACGCTATTTCCCGACCGAGCTGCCCGTCGCCGACATCCATCCGGAGCAACTCGACTCGATCTTTGAGCTGGAGGACGAACGCCTGCTACGCCTTGAGTTTCAGAGCGAGCACCGTGGTGACACGCGCCAAGGTTCCTGGTTCAGGACGCGCTACTGTACCAGCGCTATCGCCGGCCCATCGCCACGGTCGTCCTCTATGGAGCAGGCGTCAACACGGCCGCCGACGGTATCTCAGCCGGTGCGATAGAGTACAGTGTAAGCAACATCTTTATCGGTCGGCAGGATGGCGAGGCCACGTATCGCCGCTTGACGGACCAGGTAGCGCAAACGGGAGGCTTGAGCGCCGAAGACCGGCTCGATCTGATCTTTCTGCCGTTGATGCGGCACATTCGTCCTCGCAACGACATCGTAAGGGACGCACTCAACCTGGCAAAAGTGCTGCCGGACGAGCAGCAGGGACAGGCGTTCGCGTCGCTGTTGGGATTGGGACACCGCTTCCTGAACGAAGCGGAGCTAGACACGCTGGTGGAGGGACTCATGACGACAACCCTAGGACAACGGTTGATCGAACGCGCAACCGCGGAAGCGCTTGAGCGGGGCACGCAGCAGGGCACGCAGCAGGGCACGCAGCAGGGCACGCAGCAGGGCACGCAGCAGGGCCTACAGACAGCCGTGCTGCGGGTGCTGGCTCAGCGGTTCGCGCCGCTTCCGGAGGAGTTGAGCGAAAGGGTCAGGGAGATCGACGACATGCGCCGGCTAGACGTACTACTGGCCAGGGCGGTCTCCGCACGGAGCATTGAGGAGTTTTCGCGGGACCTCTCGTGACTCGTGTGCGTTCGACGCGCATCCTCCAACTTTATCCGAACAGTCTAGCGTCGCGCGATCGTCTCCGCATCGGTCGTGGTGTCGCCCGACTATAGAGAGTTACTCGCTGCCTGGCTGACAATGTACAACGCGCCCGATGACGCCCTGCCATTCCCTGGGCAAACGGTAAGGACAAGAGACACCGATGGTCAAGAGCCTGCGCGACGCACTACGCTTCCCGAAGATGCCGTTCGGGCGCACCGGGACCGAGGATGGCCGCGCCTACTATTCCGTGCTCGACGTAGGGACCGAGATGGCCAAAGCGCTTGTCTTCGTGGTCGAGGAGGGGCGCGGCGAGATATTGGGGGTTGGCCGCCAGCCGCAAGGGCACTTCGATATGCAGGACGGCCTGGTGACCGATATCGAGGCCGTGGTCGAGAATTGCCATCTAGCCCTGCAGCAGGCCGAGGTCATGGCCGGAGTGGGCGGTCGCGACACGATCGTGGGTATGGCCGGCGAGTTGACCAAGGGCGTCGCCACCACCACCACGGTCGAGCGGCCCAAGCCCTGGGAGAAGCTGACCATCCCCGAGATCGAGCGCGTGCTGCAAAAGGTGCAAAAGGAGGCGCTGGAACAGATTAGCGAGCAAATCTCGTGGGAGACAGGCTTGCCCGACATCGAGGTGAGGCTGGTCAATTCGGCCGTCGTCTCGGTGCAGATCGACGGCCATACCGTGAGCAACCCCCTGGGCTTTCAGGGGCGACACCTGACCATCAGCGTCTTCAATGCCTTCGCGCCTCTCGTGCATACGGGCGCCATGCGCACCATTGTGGAAGCGCTCGACCTCGACCTGCTCAGCATCGTGGCCGAGCCCTACGCCGTGGCCAGCGCCCTCACCAACCGCCCGGCCATGAACTATGGCGGCGTGGTCATCGACATCGGCGGCGGCACGACCGATGTTGCCCTGCTGCGCGACGGAGGGATCGAGGGAACCAAGGCCTTTGCCCTGGGAGGCCGCGCGTTCACCAAGCGTCTGGCCATGCGTCGCCGCCTCTCGTTCGAGGCGGCCGAAAACCTGAAGCTGCGCTATGCGCGGGGCGAACTGCCGCCGCAGGAGAGCGCGTCGATCGTGACGGCGCTGGCGCCCGACGTGCAGACGTGGATCGACGGCGTGCACCTGCTGCTCGAAGAGTTGGCGGGCGAGGGCCAACTCCCTCCGTACATCTACCTATGTGGCGGCAGCAGCGCGCTACCCGATCTGCAAAAGGCGCTTAAAGACTTCGAGTGGTCCAGGCGGCTACCTATGTCGCGCCCCGCCGAGATCATGGTGCTCTCGCCGCACGACATCGACTCGATGCAGGACACGACCGGTCTCCTGACCGGCCCACAAGATGTCACCCCGTTGGGCCTGGCGTACCAGGCGTTGGCCCTGGAGCGCGAGAGCGGCGTCGTCACCGAGGCGCTCCACCAAACCGTGCAACATATGGGCATGTGAAAGAATGAGCGGTATCGTCACCATCGTACGCGTCGACCCCGACGACGAGTTGCCGGCGATCCTGGATCGCCTGCCGGGCAACCTCCCCTGCGTGGTGGTGTTGCCGCCGCACTCGCGCGCCCTGGCCAGCGTGGTGGGAGCCAAGCTGTTGGCTCGCCGCGCCGAAGCGGCCGGGGCGCGCATCGCGGTGGTCAGCGACGATCGCGCGGTCACGGCGCACGTGCGCGCGGCCGGTTTGCCCGTCGCCTCCACCGTGGAAGAAGCGCAGCGCTTACTTGGCGCCCAGGTAGCGTCCGTGCCGCGGGAGGCAGAGGATACCGCCGTCCCGACCACATCGTGGCGGCCACCGGATGCTGGCACACAAAGGGACCATAGCAACGGTGGCGACACTGGCGACAATGGCGACGGTCAGGGGTCGGCGCCGAGCGAGGCGCCATCCGGCGACGGGGAACGGGGGGGACGCGGTAAGCGCGTCAGTGAGTGGCGGAACAAGCGCGCCTACCGCATCATACCCGAGGCTAATGCGGGAGAGACGGCCGACGCCGACGTCAATCCCGATCAGGATGGACAGGACCAGGAGGCAGGTCAGGCCGGTCAGCCGCGGTACGCGGATGTCTTCGCGCCGTCCGACGACGGCGATGACCGCTACGCCGACGAGGACGGGAGCGACCAGGAACCCGCGCCTGTCCGCGGTTACGGCGGCACGACCAGCGGGAGCAGCGTTCGGCGTCTGTCGCCCATGGCCACGGCGCCGCGGGTCGGCGCGGGCGCGCGGGCGCGGCGCGCGACGCGCAGGGGTATCCTGGCCGGACTACAAGACCGCCTGCGCGGCCTGGGCCTTCCCGAGGGCGTCGCGGCGCTTCTGATCCCTGTGTTCGCCCTCGTGTTCATCCTCCTGTTCCTATGGCTGCTGAGCATGCTGATTGGCGCGCTGACCACCACGACGGCGACGCTGGCGCTGACCGTCCGTACGGCCAACGTCCCCGGCTACACCTCCATCCGCGCGTATTCGACGCTCCCGGGGGGCAAATACGACGCCACCCACGTCCAGATGTATAGCACCGTCCAGCCTGCCCAGGGCACGATCGGCGTCCCGACACACGGCATCCAGATCGTGCCCGACCACACCGCGACCGGCGAGATCGAGCTGGCCAATCCGACGACGTACGTCGTCAAGGTGCCCGCCGGGATCACCTTCGGCGTCCCGAATAGCTCCGTCGGCTACGTCACGACTCAGGACGTCGTCGTGCCGGCGGCGCGGGTGACGTTCAATGACACCCGACACGGCACCGCCGCCGTCGCGGTGCGCGCCTCTGTCAACGGCGCCGTCGGCAACGTGGCGGCGGCGCGGATCAGCGTCACGCCGTCACAGTTCCAGAGTCTCATCGTGACCAACACCGCCCCGGTCAGCGGGGGGACCGATCTGCGCCTGCGCACCTACACGACACAGGATGCCAGCGCGGCGGCGACAACCCTGTTCGCTCGCCTCGACGCGCAGGCCAGGGCCGCGATTATCGCACGCCTGGGCAAAGACGTCGCCCTGAATACGCTCTACATCGCGCGGGCGCATCCCAATCCGATTCTGACGCCCGACCGCCGCTCCGCCTCGCTGACCCTCTCCATCGACTATCACGCCGTCTACGTCTACCAGCGCGACCTGCTGCCCGCGGCGACCGACTCGTTGCGGCAAAACCTGGCGCTCCAACAGGGCTACCAACTGATCCCTCATGGCGTGACCTGGACACCACAGTGGCAGATGATCAACGCGGGGCTGGCCCAGATCGACTTGCAGGTGACCGGCCACTCCGCGCCGCCGGACCCCGCTGGCGACATCGTCAAGCATATCGCGGGTCAATCGATCGACAACGCGAACGCCTACCTGCAGCAACGCCCCGACATCGTCCCCCCGTTCAACCTGTCGCTCTCGCCCAGTTGGTCCGGCACGGTGCCCAGCGACATCTCGCGCATCCACGTCACCGAACAGCAGCCGCGGTAGAGCAGGACCTGCCCCTAACGACGACGCCAGGCGCCGTTGCGCGGTGGAGCGGCAGCGCCGGAATCCGACCAATCCGTCACACCGTGTCCCGTTGTCGCCGGTTGAGCGGATGGAGTTGAGCGCGGCGGAGTACGTCGAGCCGGCGTCGACGGCGCGGACGCGGGCGTTGACGGCGACGCGGAGCGGTTAGGATGGCGCCCCTGCGACGCTGGCCGTGCCTGCGGCGCGCGGCCGCCGCGGCCGCGCGCGTTCCCGCCTCGCGACCGCGCCGCTCCGGTTGTCGCGGGCTCTGTTCCATCACCCACTGCTTTGCCCGCGCGAACGAGATAACGCTGGATAGCGCGCCAATCGTCCTCGTCCTCGGACGCGACCAGGGTGATGGCGATGCCCTGCTCGCCGGCGCGGCCGGTGCGGCCGATGCGGTGCACATAGGTCTCGGGCGTGTCGGGCAGGTCGAAGTTGAAGACGTGGGTCAGGCCGGGGATATCGAGGCCGCGCGCCGCGATGTCGGTCGCCACCAGCGCCTGCAATCGGCCGGCCTTGAGGTCGGCCAGCACGCGCTCACGCTGGCCCTGGGTGCGGCGGCCGTGCAGCACGGCCACGCGGTAGCCAAGGCGGGCCAGGTCGCGCGCCAGGCGGTCGGCCTTGAAGGTAGTACGCCGGAACACCAGGGCGAGGTTCGTCGCCGGATCGTCGAGGTGCGCGCGCAGCGCGGCCAGCTTGTCGCCGTCGGGGACACGCTCCATGCGCTGCTCGATCAGATCCACGGTTGGGTGCTCGGGGTCGACGGAGATGGTCACGGGGTCACGCGTCTGGCGATGGGCCAGGCCGAGCACCTCCTGCGGGATGGTGGCCGAGAACAGCGCCGTCTGGCGCGCGGCCGGGGTACGGCGCAGGATGGCCTCGATAGCCGGCAGGAAGCCCACGTCGAGCATACGGTCAGCCTCGTCGAGCACGGCCACGCGCACGCGGCCGAGGTCAAGCGCGCCGCGCTGCAGCAGGTCCTCGACGCGGCCGGGCGTACCGACCACGATATGGACGCCGGCTCGCAGCGCGTCAATCTGGCGGCTCAGGCCCACGCCGCCGTAGACGGCCAGCACGCGCACGCCGGCGAAGCGTCCCAGGCGGGCCAGCTCGTCGGCCACCTGCAGGCAGAGCTCGCGCGTCGGCACCAGCACGATGGCCTGAACGGCGCGTTGCCGCGTCTCGATGCGCTCGATCAGCGGGATGCCGAAGCCCGCGGTCTTGCCCGTGCCCGTCTGGGCCTGCCCCAGCACGTCGCGCCCCTCGCGCATGGGCGGGATGGCCTGTTCCTGGATGGGCGTCGGCACGGCGTAGCCCATGGCCGCGAGGGCGCGAGCGACAGGCTCACCGACCGGCAACGGCCCGAATGATGATGGACCCGCTATCGTGGATGATAGCGATGCGCTGGGCGCGATAGGGTCAATAGTAGTGGCTGACAAAAAGGGCGATCCTCCCGGACATAAAAAATCCCGCCGCGTGTGGGCGGGACCATTAAGTTTAGCTTATGTTAATTACAGTATACCATACGCGGCCGGCGCCGGGGCAACAGGTGTTGCCGCGCCAGGGTCTGCAAATAATCGGCCTGACAGATCGGCTGGAGGCTTCTCTGGGGACGCGGGACGCTGGGACGGGCGAGCAGCGCAGGCGAGCGTCCCGCGCCCTCAGGACAATCTTTTGCAGGCCTGGCCCGCGCGCCGGCCCGCTGTGATACCGCTGACACCGCCCGCGGCCGTCAGCCATCAGCTATCCCCCGATTTCCTCGTAGGCCATGCGCGCCAGTTCCAGCGCGCCCAGCACGCCGGAGCGGCTGCCCAGGCCGGGCCGCACGAGGTACGCGCCGATGCCCTCGTCGGTCAGGGCCGGCCGCGAGACGTAGCCGTTGTTGAGCTGCACCATGTAGCGGCCGACCCGGTCGAGCAGTCCGGGCACGCCGGCCACCCCGCCGCCCACGATGATGCGGCGCGGTGAGAGCGTCAGGACGATAGAGTAGAAGCCGGCGGCCAGGTAGCGCGCCTCCAGGTCCCACACCGGGTCGTTGGGGGCGAGTTCTTGCGCCGGACGACCCACGCGCGCGCGCAGCGCCGGCCCGCTGGCCACACCCTCCAGGCAGCGGCCATGGAAGGGACAGACTCCGGGGAAGGTGTCGCCGTCGTAGACCGGCATGGGTAGGTGGCCGATCTCGGGGTGCAGCAAGCCGTGCAACGGGCGGCCATCCACCAGGCCGCCGCCGCCGATGCCCGTACCGACGGTGATATAGAAGAGCGGGTCGATGTCTTGCCCCGCGCCCCAGCGGTGCTCGCCAAAGGCCGCGCCGTTGGTATCGGTATCCCAACCGACGGGCACGCCGAGGGCACGGCGCAGCACGCCGACGACATCGGTGTGCGCCCAGCCCTGCTTCGGCGTGGTGGTGATGTAGCCGTACTCCGGCGACGAGCGGCCGGGCTCGATGGGGCCGAACGAGGACACGCCAACCGCGGCGAGCCGCACGCCGTCGCGCGGCGCCTGGAAAAACCCGACCACGCGGCCCAGCGTCTCCTCGGGCGTGGTGGTCGGGAACTGCGCCTCATCCACGATACGGTCGGGACCGCTGCCGACCATCACGACGAACTTGGTCCCGCCGCCCTCGATGCCGCCAAATACTACCTCTCCAGCCCCCTGGTCCTGCTCCTGCACGTCGACACCTTTCCTCGTCTAGTGGCCGTTAGCCGTCAGCTATAGATAGCCCCATTGTAGGGCTGACATGCAAGCCGCGCAACCGTGTCCCACCTCTTTCCCTTTACCTCCGCCCATGTGCGACATGCCCCACCAGCTTGTGGTGCGCTAAGATAAAGAGTAGCCGGCAGTTGCCGGCTGGATACGGCGGGGAAACATGGTCTGCCGGCACATGTTTTGCTTGATGGATCACAGTGGCGTCGCGGTTTAGGCAAGTGAGCACATGGCACGAACAAAAGGACAGAGTACGCAGGACCTGGTGCAGCGGGTATTGCGCGGAGCCGGGGTGCTCACCATCGATGAGGTGCTGGAGCGCGTCGCGGAGATCGAGCCGATCCAGGGCAAGAAGCCGCGTCAGACGGTTCTGAATGCGCTGGCCGCCGCGCCGCTCACCGAGAGCGCTGGCTATAGCCGCTACGTGTACCTACCCACCTTCATCGTCGGGGCCTCCATGCGCATACCCATGGATAGCGGCGTCACCTCGCCCGAGCGCGGTCTCCTCGCCATCAGTGCTGAGATCGTCGCGCTCCTGGCGCCACGCACACGCATGGACCTATACGGACCGAATCCTCCCGCTCTCTCGCTCGACGGCGGCCCCACGGTAACGCCGGTATTCACGGAGTTTGGGTGGCGCAGCAGCCTGTTCTCCCTGCTCGGCCTGCCCGCTCCTTTCTGGCAGTGGTGGGAGACGCAACAGGTTCGCGGCGCCGACGCGCTGCTGCTTCGCTGTCTCGGCGGTGAGGCCGGCCGCTACACCGTCGGCCCTCTGCGCGGCGACAGCCTGGACCGCGCCGCTATCGACGCGCGTAACGCGGCGCTGCAGGACGCGGCCATAGACGTGCTGAAGCGCACCCACCATGTCTACGCCGAAGACCTGGCGCGACGGGTGCTTGCCCACGGCGTCTACCATCAGCAGCCCGCGCCCGATCCCCTGCGGGCCATGCTCTTCGACCCGGCCAGGCCGTTCGTGGTCGAGTGGTCGCGCATCGCATATCGCCCCCATCTCACGCCGGCCATCAAGCGTATCTTCGCCTCGCGCCTGACGGAACACCAGCAATGGGAGGAGCGGCTGGTCGCCGAGGCGTTCGGGCTCGCGCCGCCATCGTCACTGGCCGAAGAAGCAGCCTGGGAACGGGAAAGGATGGAGGAAGAGCGACAGCGCCACGCGGCCCGCATCGCCACGCGCGCCTCGATGGGGGGAGCCGGGCAGTGGCTGCGCATCAAGGTGCGCCTGGAGTGGGACCGCAAGGTGTGGCGCGTGATCGAGGTGGCCGATGGCCAGACGCTGGAAGACCTGCACGACGCGATCCAGGCCGCCTTTCATTGGGACGACGACCACCTCTACGCATTCTCCTTCGACGGCGACACGCGGGACGGACTCACCGAGGTGCAGACGCCCGGTACCCCTACTCCGCCGCCTTCCGCCGACGAGCTGACGCTGGGCGACCTGGAGCTGCAACGGGGGCAGCGATTCCTGTACGTCTTCGATTTCGGCGACAACCTGCGCCACGAGCTCGAGGTGCTCGACGTCTTTCCCGCGCCCACGGCCGACGCGACGAACCTGCCGCGCATCGTCGAGACGCACGGCGAGGCGCCGCCGCAGTATGACACGTGGGACGACCAGGGCGACTGACGGGGGTGCGCGCCATTGTTTCGCGCGGGTCAATGTCGTGCGGGTCAACGCTGTGCGGGTCAACGCGGCACAAGCCCTGGGAGCGCCGGCGCGCGAAAAAATGGCGCGCACCCGACTGACGGCGGCCGACAGCGCCGCTGTCGCCTGCCCTGGCATCGTCGGCGACGCGATGGCGCGCCCCGGCCGCTGTCGTTGCGCGCCCGGCGGCACTATCGCGCCGCGTCCGTGCGCGAACATCATGCGGGCATGGCCAGAGGTCCGCGTCCAACGGCCTGATCCGGTCACGACAACGACGTGGCTATGCCCGCCTCGGGATGGGCGCGGGCGTAGAAGGTCCAGGCGCCGTCGGCGACGGTTAGCGCGTCGGCGCCGGGCGTGCCATAGAGTTCGATGCGGAAGGATCCATCGGGCCGGTGGACGAGTTGCAGGTCGCCGACCTTGGTGAAGCTGGCGCGCAGGATGCCGCGCTGTGAGACGAGGTTACCCGGCGCGGTACCGATCCACACGCGCTGCCAGCCGCCCCGTCCCAGTTCGGAGGCCATCAATTGGAGCAGCGCCGGGTAATAGCCGTGGCTGCGGTGGTCGGGGCGGGTCGCGCAGTCATAGATATAGGCATCGCCGTCCTTGAGGCGGAAGGTGAGGCCGATATCCCCTGTATGCTCACCGCTGAGCGCCACCCAACCGTAGCAGACGATAGCGCTGTCGCCGTCGTCGGCCTCGATCACGTAGGGGAAACGGCCATCGGGCAGGCGCGCCATAACTACATCCTCCGGGTAATCGCCGCTATCGTGCATTGCCTGGGAAAGCCGGACCGCGTCGGCCAGCGTCGCCGCGCGCAACGTGAGACCGGGCAGGCGGGGAGCCTCAAGGCCGGGATGCAGATGGCGCACGAACAGCGTCCCGTCGCGGTTCGGGTCAGCCAACTGCTGCTGCTGGCGCGTGGGCATGGTCATGCCGAAGTCCCTCCCGCATCACTCGATACAAAGGTTGCCTATATCAGGGTAACAGGTCGCAAGCCGTCGTCCGATCCGAGTGCGCCGCGAGGTGGTGGTCGCGCCCATAAAAGCCTGCCAGATTCATACGCATCTGCGGTTAGCGCCGCGCCTGGTTGGGGGCGGTGGCACGCGAATGCATCTCTTCGAGCGCCTCGAAGGCGTCGGTCTCCTCGCGCTCGCCTTTGGACGCGGGCGCTTTCATACGCACCAGTACGGGGAAGTTGGTGAGTTGGCCAGAGAGGATGGCCTCGCCCACGTCCAGGTCGGGGAGCATGTGCGCGTCGTCCTCGCCCAGCGTCTCGATGACCTTGCGCACGTAGTTCTGGTCGGCCGGGTTAACCATGCGCATGACGATGAAGGAGTTGCACTGCGAGAGCGTTGTCTCGTCGAGGCGGGACGGCCGCTGGCTGACCAGCATCAACCCGACGTTGAACTTGCGCCCCTCCTGCGCGATCTGTTTGGTAATGCTGATGGCGCGCTGCTCGGCCACCGTCGTCGCTTTAGCCGGGGCGAAGGTGTGCGCTTCCTCCAGCAGGAACAGTACCGGCAACTGCAGCTCCCCGCTGACCCGTTTCTCGAACAAGGACTCGGCGACGAGGCTGTAGATCATGGCCTGGAAGTCGCCGGTGTAGCCGGCCAGGGCCACGACGCTGATGCCGCCGTAGCGCACCAACTCTTTGCGGTCGAGCGGTAGTGGGTCGGCATTGCGAGCGATCGTCCGGCTGGTGCGTTCCATGCGGGTGAGGGCGCCGGCGGCACGGTAGACGCGCTTCCAGATCGCCTCCAGCGTTTTCTTGTCGGTTTGTGAATAACGGTCGAACCCGGACCAACCCCACTCGGCCAGCTGCCGCTTGAGGTCGTCGTCTTTCTCCTGCAGGCAGATCTCGCCAGCGCGCGCGAGCTGGCCGATCAGCCACATATCTTGCTTCAAGCCGAATTGCAGCACCCGTGGATCGCCAAGGACCTCACCGAGCCATTGGGCGCGCTCGCGCATCTCCGCCTTATCGTCGACGATGAAGCGGCTGGCCGCGTTGAAGACATCGGTAAACCGGGTTTGCATAGTCTCGCTCAGCTTATAGCCCAGCGTGTCTACGATGCCGGCGACGGTCTCGCTGTCCTCTTCGAAGACGGGAAACTGCGCGTAGTAGCGGCGCACGCGGTCGCGCAGCGCGGGCACGTCGGCCAGCCCCGTGTAGTCGCCGTGCGGGTCGAAGATGACGATGGGATAGTTTTTCTCGGCGAGTTGCTCGATGATGCGCCGCGCCGTCCAGCTCTTGCCCGCGCCGGTCATGGCCAGGATCGCCAGGTGGCGCGTGACGATGGCGTGGCCATCGACCAGCACATCGACCTCGGGGCGATTAGCGAGCGACGCGATGTCCAGGGCGCGTTTCTGCGTCTGCCGCAGCTCGCCCAGCACGATGCGCGCGATATCCCGTGATTCGGGCCGGTAGGCGCTTGACGCGGGCTGCGCGGGGTAGCGCAGGTGGTCCAGCCGGCCGCTGCCGTTGCCCTCCAGCGGCTCCGCGCCCAGGATCTGGCACACCGCCGTGACCATCTCGCGGCTCAGCGAGAGCACCGTATCGAACGGGTCGACGGTCGTCGCGGCAAGCTCGTGCCCCGCCTCGGCAGGGAAAAGCGGGTTAAGCCGCTCGATGCGCTGCACTTTGGCCCACACGCGAATGCGCTCAGGCGCGCTTCGCGCCAGCGTCGCTGCCGTCCCCGTACGCCCAACAGGCGCGTCGGCAGTTGGGCGGCGCAGTTCGGCGTCCACGGCGATGATATCCTGCTCGCGGATGGTCTCGTGGGCCACGGCCAGGCGGAACTCGCTGCTGGTGCTCTCGCCGACCAGGGTGCCGACGTAGCGGATGGCCTTGTCGCGCGCGGACGACGGCGACGGCGCGGGTAACGGGCTAACCATGGATGGCCTCCTTTAGACGGTGGGGCGGAACAGCCAGTCGCGGTGGTTCATATAGATGGCCTGCACCATCAGCCGTTGCATCTCGGCGTCGCCGACCTGTCCCTGTTGCAGGCTGACGCCCAACTGGTAGCGGATCATCTTGCCGTACGCCTCGGTCATCCACGCCGGGACGCGCGCGTACTTGTCGACCACGTCGAGACCCACGGGGAAGCCGTAGCCCGGCAGCAGCCGCGCGTAGAGGTAGGCGCGCCGCGCCGCCGCGTCCAACTGCTCCGACCCGAGGTCCTGGTAGACCTCCACGCGGATCGGCTCGGTGGAGGGCGCGACGTGGACGTAGCAGCCCGCCACGCGCGGGAAGCCGATGGCGGGCGAGCGCAAGGAGGCGAAGTTGACGCTCTCCTCGATCGGCTCGCCCGGCAGCGACACCGTGACCTCCCGTACGCCGCCGTATTTCGTCACCGCCCAGGGCTCGGACATCTCGCCGGGCTGGAGCAGCAGCGCCATCAGCAGCGCGTCGTGGTAGCCCAGCCGGTCCAGCAGCGCGGTCGGCGAGGTGAGGTCGGTGCGCCCGTACATCCGGTTGAAGTAGTTGGCGTTGCCCTTGGCCCGCAACCCCCTGAAGACGCGGGCCAGCAAGACCTTCTCGCTAAACTGGCGCAGCGAGCCCCTCTCGACCACACCCGCGATGATGGGCATTGGTCTGCGTTGCCGCGCCGTCTCCATCAGGCGGCGATGCAGGAAGGCGATCCAGGAGACGGGCTCGAACAGCCGGCGCGCCACCCACTCATCGGAGCGGGCGGTCATGGCCGGATAGATGTCCAGCGCCGCCTCGCGCAAGAAGTCCTCTTTCAGTTGGCGCCCCAGGGCCGGGTCCGGCGCGTAGTGCCGCAGCAGCAGGTCGATGTCTCCCTCGGTGAAGGGCATATGGCCGGCGTACGTGTCCATGGTGTAGACCAGCGGACCGTGAAACATCAGCACGTTCAGGTCGGGCGTGCGCGCCAGCGCGGAGAGGCCGCCGAGCAGCTCGGCGCTGATACGCACGATGTCTGTAAACCCGGAGCGGTCGCGGCTGCCGCCCTCCAGGTCACCCAGGATGACGGGATAGTAGCCGAACTGCTCGCGCTGGGCCAGTTGCCGCTCACCGACACGGACCGAGTACGAGCCGACGCGCAACAAGATGGGCACGCGGCTGCCAATCTCCACCTGGCCCACGCCGCCGTCGAGGAACGTAACCACCTCGCCCCGCACCTCGGTCCACGTGGCATCGGCGACGCCGCGCACGGACAGAATTTGCTCGCGCCGGCCCTGCTCTGCCTCGACCATGGCGCGGCGCAACGTGCCGACGAACGCCGAGGTGTTCTTGAAGTAGTTGTCGCGCAGGCTCTCGGCGACGGTCAGGGCGTTCTCGGCCAGCCGCATGAAGAGGTGCGGCTGCTCGTGCAGGTCGTGGTTGATGGCCTGCTCGCCGTACCACTCCCTCTCCTCGCTCATGCGCCATCCCCCCGCTGCCCGTATATAGCCGCCTGCTGCTCACTATCTGCCCGCCATTGTACACCAACCCGCGCGAGACCCGTCATCTCACCTGTCGCGCGTACGGATGTACATCCTATGCAGGACTGTATGCTCACGTGTAGACGCCTCTGGCCCATGGAACAATAGCCGTATCGGGCTATCCGCTGTCATGCAACCGCGGTCGCAGGCCCATTCCGCATTCTCAATGTGGAAGCATTTAGACAAGCCGGGGTAGCGGGCAGCGGCGGCTCAGCGGCGGCTCAGCGGCGGCTCAGCGGCGTCACATTGCAGGCTGCAAGCCCTGTAGCAGCGTCGTCACGAGATCGCTCACGAAGCGGTCGTCCGCGGAGGCGTCGGGGACCTGGCTGAAGAACGGCCGGTTCATGGTTCTCTGCAGGCACGCGCCAAGCAAGAGCGCCGCGGCGGTTTCCAGGTTGGCTGCGGCGCGGATGCGACCAAGGTGCTGTTCGAGCCGCAAATAGGTCACCAGTCCTGCATTGGCGCGATGCGGTCCCAGGTTCTGACGGCGCAGACCTGCGACCATGTCCGGTGTCGCCAGCATCGTCGCGACTAGGGGCATCAACTCACCATAGAATGACACCGCCAGGCGTGCCACCTCCTCCAGATGGTCCGCCAGTGTGTCCTCGCCGGCACGCTCCAGCAGCCCGTGGAGCAGCGGGATGAAGGGCGGCAGCCGCTCCGTCACGACCGCGAACAAGAGCTGTTCCTTGGTAGCGAAGTAGGTATAAAGGCTGCCTTCCGAGCAGCCAGCGGCCCGCGCGATCTCTTTGGTCGTGGCGGCCGCAAGCCCGCGTTCGCGCAGAACTGCCGCCGCAGCGTCCAGGATACGGTCCCTGATCCCCATGAGCCCTTCTTAACAATCCCCCGCTTGACAACGACCATTCGCCCGCCTAGAATGAGTGTATACTCAATAACATTGAGTATACACTCATCAAACGGCGGTGGCAGAACCGTGGCATAGCAGGACCTGGGCCTAACAGGGCGGGGCGGCGTCCGCAACAATCCATCACCAGCCCGGCGCTCACAATGCCGGTAGCCGGAAGCGAAAAGGAGCGAGAAATGGCACAATCCACGGACCGACAGACCGCTCACGCGTCAACCAATGAACAGTCCGCTCAGATCGACAGCGCGATAGCGAAGCTACTGGTCATCGGCGGCACGCGCGGCACCGGTCGCCACGTGCTGGACCAGGCGCTCACTGCGGGCTACGCGGTCACCGCCCTAGCCCGCGACCGCGCCCGTATCGCCAGTGAGCACGAACGACTGACCGTGCTGCAAGGGGACGTTCTGGACCCTGACACGCTGGCGCCGGCCATGGCCGGCCAGGATGCCGTGATCTCCACGCTCGGAGGCGCCTCGCGCGGACCCACCGCGCTCTACTCGGACGGGATGCGCCACATCATCCAGGCCATGGGTCGCGCGGGCGTGAGGCGCCTCGTTGCCGTCAGCGCCGCGCCGCTCAGCAGCAGCCGGGACGGCGACACGCTGCCGTCCCGGCTGCTGCTGAAGCCGCTCCTGCGCGCCCTGTTCAGGCAACCGTACGCCGACCTGGCGCGCATGGAAGAGGAGATGCGCGCCAGCGGCCTCGACTGGACGATCATGCGACCACCCAGGCTGACCGACAAGCCACCGGCCGGCCGGTATCGCACGGCCATCAATCTCAGCGTGCGTCGCGGCTATACGATCAGTCGCGCTGACCTGGCTGACGCCATCATCACGCTGCTCGACGACCCCAAAGCCCTCCACGCCGCTGTTGGCATCGGCTACTGAGCAAGACTGTAGCCACTGAAAAGGTGGAACGATCTGGCGCTGCAGCGGCCGTGATGGCAGCTTCTAGCCGGCCCATACCATCCGACAGGTGACGCCGCTGGCGCTGGTAGCCTCCACCCGCCTCCCATGGGTGTCGTTAGCCACGTCGCGCGGCGGCCGACGAGCCAGGGATCATGCACTATTGTCGATGCGTGAACCAACCGGACGCTGTATTGTTCCAGACACATCCTGCCACGCCTCCTTTAGGCGTACTTGACGAACTCGGTCAGGGCCTCGCCCCGGTCCGGGTCGAGGCGGCCGGTGGCCCAGAGGAAGCGCACGAAGCGCCGGAAGCTGACGCGGTTGGCCTTTTCGCCGGGGCCAGGACCGGCAAAGTAGTCCTCCAGGTCATCGGGGGTGAGGCTGAGCAAGCCGCGCGGCGGGTCTTGCGCCAGCAGATAGTCGTCGGCGAAGGACGTGATCGTGGCCACGTGCCCGTCCAGAGTCTTGGGGTTGAGGCCGGAGCGGGCCAGATCCTTGCGGAAGGCGTCGAGCACGCGCTTGTCGCGGGCGCGTGTCGTGGCGCGCTCCGCCCGTGGGTCCTCGTCCGTCTCCAAAGGCGTGAGCGTGGTGATGACGCCCTCGCGCTCCTGGGCATCGCGGTAGGCGTCGCGCATGCTGGCGCGGTAGCCCGGACCGAAGATGACGTTGTAGGGAGCCAGCAGGCTATCGTAGATGATGCGCCCCTCGAACGGCAGCAGGACAGTCTGCACGGCGCGAGGCACGTCAGGACCGATGATGTCGTCGATGGGGGAGACCAGGCCCAGCACGCCATAGGCGTGGGCGGGCTGCTTGTCGTCCAGGAAGACGGTGTACCGCTTGAGGTAGCGCTCGACGTAGAACGTGCCGGCCAGGCGGTAGCGCCAGCTCTCGACCAGCGCGAGGTCGGCCGCCGCGAGATTGGCCGGGTTGTCGGCGATGAAGCGTTCGCGCAGCGCGTCGTCGGCCCACAACGCGTTGCGCAAGGGGAACACCTGTTGGGGCGTGAGCGCGACGGGCACGTTGATCCCGTCCGCGTCCGGGTCCGCGGGAAAATCGTCGATGGTCGGCGCCCGGTCGTTGACGTAGCGCAGCAGGGCCAACCAGACGCGATAGAAGCGGGCGGTCTCCTCGGGCCGTAAGATCATGACAACACCTCTCTCAGCGGGTTAGACGCCAGCGGAAAAAGATAGCACTGTAGCCGATGACCAGAACGGCGACGAAGGTGATGCGCGCCAGATCCTTGTCGTTGAACACAAAGAGCACGATCGAGGGCAGCACCACAGCTAGCAGCAGGACAAGATAGGAGAAGGTGCGCAACTGGCTGCTCATCCCGTACCCATCCCTCTCGCTCGTCGGCCACCATCCCCGTCCGAATCAGCGGGAGGGGGAAAGCAGGTCGCTCTATATCGCCTCATGACTACGTTGACCATGGCCGCATGAAAACGGGCTGCTCACGCACCCCGATGTCGAGGCGGTAGATGGAGCCTGTCTCGCCCTCGGCGACGTACAGGCTGTCGTGCCAGAAGGCCACGTTGGTCGGAGTGCGTCCGCCCGCCGGCAGGCTGGCCACGATCGTCCCATCGGGCGCCACGACCCGCACCACCCCGGCTCCAAAGTGCGCGACGTAGAGGTTGCCGTCCGCGCCGTAGGCCATCCCGTCGGGACCATACTCCTCCGGTGGGGAACCGGCCGGGCTCAGCGTCGCCAGGGGCTCCAACTCCTCGTGGCGGCGCGCCGGGGTCAGGTCGTAGCGGCGCAGCAGCCCCGTGTGCGTCTCGGCCACGACCAGCGCGCCGCCATCGGGCGTGACCATGACGCCATTGGGGAAGGCCAGCCCAGCGGCAACGCGCGTCACATGGCCATTGGGCGCGACGGCGTAGACGGCGCCAATAGGACGGTCGAGCGATGACCCACCCGGATCGGTCACGTATAGCGTGCCGTCGGGGCCGAAGCAAAGGTCGTTGGGTCCACGGAAGCCGACGCCAGCGCAGCTGTCGGCGTACACGCTCTGCCGACCGGTGGACGGCGCCAGGCGGATGACCGCGGGCAGACGGCGGTCGGCCACGAAAAGATCGCCGTCAGGACCAAAGCGCGACCCATTGGGTTCGCCGCCCGTGTGGACCCACACGGCAAGTGGGCTTCCCGCCGGCTTGCGCCAGACCGTCCCGCCGGGGATGTCGACGCAGTACAGCGTCCCATCGCGGTCGAAGTTGACGCCCTCGGCGAAACCCAGGCCCTGTCCGACCAGGACCGGTGTGACCGTATGCTCCATCCGTCAGATCCTCCATCCCTTCTCTTCATGGTATATGCTACCGCTTTACGAGGCCCGACGACCAGCGCCACCCACGGCCTGACCATAAATGGTCATGGCAGGGCGCGGACCCTGAAGGGTCTCCACTGGCCCGTCAGCCGGCACGACCCGCGTTCTCACGCCGACCTTTTAAGGTCCGTCCCTGCCATGACCTTTCAAGATCAGGCTAGCGGACTCACCATTACAATCATGGAGCGCACCCCAACGCATAGAATGAAGGGGTGTCGTGAAGATGAAGATAGAGAGGAGAGACCGTGATGCCGACACATTTTGCCCTGGATGACCAGATCGCGTCGCAGCCGGAGGCGCTGCGGGCGCTGCTGGCGGGGATCGACGTGCCCCTACTCGACCCTGAGCGGCCAGTTCTATTCAGCGGGATCGGCACCTCGCTGCACGCCTGCCGCGTCGCCGCGTGGTGGACCGCGGCGCTGACCGGCGGCGCGCTGCGTCCCATCGCCGTCGACGCGCACGACCTCGCGCTGGACGCGCCGCTCACGCCGCGCGATCAGGTCGTGGTGGTGAGCCACCGCGGCACGAAGCGTTTCCCCAACGCCGTCCTGGCCCGCGCGCGCGAGTTGGGCGCGGCCACCGTGGCCATCGTAGGCCAGGGCACGCCCGTGGTGGCCGCCGATACGGTCGTGCGCACCTGCCCGGACGAGCGGGCGGGGACCCATACCGTCTCCTACCTCACCGCCCTTGCCGCGCTGGGCCGCATCGTGGCCGGCCTGATCGGTCCGACGGCCGCGTCGACGGAGTTCGCGTCGGCATTGGAGACCGTGCCCGACCCGGTCGCGCGCACGCTGGCCCTGCCCGCGCCGGTCGAAGCGGCGCGACGATTGGCCGGCCGCGAACCGCTGCTGCTGACCGGCTCAGGACTGGATACGATCACGGCCCAGGAGGCCGCGCTCAAGCTCAAAGAGGGGACCTATACCTGGGCCGAAGGGGTGGGCGTGGAGTTTGCGCTGCACGGCCCGCCCGCCGCGTTGCGCGCCGGCATGGGCGCAATCACTATCACGCCGGCGGCGGGCGCAAACGACGGCGGCCGCACCCAGGAGTTGCGCGGGCTGTTGGACGACCTCGGCGTAACGGCGCTGACCTGCGGCGACGGCTCTACCGCGACGAACGAGGACTTGCCGTTCGCCCCCGTCCCGCCGCTGCTGCGTCCGTTCGTCGCCATCGTGCCGCTGCAACGGCTCACCGCTGAACTGGCACGCCTGGCCGGAACCAACCCCGACGCTATCCACGGCGATGTCGAGCCCTGGGCTTCCGCGATAGGCCGCATTACGCTGTAGTAGGCATGGTCAAGGGATCAACGTCATGTTCACCCCTCGGTGGACGGGCTGTAGCGTGGCTGCGGTCCGCGTTGCGCGCTCGGACGGTGCGTCGTGGGGCAAAGGCAAAGGGTCGCACGTGATGTGCGATCCTTCGACAACAGACGCCGGGCGGCAGCGACCGCTACTGCTTGGCGTAAGTGAAACCCAACGGCTGGGCTATGGCGATCAGCGCGCTGCCCGATGGCGTCTCCTGTGCGCCGTGCACCAGGTGCGCGGCGAAGTCACGGTACACCGCGTCGGCGGCGAGGCCGTGGTTGCGGCCATCCTTCACTGCCAGCGCCGCCTGGGACTGTAGGGCGTCGTGGCAGGCGGAGATATGCGAGGCTCTGTAGACCAGCGCGGCGAGCGTGGCGTCCTGGTAGATGCTTTTAGGATCGTCTGGGCTCAGCGTGCCGTTGTCGGTCGTACTCCGCGCGTAGAAGGGGTTGCGCGACACCAGGGCGCCGGTTGCGGGGTCGAAGAACTGGTACTTGGCGCCGAACTTGTACCTGGCCCACATCGCGTCGTCGAGGGTCGCGACGACGGCCGACCCGCGCAGGTCGATGATCAGGAAGTAGGTCTTGTTGTAGGAAAACTTGAAGGCGTTGGCGGCATTCTTCATCGCCGCGAGGCCGCCCTGTAGCCCGTCGACCGCACTGAAATCCCAAATCTGCTTTACCTGGGCCGTGCTGGTCAGAAAATGTTGGTCGAATTGACCCGGCCGCAGGATTGACGCCTCGGCCGCCTCGTGGCCAGCCAGCAGTGCCCCAGCGCCAGTGGCGCTAACGGCGCCGCCCACGAGCGTGCCGAGGCGCAGGAAACGACGGCGGTTGAGCGATTGCAGGATGGACATCAGGCTACTCTCCTTCACGATTCCATTAATCCACACCTTGCCTGCGCCTGCGGTCGGTTGGGACCAACGGGACGTATCGATGATGCCGGTGGGTCTGAGGCCGCAGGCCGCGTCCTCTCGTCCTGACACCGCAGTGTCCGTGTGCTGCCATGCGACCGCAGTCGCAGGCCCGACCGCTACCCACAGGAGGACATGCCGGTGAGGGTTGCGAGCGGGCCGAACGGCGGTGTGATGTCCACCGCCCCGGCTCCCGTGAACACCGTTTGCGGGATGGCATCGACCACGCCGCCCAGGGTGTTAGGAATATACAGCGTCCCGTTATCCAGGACCACGCCGACGTTGCTCACGCCGCCGCCGATGCGCATGCGATGGCGCAGCCGCCCGGTCCGCGCGTCGAACTGGTAGACCGTCCCGGCGTCGTCGGCGGTGAAGAGCACCGACCCATCGACCACCGGCGCGCTGCGGCTGACCGCGTCGAGGACGGCGCGCCAGAGCAGGCGTCCCGTCGACGCGTCGCGCGCCTCCAGTCCGTGGCTGACGGGCGTCGGCAGGTAGACCACGCCGTCCCGCACCGTGGGCACGCCGGCGGCGAAGGCGTTGGGCAGCTTGCCTGCCCCCTCGTCCTGCTGCCAGACCGTCGCGCCCGTCGCCGTGTTGAGGGCAAAGGCGATTTGGCGCACCAGCGCACCGCCAAATAGGGTGGTGCCCTTGCTCACTGTCGCGCTACAGAACAGCACGTGCCGGTCCACTGCACCCGAGCAGTCGTCGACGGCGCCGGTCACCGCCAGCCCGGCATCGGGCGCGAAGGTATGCCGCCAGGCGATGCCGCGCGCCGCGATGTCGACCGCATATTCGGCGTAGGGATGCGCGCCGCCAAAGAGCAGCAGGTTGCCGTCACGCACCGGCGACGACATGCTCACGTAGGAGGGTAGGCGCAGCGACCAGACGATGCGGCCCGTCCTGGCGTCGATGGCCAGGAACCGTCGCTCGCCGGTGACGACGTAGAGCAGCCCGTCGATGTAGGTGGGGGTCGGCATAGCCTCGCCCCGCAGCGGGAGCGTCCACAGCACCGCTCCGCTAGCCGCGTCCAGGGCGTAGACCGCGCTGCCCCCGGTGCCACGGGTGACGGTGTTCCAGTCGCGCACGGGATCTTGCTGCATGTAGTTGTTGCCGGCGCCCACGAAGACCCGGCCCGCGGCGACGATTGGCTGCGTCATGATGATGTTATTGAGGATCTGCGCCCACGCAATCTGGCCGTTGGCGCGGTTGAGAGCATAAATGGCGTGCGTGTTGCCGGCCCCGGCCACGTAAACGGTGTCGCCGACAATGCTTATGGCGAAGGCCTGGTCCTGCACGGCCGCACTGCGCCACCGTACCGGCGCGCGTCCTGGCTCGGTGAATAGCGCGTTATTTGAGACGTTGCCGTGGTAACTCGACCATGTTGCCGTCGGCGCCACGCTAGGGGCCGGGGCATGCCGCGTCGCGGCGACCGCCGAGGTCGGCACGCATGGGGGCAGGAGCCACAGCGCCAGGACCAGCCCGCCCAGCCACGGCGAGGCGCCACGCCGCCGCATGGCCCAAACGGCAGTCCCGAACATACCAAGGACACGCCCCGCGAGAGCGAACCTTTCTCCCATCATGATCCTATCTCACCTCTCCGACCCAGGATTCCAAAGGAGGCTGGTCTCTCCGCGGCCGCTTGCACCGATCCTTGATAGCCCACCAGGGCGCCACTAAGTGGATGCTGGTACGTTCCTGGGAGCGCCGGCTTCCAGCCGGCCGGCCCCGTCCTGGGAGTCCCTCGTGAATAGTCCAAGTCCAGGATAGATCGTATCGGCAGGGCGCGCACCCGGCATCACGATCATCGTAACAGGTTGTCGTGCCCGGACACCAGGGCGACGGAGAACGTAGCGCCGTAGCGCCAGCTCCCTTTCCCACCTTTGCTAGCCCGTCTGCTAGAGTGAGGTGGGCCGCATCTTTGGACTTGAGACACGCCGAGAGATGAGTTGCCAGTTGCCAGTTGCCAGTTGCGACAATGAGCGTATGGGGATGCTGCTAAGCAAGGAGCTTGTGGGCTCGACACCGCTAAGCTACGCGCCATGATGTCCATCCGTGGCAAAACTGGCAACTGGCAACTGACAACTGGCATCTTCGTGGGGCCGGCGCTGGCTGTCTATGCCGTGTTCGTGCTGTGGCCGCTGGTCCAGCTGATCGGGCTCTCGCTGCAGCAGTGGGATGGGCTCTCGCCCGCGACCCCCGTGGGCCTGGCCAACTACGCCGCGTTGTGGGCCGACCCCGGCTTTGGGATCGAGCTGGAGCATAGCCTGTGGTGGCTTGGCGTCACGCTGGCCGCGCCGGTCCTCGTGGGGCTGGGTCTGGCCTTGCTGCTGCAGGCCGCCCCCTCGCCGGTGCGCACGCCCCTGCGGGCGCTGTTGCTGATCCCGCTGCTGCTGCCGACGGTGCTGATCGCCGTGGCCTGGCATCTGTTCTACAACCCGCTCTCGGGACCGCTGACCGGGCTGCTGCACGCGCTCCACCTGGACGCCCTGGCGGGCGACTGGCTGGGAGACACCAACCTGGCCCTGCCGGCGCTATTGGTCGCGGCCTGTTGGGCCTCGTTCGGCCTCTCCATGCTGCTGTGCGAAGCGTCCCTGGTAGGGATCAACCCGGAGGTTCTGGCCGCGGCCCACCTTGATGGCGCGGGCGCGTGGGCGCGCTTCCGCTACGTCACGCTACCCGCGCTGCGCGGGACGCTGCCGGCGGCCACGGTGGTCACGGCGCTGTGCGCGGTCCCCTCCTACGACCTGGTACGGCTAACCACCGACGGCGGCCCCGGCTACGCGACCACGACCGTGCCGCTGGATATGTATAGCCGCGCGCTCGGCGGCGGCGGGCAGGTGGGGGCGGGCGCGGCGCTGGCCTGCTTGCAGGGCGCGGTAGGGCTGGGGCTGGCCCTCTTTGCCCTGCTGGTGGCGCGGGGACAGGAGCGCCAGGACGCCACGATCGAGCCCGGCGCCGCGGCGGCTCCGCGAGCGGGCCGGCCTGGGTGGGCGCGCGGCGCCGCAGGCGTGGTCCTGCTGACCCTGTCCGCCGGCGTCCTCTTCCCGTTGGGCTGGTTGGCCGTCCTGGCATTGCGGCCGGGCGACGGAAGCAGTGTCCTGTCGGCGCTGGGCGCCAACATCATGACGGTGTGGGGGCAAGGCTTCGGCGACGCGCTGCTGACCAGCCTGGCCATCGGCGCGGCGGTTGCCGCGGTGACGCTGGCGCTGGCCGCGCCAGCGGCCTTCGCGCTGGCCATGAGCCGTCGCCGGCTTGTCCTGGCGAGCGCGGCGGTCGTGCTGGCGCTGGGCCTGTTCCAGCCGGCCGCCGTGCTGGTGATCCCCCTCTACTACATGCTGCAGGGGTGGGGTCTGCTCGACACGGCGCCCGGCCTGGTGCTGCCGCAGGTCGCTCGCGCGCTGCCCATCGCGGTGCTGCTGCTGTGGATGGGCATGCGCGCGCTGCCGGGCGAGATCCTGGCCGCCGCGGCGAGCGACGGCGCCGCGCCGCGCCAGATCTTGCGCTACATCGCGCTGCCCCTGGTCAAGCCTCTCGTCGCGGTGGTCGCCGTCTGGTCCTTCCTGACGAGCTGGAACGAGTATCTCCTGCCGACGGTGCTGTCGCCCAACGGTGTGTTCCAGACCATGCCGACGGCCCTGGGGGGCTTCATTGGCCGCTTCGACACGGAGTACGGGCTGCTGGCGACGGGGGCGCTGCTGGCTGTGCTGCCCCTTCTCCTCCTCTACGGGGCACTCTACGGTGTGCTGGCGCGAGGTCTGCGTGTGTTGCGCCCGCGTGATATGCGACAATGACGCTGAGGACAGGCCACCGTGGGCTATCACAGGTCATAAGAAGCGATAGAGGCCAGGGGGAACGACGGTATGACTCGTATCGAACGTAACGGCGCCGGCGCGCATCGCATGACGCGCCCTACCCTGGCGCTCACGGCGCTCGCGCTCTACGCGGGGATGTTGTTCGCGCCGCGGACATCCGCCGCGGCAACGACAGCAGTGACGGTGCGGACGGGGGGACATGGCTCCACGGCGACGATCAGCGGCCGCGTTGTCAAGTTCGGGTTGGCCGGCTTCGAGCCGGACTTCGACCCTATCGACCGCGTGATCATCTCGGGCTCGCTCAAGCGCATCCGCGTGGACGGCCATATGCTGCCCGACGCGATGCTCGTCCTGTCGCTGTATCTGGAGAACTTCTCGTCGACCACTGTCCCCGTCCTGCCCGACCTGCTCAACCCCAACCAGACGGCCGAAGGGCTGGGCGGCTTCATGCAGGGCAAAGCCGTGCTGATTAACGCCGCAGGGATTAAGGTGTACCAGGGCAGCTTGCTGGCCGAGGTCTTCCTCGACAACTCGGTCCACGCGGTGATCGACATCACCCCGCCCGCCGACGTCAATGCCGCGGACGCCCTGTCGCACACGATACGCTTGCTGGGGACGTTCACGCTTGACAAGAGCCTGGCCGTGTCCGGCAAACTCTCCAGCGGCGCCGCGCTCTCATCGGGAGCTCTGGATGTCCCACGGGGGCAGCCGGTCTCGTGGCAGAGCGTTCTCGCCGGCGAGCAGATCCACCTGCCGCCCATGATGGGTACCTCGGGCAATGGCGCGCCACCGCCCACACCAACGTCCCTGCCGCCAGGCGCGACAGCGGCAGCGCCGCTGACGCAAGCGGCGCAGGGCGCGGTTGCGTCGGCCATCGGAGCCCCCGCGACGCCTGGCGTGTCGGGAACATCCACCGCGCTGCCTACAGCCACCGCGCTGGCCGCCTCGCCCGTCGGCGGAGCCACCTTGAGCGGCGGCAGTGGCACGGGCGGGACCGCGCCGCTTAGCGCGGCGCCCTCGTCCTCGCCGGCCACGACGGGCATCCCCACCGCTGTCCTCGCCGGTGGGGGACTGGTTGCGCTGCTGGCCGGCGCCGCCCTGATCTGGCTGGCGCTGCGGCGGCGGCCGGAGCCCGAACGACCGCAGCGCGGGCTATAATGAGGCAAGGCAGGCGGATGCCCTGCCACTGTAGCGCACGAGAGGAGCACGCGACTGACAACGCAAGCGATCGACTTCGATAGCCCCTGGAAGGAGGCGCTGGAAGAATACGTGCAAGACTTCTTCGCCCTGTTCTTCCCCGAGGTCCACGCCGCGATCGACTG
>JAABUQ010003184.1_pt1 | contig 30695 bp, 34 predicted proteins | sample 5560001 | NCBI WGS metagenome assembly JAABUQ01 (sample SAMN10711888, study PRJNA513371) | rock metagenome | isolation source: Antarctica rocks | place: Antarctica: Victoria Land, Finger Mt nord | collected 2015-12-18 | reverse complement strand
TGACAGGAGGAGGGAATGGAAATGGGATGTGTGGCCTGCCGGGGCATAAGGTTGTAAGAGAGTTGGGGTAGATAAGAGATGAGTTCAGCGGCATTCATGTTCCGAAGCAGCAGCTGCGGTGGTGTAGACGCCGAGAGTTTGTTTCTTCGTAACGTAAAGCGTGCGGGATAGCGGGAGATCGTGAGATTGTAAGGATGGTGGGGGGTGTGGCAGGGGGGAACCGTTATGAGGAGCGAGATGAGGGATTAGAAATAAAGGGGTTGATGCTCGTCTGTGTCCATTTGAAATGAGGGTTAGAAACGTTATTGGACAAGGAGAGTGCGTGCTGCCAGGACGGTCGTTGAAGAGGAGTTGTCGGAGTTTCACCCGGGTTGTGGAATGGGAGTATGGGTTCGAGGATGAGGACAACGTATTGAGATAGTGATAATATGACTTCCAGATAATGCAAAGAGGATACTTCCCCTGAGGCCGGATACATTGCGCCATATCTGAGCTAGGACTCTTCCTTGCCGCCCGATTATAGAACCAAGACTCAGCAGCGGGGTTGTGATGAACCAATCCGTGAACAGGCTTGGATACTGCTGGAGACAGAACCTGGCTCGAGGTGCTTGTGAAGTTGTAGTCCCAGTAATCAGCCTTCGAGTTACGAAACCTGACTACCTACCAATTTCCGCAGCGAGTTCCTTATTGCCAGATCTAGCGAGTGAGGAGCAAAGTCATCTTTGTGAAGGATAGGACAGCGTAGTGTCTGGCAATGAGGCTGGCATACCAATGTGGGCAACTCTGAGACATCAATGTTGGTGCTCCAAGACACCTTCGGCCCACTGAGCGATTTGTACATGTACATGGAAGATTAAGTAAGGTCTAGCCTGCGGCGTGCAACCATAAGTGGAAGTCTGACGAAAGAAGGGGATTAAAGAGACAGTAATCCCAATCGAGCGAGCTTTTGCGAAAGCGTGCGCGACACAACCTTGCAAAAGACGTCCCGAGTGCTTACGCTTACAGAGAAAATCATGGTAGAGGAGTGGGGGAGACTCACATTGATCTCTCGATATAACAGAAGACGGTACGTTTCCCCACAAAAGATATCAGGCGTTCCAGCCTCGGAGCTTGAGAGCCAGTGAATGAAAAATTAATCTCATATTAGATCTCTAACTTGTTATTGAGGAAGAATTGTATATCTACACTAAGCAAGTACTATCGAGGCCTAGATCTTGAGCATGGTGTTGACGACTACGGTTTGCGGTGTGCGCCTTGACGACGGATTTTGCGTTTGCAATAACATTCGATTTGTGGAAAATCGAGAACCCTAGCTGCCATCTTGACCACAGTCATTAGTGTCGTGACTTCACCTGGCTAGACCTCTTGAGCACGAAGAAAGGTCCGGAATCGATCGTAGCTGCCACCAGCGCTTGATAGCGAATTAGTCATATGGTAGCAAAGAAGTATGGTTACACCGCACGGACTGGGAGATGGTAGGGGGCAGACTGTAGGATTGAGCGCTGAGCTTTGCAGGGTAGATTTCTGTATAAGCCAACACCACGGCCCAGCTACTTCGCACAATAATTTCCTTCTTACCTTTTGAGGTCATAAGCAGGGTCGATTCCAATGATCTCAACGACCCTATGGGTGCGAGAACAGAGGTAAAGTAGATCCCATGTAGTCTACAGTCTTGCGGTATAGCATTGTACTGAGCGGGCCACCGTGCCAGCAGACTGTCCCAACATTGCTTCGTTCAGACTTAGACTGAGATAGCGTGCAGTTAATGATTCCGTAGAGATCCCTTTCAGCTCGGTAGCTCGCAAAGAAGGTTCGAATAAGTTCTGGAGCCGTTACGGCACATGTGGGGGCACGACCAAATTCGCTCGATCTGCCAACGAGTGCCAACATTGACGGAGATTTAGCTCCCCAACACAATGCGCTGATTCGCGACTGACCCCGTGGAATGCGCAAGCTGTTCACCTGATGTCCATCAGTGTTTGAGCTCGCTCACGAATCAGCGAATCGTGCCTGTTGCTGGTGAAGAGTATGCAGTCTTACGCCGGGCTCGATGATAGACACCGAGCTTCTCGACTGCAGTCTGTCATCTATTGTTGGTAAAGTGGCCACGGGTCAAGCCCCAGGCTCAAGTCGCCATGGCTGCAAGATCGTGGACTTATGGATGCTAGACCACAAGTGTGACGGTCCAGATCTAACAGTAATCTTAGTAGTCAGCTGCTGAGCGATGTAGAGCCTCTTACAGCCACGAAGAAGACTCGCAGTCCAACGTCCACAGTCACACGTTGTAAAAGGGCCCGGTGACTAGGTCTTTGTGTCTCGGCCTGGATTTAAGATTACCAACCATATGCCAACGGAAGGCAGTAACGCGGTCATGCATAAACCGGATCCAGATCTTTCATGGAAGCAGTTACAGTTCTTCTTATGCCAGGTGTTTGGCTTTCCCCTACTAGTGTCCACAATCCGCATCCGAGACATGACAAGCCAATCCAATGCAGGTGCGAAGGAGGGGCCATAGAGCACAACGAAGACGCAGGTGAACACGCGTCCAGATACAGATTTGCGAGACAGAAATTGCTAATAGCGCTACTTCAACCATTTGATTTCTTTGCCCATCAAGGATCGACGAGAGTGCCTCACCCCTATTTCTTTGGCACTTTCGACTCCAACCGAGAATGACGTTTATGTCGACATAGTACATACACGTGAACGAGAGGCTATTCGTATCAAAAGTGTGCGATGACCGCTGAAGGAACCAGTGCGTCCTTTGAACTTACCGATTTTCAGAAAGACTCCGCAATGAGCCATGTGGCAAGCGGGAGAAGAGACCCATATTTCAGGATGTCTGATGAGGTTGGACCGTGTAGAGCGTTCTGTAGATGGTTCTGAATCAAACCGGTGATCATGCCGGAACCAATTGTGACCGCAAAGAAATCTGAAACCATGAGGAGCCTGTGTAAATTGGGGCCTACCTCTCTATACTCTTTTCGCCTAGTTGCCGTTCCTGCTTATCCAAGCGCTCCCCAATAGATATAATCGTCTTTACAGACAGGACAGAGGGTGATTATCATGATATATGCCTATGCGCATGGCGCTGAGTGAAATCCGACACCCTTGGCCACGACAAGATTGTCGAGTTCTTCGCTTACGGAAAGCTTCGCTAGGGCGGAATCCGTGAAAGCGACGACAAGCCCGGCCAGGACTATCTCTCTTGGCGAAGCTAGTTGAAAGGGTGACGATCATAAATAATCCCGATAGATGAACGTCATGCAAGGAAATAGAGAAGCTCATGCAAGACGTAAACTTAGTTGTGCGCATGACACCTGTCTCTGCTCTTTATGCGGGGTTCTACGATAGGATATCGAAGGCCCTGGGAGCGTCTCGCATCTTGGCGGCGGGAATGGCTCCGAGAGTCGAGACATCGCATTTTGCGGTCGAGGTCGGATTGAGCTCAATCCTGACTCAATGCCTGGTCGCTGGCATATTCGCGATCCAACTACCGAGATGGATCTTGTACATTACTCGCAACCTGCTGAAGAGGCCGGTTTAAACGATGGCGTAGGAGTGAGTCTAGGATGGGCTATTAGCTGTGGGCAGTTGGCATGTACTTAAGGGTGTACCGTTGACGCTCTCAAAAACCAAGTACCTATGCACATCGTCCTTTCCGTTGGTTCTCAACTTCCTCATCGGAGCGGGCGTAAGGAGCCTGCATCTCACTAAGGCATGGACCCGATGAGACACCCTGCAGCTGCCCTGCATGCTTCATCCGTTAAGGTAGTGGCGCATCGCTGTCTTGGCTGTGGTCCTGAAGGCCACGACTCGACCAAAACCGCTATCTTGCCCGAATTTGCGCGATATTGCGGATGTTCCGAAAATGCGATCCATGTCCTGACTACTCCCTAGCCTTCGAGCCCATGCAGTAGCCACCAATGAGACCTGTAGGCTGTGGAGGGCCGGTCGAGGTAAAGTACTCGGGTCGCCAGACAATAAGTTAACTACCAGATCAGGTTAGCCGACAGTAGCTCGTTTGTCGACCAATCAATCAGTTGGGGTCATGTGCGTGATCGTGTCCCGATCAGAAAGTTGGCCAGCAACCGTACAGTAGCCGGCTAACCGTATCAAGTAGTTAACTTATTTTCTGGCGACCCGAGTATGTGGGGAACAGGCGGACGCAGGGTCTGTTCACGATGGCACGTCTGCACGAACGTTCAAGTTAGCATTTAAGAAGGCCTCTAGTTTAGGACAGTGCTAGCGCACCGCCCTCATCGGCCGATGCCAACCCAAGTTTTAAGCACTGGCTGGAGGTCTGCCAACCTTTATGAAGAGAAAACTTCGAGGGCCCCAATACTGAGAAGCCAAAACTCAAGATAGGTCCGCATGCGTTGTCAGCCATCGACCTAAACGTTTGTCTGAGTTTCAAGTGGTTGTGGCATGAAGGTTTCCCTGATCGAAGTGGACCCTGAAAACCCTTTGCCAACGTCTTGGAACGCTAAGCCAAGCGCGCGAAGCGAACAGTGATTGATTGGGAGTAACATCCGTCCAACGGGCATGAAGCGGACCTCTGCCCGAATTTTTGACTAGGGAGCACCGGAGAGGGGAAGAAGTGGCGAGCAGTGGCGGGCATGCCTCCTCCAAGCTAGGAATATTGACTCGTTCAATTCGCTGCGCAAAGCCTGACCCACAGGCGGTACGGAGTACGAGATAACGATCGTCGGACATCCAGTAACACCATCGTCTGAACAATCTTCCTAATTCTATTTTTGAGCAAGGGTTGTGAATAGAGTTTTTGGCGAAGCGGTGGCAACATGGGAAGAATGGGAATCGTATCGAAAATGCCATGTCCGGAGAGTGGGGAACCATGGCAGAAGTAAGATTAGATCGGAATAGACTCCTTGACGAGCTTTGAGAACCATGAGGCATCTCCGGGATTCGAGGTGGAGGTGGGTCCTGACGAGATGGGCTTTGACCCTTTTTGCCCTGTCCCTGATTCTCCTTCCCGGCCCATCGATCGAATGGCGTGAACCCTGGATCGTCTTTGGTAATTCCCTTGCCCAGGCTCCTCCAGATCATAATAAGCCTCGTCCTCGACACGCACCTTGTTCAGATAGGGCGCAACTTTCCCATCCCGTCACTTCCGTCGAGAAGTCTTGAGCTGCCGGTTTTCATAAGTGCAGCCAACCCGCTGTCGTTGTTCTGTGTATCACAAGACACTCGATCGAAAGACTGCACTGTTCTGTTCTGGTCATTGCCCTGACATCGTATCGCTCAGAGTGAATTGTCATACATCCTCCTTGACCAGGTTGCTGGCTTCGCGGTCCTGGTTCTGCACTTATCCGAACCCTGTTCTCATCATTAGCTGTCAGCGTCGCCAGTCGAATAGAGGAATAGGCTTTGCTACTGCTCGCTGTGAAGTTGATGACTTTGCAAGAGCTATAAGTAGCAATCCCGCAGTCCAGAAATTGGCGGCCTCGCGAAGATGTTTGGTGAGAATTCGTCCGGGCGGAAGGTGAGTTTACTCAACGAACCGCCGCCCAAGCACTCGCCTCACCAACATTCCACCAACAACCACGCAACCATCCATCCTCTGCCATCGTTATCAACATTGACCAAGTACTCTTACCGACCCCGTCCTGGCACATCGCAAGGCACTAGCTCCGCTTCCACTTCGCCCGAGACTTCGCCAAGCACACCTCCACTCAGCCGGTGGGACTCGATATCTTCCGTCGGCACACAGACAACTCCACCTCCAATGACACCGGTCTATCCTTTCAACCCTCTGGACCAGTCAAAACATGGCCCTCCGTACTACTCGACATATCCACGCCCTCCGAACGGGTCCACTTACCCCGCCATGCCGCAGGCGCAGGACCCTTCAGGGCCGCCGTATTTCCACCTCCGCGACAGCAACAACCGCATGACCGATGCCCAAGTGGACGACGTCCTTACCGGCCTCGAGCCCCCTCCATTCCCGCCTCAGACGCAGTATCCCCTTCCCAATACAGATCCTGCACTAGCCATTCCCCCCTCCACCGCCCTCCCTTCTGCTGCCAGCAATAGTACGCCCACATCGAAGCCATCCACAACAACGTCAAGCACCAAACCTCCATCAAATAGCAACACCTCTACCACCTCGCCCACCTCCTCCAAGCCCGCCAAAAAAAAGTACCCTTGCCCTCACGCCGTGCGCTACTCCTGCCCGGACACCTTCACCACCTCCGGCCACGCGGCGCGCCACGGCAAGAAGCACACCGGCGAGAAGAACATACATTGCCCAACCTGCCACAAAGCCTTCACGCGCAAAGACAACATGAAGCAGCACGAGCGCACGCACAAATCCTCAACGGCTCGCATCGAAAATCCACCGCCCACTACACCCGCCACCTCCAATGGCAAGCCCCCGTCCGCCTCGTCCCGCCAACGACGGCCAGTACCCAGAAGCACAGGCTCCCATTCATCAGTTGCGTCGATGGCAGACGCGCCCGCGATCGAGTTCGATGGCGATAGCAGCAAGTTGGAACTTTCGTTTTCTCCGGGGCAGATGACGAGGCTGCCGGATGCAATGCAGGATGTCCGGCCGACGACCACGTCGAAGGGCGGTCGGCTACCGAGTCTCAGTAGCCGCAGTGAGGTGGATGGGGAAGGGGATAGTCCGGGATTGGACGCTCTGGCGCATGTTGCAAGTGAGATGGGGGGCTGATGGTAAGGAACCTGTTGTGGGTGGTGGGTTTGGCATATGACGAGCGTTTTTGGGGCTTTGGCTGTGCATGCGTCTACAATACGGGCTGTACGGAGGACAAGTGACATCTGGTCCTCTCCTACACGGTTCTGGACTGGGGGGGCCCCTTTCCAAAACGGACCCTAGCAGATATACCCTTAGATTTTCTGACGATACAGCGAAGGCTAGCGTTGTGGCTGCAGGCTCGGGGCTTGTTGATTATCACGTCAGATATGAAAATCGGCTGGTGTTGCTGGTACGCATCTTGCGAACATCCACTTTTCTGTCTTCCATAGCAGCCTCGGTACAGTCCTTGTTTGGGTTTTCCTCCAACCTACGCCACTATCATAACTCAAGTGCATTTACTTTTGGCTACTACTGTGTAACACGTATCTTTGACTTTTCCCCGCTCCATCAACCGATCTTTGCGTCTCAATTCCATCTTTCTAATCACATCAATGGTGTGAGAAATCGTCTGTTACGTAGCAAGAATTTTGAATCGATTTGCACTTCACAAATCACCATTGGTTCATAGCGAAGGTTCAACCTTCTCATTAACCGAAGACCCAGTTTGATACCCTCAAGCAAAACTCTGCGCTCGCACGAAATTCCGCAGTGATTATCACTTGAGGTTTCCGGAGATAAATTCCAGAAGGATGTTTGAGATGCTTATAGGAACAGGCTTATGGTCCCCCTCAATCCGTAGTGCAAGGATGCCTCATCTCGCACCCTGAACCTGGAATGCATTTTACCACCAACTCGTTATCTGTCACGCTTCGAGACTTCAGCACCACTCGAGTCACGGCCCGAGACGGTCCGGAGCAAAAGCCGCATGAAACCCTCATTAAGTTTCTGGAACGAAGACAAGAACTATACGTTCAAGAAGTATACGATCTCCATATTGATCTGCACAAAATGGACGTCAATCCTCGTTTCTGGCTTGCATTTCCCAAGGATCCGGCACACAAACATGTCCATGAGATTGATTTGGATCAAGCTCTTTGCGATAACGTGATTCCGCAAAACCTACCACCATCTGGCCGATTCGGACATAATAACGAGATCTCCTATTCTGTGGAAGCCTACATGCTAGACCTGAACAGCAGTAGAGAGATCAAAGCCAGCATGCCCATCTTGTTTTCTACGACCGGGGATGTGAAAGAAGCTGTTGGCAAAGAAATTGAGATTGTTCAGGAACGCCTACTTCGCGATGATCATCAAGATACAGGCTTCAGTGCTTTCCATGTTGCGATGAGGAGCCCTACTGTGTTTGTGCCCGGATATTTATTTCCGCTTGAGATCCGCCTGTTATCGGGATACCCGTCGTCGTCGACTGTCTTGCTCAAAGGAGGATCGGTACAGCTGGTGGAGCACACCACGGCACAGAGTACGAACAATCATTCAATGACTTGACATAACAACCACACCATCGTATCTCATGATCGTTTGCCTCTGGAATCCGACGAATCCGTGCGAGAAATCATAGGCTCAATGATATGGTTTTTGTCATGTCGCTGCAGCCCACCCCCCTTTAGAAACTTCGTCGCCCCCTTTCCAAAGTATGTAATTATCTTTGCTGATCGAACAAGACTTGTATCACTTCCCCAGGAGATGTTGACAATAGTCGATCGATCTCTTTAAATTTTGAGAGCAGATAACATGACGTTTAATCCATTTCACTCCGACTTCAAAGCTCTTGGTGCACTCACCATTCAACATAACACAAGTAACAAAAGACTTTGCTTTCTGAGTCTAAGTATGATACATTCGTAGATCTAGATGGTATTAAAAGAGGAGTTCTGGATTCTGCCGAGGTTGATCGTGCCTAAGTTGAGGAAATAGTATGTGTGGGGGGGTGACGGCAACAAAGAGAAGGGCGGCTGCAGCAGCTCTCTTTCTTTAGGCCCTCTCAAAACAGCGTTGTCGAGATGGCGATGGATTGGAGGAGCTTATAATGGGCCATCGCCAGAGCTGGAAGACTTCGGAGTGTGTCAATGACTCGGTCGAAGACCTTTCAGCGGGAGGAAGGGCTTTATGAGGTTTGCGAAGCAAAATCAGCACGCACTGGTGCCAGCACACGAGATGGATGAGCGGTCGGGGAAAGCGCGTCGGCGGATCAGGAGACGCCGATGGAAGCGAGCTGCCAGATTTTGGGAGGGTTTGCCGAACGATCAAGTAAGATTTTGTAACGATTCATTGGAGGGATGAGGGAGAGTTTTCTTAATTTGTGGTGTGGAAAGGTCCGAGTCCAAGCTGTTTATGCTCTGTGCTAGATACTGCGACGGTTTGATCATGATTGGTGATTCTGTCCTCCAGGATGATGTTTCTTGTATGCCATTCTCGAGTGCTGGTCTCCTTGTTCTCCTGCTACTGCTGACTGGTCTCCGAAACACGGTTTGCGAGCTGGTATGCGACCAGCGCTGGGTCTATTTCGGCTTCGAAGGCTTGCGCGAGTTAGCGTCAAATACCGGTAGTGTCAACGACTGGACGGCGGTGCTCACCTTCTTCCATGTGAGCGGAGGAATAAAAAAGCAGAATGACACGTAGGTCGAGGCCAATGATGAGTTGACGAATTGTGACACCACCACCTGTTGATCTGTCTCACAGAAGCGCTAGAAAAGCCTGCGTACGTGCTCATCAAAGGCGATCTTGTGCGCATCCAGGGGGTCTCTATCATCAATCCCACATTTGCTATACCATTCCTCCAGCTCAACGTGCGAGAGTGGATTGGGCGCATTGTTGAAAAAGAATCCATTCATTTGATCATCACGATCGTACCATGAAATGAGCGGCGCCTCAAACCCGCCTTTGAGGTCATTGATGCAGATCGACTTCAGAGTCAGACTTGCTCGAATGGCGTCCGCAAAGTCTTCCCACGAATCCGTGGTGAGGCGACAATCCTCGATGGCCAAGTGCTTCAGATCTTTCGAGCGTTCGAGAAACGTTAGAAATTCCTGCGCCCCTGTATCGAATGATGACAGGATAAGCGTTCTCAGTGACGGATACGCGCAGCCATCAAACACTGCCTGAAAACTCGTTGGATTCGTATCCAATGAGGAATCCAAGGTATCTTGGCCCATGCTAATGGCGAGAGCCTTCAAGTTGGTCGCATGAACAAGGAATCGACATATCCCTGCTTCTAGGAAACCTTTTCTAGTATTACCCGATATATGCCCAATCCCAAGGCTCAATTGAAGTTTTGTTAAGGCGGGTAGCACATGAAGCGCGTGGAATTGTTGACGCACCGACAGTTGAAATGCATTGGGGTCCAATGCCACTTCTTGGTCGAAGATCAATTCTTTGATGTTGCATTGTGCAGTAGCAATGGTCAGGAGAATTTTTTGTAAATTTCTCGCTGGTCCATCCTTCAGAATCCCATCGGCCTTATACATACCGTCACCAAGAACAGCGCGGTTGTAATCAGTGAAAGCGGATTGACCACTCGCATGGACGCCATCCTTGTAATCGAAATTAGCGAGGACTATTCTACGAATTCTAGGAGCCAGATTCAAGAAGTGGCACAGTAGCAGGTAGATCTCGTCATCTCCAAGTATCTCGCTCGCTTCACTGCGGAGCCTGCGATACATGTGGTAGCCCTTGTCAATGGCTTCACGCGAAGGACACTGAAGACCCTGTTCCCGAAAACCTGTCAGAACTTTCCGGTTGTACCACTCCTTCTTCGCCGCATTTGCAGAGGCTCTGTAGCCTACGGGTAAGACAACAATAGTCTCAACACACGATGCGAAGTGCTGGCATACGAGCTTCGAATTTTGAAGAGCTCTGGCGTTAGCTGCAAGGCGAATCGTACCGAAAAGCATTGGGGTAGTGACTCTGAGGAAATATTTCGACACGTGGCGGATGTTCTTCAGATCTGAGTTCGGTAGATCGCGAAAAATATCGCTGAGGACTTCTGGCGGGAGCTCCATCAAGGCCGAGGGTAATTTTGCTGTTGTTTAAGGTCAGAGTACTTGCTCAAGACGTAGCTCGCGTGTAGGGTATCGGTGCTGTCGATTGGACACGCTTATGGTGAGGCTAAGAAGAGGTCGCAGGAGTGCCTTTCGCAACGGAACAATTTCTATGGTGAACTACAGAGGTGCATGTACAGAGAACATTCAATGAGAAGAGGGCGGAGCCAGGTCAGAAGTTCAAGAATGATCACTCAGTGAGCCCAGCCTGCGAATTAGACGCCACAGTAGCTATGAAGTAAGGGTACAAAGAAGGATTCGGGAGCGGTAACTGATGTGAGAGATGTGCGTCAAATCAAGTTTTGGGGACAAGAAAAGATGCTGTAGATTGAATTCCTGCAAGAAGTAAAATAGATATATCGCGAACGCGCTAAACCGGTCTCGGCCACACTAGATAAGGTAGAGTAGGAGGTGAAAGTGGTGCGCGCATGGAACCTCCATTCCATTCACTCTGAGGTATATACCTACTTATATCGATTCTGATCGCGCAGATGAGCTATATAGTGACACGCATGATCAGGCCTGCGGCATTGATACGAAGGCCTTTCAAGGTGATTCATCTGGTAGAGACATACGATGCAGGAGTCATTACGGGTCAACATAACGGCGTTGGCTCTATTCCATGCGCTGGCATGGTTCACTTCTCAGGGACTCATGGAATGGGAAAGGAAGATTAACCCTTTTTTAGGATGTTCGATTGAGAAAAAGACAAATGCTTTGAACATTTTCCGTTATAGCTATGGGCATCCGTTGGTTCTTCAGCCCTTTACAAAGTCATCGAAACAACAGTGCCGAGGAATGGTGCATCACTTCTTTTCACATCCTATGGCATATCACTGTAGGGAGATGAATGATATGTACTCAAGAGGTTGCAAGCATTGGATTCTATCTGAGTTGAGACTAATTCATCGCTCCACGTAGGCCTCCAAAGAGACCTACATTGTAATTGCGCAAGTAGAGCTACGCGACATGCTGGCATACGAAAGGCAGGAGGTGCCTGTAATATTCCGGTATCAGTGATATCAGTTGTGTGGAGAGCTGGAGTTAAGATCATACCTTGATGCAAGCACCACGACTGTTGCGCACAGAGAAACCAACAGCAAGGATCCCACTGAAGCTCTTAAAGCCTCTCAACATTGAAAACCTCTTGGTACCAGTCTCTCTCAGCGTTTCCATAGTAGTACATTCCGCTGTCGGGACGTCGCATCCAACTGGGCGATTGGATAAACCGTTCAACGGCACCTTCCAGGAAGGGGTTTTCTCCTCCACGGAAAAGGGAATTCTGCACGAATTCGCATTCGTAGCCTCTGAATTCCATATAAGAGTCCGGCATGTAACCTCCCCGTAGCTCGTAAAATTGTATGTTCGTGAGACTTGATTGCTTCCGAAGCATCTCGGCCACAGCAGCCCAAGATCCAGATTTCAGGTTGTGATAACGGAGACCTAGTGACTGAAGACAAGGAGAATGGAGCAAAAACTCTATCAGGCTCTTGGCGTGAGACTCTTGTCCTGCTAGAAATAGGCTTCTCAGTTTCGGAAAGCGGCATCCCTGCAACAAATCCTCAAAGGGCGAATAATCGCTGACAAAAAAACTCAAAGTCCGTTCCATGGTGGTCCTTAAGAACAAGCATTCAAGCTTAGTAGCAGAAGCTAATACGCTTGCGAGTGTACCATTCGTGATAACTCCTTTGTCAGCTGGGGAGATGGAATCGAGAGAAAGTGCCAGCTTGGTGAGGTTGGAGGTCACCGGAGAAAGATTCTGTATTTGACGCGCATCCATTTTGAGGCAAGCAGCGGGTAGCCTCATGGAGTAAACATGGGTTCCAGCTAGGATTTCCCGGATTTGCGTTGAAGCAGTTGACAAGGCGAGGAGTAGTGAGGGTACGAATGACGCACCGCAATCAGACGCTGTCTCGGCGGGTAGTCGCAAGAGTGAGTGCGTCTCCAGGCTCAGTCCGCATTTGTTCATCGTACAGAACTCTTGTAATTCCTCCTGGGCGATACTGGTCAACTCGGGGGCCGATATGATGGCCAGTCGAGAGACTTTGGGGGCTTTGTTCAGAAACTGGCACAGAACTATGCTGATCTCTCGCGTCGCCATGATCTCTTGCTGCTCTTTGCGAAGCTTGCAATAAGCCTTGTAACCTAGGTCCAAATGGCATTGTGGGAACCGGACATGCTCTGGTCTGCAGCCTCGGTCAACCGCGTTTTCATATCTCGCTTGGGTTCTAGCAGGATAATTGATTGGGGATATGTAGATGGTCTTTATCGAAGCAGGGAAGTGTGAGAGTATTAGTTTTGCATCTTCGAGCTTCTTGGCGTTCGCGACAAGGAGGACGGAGCTGAATAACAGCGGAACAAGAAACTCAGCAAATGGCTTGCACACAATTCGAAGCGCCATCAGGTCATCCTTCAAAAGGTTCCTGAAAATCTCGAGGAGGAGCTCAAAAGGCACATCCTTGATTGTGGAACGGGGATGAAATGAGAGTTGATGGTGTGGTTGAGCTCGAGCGATGAGCCGAAGTGGATTGAGCGGGTTTGGCCGCGGCGTTAAGTGATTCATTTTACCTTATGAAAGCCCGTGCACGTTGTCGAGAGAAATGTGCTCGGATACGTACAGACAGGCCTTCTTGTTTGCTTGACCACATAATCGTTGTCGATGGCCTGTACTTCTCAGGATGTCATGTGAGGAGCGCAAGAATCAAGGATCCCTTAAATAGGGCAAATTACGGACACGAGACTTCCTTTGTTGCATTCCCACAGGGTAGGTGTTGTAAGATATTTTCAAAGCGGACAGTGAAATTCAAATCAAGTAACTTGAGGTAAATGGTGTCGTGGATATGGACCAGTGAGCGTTGTCAATTGGACATTGTGCTGTTGATAATGAATGCCTCGAAGATGTGGATCAATTTCGTCCAATGTGGTTAATTTTGCCGGCAACGGCAATGGCGTGCGCAAGTCCGGTTCCGGGCATTTAGTATATTCCCGGGCGATGAAAGTCAAGTGTTGTAGGAGGCAAACACGCCGATTCCGCAAGCCACAGAGTCGGTACTAAGTGATGACCACGACACTCAAGTCCCTTCGAACGGAACTTTGAGATTTTCGCCTATCACAAGGTGGTCTTCACCCCGATCGGAGAAATCAGCAAGCGCCTCGATTGATCTTCTCGAGTCCAGTCGTTGACCCCTAGTCCCAGGCTGACGACTCAGGGTTTCGATACCTATTTAGCTCGTGATATATTTATTATACTGATTCTTGGTTCTATAGCAGAAGCCAATGGGTTCCTTTTGATGATTGTATCCTGGAATGGTCGAGTCCCGAGGGCCGGCATTGGAGAACAAAACTGATAGCAAAGATGCAGTCACCACGCCGACGAGGGCATCATGGAGAAGAAGAAGAAGAAGAAGAAGAAGGGGAAGAAGAAGGGGAAGAAGGAGAAGCAGAAGACCTGTTGGTACATGCTAACCTTGCTACCGTATTGCATCGTTGCTTGATAGCAAGAACAACATGGTACATCATGTGCTGGCCACGCTTGAGAGCCTAATCCCACGCTGATAATTGGGGCAGGAGAACAAGTGATATCTATATAGCACTCCTTAGCCCCAGCAAGTCAGTATCTCTGTCATTGATTGACTGACCTGAGCCCTGTGTCCATTGGACCGATAGACGATCACTCAATACCGAGGGGACATTGCGGGATAGTAGTACTCGTACGATCTACCTCCGCACTCCACAACCAGAGGTCTATCCCTTGCAAGATCTTGACGATATCGTGCGACTTCTGGAACCGAGAATGGGTTCGGGCCGTCATGGAAAATGAAGTTGCCCACGTCGTGGAAATAGTCCATCCACTCCAGATTTTCTCTTGCCCAAGGTTCCTCGAATCCGCCGAAGAGCTGGTTCATCTGTATCGTCTTTATGGGGAGGTGCTGCCGAGCACTCTCTACGACTTCCTTCCAAAGGCCAGATTGGAGAGTCATGCCATCAAGCACCAGGACTTCAATGAGTGGGGACTTTTCGAAGAGAGAGACCAACTCATCCTGGCGCGCGCTTCCGAAGGCCAATATGAAGGCACGAAGCTTTGGGAAACTGCATCCATCAAGTGTTGCTTGGAACGCTGTAGTACCAGTCTGATCGGTGTAAAGCCCCATGGGAAAGCCGATCTCAATGAACAGGCAGCGCATATTACAAGCGTTGGACAAGACTTTGGCAACTGTCCTATTGAGTATGGCGTGTTCGTCTGCCAGTGAATTGACCGTCAGGCATAGCCTTAGCTTTGTAAGGTTGGCCACAAATGCAGAAGTTCGGCTCGTTTGACGAGGAGTCATCTCAAAAGCTGATGGAGTGAGGAAATGGTGGTCGTCATCAATGAACTCTGCCGTTAGCTCTTTGATGCTGGGAGTCGTTGTCGAGAAAGCCTCGATTACCGAGCAAGCTAGAGATCGTTTGCCATCACCAAATCCAGTCGCCTGTAGACGGGGGATCATCCGAAAGTTTTCGTGAGTCTCGCAAGGGATCTTGCACGCTGCTATGGGGCAGTACTCTTGGACGGAAGTTTTGGTAAGTTTCTTTTGCCGGGGCGCGTTGGTGAAGACCACCTTGTGGATGTTTGAACTACCGCCTGCCGCTTCGCAGAAAAGCTTGCTGATTTCTCCAGTAGACAAAATAGCGAATGCTTCTTGCCGCTGCCTACAGTATGCTTCGAACCCAAAGTCGAGATGCTCTTGCCAGCGGTTACCGTTCCTCGTAGCTTTAGCAAGCTGGAAACCTGCGACCGCCTCTGAGCGGTAGGCGGATTCGCTAAAGGTCTCAAGATACATTGGTGAGATAATGACGGTCCTGATGTAGCGCTTGAAGTGCGTCAAACTGAGCCTGGCGTCCTCGAGGTCTGCTACGTTAGCAGAAAGGAAGATTGAATGAAACAGATGTGGAGCTACTAGCTCGGACAGTGCCTTGCAAACCAGGCGCATCTGCTCAAGGTCATTCTTTAGCAGGTACCGTAGCACCTCCTGAAGAAGCTCCGGCGGGAGGTCCATGTTAGTGGTGGAAGAGCTGAGGTAGCCTTTGGGCCGGTCGAATCGTGGTTTACTGCTAGGTTGGTGACAGGCAGCTTTGCAACAAGAGCGAGAGCAGCATGGACCAAGTCACAGCTCTGCAGATTAACGAGGTTGTATCAAAGGAAAGAAGGCAACAGAGCTGACGCTCAGATAGACTTCGACATCCAGGAAACTGACGTTGTTCTCAGTGAGATTGTCAAACCTCAGCAGAAAAAGAAGAGCGATACTGTACTCTGATTTAAGGAGTCATGGTGGAAGTCATCGTACTGTTTCGCAAGGCTAGATTGAACACCGCCTCTTATTTACAACACGGAATATTAATGTGAAGGCAGAAACATAAAGGCTCAATTAACGCGAAACAAGCCGAATCTTACCGGGCACTAGCATTAGCGCTGTATCAAGATTTCCTATTGAACCTCAGAAGTTTGTCCTTTCGACATTCTTGGTCGTGCATGTTCTCACAGCTCCAAATAGAACAGCAACAATATTCATAAGACTCTACCTAGGGCAAATATGGAAGTCTCAAGAGGCCCCCCACGGGTCAAGAACAAGGCGCCAGCGCCCACGCAAATCAGCGCTGAACAGCTCCTTCGTGAAGCAGTTGATCGACAAGAACCTGGGCTCCAGGCACCAACACAACGCTTTGCTGACCTTGAAGAGCTTCATGAGTTCCAGGGCAGGAAACGTAAGGAATTCGAAGACTATGTGCGCCGAAATCGGATAAATATGAACAATTGGATGCGGTACGCGCAATGGGAATTGGAACAAAAGGAATACCGCCGAGCCCGATCGATCTTTGAAAGAGCTCTGGATGTTGACTCTACGGCTGTGGTGCTGTGGATCCGTTACATTGAGGCAGAGATGAAGACAAGGAACATCAATCATGCTAGGAACTTGTTAGATCGCGCCGTCACGATTCTACCGAGGATTGACAAGCTCTGGTATAAGTATGTCTACATGGAGGAGACTCTTGGCAACGTTGCGGGAACAAGGCAGGTCTTCGAAAGGTGGATGTCGTGGGAGCCGGATGAGGCGGCGTGGAGCGCCTACATCAAGTTGGAGAAGAGGTACAACGAGTTCTCCAGAGCAAGGGCAATTTTCGAACGCTTTGTGTTCGTCCACCCCGAGCCACGTAATTGGATCAAGTGGGCGAGGTTTGAGGAAGAGAATGGCACGAGCGATCTTGTGAGGGAGGTGTTCGGCATGGGTATCGAGACACTGGGAGACGACTTCATGGACGAGCGGCTCTTCATTGCCTACGCACGCTTTGAGGCGAAACTGAAGGAGTATGAGCGTGCTAGAGCGATCTACAAATATGCTCTTGACCGACTACCCAGATCCAAGGCCATGACCCTACATAAAGCATATACAACTTTTGAGAAGCAATTTGGCGATCGAGAAGGGGTTGAGGATGTCATCCTGTCGAAACGCCGTGTCCAATATGAAGAACAGATCAAGGGGAATCCCAAGAACTACGATGTCTGGTTTGACTTCGCGCGGCTGGAAGAGACATCTGGAGACCCAGAGCGAGTACGGGACGTCTACGAGCGAGCGATATCCCAAATACCTCCGACGCAAGAGAAACGTCATTGGCGAAGATACATCTATTTGTGGGTCTTTTACGCTTTATGGGAGGAGATGGACAATACAAATGTCGACCGAGCACGCCAGATTTACCAGGAATGCCTCAAGCTCGTGCCACACAAGAAGTTCACCTTTGCTAAAATTTGGATCATGAAGGCCCAATTCGAGGTTCGGCAAATGCAGCTACCAACCGCGAGGAAGACAATGGGTCTAGCAATTGGGATGTGCCCCAAGGACAAGCTTTTCAAAGGATACATCCAGCTGGAGGAGAAACTCCATGAGTTTGTGAGATGCCGTACGCTGTACGAAAAGCACATCGAATGGAATCCCGCCAACTGCCAAGCCTGGATCAAATTCGCCGAACTCGAAAGGGCGCTCGACGATTTAGACCGGACAAGAGCGATCTTTGAACTAGCAGTCAGGCAGTCAGCTTTGGATATGCCTGAGCTCTTGTGGAAAGCATACATCGACTTTGAGGAGGAGGAAGGCGAGTACGACCACACAAGAGCACTGTACGAGCGACTACTCGACAAGACAGACCACGTCAAGGTCTGGATCAGCTACGCTCATTTCGAGATCAATGTTCCCGATGAAGGTGAAGAGGACGAAGATGAGGATGAGGAGCGACCGGTGAGCGAAGAGGCCAAGAAGCGTGCTCGCAAGGTCTTCGAGCGCGCTTACAAGAGCATGAAGGAGAAAGACCTAAAAGAAGAGGTAAGCCTCACCATTTCCTACACCATATGTGGTCCATGGACTAACGTTCGGATCAGCGAGTTGCCCTACTAAATGCGTGGAAGTCGTTCGAGACGACTCATGGCTCCGCCGAGGATATTGCGAGCGTGGAGAAGCAGATGCCGCGACGAGTCAAGAAGCGCAGAAAGCTGGACGACGACAGCTTTGAGGAGTACATGGACTATGTCTTCCCAGCGGACGACCAGTCTGCCGCCAACATGTCGAAATTGCTGGCGATGGCGCACCAGTGGAAGCAAGCCCAGGAACAGAACGGCACTTCATGACCTTTGTTGTCCCGTGATGAGTTACATCTATACTGCCTTCACGAAAGGTCATGATTACCTGAAGGTTTAGCGACGATACCTCGTTCCTACTAAGACAAACGGGACAATGTCTTAGGGCATATGGCTTGATATGGCCTAGCTTGCCAGACTGCGCTGGCATTCAATATTATTAATATCTGCCGCAGGATAGTGCTCATCAATGACGAAAAGCCCAATGACCATCCCTCTGGCTATGGACATGCAGCCAAGATATCACAATCGCTATGTGTGCCTGCACTCAAGCAATCAAAGTATCCCAAAAGGCATTAGACATTACACCTCGTAGTCTCATAGCGATGCATTCCCTCTGCCATCGCACCAAGGATATCATCATGCTCCAAAGTCATGGAGTGCCTTTCCTGACAACCTAAAGCCTCAATTCGCGTAGCTCGATCTCTCTGATATGTCTGTCGAATCTTAGTAGATGTCAACTTAGGCTACGCAAGGGCGAAGCATACTCCTCAAGCTTCTCTCTCACTCTTTGCCGTCCCTCTAGAACCTCTTCTACTAATTTCAACAACTCATCGATATCGTCGCTCGGATCATCTGGCGGATTCAAGACTCTGCTTCTCAACGCCGTCGTTGGCATCGCTGGTTTAGCTGTCTGTGTTGCGGCAGCGCCGGCGAGCAGGGCAGTCGTGTGGAGTGGTGTCTGAGCCGCGAATTCGGCGAGGCGCTGTTGTTTCGCGACGTCGCGCGGAAGAGCTTGGGCGCTGGACAGGAGGAGTGCAATGAGGAAGGGAGGAAGGAGTCGGAGTGTGGACCTGGATAGATGCATGGTGATTGATATTGTTTATGGATGGTGACCTCGATACCTCGCTGTACTTTAATGAATGAAAGATGGAGATGCGAGGTAACGAAGGACTTTAGGATAATGGTAAGAAAGCTCGTGTCTGAGTAAGGGAACGAGGAGAGAGTGAACTCGAGGAATGCGGAGTAGGGACAGAGAGAGTATTAGCAGAAATGCACTATAACCATGGTTGTTTGCTGGGACCACACTCGCCAAGAGGGCTGCTTTTCCTCATATCTATTGGCGTCTGCTCAAGAACACCCCAGGCCCCCATCCGCGCACTCCGTACCTCAATGTAGAAGTAAAGCTGCAGTTCAGAAAGAAGGACCGGGGAAAAGGAGCCTCAAAGCCAATCATCCAAACACGAGGGTGACGAGACCCACAAGACCCTAGTCGGTCTTAGCTCATCTCGGTTCTGCTGCTATGGGAACTTGATGCTTGGCAATCTTGGCATCAGGAGGCTAGGCTGATCGCTTTATTGTAGCTTCATGTGATGGTGGATGTGAAGAGTTGTATAGAACACAGCTTCATCAGGATGGCAGTGAAGACATTGGAGGGTCCCAGAAGATAGTTTCGAGTCTTTGCAATCAACAACATGATGGAGGATTTCAACAGTGAGACCGACAGTGACTATACCAGTTACTGGAGAGATTGGGTAGGTGCACAATTCCATGCTCTCGTAGGGACATCCACCACTTTGCTGTCTTACTTGCACCTCTCCTATTGTTTACACTATGTTGAGATTATGAATGCGGCGCGTTCACCATCATGGCGCGTCGGCACTTCTCTCACACTCCACCTCGATGTGAGCGTGTCTTCTCAACTTCACTGGTCTTCGACCTCACTTCATCGCCACAATGCCCACTACAAGGGCTATGGCTGAGAGCCAGAAAAGAGCAACGAGATCCATGACCGCCAAACGGAAACCTGAGCCAAAGAGCACTCTCGTCACAGCACCACTTGCGAAACGGAACGTGACAGTGAAGGCCAAACCCACTGTGAGGAAATCAACACACCGGCAACTACCGATCTTTCCTAAGCTTCACCCATCGACCCGAATTTCAACTTCGAACGACAACCGAAAACGAATCCCGCCGTCGTCCGACGCGCCAGATGCTGGTCGTGCTTCAGCCTCCAATGCCATGGACAACGACGCCAAGACTGAGGTGGACCAAAGCCAAACTGCAGACTCGGACACAGACTCCATACAAAGCTGGGAGAGAGAAATCACGCGTTGGGAGCCGGGTCGAAGACCACCCCTACACCACCATCCGTACGATGTATGGATGAATCGTCCAACAGCCAGGTGGGGCAAATGTGGCCGTCGACTACCTACCCCAGAGCCTAAGCGTTACTCGTCAGACGAAGAGTTAGATGATGCAAAGACGAAGGATGAGACGGCGGAGGAGTCACCAGTGCCACGGTTGCGTGGTGGCTGGCTTGGGAGACAGCCTTGCCATAACTTTGATGATGCCTATGATGCCGAATTTGGTCCTACGCTCGGTTCAATAGTGGAAGAGGCCGACATGGTCCCTTCAGACGCGGTCAGCTTGATTTCTACGGAAGTTGATCGTCTTCCTTTTGCGCTGATTGTACGTCTTCTGCTCGATTGAGCAGCATTTCCTCCGGCTACAGCAATGCTCAGCCTGAGTGAACAACGTTCTATTTTGTCTATTGCTATTTCCTTTCACTCCTCTCTAGAACTCGCTTGTTATTGTAATATGGCCCTATTTAATACTGATACTTTCCTTCTATGTTCTAGTTCATCTCCTCCCGCGGCAACGAGTATTTCTGCGAGATTGACGAAGACTACCTGACAGACCGCTTCAATCTCACCGGCCTCAACACCGACGTCCAATACTATCAATATGCTCTTGACCTTGTCACCGACGTCTTCGACCTTGATTGCGATGATGACATGCGCGAGCAGATTGAGAAATCCGCTCGTCATCTCTACGGGCTGGTGCACGCGCGATACATTACTACCACCCGGGGCTTAAGCAAAATGGTAATCAGCCTTTCTCCTATCCTGCGTCTTTTCCGCCAATTCCAACCTTCCCCCACCGCTTTCTGCCTTTCATGCGCTGACTCCGTCCTCCAGCTCGAGAAATACAAACGCCTCGACTTTGGCAAATGCCCCCGTGTCGCCTGCGCTTCGCACCCACTCCTGCCTACCGGCCTTTCCGATCTACCTCACATCCAGAGCGTGAAGCTGTATTGCGGCAAATGCGAAGATCTATATAACCCGAAAAGCAGTAGGCATGCAACAATCGACGGTGCTTATTTCGGGACGAGTTTCCAAAATATCTTGTTTCAGGTATATCCTGCGTTGGCCGGAGAGAAGAGTACGTCGTCCTCTTACCCTTCCTTCCTAATCCTTCGACCTGGTCTCCTTGCTGAGTGGGGAGCGGCCTGTTTGGAAACTACTTCCTGCCCTAGAGAAGGTCTGGCATTGATGGTTCGAGCTAGGCGTCGCCCGCTACGAACCCCGAATTTTCGGTTTCCGCGTGCACGCCGCCGCAGCATTAGAGCGATGGCAAGCGCGCAAGCGGGAAGAGATGGTAGAGCGCTTGAAAGTCGCAGGGATCACCAGTGTCTTCGTCGAGGAAGTGGAGGAGGGCGAGGCAGAGGAGATGGAGGAGGGCGAAGATGGTGTGGGGGAGTGATTTCTGAGCTGAGGAAAGCCGGGACCGAGCGGTGAGTGAGATCTGAGATGATGATGTCCTGGCGTTCGGACATTCATTTCATAGGTGCTGTCTTCCCAGCATCTGATAACATAGACGAAGCATTTTCTACAGTAAAAGCCATATTGAGCATAGAGAACCACACTACCAATCCACTTCTTTACATGTATTCAGCCACGGCACCTTTGTGCCGGGCTGCCCTTGCTCGCCAATGTTGAGGAGCAGAGGCAAAGCAGCACCCATGGACATCGTCCGGAAACACAGGCGCGTTCGTAGACATTGCCACATGGTAAGCACACATGCTTGAACAATGTTCAAGGCTGACAAAGGTAGCAGGATTATCGACTTTAGACTACACGAATGATTAAAGTATCATTCCATTCGAAGGCATGATGAATCTCTGGGTTCTTTAAGTATGATAACTAGTAGCTCGGTGCCTCCTCGAATTCTCCTGGCGGTGTTTAGATTGGTCTTTGTGATTGCTTTGACGGTTTGCCCTTCCAAGTTTGGTCGAAGGTAGAGGTAGGAGTCCAGCATCAACCTCGAAGGACACATCGTCCATGCTTAGTATAGGAGATCACATCCGAGGGTCCTTTTACGGCTTCTCGAAATTCAAAGATGCAGGTAGATCCGGCGAGGTGCGTGCTGCTATGCGTCTTCGTCTTGTCTGATCTATCTTTTGACGGCTGGTCTTCGGGTTTTCTTGGTGCTACCGAAAATAACAGAAGTCCTACAATGTACGAAGAATCGACTACGGGCCAATAGACACTACTCGGTATTGTTCTTGATATCTATATTCTCGGCCCTGGGAGTCTTCATTGCCATTGAAGGTATAATCATGCATCACGGCCATTGAGTCCAGACCTACGAAGGGAGTCTTTGGGACCCACAATACCTCTTCTCCAAAGTATTATACTTTGCATGGTCTAATCCGATCATCTGCGCTACCAATATGATCCCTTAATGGTATCAAGCTCCTCCTCTATTTTCTTCGAATCTCTGTCCGAACAGGATTATTTCGATAGCAATAAGCCACTGAATCCTCGCCCGAGATTCGCTTCGAAATGTGGAGACGCATGTTAGACCTCCTTATAGCACCAATAGCGAGCTATACTTTCATCGTGAGAATGATCTATGGTCTAGTTCCTCTAAGACTTGCGATCAAGTAAGGAAGTCGAGGAATATGCGACGAGATCTCTGCGATGCTCTATAATAGGGACTCTTGCTGTTCGAAATCTCAACCTTAAAAGATATCCTGCTCCTAAATTATAAAAGTCAAAGGACTGCCGTTTCGAAATCAAGAATCTTCACTGTCTGAGCTTCGCCAGATTCAGGAGCATTCGCTTTGAAGTCGAGGCTTCATAGGGATCATTCTGCACTCCTCCGATCAAACGCCATCTCAAACATGTAGTCTTAGCAATACGTTTCTTCTACCTAATCTCTTGTTAGCTCAAAGAAGAGATTTTGGCCGCTGCTCGATCAAGCCTCACCGCCTACATTACTGCAAATTGCCATCTTCTTTATTGGTCGCCACCGCCAACGCGTCTCAAACGCGAAGCCCAGAGAACGTCAAAAGATATCCAGGCGACTATTTCTCGCCTTTGGAAAGTACGTGAGATTTCATATATGTTACCGGCTTGGGGCCGAAGCGTCCCTATGTCAAATTGCCCAACGACTTGACAGTAGAAGACGTAAAGCCTCCAGGGAACATCGACTGGACTCTGCATCTCTTGCGAAAGGCCCTGGACTAGGTACAAGGTTGAATGGGTGCATCACATATGAAATCGTGCGAGGGCAACGAAGTGAAGCAGGAGGGCAAACCCACGAGATGAGGAGAAGCGCGCTCCTAGGGAGATAGGTGAGTATCTATATTACGTTTTCTTGATTGTAGAAGACACGGAAGGTGGGGATTGTATAGCTTATCCGTGCAACATCAGCTGTTCGCGGTTCGGTGATTCCTCTCGCTTTTACTGTCGTCGCTACCTATCTTTTCGTACATTCAGAGTAACCATTGCCTTAGCTGCTTCTACCTTTCTGACAATTGGTTCATGGATATTGCACCCCGCGATTATTGCCATATCCGTCACGTTATCATCAGCTACTATACCACTGAGCCTGACACATTCTTCGTCACGCGTTAGATGGGTTCCCGATCCCGATCCCGCAAGCACCCTCCATCTTTCCCTCCACTCCTTCCCAGCAAATATCCTCACCATGAGGGAGCCCGCAGTGAATAGCCGCAACCCCATTCCCTAACGTAAGACATCTTGCCTGCATTACCTATCCCAAGAAACCGTTATCTCCAACTACCACCTCCATCCCATCAAAACCCATACCTCTTCCAACGAACCGGCGTCAGCGTCTAGCCTACCAAGGCCACCTTGCATCAAGCCCACATCCCCCACAAAGTAACCGCTAACCACCCCTCAGCCCATCCCCCCCCTGCCTCCCCGAAAAGTCTCCAGAAAAACCACCCCCCAGACCCCGAGTCTCCACTCCTCAAAGGCCATCCCTTCCCACGAGACATCTAAATATCCCCCTCGAGGAATTGAAGACGAAATTCTTCTAGATTCAGAGGAGGAGGTTTGGATTTAGGTCCAGTGTCCAAGATATGGCGTGGGATCGTGGGGATGGCTGGGTATGGTGCGGTTATGATGGTATTTTGAGTTTATGGGTTGGGGAGGAAGCTTTGGGGGGGGATGGAGGAAGCTTGAGGGGGGGGATGGAAGTTTTCGGGGGCCAACGGGGGAAGCATTCGTGGGGCAATGGAGGGGTGGTGCGGTGGGTAAGGGGGGGTGGTTGTGCTATAGTACCAAGAGTGATGGTGTACTCGAGGATTTGGATGACAGGGGGTTATTTAGATGTTTGTGTGGATTGGTCGTGAGTGTGAGAAGTGATTGGGGGTGAGGAGTGATTGGGATTGTTTGGTTTAATGGTGCTGGTTAGATGAGACCCTGATAGGATACATAGGACGATGGGATGTTTACGCGTGGGAAAGGAGGTGGAGGCGCCACTGGTCGTCGATAATGAGTAGGTCATGGCTTGATGAGGGATCGACCATGCCTGCATATCGAAGCTTGAGCACTGGGTTACAGTATCGGACTTTTCGAAAACTCTGTAGCACTGCAATTCATCTCCTACCACTATTTCAGCATAAAGCTACATCTAGGCTACACCCCCACCGCACGCTCAGCTATCCAGATACCACACCCCGTACCCAAGCTCTTGTGCCACCCCCATTTCACTTGCTCACGAAGGGACATAGTCATCATAACCCCGCCATCCTCATCCCTCCTCTCGCGCCTCATCATTCTTCTCTCATTCTCTTTCTTGCAAAAAAACCAACGCCATGGTTTACAGATATGGTATGCCCCGAATATTCTACACGCGAACCCCTGTCATGCAGATTAAGCACTCCTTCCCTTAGGGAGCCGTACCATAGAAATAGCGATCGTGGCGAAACGAATGGGCCGAGTGGTCGGCCGAGCCACTGGTATCAAGCCTTGGGTTTGCTCCTTGCGCCGTGTGTCCTGAGAAAACGATGCCGCCCGTAATAATAGCACAGACAAAAAGGAAAATCTGGATCTCTTCCTCGAAGAATCCAAAGTTTAGATCCGAGGAGGAAGAGGTCACTTGCTAGTCCCCAAATTCAACCAGCTCATATCCTCCGTATCCCGCCCCCCTCGTCCCCGCGGGCCCAGCTCGCCTTCCCTCCGCGGAAACGTCCGGATCTCATGCGCGCCGTAGCCAGGCAGGACACGCCTTGTATTCGGCGGATCCTGCGTCGGCTGCGGGAGCGGTGGAGAGACAAAGTCCTTGGCCGCAGCGCTGCGCATGCCGCGCCCGGAGTTGTTGCGGCCGAGACTGCTTTGGCCCTGGGAAGGATTGCGGCTTAGATTGTTGACACGCGCGTGGGAAGGACGGCGGCTGGGGACGCCGGGGAAGTTGGGGATGCGGACGCGTTCGCCCGGGTGGGGGTAGATCATGCTGTCGGCGTAGACGCTGCTGACGGGGCGGTCTTGCCACGTGCTGCCGCGGTCGGAGGTGTCGACGGGAGTCCAGGAGGAAGTGCCCTCGGGTTGGAGGCCGCGGGGATGGTGCGCGCGGTATTCGTCTTCTTCGTCGATGTCGGAGATGATGGTCGTGGGTGTTGGGGGTTCGTTGTGGTTGTTGGAGGAGAGGGCAAGGCCTGGTTGGAGGGGAAGGCCGGAGGTGGGGCTGACGACGCGGGTGCTGGAGGGGAGGTGGGTTGTGGAGAGATTGAGGGGTTTGACTTCGGCGGACTCGTGGGCTTGGGAAGAGGTAACGCGGGAGGAATCGTAGTCGGACTGGCTGTTTGAGGCGAAAGTGGTTGGTCGGGATTGTGATCCGTGTCGTGCAGGGCCGGCAGCCATAGCGTTGATATTGGATGAGCTGTTGTTCCAGTATTTGCTCCATCCGGCATCTGTTCTCGGCTCTGTCCGTGGATTGGGAGATGTTTGGGGATTAGCAGCTTCATTCGGGTACTTGCTCATGAAAGGTTCGGATATCTGGGGCGGAGAGGTGGTGCCCGGCGACTTCGAACGCCCAAAGAATGATTTTCCGCTGCCGTCGCTGTTCTTGGTTTTATGAAATAGAGCTCGTTTTGACTGTTGTGAGCTGTTCCGTCTCCCACCCATGAATACCACAGACGAGGCTGATTGAGCGGAGAGGTCGCGCCTGTGATCACCCTGCTTGCCAAAGGAGCCGCCTGCCTCCTTCATGAAATCTGCACCTTGGTCGACAAAATCCATGTCGTGCTTGTCGTCCATGGTGTATTCGCTCGAGCGGCGTTTATCTGCTCTCCGCTTCCGCATGCAGCGAAGTAAAAGCAGAAGAAGCACAAGGAGCGCAGCAACACCAAAGACTGCTCCTAAGGTAGCCCCAAGTATGGTCAGAGATCGATTCCTTAACATGCTAGTTGGTGGTGGCGGCGTTGATGATGGCGAGGCTTCTGCGGTCACACTGGACGCAGGCGATATCGACGAAGGTGTAGAGTCAGGTGTCGTAGGTTTTGAAGCTCCGAAGAATTGATTTGGGTCGATCCATTGCTTTCCTGTTAGATTGAACATGCTCAGAACATCCTGATCGTTTCCTCCAGACGCCACAACCAGACCGTCAGATCCCTGCGCAAGCGAGAAACCGCTACGTATGTCATGAGGTGCGAGTGTGATATCGTAAGCAAGCGGGTCTGCTAGCTTATAGGTACGTTTCTCTTTGCTTGGTGGGACGGTCACTTTTCCAAGGGGTGCCGTTGAGGTGGACGAGACGATGGTGGTTGATGAGGGCTGGGTGGATGTGCTAGCGTGTGTTGGATTTGGCAGTAGAACTGGCAATATTGTGTTCGGTGATACGCTCATGTCGAAGAGCTCTAATACCTTGCTACCATCATCCCCAGCCTTTAGCGCAGCCTGGACCTTGCTCGACTCCGGTAGAAAATTTGATAAGCTGACGTTCAACTGATGCCATCCTTCCTGGGGCCCGAATGTGAATAGCGCCTTGTTTTGCGTATCACCTCCCAGCATCAACGCGTGTGTGTCATTCCAGGGCATCATCAAGGGGTTTGCAACAGGAGGTGCTTTTGAGGTCAACGCCCGAACATCGTAAGGGGATAGCGTAGATATTAGAAAGGTTTCCGACGAGGCCGTCGTGGAACCTTGAGAGCCACCGTACAAAAGGATGGAAGAGGACGAATTCAAGAAAGCCGAGCCATGGAGTACTCGATTTCTCGTGACGTGGGTCGCAATATTGAAAGTCTCCCACTTGCTGTCCTGAAACGTAAACCGCTGTAACCCAGGATAATCTGTGGTTGGCGAAGTCGTGGTGCCTCCGACTATGAACAGCGCATCTTGTCCATCTGTCGTACCTTGCACACATGTTGAGCCATTTGTCGGCACGCCTGGGGGTAGCCTCGACCATTCAGCGCCACTCTTAAGCTGCAGAGACTGGAAAGCGTCCGCTTGGTAGGTATACAGGGTGTTCTTGTAGATGATCGAGCAGTGGTTTTTGAGGGCCACTGGCGGCGTCGGCGTTGCCATTGTCGACCTAGCCGCCCTCACTTGATGATGCAAGAGTGAAGTAGGATGCCTATGGCCTGTTCAAAATTCCGACATTCAGCGGCCACAGTCAACAAACAATAGCATATCGACTATCGCATTTTGCCGGTTGCGACTCGTCGTGATATGTGGGCTTCCGAACCCTCCAAACACCCTCCGAAGTTCCCTTGCTCTTTCAACCCGCGGTATCAGATCCCAGACCAATGCCGACTCCTAGCATGTACGTATCCACTAAACTCCCAGATGGTATTGACCGGTCCTATTGTCGCGCCAACGTTGCTTCTAGCAAGTCGGTTGAGAGAGACGTTCGATTGATGTGTGAGATTGAGGCGAAGCCGAGACGTGAGAACAGTCCGCCTGAGACGCCTAAGACGGTGCGCAGTCAAGGTGAAAGCGCAGCCGAGACGTGCATCAAAGGGATCCAAATGCGACTAAGGGGGCTCGATCGGTACGAGAAGGGGCGTCAAGTCGTATATTGACGAGGAGTTGTTGCTGCAGATGGCTGAGTGGAAAAGTCCTCATGGCAGACGCATGCAAAAGGTCAAGAATAGGTGGACTACACGCAACGGGCCGGAGTGCAAGAGAAGGGAGAGAGGGCGTTCGAGTGGTGTGGTGGTTGGTTCGGGTGGGCTGTTCAATACCTCGCCCCTAAGCTGTTGGCCCTAACGGGGTTTGGCGGGCAGACGAGAGATGGAGGCGGGAAGGATTCTCGGCATACGGAGGAGGGGGGCTCATCAAGGGGCAATGCTATGCGAGTGTAACCACCCGATTATACCCCTCAACTACAACTTTACCATGATCTTTTCCCACAAAGGATTCAAGTACGCAATTGTGGAGCCTTTACAGTACGTCCGGGGTTTGCCCCAATCCTTTACGGCAGAACGCCGCTCGCTCTCTGGCCACCCATCTGACAGTATTGATACTCGAGTCTTGAGGCGGCCGGGCCAGCGTGACCACTGCTCTGGGAGCACCCATAAATGATGCTATTTTTCTGCGACTGGTCACTATCAATTATGCGAACACGGGCCGTTCGACTAGTCCAAAACTCCATCATTGCGCGAATCCCGTGCAGGCTGCACGTCTTACAAAGTCAATGCTTGTGTACACCTTCTGAATGGAATACATCTAGAAGTAACCATCGCAATACCTATGCTTGACGTTTCTAATGCATCTGGGGCACGTTCTGGCCAGATTCCCTTTCAACTCCCTCAGCCTGTGAAGATGTCTCAGGGCCTCCGTCGTGCCTCATGCCTCCGTGCCTTCGTCGTAACAAGTTGCCGAAATCGGGGGGATACGTAAGATAGTCAAGTTCACCTCGGACAAAAGCCTGAAGGAAGCGCACACGCCGTGCCATGCTACTCTGTTTCCACGAAGGATTTGTAGACAGCGTCGTTGGAGCTGTCAGGATCACTGTAGTAGTGAGCGACGATCACGAAACGTGGTCTTGGGCCTCGTGGGTCTGGTCGAAACAAGTACCGAACCTTCTTCGGCCCTTCCATGTGTTCCATCGATAAGCGCTTTTGGCGACACCGTTCGAAATGAGCCTTCCATTCATAGCCATGCCCGGCATGCTCCATTGGCGACGATGTCGTAATAGACTGAATACTTCGAGATTTGAGGCATCGGGGAGTCGTCGTCGGATTTGCGCGCTTGCGGGAGAGATCGTCAGGGCTTGTGTGTGTGCCGGGAAGGTGGCACCTGCAGGGACGTCTTGTCGCACCATGGGTCGATGCTTCCAGGAACAGGCTAGAAACTCTTGCTGCTTTTGAGCCCAGCCGGTTCCTTCAGACACAAGGATTATGATCGAGGTGTGGCTCGGCTTCCGTGCCCGAGATTGTCGTAGGATATTCTCTGCATACCACCGATTACACGTAGTACACCCAGTGAGGATTTTGATCTTTTTGCATTCGTGCACCATTATTGGACGGCACCAAACGGGATTGATTGTATACAGTACTTTATGTCATGCAAGACATCAAGTACCTTGATATAAGCGTAACACCTCCACATTGGATATAATCCAAATTGAGCCTCCATTCTCGGCGTTGACCACACCTCAGAAACAACCACACCTAGTGACACTTGACATCCCCTAAGCTAGTGCTGACTGCAATTCTGCTTGAAGTATAAACCACCTACGAGTACGAATAATTGTCTTGGTCTTCGTCGCTCGATAATGTAGGACCTCGAATCCATGTGTAGCTTCTAATCAATCCGCCTCAGATGAAGAACATGGTGACTGAGACGGATACTGAATGGCTGCTGTTTCGGGGACAGTCCTGCATTGACTGAAGGAAGAGATCCAGTATCGAGATGTGTACGAATGAACCCTTACTGGTGCAGTAATGTCTTGCGAGACTCAGACTATCAATGACTCACTGTGCATACTCATCATCTCTTGTAATTCTTGTAATGTAAGCCAACACTCAAGCTTTTTACAGAACTCGACCACTTTCTCCTAGCACATATGACATCGAAGACGCAACGGAGAGAAGCGCAAAGTGATCGAAAAGAATATCTACTACACACAAAGAACATTGACGAGAATGAGCTGTCCGCTACTCGCACAGCGTCTTGAAGTAACGTAATCACGATTTCGCTTTTCCTACCCCTTCCAGCAAGGAACTTCTATCCGGGACAAGAATCGTTAAAACTGGGTAACCACTCCATACACACCACCCCACTTTGCTCACACACCACCCGCACCATACAAAATATATCAACCCTAACCCTCTAACCCAAATCCTAGCCCCTAACCATGCCTCCGGCGGCCC
>JAABUQ010003182.1_pt1 | contig 30721 bp, 34 predicted proteins | sample 5560001 | NCBI WGS metagenome assembly JAABUQ01 (sample SAMN10711888, study PRJNA513371) | rock metagenome | isolation source: Antarctica rocks | place: Antarctica: Victoria Land, Finger Mt nord | collected 2015-12-18 | reverse complement strand
TCCCAAACCTGTTTGCTTGGGTGATGGAGCAGATGGGTGAGTTGCCCCGACCCAGAATCTCTAAAAAGTTAGCAAAGTCTCAAAGACTTACCCTGCAAAGTGTCCCGGCTTAAATTGGTAGCCGTTTGGTCTGGCTGATGATAAGCCACTCACTTTAGGCCAGGTTGGAGAGCGGCTTGGGGTTAGCAGGGAGCGGGCGCGTCAGTTACAGACAGATGGGTTGCAGCGTATTAGGAAGAGGGAAATCGGCTGAAATCCTTACCCTGTCGTGACTCCTCATTTTTGAGGAACTGAGGGCGATCGCAAGTGGGGAGTCGTCCGAGGAATTCGAGGATATGAGTGATCAGGAATTACTGGAGTTGATAGCGCGTAGCGAATTTTAGTCAATATTGTAGATTTTTTTTGCATTAGAGCTAGTTAAGTCATGCTCACTCCTAGAAGACACAGTATCAACCCAAAACCCTTGCACGTATCCTGTGGAAACAGACGAATACACAAGGCAACTTGAAGTGGGACAATTAAATGAGTATTCTCCCTTAAAGTCAGAACGAGTAGCGGAAAACCCCTTGTACTGGCTTAGTTCTTTTGCTATTGATAATCCGGTTGACTCTCCAGTATACTTACGTAGTATCCGGTTAGTATTCTCAAAAGCACCGCCAATTGGCTGAAGATCTTTCAACATATCACTCAACTGAATAAGCTCTTTAAGTATTTGAATTTCTATCCGATTACATTTGATTGGAGTGCATGGTACGTAATAGACTGCGTTATCTGCAATGGGAGTTAGTCCAATCCTCAAAGGTAGGTATTGCCTTCCTCTAATTTCTCCTGCAACTACTGGAGCAGTCAGACCAGCAACAACTAGCAGAGTGATAGGGGCAATCGCTTTCAACAACTTCATTTCATCACCTAAGTAACTTCGTCTACTTAGGATTCCCAATTTGGCTTGCAAAATAATATCGACTCAGAAACGGCAGAGATGCAGCGATTGACTGGATAATTCAGAATCAACTTGGTCGGCGCAACCTCACGCCTGAACAGGTTAGCTACTATCGGGGAGGTGAGTATCAAAGGGAAAAGAAAAAGCGAGAGGACAACTTAAAGCGAGGTGCAAGCTTCCCGAAGCGACAAAATGTCGCTTCGGGCGGTACTGCTGAGGAGCTAGGAAAAAAACATGGTGTTACAGATAGGACGATTGAGCGTGATGGCAAATTTGCTCAGGCGATTGATACGATAGCCAGCATTGTTGGTAATGATGCTAAGACCGCTCTACTGTCGCGTGACACTAAGGTTACAAAGCAAGATGCAGTCAAACTAGGGACTATTGCAGAATCAAACCCTGAGCCTACCAAGTGGTAGTTGTGGGTGAAGGGTCGGGGGTCAGTAGGCGATCGCATTCATCCAGGTAAAGCAAGCGGTTGGAATAATCCGATTTGAAATCGGAAAGATAGAAGGGCGTAGTCAGCAGGCGATCGCACTTGTCTAAGGATGCTGCTAGTATCAGAGAATCTTGGAGTTGAGATAAGTTTGAGCCAAACATCCAGGTGTTTGAAAAAAATCTTAGTTTGGTAGGAATTTGGTAGGATTTACTATTGACAACAGCCACAACCAATACTGAGAAGGAATCATAGCGTATTTTGCACTTCGTTCGGGACGAAGGGGCCGCTGGTTCGAATCCAGTCACCCCGATTACTAAAAAAAAGATTTACCGCAGTCAAGTTGTAATTAGGGCTCCTGAGGGAGGTTTGGATGAAGATTCTAAGGCAATGGCCGAGCAAGTTCGCGTGTTGTCCAAAAGTCACCTATTAAGACTCCGAGGAGTGCTTACTGATGCAACGATGGCAGAGATAGACAGGGCATTGTTAGTTGCTCTCGATTTGTCAAGTTCAGTATAGAGGGCGACATCTATACAATGGCTAAAAGTTAAAGACCAACTTAGCAACAAAGGTAATCGCCGCCCTCCCTATTTACAGCGATGAGAAATACCCTCAGGGATGATAGCAATGTCTCCTGGACTCTGCCTTTCTCGCTCAAGCTTTCCATCCAACCACCGTTCTCCTAATGAGCAGGCTCCTGATGAGTCCGACAGCCCATAGGCAAAGACGTGCATCGTATACGCTGACGTGTTGGGCTGCGGAGCGGACGAGATCATCTTAGTAGACAGCAAGAAACGGGTGGCATTGAATCACTGCTATCGATAAATTGAGGGGTAGGTGATAGACGTGTGAATAGGCTGACAGTATGAAACCCTCAATAGAAGCCACGACTTACGGCAGCGAAACCTATGAACGCATTGCAAAAGCGATCGCATTCATGCGTCGAAATCATCTAAATCAGCCTGACTTAGAAACTGTAGCTCAGCACGTACATCTGAGTGAGTACCATTTTCAACGATTATTCACGAAATGGGCAGGCATCAGTCCAAAGCGTTTCTTGCAATATCTGACAGTTGAATATGCCAAATCAAAAATCACTGAAACTAGGAGCCTTTTAGAGCTGACTGGAGATGTGGGGTTATCAAGTCCTGGACGTTTGCATGACATGTTTGTGAAGATAGAAGCCATGTCGCCTGGTGAATTCAAGGCAGGGGGCGCGGGATTACAGATTTGGTATGGAGTTCATGAAACTCCTTTTGGTCATTGTCTCGTTGCAACGACAGAGCGTGGCATCTGCAATCTGCATTTCCTCAATGCAATAGATAGAGAAGTAGTTGAATATCATCTCCACAGAGAATGGACAAATGCTGAAATCATTCGCGATCAGCAGGTGACAAGACAAATCAGCGATCGCATTTTCCAGCCAGTTGCAGCCAACGCTCCGCCCTTGGTTCTTTATGTCAAAGGAACTAACTTTCAGATTCAAGTTTGGCGTGCGCTTTTGCGAGTTCCGTTTAGAGGTATCGCTACCTATCAGGGTTTAGCGGCATCAATGGGTCGTCCAACTGCTGCTAGAGCCGTAGGTAATGCAATAGGTAGCAATCCCGTTGGGTACTTAATCCCTTGTCATCGGGTAATTCGAGAATCAGGTGCTATGGGTGGCTATCGATGGGGATTAGAGCGTAAGGCTGTTCTTCTAGGATGGGAAGCAAGCAAAAATCCGAACTTAGAACAGGATCTATCGTGAGAAGCCGAGACATTGCTGAACTTTTGCTGCTTGCTGCTTTATGGGGCGGCTCGTTTCTATTTATGCGAATTGCAGCCCCTGTACTGGGTCCAGTTTGGTTAATTGAGTTTCGTGTATTGCTAGCAGGTTTAGTATTGCTACCGATCTTGGCTCAACAGGATCTTTTGCGTGAGGTTCGCCGGAATTCAATTTCACTTATTGTCGTTGGTTGTATTAATTCAGCCGTTCCATTTTTACTACTTGCCTTTGCGTCTGTATCATTACCTGCGGGATTTACATCTATTTTGAATGCAACAGCACCGCTATTCGGCACTATTATTACTTCGATGTGGCTCAAAGAGAAATTAACCACCGCTCGAATGCTTGGCTTCGTTTTGGGATTTACCGGTGTAGTAATTTTGATTGGATGGAAAGCAATTGCGACTACACCTACTCTCTTAGTGGCGGTAGCGGCTGGATTATTTGCAGCATTAATGTACGCGATCGCAGCCCCTTACATTAAACGAAATTTAGCAGGTGTTTCCTCATTGGTGGTCACAACCGGAAGCCAGCTAGGTGCAGCATTTTTACTTTTACCTGCACTGCCGTTTACAATACCTCAACACACACCATCAACAACCGTAGTTGTGGCGGTAGTTGCTTTGGCTCTGTTATCGACAGCATTTGCTTATATTCTCTATTTCCGACTTATTCAGAACGTCGGCTCAACCAAAGCCTTAACGGTCACTTATCTCATCCCCATATTTGCAATGCTCTGGGGTGCAATCATCTTGAGAGAAGCTGTAAATGTGTCAATGATTTTGGGCTGTGGTTTAGTGACGAACCGCAAACGTTATAGAAGGCTGGGACCCCTGGGTGAGTTGGCACAACACAACGAAACCTATTGGCGCTTGTCAAAGACGTTGGCGACGCACACGGTCATGACCAATGAATATAGTAATCAGCTGACTACTAATTTGGAGCCAACTTAGCTTTGAACACCGACAGATGACTTTCAATCTACCACCCCTACCCAGAGCTGCGTGGCATAACGACAAAGATCACGCCTTCGCAGATAACCTCTACAACTCAACCGACCATATCGGTACGTTCCGGTGCAGCGACTTGTTATACCGCGATCGCTAACTAACCTTCAGATGATGACGGCGAAACATAGTTTGTGGCAAGCTGACTTAATAACTTGTGAAGTGTTTGCTGCTCAGCAGGCAAAAGCGTAGAGAAAAACTGTTTAGTAGCCGCAATACTTACTTTCTCTGCTTCTCGAACCCGTTGTTGTCCAGCTTCTAGCAAATGAATCTCAAAAGCTCGGCGATCGCTTGGATGGGGGCGTCGTTCTACTAGTCCCTGATTCTCCAGTTCGTTAAGCAAAGTAACCATTGTTGCTTTGTCAATGTGGAGTTTGTCGCTAAGTCGAGCCTGCACAATTGCACCTTCAGCTTCTAACATTTGGAGAGTCGCAACTTGGTAGGGACGTAAGCCGATGGTTGCAACCGCATTCGTGTAAATCTGTTCAGCAAGTTTAGCGACCCAATGTAGGACGAATCCCGTCGATTGACTCAAGCATTCAGGCATCGGCTCCCAGTCTATTTCACGCAGATTAATGGAGTTTGGAGCAACAGGTCGAGGAGTGGTTTTTGAAGGAGTGGCAGATTGGGTTGGAATGGCTCGGCGTCTCATCGTGAAGTTAAACGTTATAAACTCAACATTAGTTCAAGTTGGGATGTGAAGCAGCAACTTTGTACTCCACTCTTCAGGCATACACGATCACGCTCCGTCTAGCTTTACAACCTCGTTAGGAGAAATTATGATGCACAAAGTATCGTATGAGCCAAAACGCATTAAAAGCCGGGAGTGCTCGCCCTGGTGGATGGCACTTGTTTTTGCTATCAGCATTCTAGCGTTAGGAATGCTTGCGGCAGGGTGGGGTTACTCGTTGAGTAGCGGGTACGAGCAGCCAGTTATCAACCCGCCCATCTACCCACCCGACTGTGGGCAGGCTGGATTGTGCCAAAAACTCATAGGCTCTTAATCGCATCTCCTCAGAGAACATATGCTTGCCAGAATAGATTTGCCGTTCCAGCTTTCCATTCACAAGTCTCAATTTTGCATGTTCAAAAATGTCCTCGATATTCCGACTAAATTTATCGTTATCAGTGCCCAAGACGAGAAGATTACATAGTTCTACTAAGCGCACAACATCTTCAATATCACCGTAAGCTAGAAAATTAGGAAGCACATAGAGCGCTTACTATAGAACTAAGCACCCCCCAGGAAATCAGAGCGCAATGATTGTTGTCTCTGACACCTTACCAGTTACAGCAGCAAAAGCGCGAGTTAAGCGGATGATTTTGGGCGAATAACTGTGAAGCGAAAAAAATGATGAATGATAGGAGGTCAAGGCGATGAGTTTAGTAATTCCTGATGAGTTTCTACAAACAGCAAACATTTCTGAGGCAGCTCTAAAGCTAGAAATTGCCATTCTGCTGTTTCAGCAGGAAAAGATTACCTTGGGCACTGCCAGCAAGTTTGCAGATATGAATCAACTAGAGTTTCAGCGAGTTTTGGGTAGTCGTAAAATTCCGATTCACTACGGAGTAGAGGAATTTAGACAAGATTTAGTAACGCTGAAGGCGGATGACTGGCAGTGACTGTTGCCAGTAATACTTCGCCGATCTTTTACCTTTCCACCATTGGTCAGCTTGATTTGCTCCGTCAACTCTACGGTAAGATCGTGATTCCTACGGCAGTTTTCAACGAGATAACGAATGTGGGTAATACCGATGCCAGTGCAGCGCTCGTCCCTACCCTAAGCTGGATTCAAACTCGATCTGTAGCAAATCAGGAATTGGTAAATACCTTGAAAACCGAGCTCGATCTGGGTGAAGCCGAAGCCATTGCGTTAGCGGTTGAGCTAAACGTTGATCGCTTACTCATCGATGAACGATTAGGTAGATCCGCTGCGACGCGACTGGGATTGCAAGTAACAGGCGTGTTGGGAATCTTTATTGCTGCTAAGCGAAAAAATCTCATTCAGGAAGTAAAGCCGCTGCTAGATGCCTTAATTGAACAGGTTGGCTTTTGGGTTGATGAGCAACTTTATGCAGAAGTGTTGCAAGCAGTTGGCGAGTCATCATGAAACCTGGAAGCAAATACTACCCGCTTTTTGACTATCTGTAACGCTGCTATCAGCCAGAAATTACGCTCACCATTGCCAAAATCGAAGCATTGAAAGATGAACCTGAATTAGGCTGGAGGTATTGATATTGATATCCTTTGACGCAATGGGACAGCCCAAATCAAGCATTTATGCTCATGAGGAAAAGAAAAAGCAGTGGCAGTTTCTTTTGACCGAGACTGCTTCTCAGAAGCTTGACCGACTGGCTCGAGTGGAAGGTTTGAGCCGTTCTGAGTATCTGGAGTTGATCCGTGACCAGGAAGAAGCTAGCTATGCAGCCACCTAGCATTGACCTGCTGGCACTGCTGGAGTGCCATGACTAACGGTAGTGACCGGCTCGACCGGATTGAGAATGACCTTGAAACCGTCAAAGACATTCTATTGACGGTTGCCAGACGAGCTGAGGCAACTGATGGGCGGCAAATCGCGGTTAGCCCAAAGGCAAGACTGCACCCAACAGTAGCTAGACCAGCTAGGTGTGAAAGTTGACCAACTCACTGAAGATGTTGAGATTGCTTTCCAGACAATCACAGCGCTGTCTAATAATATTGACTGCACTTTAGCTAGCATTAACGCTTCCATATCCCGCCAGGATAGAATCTTGGATTACTTGATGCGCCGCGACCACAATGGCAACGGCGATCAACTACGACCTTGAGGAGCGATCGCCCAAGTTTAAGAGCGCCTGGGATAAACCCTTAAAACTCTTAATACCGTAATTTGGGTAAAATCCCTCATGCTTATTAGGGAGTTTCCTTCTATCGACAGCAATGCCCAGTTTGCTAAAATTAAGTGTCGGATTGGTTTGACTCCCAAGTACTGATATGGATTACATCTACTTTCTGGCGAATGCTAGCCTTACCCTAAGACTTGTTGATTACCTGCATGGTCAACCTCAGTTGCCCCTTGGCTGCTTCACCGTAATTCATCTTCCTGATGGCTGGGTGGTCAAAATCAAAATGAACTCTCCCCTAAATCCTCAACAGGATGGGGACTTTCAGGCTGTTTTGACGGAATTGGGAATTCCTTACTCACCACCAAAGCTGATAAATATGGCTTTAGTTAGGTTGTCAGCCGGACAGTCTCCCAAGGTAGTCATGCGTCGTTACCAAGTTGTCGTGGTTTGCCATGGTAGTCCCCAGCGGCAAGAAATTGAAGTGTTCCAGCAACAGGTTGCTAGAGGTTTGGGATACTGTCCACCAACCTTGACTTGACCCAAAATCCTGGCAAAAAGTTTAAAGATAAGCATTATCAACCCACATTGCTTTAAATCAAGCTTTGTGAGTTTTTAGCTTTAAATTAACAACTTTACTAAAATACATGATTAACAGCAGTAAATTTGAGCCAGAACATGAGTCCCAGGAGTTGCGAACTATTGCTAATAGTGTTCGTGCTTTAGCTCAAAGGTATCGAGAGGATAATATAGCTATATTGACTTTGCTGCGGTGTTTAGAGGAACTGCATCAAGAAATCCGGGATGGAATGTTTCAATCATCTTTACCAAATAACCGTAGGGAATTCAATGCATTTCTAAAACATGTTAAAGATGAAGGTGGTTGGCCTCACATTGAGCGGATGAATTTCCAATATCTTTTAGGAAACTTGTCATCAGAGACTGGGAACAACAAATATGATGTGCATGTTGACAAGGAATAACAGTTCTGTTGTCATCGTGGATCTACTTGCATGAGTCTACCGGCCAACGGAAATTGCACACAACGCACCAATAATCATTAATTTCCCTGGAGGATTTGTAGTGAACCACGGTAGTAGAGCTGCCGGGAACCGAACACCCTTTCGGGCATGTAGGTAAGTTTTCCTGGTTTTCCTGGTTTTCCTGTACCAATTAAACCCTCCTAAGTTTTGTAGTCTGACTGTACTTTATCGTATACTCATCTGCCCAACAAGTGAAGGGAGAGTGAGCAAATGGCCTATGTCTTCCGGGAAAACACTTAACTTTTATTGGAGCAGAGACGCCTCCAGCCAAATCCCAGCATTGATCGGGATGTGGCAGCACGCTGGGTAGCGCAGCAATTGGAAAGTGAGTGGTCTTCTGCAACAACCCTTCGTATGGCAACAGGGCTAATTGCCTCCTCAACAGCAGCAGGGCTTTGTGCTGAGAACCCTGGTATCCGCAGCCTCAAATATCCCAAAGTTACAGATGAAGCTCTTACCTACTGGCTCTATTTCCTACGCCACCTCTCCTTCAAAGGGTCAATTCTAGATAACCCCTACCTCGCCTCTGTTGGACTGAGCGAAGGCTTCCTGGAACAGCGGCTACGGCGCTTGCTGGGTCTGTCATTCAATCGCATGGGCGATCTGCACGAATTCGGCTGGTACTATGCAGACCTGAAATCGTGGGCAATTCAAGCGCTCGGGCTGAAGTGGGAGGAGGAAACATGACCGGTCTGTTTGAAAATGCCTCATTAGATAGTGCAGTGAAGGCACTCCGCGATCACCTCCTAGACGAGGGAGGTCCAAAAATCAGCACGATGCGGAACTATCGATTCGCCATCCTGCTCTACGATCCACGTCAGGAATTTACCCTGCGATCGCGCATTCGCTGGCTTACGGATGACCTCAAGGGGCAAGGGTGGAATGTTCTTGCCATCTCCCTTCAGCGCTTGCTCCTAGATCGGCTCAAGGTTGAACAGCGGGTATTGGACAGCATCATTTGCACTGAGCGTCGCCTCTACGCCAGAGATCCAGACCGGGCGCTCAGTCACTTGAAAGACAAAATTGCCCTCTCGATTGAGGGACCAGACGGCATTGCCAAGGATGTCATCGCCCTAATTGACAAGTTTGCCCATGAGCATCCTGGTGAGACGAATCGAACCCTAATTTTTCTGGGACGTGCTGGAGCGCTGTATCCGTTCTTCCGTTCGTCGGCTCTCCTCAAGCACATTGACGGCAAGACCCGCAACTTGCCCGTTGTTCTGCTTTATCCCGGTGAGCGACGAGATTTGAATGCCCTATCTTTCATGGCAGAACTCCCCACCGACCGGGACTACCGACCTCGCATCTACTCTTGACTAACGTTCGACTACTGGACATGTGTTGCCATGCTGATCAAAGACATCTTTGCTGCTGACGTAACCCGCAACATTGCGCCGGTTGTCTATTTTCACGAGCAAGACGCTGCCAAGGTGCTAGAAGAGGTCTCCGAGTACATCATCACAGGCGGCTACCCAGAGACAGATCCCCGTCACACTTGGGTCAAGTTTGGTATTCATGAGCAGTTTGTTAAGCTCCTCCGAGGTTTGGCAGAAGAACTACCTCTCAACCGCGAGAGTGCTGCGACCATAACACGAGGGTACTCCCGATGTGTTTGGTCGTTGGTGAGACAGCCCTGAAGGAGGGTTTCCCTCCGTAGGGGACTGCGAACCCGAAGGGTGAATCGCGGACAGGATCTACTGGGTGATAAATGTCATGACTAATTATCTGACTATACTACTGACTTGAAAACAAGTTGCGTTGCTTGATACACAATACAATATATACAGCATCAGTACGGGGGACACCCCATGCAGGATATCCATAACCGGACTCCGAGGGCAGAAATGTAGCCGTAAGGTTGGCTGATGCTGGCTGAACAAGCGACAATTGAAATTAGGCGGTTCCGACCAAGATGTGTGTTTTTGAGCACGATAGCGCTGGTCGGGTAAAAGTTTCAGCGTCACAAGGAGCGAACAATCATTTTGTTCGGTCTGCCTGGGGACACTTGGTGGACTTTCAACTAAATTGCCTGTGGAGACGGTCTGTCGGGGTATAAGTCATGAGGCTGTACTAGATAAGAGTCTGTGAGACAGGAAACCCTTTGAGGCAACTCTTAGGAATCCCCGACTGTATTCGGTACTCCGAATCAGTGGGGGAGGATGTCAATTCCTAATCGACGCCTTCCGCTACGAAATGGCGACAGAACTTCTACAGGAGTTTGAGGGAGCAGGCACGACCGTGATGCTGAAAGGACGGTATGCCGAGCTACCCAGTATTACCGCTGTCGGGATGAACGTCCTCGCCCCAGTCAGCCAGTCCGGTCGCCTAATGCTGGCAGGCAGTGACGGCTTCAAGGGCTTCAAGACTGGGGAATACACCGTGCGGAAGCCCGATGAGCGAGTCCGTGCAATGGGCGACAGGAGCGTAGATAACGTCAGCGCAGGACGTAAGCAGACACGGGAACTGAGTCTACTGGAGGTCTGCAACCGCTCAAACACCAGCCTCAAGCAAAGCTGTGCCAATGCAGATCTAATTGTTATCCACAGTAAGGAAATTGACGATGCGGGGGAAGCGAACGTTGGTATTGCCACCTTTGAAACCTGGCTCCAGCAAATCAAGTCTGCCTGGAACCACCTCAAGAGCATCGGCGTGAACGAATTTGTCTTCACCGCCGATCACGGCTTTCTGCTGCAAGACCAAACGACCCAAATAGAGAAATACCAAAACGCCACACGACGATATTTTCTTAGTCAGGAGCCCCGTTCCGAAGACAAAATAGCCACTGTCTCTCTCAAAGCTCTTAAGTACGACGGGCAGGAGGGCTATCTGCTTTTTCGCAAAGACACTGCCGTGTTTGCTACGGGCAACCCCAGTGCGACTTTTGTCCACGGCGGCAACAGTTTGCAGGAGCGAGTTATCCCTGTACTAACCGTCTCCCATCGCCATCAGTCTAGCCTAGCGATGGTCAAGTATTTAATTGAAGCCACACCTGAGCGGGAACTGCTCGGCTTCAGCCGCATTCGGCTCCGCGTTAAACCTGCTCCAGTCGCCCAAGGCGTTCTTAGCTTCGTTGCAGCCAGATCAATTAATTTGGTACTGCGGGTGCCAGACAGAGCTGATATCCAAATCACGCTCAAGGACGCTGCCGGTGCAGAGGTGAAAAACCAGCAGCTCCGGCTGGCGGTAGAAGGAGACTGGGTTGAGGTGCTTTTTGACAACGACCTGCATTTCTACAAGTTCGATGATGTCTACCGCAAAGTTGTTCAGGAGTTAGCGACTAGTTCCTGCTCCAGAGGTGCTTTAAGCGACATTATTGATCGCTGGATCGCTCGTGTGGAAGACGCCCTAATCGCCGCAGGTGCGGACGAAGATAGCGCTGAGTTTGATGCTTTGGTAGAGCAGCGCCTGGAAGAAGAACTTGTCTCAATGACAGGTGGCAAAGCCCCAGAGGACATGGCACGGGTACTCCGTACTGTTTTTGCTCTTAAGCAAAAGGGAAACATCGCAGAAGCCAGCGCCATCCTTTCCTGGCTTTCAGGCAGTGAGAATGTTGCTGCCAGCGCCAAGAAAGTTGCAGACATCAAAGGAGACATCGGCAGCCGAGAAGCGCTGGACTATCTCCAGGGCATTCTTGAAATCATCAAAGCCGCTGGCTACAGGGGACTGGTTATCGTTATTGACGAAGCAGAGACAATTCTGCGAATGCGTCACGATGTGCGGGGCAAGTCCCTTAACGGCATTCGGCAAATCTGTGATGCCGCTGACCGCTATAGCGGACTGCTGTGGATCTTCACCGGAACCCCAGAGTTTTTCGATGCCAACCGGGGAGTCGCTGGCTTGCAACCACTGCATGAGCGGATCAAGTTTCTCACCTCTGGCGGTTTTGCGGCTCCGCGCCAACCCCAACTCGAACTCAAGCCATTCGACACTAGCCGTTTGCAGGAAGTTGCGCTCAAGTTGCGGGAACTCTATCCCACCGCTGAGCGTACAGGACTTACCAGTAAGGTAACTTCAGAATTTATCGAGCGCCTTGTTGCCAAAGTCACCGCTGGCTTTAAGGGCGACGTGGGTGTTGTACCACGCCAGTTTCTCCGCCACTTCGTCAATGTCCTGGATCTCGCTGCTGAGCACGACGAGTTTGAGCCAATGGCAGCTGAAGGGTTTGAACCCAAGGATTTGAACGAGGATGAGTACCGCATTCGAGAAGGTCGTCCCTACTCTGACGAAGAACCTGAAGCTCTCAAAGGTTACGCTGGCGTGGAGTTTTAATCATGACTTCTGCCTTCGCTCGCTTTCCACCTCGCCTCCAAGCAGCAATTGTCTCACGTCTAGGCTGGTCATCTCTGCGTCCTGTACAGGAGATGTCAGGACATGCACTGCTTGATGGCAAAAATGCTGTCATCCTGGCTCCTACAGCAGGTGGCAAGACTGAAGCCTCGATCTTCCCCCTACTGGCAACACTAATGGGGCGGGAGCCACAAGGAGTTGGACTGATTTACATTGCTCCGATCAAGGCACTGTTGAATAACCAGGCTGAGCGACTAGGACTCTACACTGAGATGGTTGGATTGCGGTGCTTCCTCTGGCATGGGGATATCAAAGGCTCCGAGAAACGAGCCTTCATGAAGGAGCCAACAGCAGTATTAATGACCACACCCGAATCTCTGGAGGTGATGCTCCTCTCTGCCAAGGTGCCCCACGCCCAACTCTTTGGCGACTTGCGTGCGCTTGTCGTAGATGAAGTCCACGCTCTGGCAGGGACAAACCGGGGGACTCACCTGATTTCCGTAGTTGAGCGACTGATTCGTTACACCCTCAATGATGTGCAGCGTGTTGGACTCAGCGCTACTGTAGGCAATCCAGTAGATATCCTCAAGTGGCTCCAGGGCACCTCAAAACGCGGAGGCTGTGTGATCGAGCCACCTAAGACACCCTCCCCAAAGGATCTGCGTGTTTATTTACAGGAAAACCTGGGGGCGATCGCTAACGATGCCAGTAAAACTGCTGAGGGCAAGAAAAGTCTGTTCTTCTGCCAGAGTCGAGCCCTGGCGGAGGGAATCGCTGAGCGGATGCGGAATCGAGGCATAGATGTGTTTGTTCATCATAGCTCTGTCTCTCTAGAGGAACGGACAGCAGCGGAGGAGCGATTTCACCAAGGTAAGAATGCTAGCATTATCTGCACATCGACCTTGGAGTTGGGCATTGATGTGGGTGATTTGGACCTTGTCTTTCAAGCCAACGCTCCGTCAACCGTCTCCTCCTTCCTCCAACGTCTGGGTCGTACAGGTCGGCGGACAGGTCAGCGAGCGAATACAACTTTCTTTTGTGAGGATGTCGAGACTGTTTTGCAAGCGATCGCTATCGTTGAGTTAGCTCGAAAGGGCTGGGTAGAAGCTCTTCCTAACCAAACGCGAGCTTGGTCTGTCCTTGTGCATCAACTACTGGCACTCACCCTTCAATTTGGTGCCATCAGTCCCGAACGCTGCTGGGAGCAGCTATCAATTGTCCCCGACTTCTCCGGCGTTACCCGTGCTGAGTTTGATGTGCTGCTTGAACATATGATTCAAGAAAACTACCTATTCATGGCAGGGGGTCTACTGTCTATGGGAGAACAAGCGGAGCGGGTGTTTGGACGCAAAAACTTCATGGAACTCTATGCGGTCTTCAGTAGTCTACTCCTCTACAGAGTGCAGACTCAAGCAGGCTACATAGTCGGCTCTTTAGAGCAAGCTTTCGTTGATAAACTTGTCCCGGAGATGAGTTCATTTCTCCTTGGTGGTCGAGCTTGGACTGTCACCCACCTTAATCATGAGGAGCGCACTGTTCGTGTGGTCCTAGCTCCACGCGGTAAGAAGCCAAGTTGGGGTGGCTTTGCCCCGCAACTTCTAAGCTTTGAAGTCTGCCAGCAGATCGCTGATATCATTCAAACAGAGGGGAGCATTCCCTACATTGATCCGTTAGCCCAAGCAGCTCTGGATGAGCGCCGAGCAGATCTTAGGCCACTACTGCAAGGTGCTCACAGTATTCAGACCGAGCCTGACCGGGCGCTCTGGTGGACGTTTGCCGGGGGACAGATTAACCACACCCTCAAGTACGGACTTCAGTTTCACCATGGTTGGAAGATTGTTGCTGATAACTTCAAGCTAAAGATTGAAGGAAACAGCGTCAGCCCAACAACCCTCAGCTTAGCAATCAATCAGATGAACAATAACGCCTTCTGGAGTGAGCCATCAATAAAGCGCTTTATCTTCGAGCAGTTGCCAGAGTATCGGCTGAGTAAGTTCCAACAGGCATTGCCAGAAAGCTATTCTTTAGAGATGATCAGCGATTACTTGCTGGATATTCCAGGAGCAGTACTCTTTGTAAAAAAATTAGCAGGCATACCTGAGTGATGGCTATAGGCTGGTAGAAATCAGTAAACTTAAGGAAGTTGCCTCTCACGCTTATCGCCTGCGGACCAGACCTATGACCCAACAACCTGCACGCATCTGTATTCTCGGTGGAGGCTTTGGTGGTCTCTACACGGCTCTGCGCTTGAGCCAACTGCCTTGGGAAAATTCAGAACGACCGGAAATTGTCCTGGTCGATCAGAGCGATCGCTTTTTATTCTCGCCCCTACTATACGAACTACTCACCGGCGAACTACAAACCTGGGAAATTGCCCCACCGTTTCAAGAAATTCTTATTAACACTGGGGTGCGCTTCTGTCAAGGCGTAGTGACTGGAATTGATATAGACGAGCGACGGGTACAGTTACAGGATGTTCCAGAAATCCCATATGATCGGTTGGTGCTAGCCTTAGGTGGTGAAACGCCCCTCGATATGGTTCCAGGAGCTTCGTCCTATGCCTTCCCGTTCCGCACTGTCCCTGATGCCTATCGCCTGGAAGAACGGCTACGAGTTTTGGAACAATCTGTTGCCGATAAAATCCGGGTAGCAATTGTCGGGGCTGGTTACAGCGGCGTGGAGCTGGCTTGCAAACTGGCAGATAGGGTTGGGGAACGAGGTCGGTTCCGACTGATTGAACTTACTGATCAAATCCTGCGGACGTCTCCAGAATTTAACCGTACAGCAGCTAGCATTGCCTTGGAAGCGCGGGGAGTTTGGATTGATTTAGAAACCAAGGTTGAGTCAATTGGACCAGACACAATCGCGCTGGAGTACAAGAACCAAGTAGACACCATCCCAGTGGATGTGGTGATTTGGACAGTGGGAACACAGGTGGCACCAGTGTTGCGATCGCTGCCCCTCAAGCAAAACCAGCGTGGTCAGCTAACAACTACACCGACTCTGCAAGTAGTAGAGCATCCAGAAATTTTTGCTCTGGGAGATTTAGCTGATTGCCGCGATGCCGAAGGGCAGCAAGTCCCTACCACAGCTCAAGCTGCCTTCCAGCAAGCCGACTATACTGGTTGGAATCTCTGGGCTTCTCTGACAAATCGACCCTTACTCCCCTTCCACTACCAGCACTTAGGGGAAATGATGACGCTGGGAACGGACAATGCTACCTTCAGTGGTTTAGGAATAAAATTAGATGGCCCTCTGGCTTATGTCGCCCGTCGTCTTGCCTATCTGTATCGGATGCCAACTTTAGACCATCAGCTCAAAATCGGTTTCAACTGGATTGCCAGTCCTATACTTGAAAGACTCTCTAAATTAGAGCAAACTCGTCGGTCTTAGCATCTCTACATTCCTTTGTGTCATTGTATCTTTGTAGTTTTTAGACAAGCTTGTTGATGCAAAGGCCCAAAGTCATTTTTTTAGATGCTGTTGGCACACTATTTGGGGTAAAAGGCAGTGTAGGTCAAGTTTACGGTGAAATTGCCCAGCAGTTTGGCGTTGAAGTCTCAGCTGACGCCTTAAATCAAGCATTTCTCCAAAGCTTCCCAGCGGCTCCCCCAGCAGTATTTCCAGGGGTAGAACCACAAGAGATTCCCCAGTGCGAATTTGAGTGGTGGCAGAGCGTTGCGCTTCGCACCTTTCAACAAGTGGGCGTCCTACACCAATTCCCGGACTTTTCTGTTTTTTTCAGCAAACTCTACACCCACTTCGCCACTGCCGAACCCTGGTTCGTTTATCCCGATGTCCGCCCAGCCCTGGAACGCTGGCAGGAACTGGGAATTGAGCTGGGAGTGATATCCAATTTCGATTCCCGTCTCTACTCGGTCTTACAAGCTCTTGACCTTGCTCAGTTTTTCACCTCTGTCACCATCTCTACAGAGGTAGGTGCAGCTAAACCAGACCCCCAAATTTTTGCAGCTGGGTTGCTTTCAGTCCCTGATAGGGATTCATCCAGAATAGCCGCAACCACCATAGAGGCAATAGCACATTCGGTGACGCGAGGTGCGTTCGATTCGACCGAAAACCGTTATAGCTGCCTAGCTGAGGCAGCTTGGCACGTTGGCGATAGCTTTAAAGAAGACTATCAAGGAGCCAAGGCAGCTGGGCTAAGAGCTATCTGGCTCAAGCGAGGCGAAAAGTCTTGAGTGCTGTCGCGACCCAAAAACGGGCTTACGCACTAGATGCGCTACGCGGATTCGCTGTTTTAACCATGGTATTATCCGGCACCATAGCATATGGTGTATTACCTACCTGGATGTATCACGCCCAAGAGCCGCCGCCAACCCATACCTTCAATCCTCATCTAGCAGGGTTAACCTGGGTAGATCTAGTATTTCCCTTGTTCTTATTTTCAATGGGGGCAGCCATACCGCTAGCGCTGTCTCGTCGTCTTGCAAAAGGATTGCCTGAAAGAAAAATTGTTGTATCCATCTTTAAAAGAGGATTGCTGTTAGGGACATTCGCCATAGTTCTTCAGCATCTTCGACCGTTGACGATAAATCCGGACCCAAATGCCCAAACATGGCGGATTGCCTTGTTGGGGTTTTTCCTACTATTTTTAATGTTTGTCCGCTGGCCAGATTCGTGGTCAACCAGTTTGTGTAGAGCAATCACGTTTGGCGCTTGGTTAGCAGCGATTATATTACTGGCTTTTCTCCGGTACCCAGATGGTAGCGGATTTTCAGTTTATCGTAGCGATATTATCTTAATTGTCCTCACAAACACTGCCATTTTCGGCTCATTAGTCTGGTTGTTTACCCAGTCCAATTTGTTGTTACGTCTTGGATGCTTAGGCCTATTGCTCGCCTTGCGGTTGTCTGCTACCGCTCCTGGTTGGATTCATTGGCTTTGGTCAGCCTCGCCCATACCATGGATTTTTCGATTTGAGTATTTGCAGTATTTGTTTTTGGTTATTCCCGGAACCATCGCTGGCGATTTAATTTTTTCTTGGATGCAAACTCCAACAAATGGATGTCAAAATTACTGGTCAAAATATCGTTTCTATAGCATTTTAGTGCTCGTATTTACTATCTATTTGTTACTGTTGATTGGATTACAAGCAAGATGGGTATGGCAAATAACATTACTAAGTGCAGTAATTTGTTTATCTGGTTGTTTTTTATTTTTAAAGCCTATAACTGAAACGGAAAAATTAATTAATAATCTTTACCTATGGAGCGTTTATTGGCTGAGCCTTGGATTACTTTTTGAACCTTTCGAAGGCGGTATTAAAAAGGATTCGCCAACTATAAGTTACTATTTTGTGACTGCTGGAATGGCACTTTTTATTTTGATTGCTTTTACCATTATTATAGATGTTTTAAACAAGCAAAAATGGGTGCAGCTTTTAATTGATAATGGGCAAAATCCCATGATTGCCTATGTAGGTTTTGCTAACCTGCTTTGGCCTATTCTGAGCTTAACAAAGCTGGATTCGTTGATTATAGAACATACTAAAACCCCCCTGCTTGGATTTCTTAAAGGGCTTGTTTATACTTTGATTGTGGCGTATGTTGTACGTTTATTTACCAAACTGAAACTTTTTTGGCGAACGTAACGATAGTCTTTCCCTACTCCCTACTCTCCACTTCAACAGGCAATCTTATTTGTCTTTCAGCTTAGTCTTCATCTGATGTTTGACCGATGCCCACACTGAGCTGCATAAGCAGTCGCAATTCCGTCCGCCGCGTCGTCGGGGTAGGGCAGTGTCGGCAAGTTGAAGATAGATTGCACAGCAGCTTGGATGTCTTTTTTATCGGCACCATAGCTGGTAATTGCTGATTTTATCGTGGATTGATGTAAGAGGATGTGCTCGGTGAGTCCAGCTTCTGCCAGCGCCATTCTGGTCACACCTAGAGCTTGCAGTACCAGTCCCTGATTCGTATTATCACGTCCGAAAAAAGGATACTCAATCGCTACTGCCTCTGGTGCGTACAATCTAACTAGCTCTAAAATGTCTAAATGAATTGCCCGTAGCCGTAGAGGGAGGCTGTCAGTTTTTGGGGTAGTGATGGCACCGTAGTCTAATGCCGTTGTCTCATAGATCACCCCATAGCCAATAATTGCTAGCCCTGGATCAATTCCCAAAATTCGCAGCTTACTTACATCAATAAAAGGTAGAGGTTCTTTGAGCATAGTTCATATTTACTTAATTTTGACCACACTAGCCTTCGTCATTGCTACGAGGTCCACTGGTGTGAGTTTGAATACTGCATTTGGGTTACCAGCAGCAGCCCATATTTCCTGATAGGTCATTAGATCTCCATCACCAAAGGTTTTTAACTGCTCAAGATGACCCACTGGGGGAACACCACCAATGACAAAGCCTGTTCGAGAGCGAACGAAATCAGCATTTGCCTTCTCAATGGGTTCAAGCACCAACTTACTTAGCTTTTTTTCACTTACACGATTTGATCCACTCGCGATCACTAGAAATGGGCTGTCTGTTTCCATCCCTCTAAAAACTAAAGATTTTGCAATCTGCTCAACTCGACAACCGATGGTTTGAGCGGCCTCAGCAGCACTCCGCGTCGTACCAGGCAGCTCCAAAATCTCTAACTGAAAGCCAAGCTTACTCAGTGCATCTTGAACCTTTTGTGCACTTGAACTTAATGATTCAGCCATGCTCATACCTTAGATATGAGATCAGGCGTACCCCGTCGTTTTTGAAGTGAGCAATCTGCAAGTCTACCTAAATTTTGCATAAATTATACAATAATCGAGAATTGATACAATAATCGAGAATTGAGTTTGTGAATTCCGGCACTTTCGGCTAAAAAATAGTATACGTTATACAAATCTTGTACTAAAACTTATTTTGTAACAGAACAAAAAACAAGTGATATCAATCCGTTTGAATGCCCGTGTTACTTGTCAATTCCCTACTCCCCGTCTAACTGAGGGTAATTAAACTGAGATGATATGAGTGGGATGCGATTTACTCTAGTTCAGTGGACAGCCAAGCTATTTCTCGTTCCCAGGCTTAGCCTGGGAACGAGTGCTAGGAGATGTTCAGCTTAATAGCCTAATACAGGCTGAAGCGAAGCCAAGGGGTTCAGGAGATGTGGGTAACGACAAGGCTTTAGCTTTAGGGAGTCTCAGTCAGTACTAAACATTAGACGTGAGAATTTTTGACACCTCTGCGTGTGCTAACACAACGCCAGGTTCACGCTGGAGAGCATTGTAATATTTTCTTGCAAACCCACTGCCTACCTCCGACGGCGCGATCAGCGTGCGGACATCGCCAATCAAATTTTGGACATCGTCCAACGATACAGGTTCATCTGCTGAGAGCATTTCATCAATTTGCACAATAAGCTCAGAAATGTGATGTAGCCAAGCAAATTGTTCATGTTCGATGACGAGTTGAAGTAGTTCTCCGCTCGATACTCGTCCACGCGCCTGTTCATAAGTGATGCGTTCTGTCTCAAGCAACACTCGATGAAGGTGCAGCAATTTATTCCGCAAATCACGCAGATGCTGATGTTGACGTATTCGTTGTAAAAGTGTATTAGAAGTCAATGGAACCCATCCTCTCGTTACGATAGTCTTGAATGGCTTGAATAATTTCTGCTTCAGTATTGATCACAAATAGACTGTAGCGAACAAATGATTCGTTGGATGGTACTCCTCGAAAATGGACGGCGCACGCAGATACCATCGCTTTCTAGCGTCTCAACACTGCTGATAATTCCTGCGACGGTTTGCAGTTCTTCGCTGAGGTGCACTGCACTCATAGTGTCCGCCTTCTACCTATTGTCTCTTATTATATAAATAATCATATATTGAAACAAATCTATATAGGTAGTAAAAAATATTACTGTTAAGCGAACTTTTATATTCGGAAAGCCGTCTTATGGCGCTAGCACACGCAATTTTGGCAAAATGCTTTCATCCATCCTGTTTGTTACTAGTAGCCTCGGCTCGCCTGAAAAAGTCCCTGATCACTCGTCGGGCAACCTCCTCATCCTTGGGCGAAAAGTAATTGGCTACCTCTGCCCAGATCCTATCCTCGTTGCCCAGTTCTACAAAGTGTCCAAATCGGTCTGGAACCTGTAAACCTGCACGCTCTGCGACTAAGTCTACGTAGTTGACACAGGTAACTCCTTGTCGTTGGGCTGCTCTGGCTAGCGCACGATGACAAGAGTGGTAAACGCTGACAATGGTGTCAATCTGTGTTTCAGAACTAGCTATAGAGGTATCGAGGCAGTGAACAAATGATTGACTTGGCTGCTCTGCATTTGTACTACAGTGGTAACCAAAACCTACAATTTGACCTCCTTCTACAACTTTGATTCCTTTGAGCTGTTGTAAAAGGCTTTTCACATCGGCTATGTTTTTTCGGTTCCGTTCATCATCTGCATGCTCGTGAACGGCAACTGTACGAGGGATGCTAGGGGAGCTCTGAGGAATTAACTTTGCGTTCTTAGCGAGAAATTCAGTAGCATGCATTACCTCATATTCTTCATCTGGCCAGTTGACCTTCAATCCAACATCATACTGTCGCACACATGACGGACACCAGAGGATGACTTGGCGCGGGCGAAGCACACGGAAAGTGTCAACGGCTCGCAGTCCCTGTCGCTTGCCAACTTCATCATGACCCGGCAGTGCTGAGTGAGGGAAACCACAGCAATGGGCAGGGCCACCAAGCACTACTACATCATCATTGCAAAGCAGTTTGACGATCCTGACGAATTGGGCTGCTAAATGCAATGTTCGAAGGACATTGCAGCCAAGATAGACAACCGTTTCTGCACGTTTTGCCTGTGGGTTAACTTTGGTCCCTTGCCAAAAATAATCAGCTGTATCTCCAAGCTGCATTTTGACCAAGATAGTAATGTCTTTGTAGTACTGGGCAATGTCCATCTAATTCATTCCTTCTATGAAGCTTTGGTGTTGTGCATCCTAATCAGGAATTTCTTTGGATGTTGTGGCATTCATTGTCAGATGTTCTCATGCAGGCTGTAGCTCTCTAGCAGTGGCGAAGGTAATAAAAATGCTCTCTTGGAACGTACTTTCCAAGAGAGCAGCAAATGGTGTGAGGAGCAAACTGAATGTTTGCTTACTTTAAGCATAGGGAGTGAATGTGAAGGCAAAGTTACAATCAGGTGACAATGTTGTGTAGAAGTTAGCCTTGTCGTTTGCCTAATCAACTTTGTCAGTAGAGGATTCTAATTTTGGTTTAGTTTCATTAAACTGGAGCGCTTCGTCTAGTACAGCACGGGCATTTTCTGCTTTAATTTTTGCTTCTTTATAGCTAGCAGAAGCCGCAGCAAAATCTTTAAGAATTTTGAAGCTGCCTTTGAGTAAGTCTTTGAGTTGGTCAACCTCCTGCTCTATCGGAGCGTCTGTAAATAGAACGCCCAAATCTTTTCGAGCCTTAACAGCCGATTGGTGCAGTTCCCCCACCTTAATTTTTAGACTTGCCAGGTTGTTGAGTTCCCGTACAGCCTTGACAACAGCATCTTCTTCCGCCTCATTAGTGCTGATGTCGGAATTGTTGTTAGGTTGCTCCTGGACTTCGATCAACTGCTCCGCGCTTAACCCGTCCGGTAGTTCTGTCGGCAGTTCTTCAGCATCCATGAGTTCTATAATTTTGTCCAAGGCCTTCTGGCGGACAGTAGGTGAATCCTTGCCTCGGACAGTAACGCTGATTTCTGGACATTCAGCAATGGTGTATGTTGCCATTTCTAGATAATCCTTAGCCTGTGAGCTAGATGGTCGGGACTCTTCAAAGAGATTTTAGAACCAAACTCACGTCTCAAAGCACAGTTACCTATTATAGACTATCTAAAAAGTTTTCTGATTGCTGAATCTCAGACTCAGTAACAATGGGATGTGAGAGTAGATTACAGGTTGGCTTTCAAAGCTGGAATTAAAAACTTTGTAAGTGTGAAGGCATCTACTCCCAACTCAGTACGGTCTTGGGCGGCGAGAATTCCAGCTTGAGAGTGCCACCAAGCAGCACTCTGAACCACAGATTCTACTGGAATTTGTCTGAAAAGTGCTTGGGCACATAGACCACCAATTAAACCTGTGAGTACATCGCCACTACCGCCACGCGCTAAGGCTGGGGTACTTTCAGGATTGATCCAGACAGAACCCTGGGAGTTAGCGATCGCCGTCCTTGCTCCCTTCAACAGCACTACTGCGCCAGTTTGCTGAGCAGCAGAGCGGACAGCGTGGGCTCGATTTGTCATCTGTTGGGCTAGTTCCGGAAAAAGACGCTTAAATTCGCCGGCATGAGGAGTCAGCACTGTCGCAGCTTGGCGCTTTGATAGAGTTGGAATAGTGCCCTGCTCAGCTAGGACGTTTAACCCATCTGCATCCAGCACTAACGGACGATCGCTTGCTAGAACCTGCTGGATAACAGGTTTGGCATCCATCGTCAAGCCAGGACCGCAGGCGATCACGTCAAATTTGCTCAGATCAGTGCCGTTTGGTAATTGGGCGATCGCCCCAGTTTCAGTTTCAGGACAACTGAGAATCAGCGATTCTGGCGAGTGGTCTGTGATTAAGAGCTGGAGTGATTCTGGCACGGCAATATACAGCATGCCTACACCACTGGCTTGTGCCCCTAAGGCTGACAAAATTGGTCCCCCACCATAGCGATGGGAGCCGCAGATCAGTAGCATCGAACCCATCTTGTACTTGTAAGTAGTAAGTGGGCGTGGCAGAGGGAGATGAGCGATCGCTGATTCTTTGGTCACTCGTTGAATACTGGGTGCATCTCTAAGAATCGCCTGCACTTCGGCTAATGGTAGATCAACATCGACAAGTTCAGCAGTGCCGACAAACTCCAACGCCTGATCCTGCAAAAGCCCTAATTTCCAAAGCCCGATGCAGAAAGTATGGTTGGCACGAATGGCAGTTCCTAGCACTTCCCCTGTATCTGTATGCAGACCAGAGGGCAAATCAATACTGAGGACAGGCTGGGACCATTTATTGATCTGTTCAATCGTGTCGGCAATCGGATGTTCTAGCGATCGCTCCAGCCCATATCCAAATATTCCGTCAACTAGAAGGTCACAATCCTTTAATAGATCTACTGACTCACAGAATGGAATACCCAAACTCTCAACATAACGAGCATGCTGCTCGGTTAGTTCCTTAGATTTCGTCAAAGGGCGGTAAACGAGGATACTGTACCCCTTAAAGTGAAGTTCACGAGCTACTACTAGTGCATCGCCTCCATTATGTCCTGGACCTACAAGAACGCCAATTTTAGGGAAATTGGTGGATGAATAAAGTGCCTGAATACGTTGTGCAATCAAGCCTCCTACTTTTTCCATCAAAGAGGCAACTGGCATCCCGGCAGCAAAGATGCGTGCCTCAATGTCTCCCATCTGATTAGCAGTAACAACTGCTTGATTAATTTGTCCTAGTCTTTCTGTTACTGATATCATCGCTTGTCTCTAATAATTATCAACTTGCCATCAGCTTTTTATAAGTTAAAAACGCCAGTACGGGTACTACCCGTACTGACATCTACTCCAAGGTAATAGGATCGCTTAGACGTGCTCGGCTTACGCCAGTGCTAGAGTTATCCTAGCCACTGTGGATTCTGAGCCGTACTGTCAAAACGGTTGCTGGTCTTGAATAGTTCGTACTCACCTTTTGAAGCAGCCTTAGCAGTTCGATCAAGCAATGCCGCTATTTGCTCAGTACTCATCGGCTTAAATGTGTGCACTGCCTCCAACGCCTGGTCTAGAATTGCCATACTGTCAATGCCTGTAATCACTGTTGAAGTTGGCAGGTTCATCGCATATTGAAGACATTCGATTGGTTTGACCGTGTTGCTTCTTAGAATGATCTGGTCGCCCATTGATTTCATGCCCAGCACACCGATTCCATCCTTAACTAGTACAGGCAGAACTTTGTGGCCGAAACTCCGAAAATGGGCATCCATGACGTTGAGCGGCATCTGCACCGTGTCGAAACGGAAATTGTTTTCGGCTGCAACTTCCAGCATCCTCAGGTGGACTAAGGGATCTTTATGTCCTGTAAAGCCGATGTAGCGAACCTTACCCGCCTTTTGCGCCTCCAGCATGGCCTCCATTGCGCCCCCAGGAGCAAAAATCCGATCCGGGTCTTCCATGCGAAGGATCTCATGACAATTGCATCAGGTCCACATGGTCCGCCTGCAGACGTGTAAGAGACTCGTTTATCTGCTTGGCAGCGGACTCCTTCGTGCGACCGTCGATCTTGGTCATTAAAAAGACCTTTTGCCGATAGCCATCCTGGAGCGCCTTGCCCATCCGAATTTCGCTGCCCCCGTTATGATAATCCCAGCTATTGTCCATGAAATTGATGCCGCGATCAATAGCGCTGCGGATTACCTTAATGCTCTCCTGCTCGTCTTTCTGCCGTCCGATGTGGTGACCACCTACGCCGAGCGCGGAGACTTTTTCTTTGGTACGCCCCAGTGTTCGATAGAGCATCTCGCCACTTCTGGTCGTTTCTTGAGTTGCTGCCACAAACGTTTCTGCCCGGGTGGATTCGTCTGCGGCTAAAAGTGGCTTGAGAGAAGCGACTGACGCCGCCACTCCTGCGGCTAAACCCGAAATCGAGGCCGTTTTCAGCAAATCTCGTCTACTGATGTTCACGAAGTGTCTCCATTTGAAATATCAGAATTCCCTAATAAGAAGATTAACTATGCTGAGCGACGTTGCTGTTATCCACTCCTGCTTTTTTGGGCAATGGCAGGACGAGCAAAAATAACTGCTCACCATTCCGTTGTCGTGGCTTAAACTTATAAGGGCAAAGGGATAGACAACGCTGCCTATTCCACATTAAGCAAGGTTAGGGGCGATCGCGTCCCACCATAGACGTAGCCAGAATGGTTGTTTACCTATTCGGGTAGCCCAGTAACAGCGAAAAACCGTAGATTTGAAGAGCGATCGCAGGCTATTCACGCTAAGATATGTCCCTGCTTCTCGTAAGACGCCAGGACACCCTCAATGAAGCTTTGAGTCTGCTGTTGTGTTTTCGGTTCTGACGAGAAACGCATTACCTCAGGATTAGCGAGAATGACTGCCAGAGCATTGAGGTCGTTTTGACTATAGAAAAGGCAAAATAGATACATTCTCAAATAACGGGATTACTCTTATGTCGGACGCCAAGAACGTAATCGGAGGTAAGCTTGAAGTTTGTTGTACCTCTCCAATGACTGGGTGTTATCGTAATGGTAAATGTGCTACCGGGACTGATGACCGTGGCGTGCATGTAGTCTGTGCACAGGTGACTGAAGAGTTTCTATCGTTCACTCAGATGAGAGGGAACGATTTAAGTACACCATCTCCAATGTCTGGCTTCCCCGGTCTTCAGCCAGGCGATAGATGGTGTTTATGTGCCTCGCGTTGGCAGGAGGCGTTAAATGCTGGCGTTGCCCCGCCAGTGATTTTGTCTGCAACCCATGTATCTGCTCTTGAATATGTATCCCTGGAAGAGCTAAAAAAACATGCTCTAGAACTTTGATAGTTCCTTGGATTAATTATTGTTAAGTAGGTAGACATCAATAAATGACGGTAATAATATACACATATTCGACATGATTAGCTTTGCTATGCTCGGTTCTGGCTAGCTCTACCAAAGCAAGTAGACAAGCCTGGAAGAGTTAGGAAATTTCTCATTACCTGAACTACTGGCTGACTGCGTGGCTCCGGGACCAATACTAGGGGTAATAGAGCCATTAATCGCACAACAGCTGAGAGAGCAAACAGTCCGGGCAAGCCACCGACTTGATCTAGTTGAGCTAGTTGTCCACCCGCCGTTATTCCCAAACCACCGCTGACACCAGCAACAGCTGCTGCGATCGCAAAGTAGGTAGAAGGGTGCTTGCTCGGTGCCAGTTCCATCTGAATATTGCTGCTGCACAGGTCAATCGCCGCGCACGTCCCACCAGTGAGCAGGTGTAAAAGCGGTAACAAAACCCACAGAGAAACTGAGTCAGTCCCAATGCTCAGCCAGAACAAGGGTGTCATCGCTACCAAAATGCCTACTAGCAACAGTAGAGGACGGTTCCCTATACGGTCAGCCAGCTTGCCCCACAACATCATCATAACTAAGTTGGCCCCAGATGTCAGACTTGTGTAGAGTGTGACCCAGCCCAGATCTAAGCTTAAATTGTCCAGCAGGTAGAGATTAAAAAACGGTGCGCTGAGGTTGACGGCAAATGTCCATAGGCCAAAATAGAGCAGAAATGTCAAGAAACTGGCGTCCTTGAGGATGCTGAGCGCTCCCCCTGTGGGCGGGCACGAGGCACAGCCCCTACGCCTCTGCTTTGGTTGGGCAGTAGCGATCGCCAGCGGATTTACATCCGCCATGAAACATTGACATCCCAAACTCACTAGCCCAGCCAAGACTCCCAGCCACAAAACCACACCATAACCTTGGACTGTTCCACTCGGCCAAACCGACATGGCAAATCCCAGTAGCGGCACACACAGCAGAGTGGTTAAGCTAGCGGCACTATTGCGCCGACCGAAATACCTCCCTCGCAACTGATGGGGAACCAGCGCTGTCATCCAGCTGAGCCAGGACGAGGTGCCCAAGGCTGCCAGGATATTGGTTGCCAAGACCATTCCCAGTATCCAGCTAACTAACCGATGCGGGTCAGTATTAGAGCAGCTGATCCATCCAATCTCTAGGACTAAAATCACCCATAGCAGCCGCGACGCACCAAAGAGCCACAAACTATAAAGGCGGCGACTGGTGGCTCGGTCGGCGAAATATGCTCCCAGCGGTTGCAGTAAATTCAGCAGCATCGGAATTGATGAGAGCAGCCCAATTTCTACAGCACCAGCACCCATCTGGAGCAAGAAGTTGGTGAGTAGTACGCCGCCAGTAATGCTGCTAAAGACGGCGGCAAAGACGCCATCGAGTGTAGACGCCTTGAGGCTAGACCGAATTTCTTGTTGGGAAATTTTGCCTGCTAGGTCGGTTGGCATTAGCGGTGCTGATGCCGGGAGGGGTTCAAGAATTTCCACTGGGTAAGATAAGGCTTCCACGGTAGTCAAAATCCAATTTGAATTAAGGCGAGCGGCAGTTGAGTCGTCGCACCGAACACACAAAGGAACTAGGCGAATTGGAAACTAGATTGCAACACCCAGGTTGCCAACAAGTAGCGTATTTGCATCTGTGCAAAGATACTCTAACCTACACACTGCCGTCGTAGCTTTCTTGATCCTTTTGCCAGAAATAGTTGCAAAGTGGTTCTGGTTGTAGGAGTTTGACAGCTTGTCTTTTGACATAAACAGCAGCTTCCCTGACGATGAAATGCACCAGCTTATTTAATTACCTTTTTTGGGTGCGCTACATACTGAGTGTGCCACTTAGGATATTTGGCTACAAAAGATTTAGGGTTTTATTATGGAGCGTAAGTTCCTAAAGTAGCCAACCACTAGGGAGTATCTATGGAGTTTTTATCCGATACAGTCGTGCTCTCACGCATGCAGTTTGCTCTGACTGCTATATTTCATATGCTCTGGCCCCTCCTGACTACGGGTATGGCGATTTATCTAATCCTCGTTGAGGGACTGTGGCTAAAGACTCGTAACCCTGATTATTACTACCATGCCCGCTTTTGGTCAAAGCTCTATGTCCTGAACTTTGGCATTGGCGTAGCTACGGGTATCCCAATGGAATTTCAGTTTGGCACAAATTGGGCACCTTTTGCTGAGGCTACTGGTGACTTTTTTGGCAGCATTCTGGGGTTTGAAGCCTCGATGGCATTCATGCTGGAAGCTGGTTTTTTGGGAATTATGTTGTTCGGCTGGGAGCGTGTCAATCCTGTCATTCACTACTTCTCCACAATTATGGTTGCCTTCGGTGCCAACCTATCGGTTCTCTGGATTTTGATGGCAAATTCCTGGATGCAAACGCCTACAGGTGGAGAATTCGTTGATGGCAAGTTTGTTGTCAGCGATTACTTTCAGGCGATGTTCAACCCTTCCATGGTGAACAGTGTTCTCCATATGTTCTTTGCAACATTGGAAACATCTCTATTTGTGATCGGTGGAATTAGCGCCTGGTACATTCTCAACCATCGTCAATCAGCTTTCTTTTCTAAGTCTTTGAAGATTGTCTTAGCGGCTGCGATCGCCGTTGCTCCAGGCCAAATCTACATCGGACATTTGAGCGGTGAACAAGTGTATCATTATCAGCCCTCAAAACTAGCAGCAATGGAAGCACAGTGGGAAACTACCCCTGCTGGACAGTCCGCTGATTGGAGCCTTGTGGCTTGGCCTAATCAAACGGCACAAAAGAATGAGTGGGAAATTACCGTTCCTAATGCGTTGGGATACATTCTGGAATTTAAACAAAAACTCTCTGCACCTGTCCAAGGTTTGAAGGAATTGAAACTAGAGGATCAGCCCCACCTGCTAGGTTTGATCTACTACGCCTTCCGCACCATGATCGCTATTGGGTTCTTCTTCGCGGGATTGATTCTGTGGAGTGTGTTTGAGTGGATACGTGGCAACCTTTCGGCGGAAAAAATTGCCCAGCAGCGTTGGCTGATGCGTGCCTGGATCTTCGCGGCTCCCCTAGGATATATTGCCGTAGACTCAGGCTGGATTGTGCGCTGTGTGGGGCGACAGCCATGGACCGTGTATGGCAAGCTCCGCACAGCCGATGCTGCATCTCATCTGCCTGCTAGCAATGTCTTAACGTCTCTAGTTAGCTTTGCAACGATCTACACCGTTTTGTTGATTGCGACCTTATATTTTGGTAGTCGCATTATTCGTAAAGGTCCAGATCTAAACCTGCCACTGCCAGATATGGAACAACCCGCAATAGATACTAGTCAGGCAGAGCTTGTCCCAGACGAGCGTCCTGTAGAAGCAGAGTCATAGGAAAGCATATGCAGGCACTAGAGCATTTTCTCCCCCAGGTATGGTTTGTGATATTGGCTCTTTTCCTCTTCCTCTATGTCATGCTAGATGGGTTTGACTTAGGAGTAGGAATCTTGTCCCTGACCGCTTCCAATGAAGAAGGTCGTGGCATGTTGATGACTAGCTTGAGCAACACTTGGGATGCGAACGAAACCTGGCTAGTTCTGATGGGGGGCGCACTTTTTGGCGCATTTCCTCTGGCTTATGGCACGATACTAACTGCCCTGTACATCCCAATTACAATGATGATTTTTGGGTTGATCTTTCGTGCTGTAGCGTTTGAGTTTCGCGAACAATCAGACCGAAAATTCTTTTGGAATTTGGCCTTTGGTGCAGGGAGTTTTATCGCAGCGCTTAGTCAAGGGTTTGCTCTCGGTAGTGTGATCGCGGGCATTGCAGTTGATGAGACAGGTCACTTCGTCGGTACAACCTGGGACTGGCTGAATTGGAAATCAGTGCTGGTTTCTTTAACATTGATCCAGGGCTACGTCCTGATTGGCTCAACCTACCTGATTCTAAAAACAGAGGGAGAGCTGCAGGAAAACCACTACCGAACCGCTAAAATTTCGGCTTTGACAACGTTAGTCGGAGCAATTTTGATTACCATTTCGACTCCTGTGTTTTATGAACAAGCAAGGACTCGTTTATTTCAACAGCCACAGATCTATGTCTTTGCCCTAATTCCCTTACTCGGAACCCTGTTAATCTGGCGGCTTCTGAAAAGCATTGACCGTAAAGCGGAAACGGCACCCTTTATCTGGACTATCCTCCTGTTCTTGCTCACGTTCATTGGGCTGGGATTGGTTGTCTTTCCATACATCATCCCCACTCAGATTACGATCTATCAAGCAGCCGCTTCACCCAGTGCTCTGGTCTTCATGCTAATTTTCATTGGCTTCCTTATACCCATTATGCTGTTCTATAACATTTACCAGTACGTGGTTTTCCGCGGTAAGGTCGCCGGTAGCCCCTATGGTGAATCAACGAGAACTTGAGTGCGAACGAGAGAGAGGGAGAGAGGGAGAGGGGGGAAATAACTACATCCAGACAGTCTTGATGTACAAATCTCCCCACACCAGTCCTCTCAACGGGGGTAACCCCCGCACTCTTCTCTGGCTCCTCACCCCCTCAACTAATTCCTTACGACAGAACGTAACTTGTTATAACTAGGCGATCGCCGCCGTCCTCACGTCGTTAGTTGCCAGCACATCTTGCAGTTCCTCGGCGTCTACTGTTTCCTTCTCAACTAGCATTTGAGCCAGGAGGTCTAGAACGTGACGGTTATTCACCAACACCTCTTTAGCACGACGATAGGCGATATCCACCAACTGGCGCACTTCCGAGTCAACTGTCGCTGCCGTTTCTTCGGAGAAATCACGCTCCGCCACAATATCCCGGCCCAAAAACATGTTGCCTTGCTGACGACCCAGCGCTACAGGACCAAGCCGATCGCTCATCCCAAATCTTGTTA
>JAABUQ010003181.1_pt1 | contig 30721 bp, 30 predicted proteins | sample 5560001 | NCBI WGS metagenome assembly JAABUQ01 (sample SAMN10711888, study PRJNA513371) | rock metagenome | isolation source: Antarctica rocks | place: Antarctica: Victoria Land, Finger Mt nord | collected 2015-12-18 | reverse complement strand
CGTAAAACGCCAAAGCTGCCTCATCTTGTTCCATCTTGATCGCTTCACTCGCATCTCGATGCTCGTTCTTTCTTTCTACGGATCTTGCTCAGAAGTTCCGGGAGATTTGTTTAGTCTAAACGTCAATCAGAGTAGTGAACTTGATAAAAGAAAGTATACGCTAAAAGCAAAATTTCTTGCGGTGTTTGTTAGTCTTCTTTTTGGTATTACTTCAGTTCTATTTAATGTTGCGAGTAGTTTTGTTACCAATACCCCCTCTAATCCTATTGGCGATACTCTGTTTGTGATTGCAGCTCTTGTCTATTTAATCTGTACTGTAATAACGATTTTCATGCTGGGAGGAAATAATTAGTGCTGGCTTATATAAAGCAGAATGTACGTCTACTATTAATATGGGTACTTGGAATGACGTTTGTAGGTTCTATAGTTTACTTCCTCCCACTGATTATTCATACAAGAATACCTCCAAGTCAAGTCACTGAGATTACTGTTATATCAATAATGAGCTTTGTTCTTCTCCTTGTTATCCTGACATCAATAGTGCCCTGGAGAGGTGAATTTAAGGCGACTTCTGATAGTCGCGTGCAAAATTTACCTGCAAACATTGATGATGTAATTAAAGAATTGAAGGTCGATGATTTATTGCAGAGTCTTGCTCAACTTGAATCAGATAAAGAGCACCTCAATTTAGATAAAAAGAGACTTGAGTTAGAGGGTTATCAATTGTTCTTTGAGTGGCAACAGGAAGTTTTAGATTTATTGGAAATGAATCCACAATCTGCAATCATTGTGGCGTGGTTGTGGTTTGAACAAGATATGAAGAGGATGGCAAGGCGACTTCCGTTGTTCGATGAAAATGGTAAAGAGATGCCGGAATCTTTAGATGAGATTTTGAGTGCCTTAGAAATCAATGGCGATATTGACTGGAAAATGTTGACTGATATTAGAGAAATGCATGCGTTCAGGAATAGAGTAGCGTATAGAGATACAGGGGAAATTGATATGGAGATTGCAGTTTCTTTTATACAGCAAGCGTTCGATATATCGAAGAATATGGCGAAGAGGATGTGGATAGAGCAAAACTAAGAGATGAAAGCCTGGACAAGTACACTCAGTTTTAAGATCCTTCTAGTCAATGAGGTTTTACTTTAATGAAAGAGGAATGTCTCGCATCTGAGACATTCCTTACTAGATGAGTACTTTAATGGAAGGACGATGTTAGCAGTCCACCAGCTCTGGCGATTGGTTGAGGATCTGGCTGGTGGGTGAAATAAAGTCCTGATAGCTCTGGTCGAGCTGGCGGAAGAGGGCGACACGGTGACAGTTCTGGAAGGCGAGCTTGAAGCCGAAGTGGGATTCTAAGGCGGTGCGCATCGAGTCGCTGGCAAGGACGCGCAGGAGCTGGCCACGTGCCTGCTCGTTTGGCGGGGACACTTGATTATCGACGAAGCTGGCGTCGGTCTGGCTGAGGCGGCTGGCGAGACTTTCGATGAGTTGCCAGGCGTAGGGCAGCGAGTCTTTGATACAGGCGATAAAGTCGCCTTGACGCATTGTGCCGGCCTCGGCCTGCTCTAGTAATGCTGCTGGAACGGTTAAAGACATAGTTGCATTCTCCTTTTCTGTATCCTGTTGCTCCAATCTGAACTTGTTTCAAGAGTGGAGAAGCAGATCTGATTGTTGCTGATGCTCTTGCACATATGATGCAAGCGAGAAGTCAGGATCGATCTGGTCGGCGACATCCTCCCCGACAGCATCGTTCATCCACGATAGGGCGTTTTTGCGATGAAATTCAATGGTCTGCTGATAGAACTGCTCCCAGTCCTTCTGGCACTGATCAACTTCCCACCTCATCGTCTCTAGCGCGCCGAGATTGCGCCGCTCCAACTGTGAAAAGGGAAGTGTGCCGCCGCGCTCCATTGCGCGCACGTAGTCCGAACGCCAGAGCCAGGTGAGCAGATCCGCGCCGACCTGTCCGCGTATGAACGTAAGATCTTCCTCCATTTCTATCTTGTTCCCGATGACTTTGAGCCGTATGCCGTAGTTTCGCGCGTACTCTTTATATTGGAAGTAGACTCCCAACGACTTTTTTGTTGGCTCAACGACCAAAAATGTCATATCAAACTTAGTAAAGAGACCAGAGGCAAACGAATCCGCCCCCGCCGTCATGTCTACGATGACATATTCATCCGGCCCGTCTATGCAATGGTTGAGCAGTAATTCAACTGCCCCCACCTTCGAGTGGTAACACTTCAGCCCCAGATCCTGCTCACTAAATGGCCCTGTGACTAATAAGGTCATACTACTAACATGATGACCAAAGTAGTTAAGCAGTGAATTGTCCTCGTGTACGTGCCACAAGCGTGAGCCGTGACCTGGAGGAGTTGTCTTCGTCATCACAGTGGCCGAAGTGATTCTTGAATTGGTGCCACGTAAGTACTCTTTGATACGCTCTATCTCGTGTCCCAACGGTGGTATCAGCGCCAGCTCTTCCTCAGACATCCCCAACGCATCCCCAAGATGCTGATTGATATCGGCATCGATTGCAATGACCGGTGAGTGCGATGATGCCAGGTAGCGACAGAAGAGAGCCGAGAGCGTTGTCTTTCCACTACCTCCCTTACCAACAAAAGCAACTTTCATACAATCTCCATATTAACAATTCTTCAATTGATATTGTGTCTCAATTGATGCCTCTAGTATGCCATGATGGAGAGAAAAAAACAAGGGGTTTGGGAATCAATATTGATATTGCGTCTCATTTTTTAAAAATATGAGGTAGTCGCTCGTCGTTCATCTACAAAGCTGATATCACAGAGGCTGAAGGTGAGGAGGAGAAAGAGGATTCATGCTGTACATCGAGCGGGATGCATGCATAGAATAGAACTGATAAACAACTGAAAGGCGCTCTGATGAACGTGTCCCTGAGCAAGAATGGAAGTAGGCGTGGGCTGGTTATTATTTTGATTGATACGTTTCTTAGGACTCAGTTCTGCCCTCGGTTTGTGCTTCCTCGCACGCTCCACACATGGACGCAAACGCTTTGCCACTCATTCAATATCGTAGAGCTTTATGGAGTCGTGACATCATCTTGTATATCCAGATGACCTGCTTCTTTCGTCAAATCTGTCCCCGCCTGCGTAGGTATCATCCCCGCGCCTGTCCCCGAAGAGCCTCTCACGCGCTTAATTAGCAATTGTCCAAGCCAGTCGCCGAGCAACACAGCGAGCAGGCCACCGAGCATAGTGGCGAGTAGATAGACGAGCGCCGATACGATATCACCACTCGTGAACAAGCGCACATCGCTCAGCGCCAGGCTACTGAACGTCGTATAGGCCCCCAGAAAGCCGACGTTGATGAACAGACGGCGCGTCGGACCTATCAGGAAGGTTGCGTCGGCCAGCGTTGTAATAAAGGCCAGGGCCAGTGCGCCTGTGATATTGATGAGCAGAATATCGTAGGGCCAGCCCTTGCCCAGATAGCTTTGAATAAGAGTACTGAGCAGGTAGCGGGTGATAGCGCCCAGGAAGCCGCCAGCCAGGACGGCTCCGGCGCGGTGGGGAAGCGATAAAGCAACTTGCATCAGCCCCTCCATCCTAGCAGCAAGCCAAGCGCCGCCGCCGCCAGCCCTAGCACAACGCTTCCAACGAGATAGAGCATGCTTGCTGCCCTATCTCCGCCACGCGCCAACTGCACAATCTCCCACGACAGCGTACTGAATGTCGTATAGCCGCCTAGAAAGCCAGTCGCCAGAATCAGTTGCAGCGTCGAACTGATCATATTGCGGGCCGCCAGCGCAAACAGCAGGCCAATAACAAAAGATCCACTTACATTAATAAGCAACGTACCCAAAGGAAACTCTTTACTGATACGCTCGGCCACAAAGCGACCAAGCAAGTAACGCGCGAGAGCACCCAAAGAGCCAGCCAGCCCGATCTCAACCGTAAGCAGAAAACCAGAAAACGCCATACAACTCTTCCTTTGAAACAAAAAAAGCTCCTGATAACACACATCTTTGGTGTTATCAGGAGCTATTAGCTACATCGCGGTTTTACTAGTGCTCCGAAAGAGCTCCAGCGAGGCGAGCCCCATCGCCTCGATTTTAATCTATGAGATAAACTATATCACAAAATGGCCCATAGTGAACATTCTATGACAAAATGTAGGAGAAAGGAGCGAAAAATGTCATCATATACACGCGCACAATATGCTCATAACCGCGAGGAGCTCTTTGAAAAGCTGCTTGCCTTTCTAGCTCAAGATGAACGTTTTGTCGCGGCATGGCTCACCGGAAGCCTGGGATGTGGTGAGGGAGACGAATTGAGCGATTTTGATCTTCGTATAGTCGTTGCCGATGCCTATGCAGAGGATCTGTGTGGATGTAGTCCACATGCGGTAGCCTCTGTTACCAACGCTGCACGACTTGCACTATACGAGCAGTTTGGGCGGCCCCTGATTCTACGCGAAGATGCAAGCTTTGGGCCAACGGGAGGATGTTACAATCATGTTATCTATCGCGAGACGGCTATGACGGTTGATTGGGTGCTGCTCCCGCAAAGAGTCGCCCGACTTCCGCTACACGATTGTCGCTTGCTTTTCGACAAAATTGGTCTACCAGAAGAGCCTCCTCCAGTTCCAGAAAGCCTGGAGGAGCGCGTCCAGCAGGCGTCGCGCGATGTCAGCTTATTCTGGATGATGACGGCTATTAGCATCAAGTATCTCTTACGCGGAGATGTAGTTCAGTGGGACCGCTTCATGTTTAATAACGTTCAGTTATTACAAGACGTAAAACGGCGTATCGCGGGAGAAGTATGGCGATATCAGGGTGTTGATTTTCCTCTTGTCACGACTCGCACAGAGCAATTCGCACAGATACGGCGGCTCTGCTCCGCGATGCTAGAAGAGATGCCAAAGCTCGCCGCCCTGGGTGGTCAGGTACCCGACGACCCTATGTCAGTAATCGAGCTCTGGCTCTCTATTGATTGACGTGGATTGGTCAAACAGGATTTTACATCTTACGCATATGTGTTGACAGCCTGTGCCAGCGCGTCGAGAACCAGTTTGAGCGCATGTATCGTGTCGGCGTCCGACAGCTCACCATTGGCATTCAGCTTCTTGTTGGCATTCGGTATCGCAAGCTTTCCCTCTTCTGGAACTTTAGCACCTAGTGCAGATAGTGTCAGCAGCAGTGAAGCCTGCGCCTTGTCTCCACCCCCCCACAACGAAGAGGAGCTGACTACCGCCACCGGCTTGCCAGAGAAGTCGCCTGAAGAGACCGTCCAATCGAGAGCATTCTTGAGCGATCCAGGTACTCCGAAGGCGTATTCAGGTGTGCAGATAAGCACACCATCGGCCGCCTGGAGCTGCTCACGAAGCTGAGCAACCGCCGGATTTGGGACACCACCGTCGAGATCGGGACTGAAATGCGGCAGGTCGGCCAACCTATCATAGAGCGTGAACTCCATCTGCTCAGGGGCCAGCTTCTCGGCGACGCGAATAAGGGTCGTGCTCGTCGAAGCGGCGCGTAGGCTACCGGAAATTGCCAGGATACGCATACTATTTATTCTCCATTCCGTTCTTTACTTTCTTTAGAAGAGAGCTTCTCTCTATTTTGAAGTGTACTACTTTCGCTTCGGCTTTCTCCCACGCCGCCGCGCTGATGATCCACCGCCACGATGTCTTCTTGTTTTATTGGAGGTAGGCAATGTTTGCTGTGTACCAACATCACGTCTGCTACTAGATGCGTTACCAGGGTCACTCGTAGCGAGACCCGGCATAACCCACAACGAACCCCAACCGGTGACGAAGTAGCGCTGGATCATGCTCAGTGCCAACCACACCAGGCGGTAGAGGGCGACCCCAGCCGCAAATTGCCAAGCGAAGTAGACGGTAATACCGACAGAGAAAAGCAGCATGATAAATTGCATTGCCTGAGTAGCCTGCATGATGGTCTCACTGGTCTGTGTAACAGGCTGAGCCATGCGCATTTGCATGAACGTAATCAGACCCGTCAACAGGGGCAAGATGTGTGTTGGATCAGGATAACCCAGTGAGATGTGCCAGAGTGCATCGAAGACGGTAAACCAGGTCAGGTTGAGATCTGGCAGTGTGCTGAAGTGAGCAAGGAAGGGATACATGATACGATTGATAGTGCTCAGTGTACTATTACGCAATACAGAGTTGAGGGCAAAAAATAGACCAGAAAGGACCGCACTCTGAATAAGCAGAGGTCCGAAAGAGGACGAGAGGGAGATACCATGATCTTTGTATAATGCCCGTTCTGCCTCTGTCCGAGCCATAGGATCATTGCTATGCCTGCGCTTGATCTCTACCAATTGTGGTTGTAGAGCCTGAATTGCTCTGGTAGTTGTAAGTTGTTTCCAGGTAAAAGGGAAGGTAGCCAGGAAGACTATGGCTGTTAATGCAACTATGGAGAGGCCGAGATCACCAAGGAGGTGATACAGTTCCATTAAAGCATTAAAGATGGGATATGTAAGTAGAGCGTTGAAGAGATTTTTGATCAGGTCCATGAGGATCTCCTCTATGAAATATGTTCCATTTTCTGTTCCAGTTCGTTCTCCACTATCTACGAGAGAGGCATTGTGGATGTTGCATAGATCTGGTTACTCCTTACTCCTTACTCCTTACTCCTTGCTTGAGCACTTTTTCTGGCAGGGATGATCTTGATGAAGAGGAGAAATGGGATTACTGATTCTCTAAAGAAGCCAGATGACGGATAGAATATTTGCTTGACTAGTATACATACATGTGGTATGTATATATTTGGAGGAAGAGATTGATGCGTAGGACGAAAGAGGCGGCGGCAGAGACGCGTGAACAGTTGTTGAATGCAGCCCTCGTATGTTTTCGTCGTCAAGGCTACTCGGCGACAACTCTCGATGATATTGCCAGGCAGGCGGGGACGACGCGCGGTGCGATCCACTGGCACTTCGGCAACAAAGTGGAGCTATTTAATACGCTTGTGCGCGAGCAGTATGAGCGGGCGGCAATGATCTTCTCAGAGGTGGATACGTTAGGGGAAGGAAGCCCCATTCAGCAGTTGCGTCGTTTGCTCATTCATTGGTTGAGCTATGTAGAGGAGGACGAGGATTTTCGCGCCATGCTTGAATTGCTGACGTTGAGGACGGAGGTGGGGCCTGAGTTGGCAGGAGGTTTGCAAGAGAATGTGCAGGGGCAGCGGCGTTCTCTAGAGTACTTTGCTAGCTTGATCAGTAAGGGTATTGAGGTGGGCGAGGTACGGCCGGAGGTTGAGCCGGATGTAGCTGCACTGGCCGCGCTGGGTATGGTCAATGGTATCATTAGCCTCTGGCTTATAGATACGACGATCTTTTCGCTGAAAGATATCACGCAAGATACGGTGGATCTTTTCCTTCATAGTATCAGAAAGATGTAGCCTCTCTTTTTTTAGCCTTTATACATACAATTGGTATGTATGTTCGGAAAAGAGCAATCAGCAGTATAGTAAAGAAAGGAATTCAGGTATGGATGGAACGAGAGCTATTATGAAGCGGGTTGACCACATTATGATCAAGGTCGTCGAAGCGCAGTATAATCAACTCTTTTCGCTGCTTACTGAGACGTTGCAATTGCCCATAGCGTGGCCTGTGAACGCCGATGCACCCGGCTTCAAAACAGGCGGCGTGTTTGCCGGGACGATCAGTATGGAAATCTTTCAATCTGGTACTCAAGAGACGCTACCCTCGCCCCCTCCTTCGCAGGCCCAACTCTACGGCATCGCCTTTGAGCCGTACGATCTGGAGGCTGCGGTGCAGGAAGTAGACCGAAGAGGCATTCCGTATCTGCCGCTCATGCCTGTGCCCGAAGGCTTTCCCCAGGGGACGATGGGTTCGATGTGGACTTTATTATTCTTCGGTGAGCTGTTAGGCAATGATCTGGCCCGTTACGGAGAGGTCATGAAGGGTTCTCAAGACTTGGTCCCATTTTTTAACGAGTTGTTCCAGAGAGGAATGATATTTCTGTGTGAGTACAATAAGAAATATTATGATACAACGCAGGGGAGGCTCAGAAGGCAGGCCGAATTGCGGGCGAAGCAGGGAGGGCCACTGGGACTGCTGGGGGTGCAGGAGATAGTCGTTGGCGTGAGAAATATGGAGGCGGCGCGGGCAAGCTGGCAACGACTTTTTGATCCGCTAACAGAAACGGAACCAGGCTTGTGGGCGATAGGCGATGGACCGACTATACGCCTTGTGCCGCGTGATCAGGATGGGCTGGTGAGTCTGGTGTGGAAGGTGGCATCGCTTGAGCGGGCGGCAGCATTCCTGGAAGAGCAGGGTCTGCTCGGAGGCGGCGAAGGAGATCAGATCGTGCTTAATAGAGCAAAACTGTTTGGACTCAATGTTCTGCTCGTTGCATAATTTAGATCGTTGCTTGATTTTTGCCTTGTTAGATGTGCGACCTACCATGACCTTATAAGGAGGAAGGAACCGATGGTCACTCCCGACTATTTTGATAGACTTCTACGTACTGCCAGGGGATACAGCAGGAAATATTCTAAAGGCAACACCCCTTTTCAAATCATCGCTCGTTTATGTGAAGAAGCTGGAGAGCTTGCCAGTGCGGTGAATCATTTTGAAGATACTGGTGTGAAAAGGCAGAAACATGGTTTGCCCAACAAAGCAGCACTCGCTAAGGAAGTGCAAGATGTAATTCGCACTGCTCTTAGCGTTGCACAATACTATGAAATTGAGCAAGAGCTGAAAGACTCTATTGATCAAAGTTATTATAAAAAGATCGATGAAGGATACATTATAAATTAGAGCAAAGTGAACTCCTTACACTTGTTTTACATTTCTGTTCACTTTTTTTGATCATTATGAGTTATCCTATAGATATAGACAAATGATACTCATTGTAGCGCAGCGATTCCATTCCTGGCGGTAGAGCAGAGGATAAAAACCATGTTTCAAGAAGAAAATAGATTGGATTCACCGTATCAAGACACGATAGCATATCAAGACAAGCCGCAGACCTCAACATCTGGAGTAGTGGGAGTACTGGACCGGCCAGAATCGCTACCGGAGCAAGGCGGGATTCAACCACCCAAATATCCTTCTAATCTACGGTCTGAGCCGACATCGCCTCGCAGACGACGAGGTAGTGGGGGAGCGATTGTTGTACTCGCATTTGTGCTGCTCATCATTTTCGGTATTGGTCTGTTTGCCGGATGGGAATTTGCAGGTGGCAAAACCAGTGGCGCAACGCCTACAACGCACTCGTCTGTCTCAACCGTTAATAGCAGCAGCGTCGTGACACAGCAGGAGGCCGCGATAGCAAAGGTCGAGCCAGCGGTCGTCGAACTTGATGTTACGACCGCGCAAGGAAAAGCGATTGGATCGGGCGTGATTATCGATGCGAACGGGGATATTGTGACCAATAATCACGTTGTTAACGGCGCTCAGAGCATCAATGCCGTCCTGAGCGATGGAAAAATGGTTCAGGCGCAACTGGTCGGCACTGATGCTGCCAATGATCTGGCCGTTGTGCATATTGCGCCATACACCTCTATGGCCGTCGCGTCGATCGGCGACTCGTCGAAACTGGCCGTGGGTCAGGAAGTAATGGCAATAGGCAATCCGCTTGGTATCACCCAGACGGCAACCAGGGGTATCGTCAGCGCTCTAAACCGCAATGTGGCAGAGTCGGCGAGTACAACCATCTCCAACGCCATCCAGACGGATGCATCGATCAATCCTGGCAATAGCGGTGGTGCACTGATCAATCTACAGGGACAGCTTATTGGTATCCCAACATTGGGAGCAGTCGATACGGAGACCAATACACCAGCAAACGGTGTCGGTTTTGCAATCCCATCAAGCCGCGTCCTAACGGCTGTGCACCAGATTCTTCAGCAGAAATAAGCTCCTTGAGAATATAGGGTGGTGAAGACCTACTAATGGAACTGCGCTTACGGGCGAGCGCCAAACAAGACTGCAAAATCGGTGACAAGGCAAGCGAGGCTGTTATCTGCGGCATAGCCAAAGTATGACGCATAACAGCCATCGCCCCAGCCACTTGAAAAGTATACGAGATTGCCGCTCGTCGTATCATTCAACTCAATCTCTCCATACTGCGGATATACTTCGGGCGTCGACGTTTCGTACAACCGGGTATCCACGGTTGTTTCAAAATAATTATAGACTGCATCAACCATCTCAGCTTGTTCGTCAGGCATATCCACCATTCTGTCAGGCAAGCCGCGCCACTTTTCCAGGTCAAGTGTGCCTGCTTGCTCAAAGAGCCATGTGACGACATCTATATCCACAAAACAGCCAGTTCCCGCGTCAACTCCGTAACAGAAATGCTGACCGGGTTGCAAGTTGCTCACATCCTGACCAGGGACGATCGCCATCTCCCAGCGTGCCACATCCTGTGGACTGAAAAGCAATTTTGCACAGGCAATTCGCCGATCCTGTCGTCCAATAAGCTCTGCAATACTAATGAAAACCGGGAACTTCCCTAGAGGGACCTGCGTCGTATACGCTCGCGGAGCCAGGTTCAGCCAGAATGGATCACACGCCACAATCGAGCCGCTCGTAATAAGCAATTCTCCCATCTGGACGACCTGAATGCTGAATTTCTCCCCTCTTGCATTGTGTACCTGTAAGCCAGGAGTAAATGCCATCGAAAAGTTGGTCGAGATAACCTTTCTGCTTTCGCCATCACCAAAGTTCTGTTTCTCAGCCATATCGATCGCCCCTATTCTAGTAATATCTAAAACGCACCCTCTCATCTGCTATATCATAAAGCAAATTTTATTGCTAAAATACTCTAAAGCATTTCGAGTGGTCGCCGTCTTGTAGGTGGTGGGAAGGCACGGTCGAGAGCGGCCAGGTCTTGCTCGGTGAGGTGCAGGTCGAGAGCAGCGCGGTTCTCGTGGACATGTCTTTGTGTGCTAGCTTTAGGAATGACGATGATGCCGTCCTGTTGCAGCAGCCAGGCGAGAGCGATCTGAGCCGGAGTCACGCCATGCTCGGCTGCTATCTTTTGCAGCTCGGAATGGGTGAGCATACGACCTTGCTCGACCGGAGAGTAGGCCATGATGGGCAGGCTGCGCAGGCGGCACCAGGGGAGCAGATCGTACTCGATCCCGCGCCGCGTGAGATTGTAGAGTACCTGGTCGGTCGCCACAGCCGCGCCGCCCGTGATTTTTACAAGCTTTTGCATGTCCGAGAGATCGAGATTACTTACTCCCCAGTAGCGGATCTTACCTGAGTGCATCAATGTTGTGAACGCCTCCACCGTCTCTTCCAGGCGTGCTGAGCCGCGCCAGTGCAGGAGATCGAGATCGAGATGATCCGTTTGGAGGCGGCGCAGGCTGTGCTCACAGGCCGTGATTGTCCCTTTCCGTGTCGCGTGCGAAGGGAGCACCTTGCTGACGAGGAAGACCTCGTCGCGGCGTCCGGCGACCGCCTCCGCAACGACTTCCTCAGCGCCGCCGTTGGCATACATCTCTGCGGTATCGATCAGCGTCATGCCCAGGTCAAGGCCGAGGCGCAGGGCTGCAACCTCGTCCTTTTTACTACCAGCACTTTCACCCATGCCCCAGGTGCCCTGTCCAAGCACTGGAATTTCCTCACCAGAGGGCAGCTTGATTGTATAAACAGGGGTGGTAGACATGAGATTCTCCTTTTAAGTGAGCGAAAGAAATTAAGAGTGAGGAGTGAAGACTACGCGAACACAGCCGTCCTCTTTGTGCTTGAATATATCGTAGCCGCGCGGCGAGTCCTCAAGCGAGAACTTATGGGTGGCGAGGAACGAAGGGTCCAGCTCACCTTTGGCAACATGCTCTAACAGGCGCGGCACATACTTCTGTCCATGCTGCTGCGCGGTGCGCACCGTTAGCCCTTTGTTCATCATCACGCCGACCGGAAACTTGTCCATCACGCCAAAGACGCCCAGGATCGAGACTATCCCACCCTTGCGACAAGCCATAATTGCCTCGCGCAGCGATATACCACGATCCGTTTGCAGACGCAGCGCCTGCTTCACGCGATCATACGTATAGCCAGGGCCGGTCCCGTGTGCTTCCATCCCCACAGCCTCGATGCAGGCATCGGGTCCGCGCCCGCCCGTCATCTCCTTCAACGTATTGATCACGCTATCGACCTCGGCATAATTAATGGTTTCCGCGCCCACTTTCTCGCGCGCCATCTGTAGCCGCTCTGGCAAACGATCGATCCCAATCACCCGCTCGGCTCCCAGCAGAAATGCGCTCTTCATCGCCATCAGGCCCACGCCGCCACAGCCCCAGACCGCAACGGTATCGCCGGGCTGGATATTGCAGAAGTCGGCACCCATATAGCCGGTCGGCACGGCGTCGGAGATAAAGATAACCTGCTCATCAGTTAGCCCTTCAGGCACCTGGAAGCAATCGTTGTCGGCCTGGGGGACGCGCACGTACTGTGCGTGCGCGCCCGCATAGCCACCAAAAGCGTGCGTGTAACCATAGATGCCAGCCGTTGGATATCCCAACAAGGGCTCCTGAAGTTCCGCATTCGGATTTGTATTGTCGCAGAGTGAGTAAAGTTCATGCTCACAGTACCAGCAGGAGCCGCAGACGATGAACGACGGCACAACCACGCGATTGCCCTTCTTCACCTTCCTCACCTCGCGCCCAACCTCCACCACCTCGCCCATAAACTCATGACCAATCACATCCCCTTGCTGCATCGTCGGGATGTAGCCATCGATAAAGTGCAGATCGGAGCCACAGGTCGTGGACATCGTCACCTTCAGGATTACATCATGTGGATTAATGATCTCAGGATCGGGAACCGTCTCCACGCGCAGATCGTTGATTCCATTCCAGCAGAGTGCTCGCATTAGCTCTATCCTCCTTTATATATGCCCGCTCTAGACGCGGCCTGTGCATTCGTCGCTGTGTTCGTTCTTGTTCATTGTATTCACGACGAGCGCACAATAAAGGTAACTATGTGCGTCTCCACCCGAATTTCCTACTCATACGTAAGCAGAGGTGCCGATTGATCGAGAGTTGTCGCTCAACAGCCCCTGGAGCTCAACAGCCCACTCAAAGCTCATTAGAAAAATTGCTCATCTCCCATATTAAGAAAACAAATATCACAAGAACAGCCGGAGGAGCCAAAGGTAAAGGGAAGATAACGGCAATAGCAAAGTTAAGCGGCAATTCTCTGGCTGGTGATGTTTATTTATTAAATCTGGTAAAAAAGCAGCACGTGATATACCAGATTTAATAAGTAAAGGTCATCAGCCGGTCTGTGCGCGATCAATCGGCACCTCTGCTTATATTAGAAGTGCTTGTGCATATTATAGAGTTGCAGACAGCCGAGTGCGAGAACACTAACGCCAGCGAGAAGGAAAAATGTGGTTGTGATATATGAAAGGGCTCCGAGCAATCCTGGTATGGTGTAGCAGATGCTGAATGCGGCGATGATGAGGAGAGCGACCAGAACAAATGTGTGTTCTGAATGCCAGTGGTGAAACATACGGTGAACCCTTTCTCGCGCTTTTCCTTGCACTTGAGAGGAGCGCTTGCCCTCCATATATCAATAAAAGAAGTCGTATTACATTTCTTTTATGTAACACGTCTTGACCCCTCTATGTGCTTCACTTATGGCTAGTTTACGCAAAAAAGATTTGATCGTCCGTTGTTTCTTCTAAGTGAAGTGAGTTAGTACAACATATGAATTTATCTATGTTACTATCGGCTCTCTACTATGTGTACGTCATCAGTATGTCATTTTGTCTAGACTAACAGTTTTGCTTATCTTCTGAATAGCTTTATGGCTGAAAGTCTGAACTAAAAAGCAGGCGCAGGGAGGTCTATGAAAGGTTCATTTCGTTTCAGGCTATGGCATCGTTATGCTATTGTGAGCCTGTGTGCGGTTGCGGTATTTGTTGTGGCGAGTTCTCTGGTTCAAAATACGTTCGCATTACCCCTACAGCCGCATTTCAATCATTTTCTGTCTGCACATCCGGACGGCGATGCGTTTGATGATGGGAATGGTCCCACGACTGCTGCCGAGCAGCAATATGAGAATCGCGCTCTTCCGCAGAAGTATATTTCCAATACGCAGGTGACGAATGCCTTCAACGCGCACCAGAGCCTGCTTCAGCAAGTCACACCACAGGAGGCAGCCGCACGTAGCCATTGGCAGCAATTTGGACCAGTGACTGCCAACGTCGCATCGCAGGCGACCTATACAGGTCGGGCGACGGTCAATTCTGGTCGCACGACGGCGATTGTGGTGGCAAATGATTGCACGAGCGCGAGTTGTAATGTGTGGATCGCGGCGGCAGGCGGTGGCATCTGGCGCACAAGCAATGGTCTGGCGGACAAACCAGACTGGGCTCCTGTTTCGACTGGGCTGCGTTCCAACGCCATCGGCTCGCTGCTTCTCGATCCCAGCGACTCTACTGGCCGCACGCTCTATGCCGGGACGGGCGAGCCAGATGGATCGAGCGATTCTGAGGCAGGCGTTGGCCTCTTTAAATCGACCGACTATGGCGATCATTGGAGCCTGGTACCAGGAAGTGTCCCAGCGGCCAAAGAGCGCGCCATCGGGTCGATCGCAGTTGATCCAACTAATGCACAACATATATATATAGGAACGGATGTTGCACGTCACGGAGCTTCATCGGTCAACGGAGGCCGCTTCTCGCCCCCCGATGCTCCACAGGTGGGGCTGTATGAGTCTCTGGATGGAGGCCGCAGCTTCAAGCTCGTCTTTAGCAAAACAGCGGATATCGTCGATCCAGGTACGCCTAATGGCAACGACTTCTTCCGTGGCGGCGTCAATCGCATCCAATTCTATCAATCCGGCAAGGGCCAGCAGCTCTACTTTGCCGTCTCGGACTACGGTGTGTATCGTACAGCAAATGGATCGTTTGAGCAGGTGTTTGCCTCGGTGGGTGGAGGTGCGAGCGGAGCCACGAATAGTTCGACTGCGCACACTGATTTCACGCTGGTGCCCAATGGAACGAATCTACGCATCTACCTGGCCGATGTTGGCAATACTAACGCCGATTTCTACCGCGTGGACAATGCGAATGTAGACGCGAAGGGTTTGAGCGACGGCACCAATAATCCTGGCTGGACGAAGCTCTCTAATCCTACGAAGGGCACACCCGGCTATAGCTCGTACAATTTTTGTGAGACACAATGCGACTACGATATGGTCATCGTCTCGCCTCCCGGACATCCTGATACCGTCTGGCTGGGTGGCTCGATGAACTACGATGAGATCACTACGCATACACCGCCTTCGAATGGACGCGCCGTTCTGCGCTCAACCGACGGGGGTGCGAGTTTCACCGATATGACCAACGATGCTCAGACGCCTCCCCAGGGTCTGCATCCCGATCAGCACGCGATCGCCCTGGCCCCCAGCAATCCCGATATCGCCTTCATCGGATCAGATGGCGGAGTCTCGCGCACAAGCGGCAACTTCATCGATAGCTCTAGCGACTGCGCCAACCGGGGCATCTCTGGCGACGATCTGAAGGACTGCCAGATCTGGTTGAAGCAGATTCCGACGCAGATTACCAGTGTGAGCGATGGCCTTGCAACGCTGCAATTCCAGAGCCTGACCGTCAATCCGGCTGATCCAAAGCATGATGTGATCGGTGGCACACAGGATAACGGTACATTCTCGGCCAGCCCAGATCCTCGCGTCTGGACCGAGACGGTCGGCGGCGATGGTGGTCAATCCGTCATCGACATCGGAAATCCAAATATTCGCATGCACACCTACTTCTCGGCCAACGGAGATGTCAACTTCCACGGCAACGATCCCAACGGCTGGGATGCCTGGGCCGATCCGCTGACCGCGAGTAAAGAACAGTCCTCGTTCTATGTGCCGCTGATCGGCGATCCAAAGGTCAGCCAGACCATGTTCGTCGGCCTTGAGCACGTCTGGCGCACGCAGGATAGCGGTGGCAAGCAGGACTACCTGGATCAGCACTGCAACGAGATTACCGGTGATCTCAAAGCTCCGTGTGGCGACTGGGTTGCCCTGGGTCCCAACCTTACCGACTCAACCTTTGGAACGGACAAGAGCGGCAGCTTCGTCGTCGCCCTCAACCGCGCACCCAGCGATACCAGCACATTGTGGGCCGCCACGCGCATCGGCCGCCTCTTCATCTCGACCAACGCCGACGCCGCGCCCGCTAGCGTCAACTTCACCCGGATCGACAGCGCCGTCCAGCCCAACCGCTTTATCAGCGGCATCGCAGTCGATCCAAAAAACAAGTATCACGCCTATATCAGCTATTCCGGCTACGGGGCGTACACTCCCAACGCTCCCGGACACGTCTTCGATGTCACCTACGATCCCTTGACGGGCAAGACCGCGTGGAACGATGTAAGCTACAACCTGGGCGACCAGCCGATCACCAGTGTTGCTTACGATAGCGGAACAGGAAACTTGTTTGTGGCGACTGACTTTGGAGTGAATAGGCTGAAGGAGAACTCGCAGCACTGGGTGCCTGCCGCAAGTGGTCTGCCTACGGTAGCAGTCTACGGCCTCACCCTCTCGGAATCTGGTCGCGTCCTCTACGCCGCCACTCATGGTCGCGGAGCCTGGGTTCTGGACATCTAACGGTCCTGCCTATGTTTATGTGATCACTAAGAGAGCCCATGCGTCGGTGCCAGCGCATGGGCTCTCTGCTTGCAGAGGCGCCGGTTGACCGTGCGCATGCTCCATTCATGGGGAGGCCATCACCTATCTTGCCCCGAAGCGCTCTGTCCCTCTTGTTGCGGGTTGCAGTGAAGCTTGACAGAACACGGTTGCTTTCTCAAGCTGTATTACCTCCAAAACAAGGACGAGGAGCGCTTTGGAGCAAGATGGTCGGCAATTCTCCGGCTGAAGCCGGTCTGCGCGCAATCAATTGGCGCCTCTGCTTCGCAGAGAATTGTGAGGGGTTTCGTTATCCAGGGTGATTTTGGAGGTTAACTGGTAAGAAATGATGGGTTGATCTTCCATTTCCCTGCTTGCTATAACGTCAAAAACAGTCTATACTTGCGTTTAGAGAATAGAACACTTTTTGCTCTCCATCCTGTATTGAAAGAAGTTTGCCATGTCAGATGAACCGAAGCCAGCGCTCGAAGTCTTCTTCTCATATGCTCACGAAGACGAGATTCTGCGCCAGAAGCTAGACAAGCATCTCAGCGCGCTCAAGCAGCAAAACTCGATCATTACCTGGGCCGACTACGCCATCCGCCCAGGGCAGAACTGGAAACAAGAGATCACCGCCCACCTGGAGAGCGCCGACATCTTCCTGCTGCTCATCAGCGCCGACTTCCTCGCCTCCGACTACACGACCAGCACCGAGCTCAAACGCGCGATGGAACGGCACGCCAACCGCAGCGCCTATGTCATCCCCATCATCGCCCGCCCCGCCGACTGGACGGGCACCCCCTTCCAATACCTGCAAGTCCTCCCGCGCAACCAGCAACCCATCATGAGCTCGCCCAACCCTGACGAAGCCTTTGCACAAGTTGCTAAAGAGATCCGCTCCGTCGTCGAAAGCTTCAAGAAAGCATCCCCCGCAAATTCTCTACCGACCGGCCCCCTCAAAAATATCCCCTACGAACGCAATCCTCTCTTCACAGGACGCGATCCACTCCTGCAAGAGCTTCACGACGCACTAAAAGCAAGCACTCAATCATCCGCCACCATAGCCCTCAGCGGTCTGGGCGGCATGGGCAAGACGCAGACCGCCATCGAATACGCCTACCGCTACCAGAACGACTACGACACTCTCCTCTGGCTCCGAGCCGACAGTGCCGAAACCCTGCTCGCCGACTTCTTCGCCGCCGCCCAACTCCTTAACCTCCCCGCCCAGCGCGAACAGGACCAGAGCCTCGTCATCTCCGCCGTCAAACGCTGGCTACAAACTCACCCCCGCTGGCTCCTCATCTTCGACAACGCCGACGATCTTGCCGTGCTCGAAAACATCCTCCCGATGCAGCATCAAGGCCATATTCTCATCACCACTCAATCAAAACAAACGGGAAGGATGGCGAGGCGTATCTCCATTGAAGATATGGAGCAGGACCAGGCCATGCTCTTCTTGTTAAGGCGGGCAGGATATATTGGTCCAGACGATATGGCTGCATACGCATCACCTAACGATCAGAGGCTTGCACAGGAAATAGTAAACTTGCTTGCTAGCTTGCCGCTGGCACTCGATCAAGCGGGAGCCTATATTGATGAGACCCAATGTGGGCTGGATGGATATCTAGATCTATTTAAGACCAGGCACGACTATCTATTACAGCATAGGGGGAAATGGGTTAAGGATCATCCAAATTCGGTTGCAACCACATTTTCGGTGGCCTTCAAACGCGTCCAGGAAGTCAATCCTACCGCCGCTGACCTCTTACGCCTCTGTGCCTTCCTCGATCCTGACTCGATACCGGAAGAGATGATCGTCGAAAGCGAGTCTGTGCTGCCTACCAGCCTCAAGGTCCTGGCAAAAGATCCCATCAAGCTCAACGAAGCAAGTAGAGATCTCTTAAACTACTCGCTCATCCGTCGCAACCCGGATCATACACTTACTCTGCATCGTCTCGTCCAACTTGCGCTGAAAAATGAGATGGACACAAAGACGCAACAGCGCTGGGCAACGCGAGCCGTACAAGTTGTGAGCTACATCTATCCCGACTCGGATTATACAAATCTACAACTTTGTCTTCAGTATTTACCTCATGCACAATACTGTGCTCTGCTCATCGAACAGTTGAATATTACATCTGCTGAAGCTGCTGAGTTGCTAAGGCAGGCGGGTTGGTATCTCCGAATTGCGGGTCAGTATAAACAAGCAGAGCCACTTTTGAGGAAAGCATTGGATATAAAGGAAGCGACCCTTGCTTCTAATGATCCCTCAACAGCGGAGAGCTTGGGCAATCTAGCAGAGCTGTATCGAGCGCAAGGGAGATATGAGGAGGCAGAACCGCTGTATGAGCGAGCGTTGGCGATTCGTGAAGAGGTGTTAGGAGAGAAGCATCCCTCGACAGCGACGAGCCTGGGGAGTCTAGCAAGTTTGTATCGAGACCAGGGAAGGTATGAGGAGGCAGAACCGCTGTATGAGCGAGCGTTGACGATTCGTGAAAAGGTCTTGGGAGGGGAGCATCCAGAGACAGCGACGAGTCTGCACAATCTAGCCCTTTTATATGAAGCGCAGGAAAGGTACGAGGTAGCAGAATCCCTTTATAAAAGATCCTTGACTATCTATGAAAAGGTGCTAGGTGCTGAGCATCCTTTTACTGCTACTGCTCTGAACAATCTGGCAGACTTGTATCAAGCTCAGGGGCGCAATGAAGAGGCAGAACTACTTTATAAACGAGCCCTGGCTATCTGTGAAAAGGTGTTGGGCTCTGAACATCCTCATACCATTGCGACTAAAAGTATTATAGAAGAGCTGCACCAAGAATAAATAAAGAACGCTGTTAGTGCTTATACTTGACGAGATTATTGCTAGAGCCGTCGAAGATCTGCTATTGTGTTGGATGATTATTAGGGAAGTTGTGGAGAATAGTTAGGCTTGTAGTTTGATCAGGGATTTGATTGTGTTGATCTTCGTATGCAGCGAGAGAAGAGTTGATGAGTTCGTTGTATGGGTGGAAGTGGTAGTTTTAGGGTGCTTTAAGCGGAAAAACTCTACCATTCTTGTATTGATGCGTATCGCTCTGTCGAATTTCATTGTGTCCCGCTTCTGTGACCTGCCCTTTAGCGCAAGAAGATGTTACGGACCTGATTGGATGGCTCTTGCTGACCCGCTCGCCCTTGCTCTATCGCGTCCGTATACCTCGCCTGCCGCTCAGCTCGCCTTGAAATCCACACATGTCCTTTTTGGAGAAGGTATCGGCGAATGGGGTGAAGTTGCTACCCTCTCTCCCTCAATAAAAAAAGCTCGCTCTGATAGCCCGCCGCTTGGAGCGGCCGAATCCACGCTTCAGCACTGCACACCCTTCTTCCCTGAACACACTCTCCATCTTTCAGGCACAACGCCCTGATAGCCCGCCGCTTGGAGCGGTCGAACCCACGCTTCAGCACTGCATACTTCCTGTTTGATCGCAATGTCAAACGTCATAGAGCCTTTTCAATACGACTAGAAAAAGAGAGGCTTGCCGTCGCGTTGAGCGCTGGGGCAGACATGCAGTGCTGAAGCGTGGGTTCGACCGCTCCAAGCGGCGGGCTATCGGTAGCTGAAAAAGAGAAGCTGGTGTTGACATTGGGCGTTGGGGAGGGTATGCAGTGCTAAAGCGTGGGTTCGGCCGATCCAAGCGGCGGGCTATCGATAGCTAAAAAAGAGGAGCTTGCGTTGATATTGGGCGTTGGGGAGGGTATGCAGTGCTGAAGCGTGGATTCGGCCGCTCCAAGCGGCGGGCTCTAGATGACTGCTGGCATTGACATTGAGCGTGGAGGAGGGTATGCAGTGCTGAAGCGTGGATTCGGCCGCTCCAAGCGGCGGGCTATCGGGTGGTTGGGTTTATAGGGTGGTTGGATTGAAAAGGCAAAGAGCATCCTCGTGTCCGTTTTCTCGCCTGACGTTTGTTCATCTTGCCGGGCAAACCGTGACAATTTGTCACGGTTTGCAGGTGGATTAGTGGCCGGAGAAGGCCTGGACACCGGTGATGTCGCGGCCAACAATCAAGGACTGAACTGTATCCGTTCCCTCGTAGGTGAAGACGGCCTCGATGTCGGCGTGGTGGCGGGCGATGTGATATTCAAGGAGGATGCCGTTGCCGCCGAGCATTTCGCGCGCCTCGGCCACGACTTCGCGGGCCAGGCGGGCGTTGTTCATCTTGGCTAGCGAGGCCATCGCCGCCGTCATCTTGCCCTGCTGCTGCAACTGTCCTAACCTCAACGACAACAACTGCATACTGGTGACGTTGGCGAGCATTTTGGCCAGCTTGTCCTGGATGATCTGGAAGTTGACCAGGGTCTTGCCGAACTGGACGCGCTCCTGGGCGTATTTCAGAGCGATCTCGTAAGCGGCCACAGCATGGCCCACCGCCTCCCAGGCCACGCCGGAGCGAGTGGCGGTCAGCACCAGCGAGGTGTCTTTAAAACTGTGCGACTTCGCCAGGCGATTCTCGGCGGGGACGCGTACGTCGGTGAGCTTGATGTCGGCCTGCCAGACGGCTCGCTTGGCGACTTTTCCCTTCATGACGGTGGGCTCGAAGCCAGGCGTGCTCTTCTCGACCAGGAATCCGCCGACCTTGCCCTCGTCGTCTCGCGCCCAGATGATCACGACGTCGGCGAAGGATGCGTTGCCGATCCAGCGCTTAGCACCGTTGAGAACGTAAGAGTCGCCATCGCGGTGGGCGGAGGTCTCAAGGGCGACGGCGTCGGAGCCGTGATTGGGCTCGGTGAGGCCAAATGCGCCGAGCTTCTCCATGCGCGCCATCGGTGGAAGCCATTTCTGCTTCTGCTCCTCGGAGCCGAGCAGGTAGATGGATGACATGGCAAGACCAGAGTGGACGCCGAAGAAGGTGCAGACGCTGGCATCACCACGCGCAAGTTCAAGGGCGATGAGGCCCGCAGCCACATCACTAAAGCCGGGGCAGCCATAGCCCTTAAGGCTGCTGCCTGCTATATTGAGTTGCGCAAGCTTGGGAATCAGCTCGAAAGGAAACTCGGCGCGCTCCCAGTAATCGTTGATGATCGGAATGACCTCGCGATCGCAGAAGTCGTGCACCTTATCGCGGACCGCACGCTCCTCGTCCGTTAACAACTCGTCCATGAGATAATAGTCGACGCCCAACGCTGGCTTGACATCTATTGACATATCTTTCGTCCTGTCCCTTTCTTGTGCTAGAAACGCTCATTCTGATCATACACAGAGATTATACCACTGCTTGCGGTGGTGAATAGTCTATCTATTTATAATAGCGCCCCCATGTTTACTCATGCAAGAGCCTCGATCGTTTCCCTAGAGCCCGCCGCTTCGAGCGGTCGAACCCACGCTTCAGCACTGCATGCCTTTCTTCCCTCAACATCTCCTCCATCTCTTGGAAAAGCCTGCTCCGATAGCCCGCCGCTTCGAGCGGTCGAATCCACGCTTCAGCACTGCATACTTCTGGTTTGATCGCAATGCCAAAATCATACTACCTTTTCAATGCGACCAGAAAAAGAGAGGCTTGCAGTTGCGTTCAGCGTCGGCGTAGAGGTAGGTATGCAGTGCTGAAGCGTGGATTCGACCGCTCGAAGCGGCGGGCTCTGAATGTGGACCGTTTCGAGGGACGGGGAACGCTTTAACAATGGGCTCGATGGCATGCAGTGCTGAAGCGTGGATTCGACCGCTCGAAGCGGCGGGCTCTCCAATGGAACTACTTTTTCTGTCGAGAAGTCGACGCAAGAAGGAGACCTGGAAGTTTTTCAGGCTTCTAATAGAGTTCTTCTGTAGAATCTCAGAACCTGGTCCCAGGACTCTCTTGTTGCGGTTTCGTTGTGCACATGAGGATGTTCTTCGTTGAAGAATGCGTGTCCGGCATTGGGATAGATGCGCATCTCAAAGTCTTTTTTGTATGTGACCATTGCGCCGACCAGTTCATGCAGGTGCGAGTTTATGCGTAGGTCGTTGGCACCGTAGATGCCGAGGACCGGGCATGGAATCTTCTCGACGAGTTCAATAGGACTCGGATTGTCGCCATAAAATACGATGCTGGCAGCGAGTGGAGCGTGACATGCAAAGTTAATGGACATGCCGCCGCCGAAGCAGAAGCCAACGCTGCCGATCTTGTTGGCCTGAACAAAACTTTGTTGTTTGAGATAATCAAGCGCCTTGACGAGATCCTGCGTTGCTTTTTCCCTGGAGATACCCCCGAAGAGGACCGGCAACGTTCTCTGAATGGTCTCCCTTTTTCCCTCGGGCTGTTGAGATATCGCCTGCTGCATATAGTCGCGGTCGGACATCTTCTGCCAGCTAAGTGTTTCCACGAACTCCATCACCTCTTCAATTTTTGCTGGGATGAGCACTTGAGCAAGCTCAGGACGAGAGAAAAGATCGGGAGCAAACACGACATATCCTTCCGCCGCAAATCTGTGTGCCACGCGTTTGATCTGGTCGTTGAGTCCTAGAATCTCGTGAATGAGAATGATGGCGGGGCGGGGTCCTTCAAGTGCAGGTTTGACGAGGTAGGCTTGAATCTGGCTGTCTTCACCCTGGTAGGCGACCATTTCGCGAACTTCATCGGTCATTTTTCAGTATTCCTTTCATGCAAATAGAAGTAGGTATGCAAACTCGTTTGAACGGATCATGACTGATTCTCTCAGGCCCAGTCTAGCGATGGGACCTCGTTGCCCATCATATCACAGAATATGAAGTCCCCCGACGTGCTGGATAGTGGAAAATGGCAGGAAGAATTTCATTGCTTATCAAGCTTTTAGCATATCTCTTGACAAACCCTTCCTTCGTCAGTATAATTATTTATATCGAACGTATGATATAAATAAAAAAAGGGTGGAGATATGCCGAAGATTGTTGACCATGAGAAGTATCGCCGGGAGTTGCTGGATCGCAGCTTCGATCTCTTTGCGGAACGGGGCGTCTCCTCGGTCAGCATGCGCGAGATTGCCGATGCGCTCGGCGTTTCGACGGGCACGCTCTATCACTACTTTCCGGATAAGGATACGCTCTTCGCGCAGTTGGTGCAGACTAAAAATGAGCGGGATGCGCTGATCATGGTGGCGGAGGCTTCTGTAGGGAAGACGCCGCGTGAGCGGCTGGAAATATTGGTGCGCTACATAGATCAGCACGAGGAGTATTTTATTAATCGCGTGCTGGTGGTGCTGGACTATGTACGACTGCACCGATCCATGACGGATGCTGCAAGGGAGCCAATTCGTACTGCGGCGCAGAATTTCTACCAGGGGATTGTGTATCTCTTTGGAGATGAGGACCCGGCTCTGACGACGAGAGTGTATTCCCTCATCATCGGCCTGCTCACCAGCCGCTTGCTGACTGGCGACCGGACTCCTCTGATCACAGCAATCGATGGTGTCGATCGCTGGCTCTTCAGCAAGTCAGCAGATGATTTTGTGACAGAAGAATAGATTGTGCGATAGATAGGAGTATTCTTATGCGAGTTGTGGTTGATTTGAACCGTTGTCAGGGGTATGCGCAGTGTTGTTTTGCCGCGCCAACAGTCTTCAAGATGCACAGCGAGGAGGCGCTTGAGTACGATCCTGCGCCCGATGATGAGTTGCGGGCAAAAATTGAGCGGGCGGCGGCGGCGTGTCCGGTTCAGGCGATCAAGATCGGCTGGGCGGAGAAGCAGCGCAAGGGCGGGGCGCAACACGAAGTAGAGGAGTAGCGAGATGACGAGTTCTAATACAAGCGGCACTCTAGCCGCCACTGATAACGATCGTGTGGTTATTGTTGGGGCCTCCCTGGCTGGTCTGCGGGCGGCGGAGGAGTTGCGCCGTGAGGGATTTGGTGGGCAACTGACTCTGATTGGCGATGAGCCGTATGAGCCCTATGACCGCCCGCCGCTCTCCAAGCATGTCTTGAGTGGCTGGCTACCTGCGGATCACACGCCCCTGGCCCGTTTTCAGGATCTGCGGGCGCGTTGGCAACTCGGCGTACCGGCGACAGCACTAAATCTTTCGCTGCGCGAAGTATTGCTCGCCGATGGGCAGCGCATCGGTTTCGATCGTCTTCTGATCACGACTGGTACGCGGGCGCGGCCCTGGCCTCATCGAGAGCAGGCATTCCTAGACGGTGTCTTCTCAATACGTGGACTCGACGACGCTCGTGATCTGCGCCAACGACTGGCAGATCGACCCAACCGCGTCCTCGTCATCGGCGGCGGCTTCATCGGCTCAGAAGTAGCTGCTGTTTGCCGCGAACTCGATCTATCTGTCACCGTCGTCGAGCGCAGCGCAACACCGCTCTTCGGCTCGCTCGGCAGCACGGTCGGCGCTATCGCCGCTGGAATGCAGCGTCAGCACGGCGTCGATCTACGCACAGAGCTCACTGTCACGGCTTTAGAAGGAGATTCTCAGGACAAACTGTGTCGTGCGCGCCTGTCCGATGGCAGCGTTGTTGATGCTGACGTGGCGATCGTTGCTCTGGGCTCGCTGCGCAATACCGAATGGCTGCTTTCATCTGGACTACTGGCTGATGGGCGTGGGATGACCTGCGATAGCTACTGTCGCGCTTTGCTTACGGATGGTAGTGTTGCGGAAGGCATCTTCGCCGCTGGAGACGTGGCGCGCTGGCCCCATCCGCTCTACGATGGACAGTATATCGCGGTCGAGCACTGGGGAAATGCGGTCGCGCAGGCTGAGGCAGCCGCGTATAACCTGCTGCACGAGCCTGCGCAGCACCGGGTCTATAGTGCCCTGCCGACCTTCTGGTCCAGCCAGTTCGATGTCAACATCAAATCGGTTGGGCTACCGGATATGGGCGATGAGGTGATGATCACTCAGGGTTCGCTTGAGGAGCGGCGCTTCGTTGCCGCCTATGGTCGCGCGGGACGGCTCGTGGCGGCGGTGAGCTTTAACGCCGCCCGCTGGCTACCCGGCTACGAGGCGATGATTGAGGCTGGCGAAGCGTTCCCACCCAGGCTCTACGCATCGGATCAGCCCGCCAAGATACAGCCTGTCCCGGCAGGATTTCCATCCGTGAATCGTCACACGCAGGCCGTAGTGAAGTAAACAAGGAAAATATCATGACACAAGAAAGCTTATTCAGGCAGGTTCTTAATCCTGTGAACCGTCCCAATCCATATCCGATCTATGCTCAACTGCGCGAGCAGCCGGTCGCTTTGCAGGAAGACGGAGCCTATGTTATCAGTACATATAAGCACGTGAGTACATTGCTCCATGATCCACGCATCAGTTCTGATATGCGTAAGAGTGACCAGGGAGCTCGGATACCCGCGCCGCAAGACGGTCGGGAAGTGCCTGAGCCACCTTTTCTCTTCCTCGATCCGCCCAATCACGATCGCTTGCGCCGTCTGGTTGTGAACAAGTTTACGCCTGCACAGGTCGAGGGTCTGCGTGAGCAGATCGTCCAGACCGTCAAGCGGCACCTCGATGCGTTGGATCAAAAGAAGCAGTTCGATGTCGTTGACGATCTTGCCTATCCACTGCCCGTCACCGTCATCTGCGAAATGCTGGGCGTGCCGAGCGAAGATGAGCAGCGCTTCCACGAATGGGCGGATATTCTGGCCTCAGCTCTCGATCCTGGTCAAAATACAACGGAAGAGGGTCAGAAGCGCTTTATGGAGGCTATGGATCAGATGCGGCAATATATGATCGCGCTGCTGGCCGCTCGCCGCGAGCATCCCAGCGATGATCTGCTCTCTGAACTCATCACAGGCAACACTCCGTCGGAGTATATGACCGACCAAGAGCTAATCAGCACCGCCGTCCTGTTGCTCATCGCGGGCCACGAAACCACCGTCAACCTGATTACTAACGGTATGCTCACGCTGCTGCGTAATCCCGACGTGCTCGAACGGCTGCGGCAAGATCCCGAACTGGTGGTTGGAATCGTCGAGGAGGTCCTACGCTACGATCCGCCAGTCCAGTTCCGTCTACGCACAACCCTTACAGATATCGAGGTTGCTGGCACGACTATTCCAAAGGGCGCGACGATTGTCCTTGTCCTCGCCTCCGGCAGTCGCGATCCCGAACGCTTTCCGCACGCTGATCGTTTCGATCCTGAGCGAGAAGATAATCAGCACCTGGGCTTCGGTGGCGGCATCCACTACTGCGTCGGCGCGCCTCTAGCCCGACTGGAGGCACAGATCGTCCTGGCGGAACTCGCTCGGCGGCTGGAGAATCCACGCCTGGCTATAGACCCGCCGCACTATCGTGACAATGCGGCTCTGCGTGGTCCAGAGCACCTTCTTGTCAACTTCGACGGCTTAAAAGAGACTGGTCCGACGACTCTTGTCCATGAAGTCCAGTCGAGTTTCTGATCGAAAAGTCGTTTGAGTGAAATAAAACAGATGTGTCAAGCACGAAGTGGCGCTCTACTAGTAAAAAGAGCGCCGCTTTCTTAACTCAAAAGAGAATTGCTATTTAGCCTTATTCTGATCTACCACTTTTAATATCTGTGGTACTAGCTTTGCCACCCTTTTTGTCGTAAAAATGGAGAGAATAATCAGAATCTCTAGCAACATTTCAACGAAAACTTTTATGTAGAAGAGTTGAAGTATACGATCGTCAGAGTGCTGCTGGAGCAGAATCAGAAGAGAGCTGCTGTTGAGCAGGTAACCTCGCTCGTGTGACAATATAATCTCTATCTCTATCGAGTTCGCAGTGCTTGGATGAGCTAGTATTGCCTGCACAGCCGTGATCAGGGCGAGATAGTCAGGCCGCATAATTTGTACCGTGTTCTGCACATCTGGCGTAGTATTCGCCGACAAAACAGCCTGCTCTTGTTGAAATGGAGGTAGCGTGACCTGGAAATCGTTTATGGCCTGAGCTCTTTCCCCATCTGTATGATATCTAAGTGCGTACGCGGACTTCGCAAAAATCTAGCTGCGTGCGCGCTGTAGACCGGCTTGATAGATGTATTGCGTATCAATTCCGGCAGTAACTGTTATAGAATCAAATACAATAAGAATAGATATCAGAAGCATAAACATCACTCGCAAGATCTGGTTCAATGCGTATAAAAACCTCGGATTGTGCATGATCCCACCTCCCACCTGGTACAGTAGTAAGCGACCCACTGAACTTCGCTCGTACGAAGTTCGCATTTGCATACTCTCTGTCTAAACTCTACCCTATCCTTCGTTTGCCTTTGGAATACCCTATTAGCGAAAAAAATGTGTTATATAACCGACAAGTACGCTCATAAGAAGACCGATAATCAGCGAGAGAGAGCCCCATAGAACGCGAATCTGAAGCGATGTCTGACTTTCACGGATCTCTGCCTCACGTTTCTGCGCTTCGATATCCTGAGTTGTCATCTTGGTACTTACATCTGTAAGCTGTTTTATTGCATCTATTATATCCCTCTCGATACGATCTACACTATCACGTATATTCTTCAACTGCAAGTCATTTTCTCGTAGTGGAACAAAAGAATTGAGTTGCCTTTTGAGTTCAACAACATCTTGTTCCAGTGTAGAGATTCTAATGATTATTGCTGCTGTCGAATCAGGCATCCTCGCGTCCATCATCTCCCCCTCTCTTATCCACCCACACTACAAACTATATATCATATGTAATACCCGAAAATTTTACATACTCTTTTACCTGTATACATAAGATCAGACGAACCACATCCATACTCTTCTCCCTGTTTTCTCTATTTCTCTTCTTTTCAGTCGTACAAAAAGCGGTAAACAATTCAAAGATGGTATATAGATATAAATGTATCTATATACCATCTTTGAATTGTTTACCGCAAGGTATCAATATGTACTCTTTGATCAGTGCATCTAGAATGTATCTTAAGAGAGATTTACCACTTACAACTATATCAATCGAGAGTGCACTCTCGATTGATATAGTTGGGTTTATAGGTCAAAAATCTCTACTTGCAACCCGGAGTCTCTGGGTCATATTGTGATGGCTGTTCTCCAAATCACACCGATCTATGCTCACTTAAAAGGAGGGACCATGCTCATAAAAGGCGATCTCTTCATGTTCGCGGCGAGTTCCTGGGGCCGGAGTCTCTGCTGGATAGCCAACGGGAAAAATGCTATAACTTTCCCAGGTCGCGGGTACGCCCAGGAAGTCGCGCAGCTCTTCCTCCGTCTGTAGATTTATATGCTGATTAGATGTCGCCAACCCTGCCGCCGAGATCGCATTCCATACATTCGCCTGAGTGATGCCCATCGCCTGAACCGCAAAGTTCTTCCAGATCTTCGGATTCGCCTGCGGGGGCGGATTATTGGCAATCGTCGTATCCTCATAGAAGACGAGCGTGAAGACGCCAGAGCGATAGCCCGGCAAGCGACTGATCGCGCGTTCGAGCTGCTCTCCCTGCAATTTCGCCCGTAATGTCTGCTCAACAAAGTCCCAGAACTCTTTATGCCGCTCCTTGAGCAGCACAATACGCACCGGCTGCGTGTTGCCCGAGGACGGCGACCAGCGACCAGCCTCAAGAATAGTGCGAATAGTCTCATCTGACACCGGCCCATAAGCCAGCTTGCGAATCGAGCGCCGCCCCTGCACATGCTTCAGATATGCATCGGCCCCCGCCTGATCTGCCTGCAACCCTTCACCCTCTATCTTTATCTCAGTACTCATAGCTCTCCTCTAATGAATGAATGTTCGTTTTCCTCAAAATTACTTTCTCAAGGAAAGTTACTTACTATTGCTCATATTATTATAACGAGATTCTCTACTTTTTGCAAGTATATTATAAAAAGTTAGTAACCATTCTGCGAAGCAGAGGCACCGATAATGATTTTTGACAAATACATCCGGCCACGCTCCCTGAGAGCTTGCTGATTGAATCAGCCAAATCCACGCTTCAGCACTGCATGCTTCTGGCCGGACGAAAAAGTCAAAAATCATCATTGTGCGCAGAACGGCTTGAGCCGGAGAAGTACCATTATGATTGAGAAACAGTGATAGAATGTTTTTTCATGATTTTGGTGTTGTGGGAACCTTACAAGAATGAAAGTTGAGAGAAGTTACTCATGGTAGACATGCATCATATTTCTTTATCGTCTGAACCTGAGTTATCGCTTCGTTACGTTGTGGAAGAACAATCTCTTATCGCGAAGACAGGGAGAGATGAAGATTGCGAAGATGCTCTTTATATTGGACCGAACTTTGTGGCAGTTATCGATGGAGCTACCTCAAAGACGGAGCATAGATGGAATGGAGCAACTGGGGGAACGGTAGCTGCACGTATCGTGAGAGAGACCTTCGACCAGATTCCATATGATGCGACTATATATCAAGCTGTAGAAATTCTGACTTCAGCGATAAGAAATTTTTATGTGCAAAACGAAGCAATTGAGAAAGTTCAGTCCGATCCTACTCAGCGGTCAATTGCAGTGTTCGCTGCGGTAAGCTTGTGGCGAGGAGAGCTATGGTTCGTTGGTGACTGCCAATGCATGTTAGATCAGGAATGGATAACGAATACGAAAGATGGCGATAGGATCGCCGCCGACGCTCGCTCCCTTTTCCTGGAAGCCGAGATAGCACATGGGAAGACTATTGAAGAATTAATGCAGCATGATACGGGCAGAGAATTTATTCTCCCTTTACTCAAACAACAAATGATCTTTCAGAATAAACCTTCCACCGGTCACCATTGGTTTGCCGTCCTCGATGGGTTCGACGTACCTGCTGAAGGATTACAGATCGTGAGATTGCCAGAAGAAACGAAAACTATCATTCTTGCTTCCGATGGCTACCCATACTTAAAAACGAGCTTGGAGGAGACAGAACGAATCCTGCAAGAAATCCTCCACGCTGATCCATTGCTCTTTCGCAAACATAAATCAACGAAGGGGATAACAGAAGGCAATGTTTCATACGATGATAGAGCATGTGTAAAATTAATAATGAAGGAGGGCTTGTAGGCAGATCCATCCGAAATGGTGAATCACTCGAAACACTTTCACTCGTTCATCAAAATACTATCTAACGTGAGTTCTGTTTAAGTCAAGCCGATCAAGCAGCCAGGAGAGGGTGTTGATCGAGATGCAGGCCCGGTTTTTTGTCTTGATGGCTGTAGGCAATGAGCCCAGAAATCAAATGAACGACAAAAT